>Ga0247774_1000099_pt1 | contig 40194 bp, 37 predicted proteins | sample UWRJL001104B6_FD_179933 | JGI IMG/M metagenome (GOLD analysis project Ga0247774, IMG submission 179933) | Plant litter microbial communities from Arlington Agricultural Research Station in Wisconsin, United States - UWRJ-L001-104B-6 | ecosystem: Environmental > Terrestrial > Plant litter >...
GAAACTAAACAAAGAAGGGTGGAAAAAGGTAGGTTGTTATTAAAAAAAAAAAAAAGAACCGGCGGCCGTTTCGTAGACCCCCTACCGCGTCGATGTGTCCGTCCGGGGCGACGGCGGGAGGGCCGTCTACCACAAATTCTACAACGGGAATGTCTGGTCGCCGGTAGGGAGCGGCTGGACGCGGCTCGGCCGTCCGAAAATGCCTGGTCGCGAGCTGTTGTCACGGCCGACGTTGCCGTTATCTCGACGAGGGAAGACGCATCAACCTTTACACGTACACAAAATCACTCACTAGTTCGGCGTGAGCGCCAGCCGGCGAAGAGTGGACGCTGGTGCCGGGAAGAACCTCGTCGAAGGCCATGTCCATTGCTTACTCGTGCGAGTTCATCACCTTGGCCGCCTTCGTCTCGAACGGCAACGTGGCCGTCAATGAACGGAACACAAAGGAGTGGTCGGGCTGGAAGGAGACAAATCTAAAGTTCCACGAAGACAAGATGTCACTCGGTAACTTCACCTCATGCCGCTGTCGTTGAGCCCCGTCGAAAATTTTGTCAGTATGGGACTATCTATTACGGTTCTCAAGAATCATAAGTGTTTGTATTATCTTTCTTAGTTACGCTACGGAACTAATCGGGTTATATAAGGTGGGGGCCTCTTTATTCCTAGAAATCAGTGCGGGGAATTGTATGAGTGTGGGCACTTGTAGGTGGTGGTTAGAGTAGCTGCACGTAGGAGAGAGCCGGATTCAGACTAGTTTACGTTGGACGTTCGCACTCGATAGCAGACAAAGAGCCTAGCTCTGTACGATGATCTTGGTTTGGGGAAGAAGGTATGCCGGGGATTCGTTTCATCTATACATCTTCTAGTAATATGGCCGCACGTGAAGACGTGGAGCGATTTTGCGATTTTGACATGATCTTCGGTTGTGTCGTACGTGCTTAGGGCGTTACGGCGATATAGTCCGTTGTCAGTCTCTATTATGCAGAGCAGACAGCAAGCTCCCAGGCGTGTCTTAGCTATGCTCCGTGTTGCGGAGTGCTTCTGCAGTGGTGTGGAGCCTGTGATCCGTGCAGCCGGCTTCCGACTTCTCCGTATCCATCGTAGTAGTAAAGAAAAAAAAAGGAAGTGTACAACACCAGGGATTCCCACGTGGTCACCCACCATAGTACTAGTCCGGCGGTTACTAGCTTAACTAAGGGAGAGCAGACGGGATCCCGTGCTGTCTAGTACCTATGGTCGTACATGGAAGAGCTACGGTTTTTTCGCGGGTTTAACTTCTGTCGTGTCGTGCGTACTTGGAGCTCTCGCTTAAAGTGGTTTTAGGCCGCCCCTAGCCCGATGCGGAAGGGGAACTGAAACGGACAATACGGCGGGCAAACCCTGATTCAGATTCATGGCAATTAGAACGATAATTATTGCCACAACGATTTTCAGCTCGCTGCCGACTGTTATGGCGATAGAGCTCATTGCCAGCCTCTATTCTGCAAAGCAGATGGGGCTTCTAGTCGTTAATGATGTCTTCTCTAAGTTCTAGCCTGCGGGAGAACTGGACGCACGGCGGCATGATCATGCTCGATCACCTGCAGGAGAGGGACGTGACGGCAAGCACGGCAAAGACGCTCGAATTTTGCAAGTAGCTGATGGCGCACGCGCCGAGGCGATACAGGTTTGTGGCGAAGATGGATACAAATCCGTGGTTCAACGCGTGTGAGTTCTGGGACCGGTTCCTGGCACGAAGACTCGAGATTGCTAACGGCACGGAAGCGACATGGCGGGCGACGGTACGCAAGACGGTCTTTAATGAGCCGCACTGCGCATCCAAGTCGGACCTGATGTTCCCGCACAGGGCCATGTGCATGGTGACGTGGGATATGATGGAGCTGCTTGTAAGTCTGCAGGAGAGGCACGGCGTCGTCGCGAGGAAAGATATGGCGCTTGCGATGCTGCTGCTCAAGGGTCACAAGACGTTGAACTTTGTCAACATGTGAGGGAGCAAGAAAATTCGCTATGATGACCGGGACACGCGCGGGGACGGCACGGCGTAGGCGCGGCAAGGACGCACCCGGTTGTGACATGGCGCACTGTCGTGGAGAGAGATCCGATTGCGTTATAAAAATTGAAGAGTAAGCGGTTGTGGGATAAGGTGGCCGCGTGCTTCGATAACTGGAGTGTTCAGGGCGTGCCGGTGATGGCGGAGAACAATGGGGAGAAAGGAAACCAGACGCAGGCCGCTAGAGAGGAGATCGGTCGTGTCGTTACTGACGCTGTAGTAAGAGGTCTTTGGACATGGATAAGTCTAGGAAACCCATTCCAATCTAGATTTGGGACGATACCTGACTTCTTTTGGACGAGGGCCGAGTGGGGGAGCTGGATCTGCGAGGGCATTTGGAACTTAGGATTGATAAAGGAAGGTTGGAACGAGGATCGGCCCCGAGAATTTGCGCCGCGGTAGACGTGGGACTTGTGTGGCGGGGATGAGGGAGGAGTTTTTTTTTTTTTTTTTAGGTCTGAAGCGTCATTATAGGCACGGTAGATATCACTGGACCACAGAGAGTCTGGCGCTATTCTTAGGCTTCGGACCACACGGATGGCGCCTAGGGGTCGCGTCACTAACAGGTACTAATAGGCTGCAGACCTGTGTACAAAATAAAATAAAACAGACATACTCGGACTCGTTTGGCCACTCTAGAATTCTCTAAAACAGGAAAAGACACGAGGATCATCTTAGACAGGTTGCGAAATTATCGAAAGTAGCACAGCCGTTCCTCAAACTTCCGAAACATAATTTTTTCACGGATTTAGAGCAGTTTTCTGGTTTATTATTAGCCGACAGCGGATTAGCACAGATCCGTTGAGAGTCTAAGCCATTCAACGGTAGCCGACTCCGACGAGCGTCAGAGGATGCGGGCTTTCCAGCAAAAGCTAATGAAAGAGGCCCAGCTCCATTACGATTATAAATAATTGTCAGAAATAGAGACAAATGGAAATATCCATGACTCACTTAGCAAATATTCTGCCCAGCGATATCGTGCGGTTTCGCATCCATTGGAGTCGAACCGCAAACTGTGTACTGTTGTCTGCATGGCAAGTGCTAAGTTGACGAGGTCGCTTCTCTCAGTACTTATTCTTAGCTCATCCTTCTCAGGTTTCTCGTCGTTAGCCGCCCGTAATTCCATCGAATCAGCCTCTATTCCAGGCGCGGCGGGTTCCCTGACACGGCCGGCCGCGCTGCCCGCAACTTCCTTCGAATCGGCGTCCAATTCCCCCACATTCCCCTGGTTCGCGGCTGCCTGTCCGACCACGGTTCGTAGTTCTCCACCAACGCCGGCGCCTGCTCCGCCAGCATCCGTCCCGGAATCGTACGGGCCGTCACGCTGCCACAGCAAATCACCGTAGAAGGCGTCCGCCCACGCTACGCCGTCCTCGTCGTTCAGTCTCCAGAGCGACGACACAATGGCGGCCGCACCAGCGTGATGCATCGCCATTGGAAGGCAGAGAGCATCGTCGGCGCCGGACACGTCGGCGCCGCCGCTCCGGCACTCCACGAGGGTCACGAGCGCGCCGGTCGCCAGCTTATACCCGAAGAGGTCCTCGGCCGACAATTGACTTCCGTCGTCGCCTCCCGTGAAGCCGGCGTCGCCGTCAACTTTACTGTCTCCAACGCTCTGGTGCCCACGAGCCTTGCTGAGTACAAGGTGGGATTTTAAGGCGTCTCCCTTTTTGAATCGGACATGGCCGTGGTAGTGGAAGAGGCTTGCGCCCGAAAGGGCGGCCGTGGCAGAGCGCTTGTTCCAGAGGCCCTGGCCGCCAAGGTATCGCGCCTCCAGAAGCCCGGCGAGGCGCTCCATAGGCGGGATAGATTTTATACGTTTTGACTTCTCTTTGTCTTAGTGGTTTGGCATTGGGTTCAAGACTAGCTGCCTCGGGACTGAAGACGGCTCGCGTCGTGAAGCCTTCAGCATTCGCAAGTAGTGCCGCAGAATGGTTAGGCTAGGACAGTAGACCACAGCATGCTTTTCGATGACCAGGATGCCGTTTATTGGAATCGGGACCAGCTTCTCCAGCCACTATCGACCTAAGCTAATGTCGCCTAGGCATCCATCGAAACGTCGTGCATCAGTGCCGGGAAATACGTCGGCCCCTTGCAGTAGCAGGGAGCCCGAAGTGGCTGATCGGTGTCGACGTAAACGAAGTCCGCGAGGACCACGCCTTCAGGCAGTCCTTCCAGCATTTCCGTGGTCCCCTTCAGGCCGATCGTGTCGCCGTCGTGGATTTCCATTACCTCCCTCGGTAGCCGGTGTTCTCTCATTTCGTCTCGGAGCTTGCTGAGGTCCGCCTTGATATCTAGGACCTGTGGGAATTGCGACTGGTCCATTCTTCGAACAAGCGTCGCCTCGTGCCGAGTCAGTTCTGCGGTGTGAGAATCGGCGTCGCACTCCTCTATTAGGTCGGGAGGAATTGGCGCGGCAATGCCTAGCAAATTGGGAATTGCCCTGCTCTTCGATTTTTGGGTCTAGGAGACGAATCACGCGTACGACTCTCGCCAGGTAGTATCGAGCTCCTTGAGATGTATTTGCTACTCTTCGCGCGTGGCTTTACTACCAGCCAGATTGACGGGCTTCTTCTACAACTCGATGAGTGTGGTAAGGCCGATATTCCAGCCAATGCGGCTCCAGCGAATGGCCTTTCCGTAGAGATCTCCGGCGTCATATTGGCGCAGATGCTGCATCTCGCCTCTTATGGAGTAGTGGTGGGCCATTGGTACAGATCGCTTGCGCCGGACCTCGTCGTATACCGTTTCAGCGCGGTTGAGGATTGCGATCGCGTCTCCAGGGCTAGTTGTCTTGAAACGCACAAATGTATTCCATACGAGCTTCGCCTGTTGTCTCAGAACTGTGAACATGCCGAGGTAATTTTGTCGTTTTCGGTACTCCTGAAATACCGCCTCGCTGTCTTGGATAACCTCGCTTAGCAATTTCGCATTCAAGTCCTGACGTTGAAGAGAACCAGCGTGCTCTAGCCATGGCGTGGCTTTGATTCGGCTGAGGACGCGGAAAATATTTTCATCCCTTTTCCTCAGGTCGTGGGACAGCCCGACCATGGTGCGAGCATCTGATTGGCTGTCGGCACGTATCTCGTTTGCCACGGCTGTGTCAGCGGACATGAGCTCGACGAAGCGCATGTTCTCCTCGTCTGTGTGGGCGTTCTTGATCCAATCACGCCGTTGTTTTGAAACCCCAGGCTTCAGCCATTGTTGTCAGAACACGAAATCTCGAGTCCCAAGGGATCATGTCGTTGCTCTCCATCAGCCATCCCTGCCCGCAGCAGGCCGAAGCGGACTGTCCAGTCCTCACGAGAAGCGTCGAAATACGACTTCGAAAATTTTTCGTGTTCTCGCCGAACACATTGAAGGAATTGGAGAAAGGCTGGAGACTCCTGTCTGGCGGACTGTTTTAAGACGTAGAATCCAAACATTTCTTCCCATTTGAACTGAGTCATCCTATCATCCTGAGTCTCCTCCGTGGCCCATAGCAAAGCTATCTCGACGGCATTTCTTCCCATTTCGAGGATTCTGAGGAGGCCCTTTTGGGCGGTATCAATCTTTCAAATACTCATCACGACCTGTGCGATTCCCCTTGGGGCATGCTCCCCTGGAAGACACGCGCGGAATACCCGGTCATGGGCTCGTTCGTACGAACCCCACAAATCCTCACGGCCAGTCTTACGAGCAGTACTCGTGGCCTCGCCGTAAAGACGCCCAAGAAAGATAGGTACGTCGAAAGACTAAATTACCAGTTGTTCTTACACGAATGCTAGAAAGTATGAATGGCACGGTTCTTCCCAACTGTTACATTCTTTGTACATGGTACTCTCTTCGAATGACTGACCCTTCATACCTAGTAGTGTAGATAAGTATCGCGAATGGTGCTACTCTATGCGGTGGAACAGTACTTCGGTGACTTCAAACTACTCAGCAGACTTCAACAGATATGTTCCCAGCGCAGCAACATCAGAATTCTCTCCAAAGTCCTTGACAACTTGCTCCATCAGATTGGTAAAGTAACCCATGCTACCAAAGTCGATCCCGTCTTCCTCACATGCTTGCTTGATACAACTTAGCGCCTCAACCTGCATTCCCATGGGATTCCCCTTATGGTCACCAAATGTCTCCTCGTCCCAAGCCTTTGCAATACGCCCCAGAAGAGGGGTTATTCCGTTCAGCATGGGTACCACGGCATTACTGACAACAGACCCAATCTTATTCTCCCGCTGCCCTTGCTTCAAGAGCGCCATACCCAGAAACGCACCGTTGAACATGCCATACATGGTGATCAAAGCCGCACAGTCAAAGCGCGCCGCTGCCGCAACGTCGGTTCCAAGATAAGAAGCTTTCCCAAGCGGTGAAAGGACAGCGGAGACTGCATCGTACTTCTCGTCTGACTCCCCGCTAATGACCAGGGTGCTGTACGGACCGCCAACCATCTGCGGGGTTACCATGATTGCTCCATCGAAGTACATGGAAATCCCCTGGCTGCTGGCCCAGCTAGCCATCTCTCGGGCCTGGCGAGGTGTGCCGTTGGTAAAATTGAGCAAAGTTTTGTTCTTGAAAGTTCCCGATGGCGCTTGCGAGACGATGGCATTGATCTTCTCGTAGTCGGTAACGCAGATGATGATTAGATTTGCCGTGGCGAGAGCCTGCTCTAGGGAATCCTCAAAAATTGCACCTAATGCAATAGCGGATTCGACGAGGGGCCGCCCTTTGGTACGGTTCCAGATCTTGACAGAGTGGCCTGATCTAAGAAGAGCTTGAACCAAGGCATGGCCCATGTTACCTACGCCCAAGAAAGTGATATCGGATAGAGACATTCTTGACAATCGATCCTATGAGGGACCCGAAAGTGGGGAAGGGTAATTGGTTATTAAGTGTGATATGTGGCCGAGCTTGCCGTAGCATTGATGGTCCGAGAAATGATTGTTCCTTAATATCCCTAGTCAAACTGTAAATACAAACAAATGGAATCGTCGAAGGTTATATGTATCCATATTCGTCTCGGCGTCAAACATCGTGAACGCAGAAACTGATCAGTAAACAGAAGAAAAGGATTGCGTGGCAATTGAGTCACTCGGGTAGGCTCACCGCAAATTGAGCACTACTGTGCATGCCGGGTTTGAAAATTCGTTTTCTCTTATTCGCAAATAGGTACGTGTACGGGGTCAACAAGCGTGTTGGTTGCGTGGAAGGGTTTGATTTATAAGCCGCCAAGCCAAGACGTCCACAATTGAGAAGCAACGCGAAGGGCAATTGATTACCAAGCCGTATTGAAAAGCACCGACCCAATTATTTTCTTTAACAAACGGAGCTCGGCGCAGCGACATCCGACGGATAAGATGGAACGATAATGGCCCGAGCCTATGAAGATAAGGTGGGATTGAAGGAAATTGCGCCTTTGTTACACTGAAGCTTGCTAGAGTTGGCTACTGTAGCTGGAAAGGCAATAAGGGGTGCCGCCTTCTTAAAGAGCCCAGTCATAGCGTAGAGTCCAGCAATATTGAGTCCACCGGCGTCATCATAACAGCTTTCACAACATATCCAGGGACACAGATAGCCAATGCTAATAGTGAAGACATGGATTATGCAACAAACGCTCTGTGTATCGTCTTCTAGCTGACACACTGGAATCTGCGCCGCCCCTTTTGCCGCCCGCAGTACGAGAAGCTACTTTCCTACACTGGCTTTAACAGTCAGACAACACGTACCGCACAGCCACCATCATCCGTAGCCGGAAGCGCATGGAGATGCACGGAGTTTAAGGGCTCGAAGGTTTCCATCACAAGTCTACATTGGACGTTTACTCTGTCTGGCAAGAACTCAGTGTCAAACCATTGCTAAGATTGAAGCCAAGGCGCCGAGTCCTCATATGTTCAATACCGCTCCGTCTAGAACACCGTCTCATCCCACCGCCGTCTCAAATTCTCCTTCGAAACAACCCCTTCACCAAGTCTGACTTGCAAATACCACAGCCCCGGACCCTGCCGCCAGAAAACCTCTATCACGCCGCCGGCTCCAATGGCCATGGCGGAAGGCTCATCCTGCGATCGGAGGCTTCCTCTGTGTGTATTTATGTCGGCGACGAGCTCGACACGACGGTGGTGCAGGTCCGCCTCGTAGATGCGGTTGCTCGCGTCGAGAAAGTATACAAGGTGGTCTCTCGGCGGGGGTGGGACACAGGAGCATCGTATCCGGAAATCAGTGACCTGACTTGGGATGGTAACGGGGTACTGCTTATCGAGGGAGAGGAAGAGAGGGTATCGAGTTGAGGTGAGGCCGGTAATGGATGCTGCCTGTAATCCATAGTGAAACTGGACTGATGTAAGACCTTGATCATCCTATCGTGAGAGCAACGTAAGCATTGGACTTTCCCAGCCATGAGAGAAATTAAGAAGGGGAGGGGGGAGGGGGGGATAGGAGAGTAGTACATTTGGCATGGTGCAGCGCGGTAACTGAAACGGCCCTTTTGCCTCTCTTTCACATGTCCACACAGCTGTATGGATGGCACCATCCTCGCTCGACTGGTGGGTATCTCTCATTTGCGTTGCCACAATGGCATACGCCCCGTCAGCCGTGATGTTGCAAACCTGCGAAGCGACACGGATCCCTTCGAAGGAGTCAGGTCCGCGAACGGACATGGTAATTACCCACTCGAAGTTCACCACCCCCCCTGTCAGACGAACGAGCATGGCTCGGGACTCGAGACCTATCGCAACAAAAGAGTTGCACCGTGACATGGCCAAGCACTTCGGCGTGGCATCGCCTATTGGGAGAACAGCTGACATTTCAGGCAGCCCCGATTGATCTAGAACGACGAGAAACTTCCCAGCGAGCCCCTGCGAGGCAATCGCTGCCATCTTTCCGCGGCCCTCGGCGACAAAGAGAATGCTCCCAGGGCCGCCTTGTGTGCCGTCTCGACGTAGCAGCGGGCCAAGATCAAATGGCCTCCCATCGTTACTTGCTACGTCAAGCCGAACTATGACGAGACTGTTCGTCTCCCACAAGAGAAGAGAGCTTCCGTCGGAGGAGAAGCAGAAAGAAAGATATCGGGGGAGGCTCTTGTCGCCATTGCTCTCCCGGGACATGACCGAAGGCGCCGTATCAGACCCTCTCCTATTCCTCCTCCATCTGCTTAGGAACGACGACCTAGGTGATTTCTGCGCAGTTTGGGAAGCAGCCTCATTGAAGGGCGGCCCAGACGGTCCTCTTGGGGAAATGGGCCGTGCCGTCGGTCGCGAAATGTACCGGTTGGAGTAGCTAGTAATTGTTGGGTCGACTTGGATCGGCGGCGAGGATTGTGACCTCGATGGTGACAGATCTCGAGGGGTGTGAGTTGGTATCGGGGTGGATTCTGGTCTGTTATAGCGCGTTGGCGGGGATATTCCGGTTGACTCCGTGCTCGGGGAAGGTCTGGAGGCATCAGAGAAAGGTGTCACGTAATTTCCCGCAGGTAGCTCGGAGATCTCGGGGTGCCGTGGTGGTATCCATTGATTGGACTTTCGCTGGAGGGAGAGGGGGAGTCTTCGAATCGTGCGTATCTGAGCATTGCACCTTGGACAGTGAACTATATCGTTTGCACGGAAGCGTAGGAGGTCGGGCTGGTGGTCACATTGGGATTAGCATTCACAAAGTAGCTTCGCTTTGGAACCTCAGCTGTCCAACTTCGAAGCAACTGAGCAATTGAAGAAATATTCCACCTTACGTCTATACCAGATGAAATCAATCCTGTCCACTGTGATTCGGGTTCAATCACGTGCAGGTCCGGGCAGCTGACAACGAGGAAGCACTCCGACCATAGGGGAATTGGGCCGGTCTCGAATGGAGCCGCCGGCGGGCGTCCATGTGTGAACATGGTCCCGGCTCCGAGGCAGCTAGTAAACAGTTCCGGCGTTCTCAGAACCCTATGCAAAGTGGCGGCACGACGGTATATGACATCTATTAATTATACGACAACCGCGTGCGGGGCGGGGTGGGCTTGATAGTAACTTCCTCATTGGGGCGTCAGTGGCGGAATCCTTGTGCGTTCTACAGGGCCAGGTGGATAGAAATGATGGCAGTCCTAGCTCTCGGTCCGTCGGCGAATGGGGTGCTGCCAGTGAGAAAGGGTGGGGTCGAAAAACAGGCTTAGCGTGGCGCGTGAGAAGGGGCTTGAGACCAAAGGGGGCGAAGCCCAACCCAGACGCAGGCCCTCCAAGATTTGGCTAGTCTCAGAGAGTATCAGCAAAATAGCTCAAATGCAGATAGCAAGCAAATACCTAGCTCCTTGGACGGTTAAAAAGTCGAGAGGGGACGACAATGGCTTGTCTTGCCGCCCAACTCTAGGCCCTATTAGGCATGATGGCCGGAAGTTAGGATGGCATGGTTGGGGCCTGCATGGATTGGCGGGCTATGGAACGACCATTGAGCAAATGAAAACTATGCTGGTTGAGTTTATTGGTAGGGCTACTCTGGAAGAGGATATCTGCATGGGATGCGCCGTGCGTTGGCGGCGGACTGTCTCGTGAAAGTCGCTTCAAGCAAGGCCGGGTACTGGTCACTAGTTGTCCCTGCATATTTGCTGGAATCGGCACGGAAACCGGGAACCGAATACCTTAAATTTTAAACGCTTTCCTGTCAAATGCAGTGGCTGGTTTTCTTCTCAGAACATGTGGAACGCCACTGGCGACATGCCACGGCGTGCCATTCGTCGTCCAGCAATTCAGCCCATGCAAGCCACGCACTAGAAACATGGATTTTGTCCCGACCAGCCGAGCTGAGCCACCCACCGTTCAGACGAAGGGAAAGCCCTAGTTGAAGCCCTTGGCAGAGATTTCAGGCAACGATTCAGAGCGTGCTCTCATGTCTGGGATGTTACTAGAACCTGCGAACAATAATAGGCGGAACCCCCCAGCGTTGTGTAGTCCGCGCGGAGGTGACTTCCGATGCATTTGAAATCTCTCTCATCGGCCGCCAGCACAAAATTCAAGCTTAGGGTTCAAGTAGTGTTTTGATTTCCTGAATACCTTGCTTTGATTATCCCAAAATGGACTCGAGTGTCCAGGAGTATGTGTTGGGGCCGATCCCGAGGCGCCCCGTGGGCGCCAGCACTGCAGGGCAGCAGATGCCCCCCGGCACACCACCATATCCATACCCCCGCTCCGTTGGCCATGACCCTGTTGGACAAGGCCTCAGTTCACCAAGTACACCGCTGGGTGTCAGGACTGGAGGTTACTCTCCAGAGGCTGGAGGGGTAGAGAGCAAGATGCAACCGGGAAATCAACTACGGTATGGATGCATGTCAACCTCAACCTTAAATTCCCGTTATTCAGCAGCCGGTACTCACTGGTTGGAAGCGGAGTCATGATCTTTTAATTAACGCCAGTCTTTCTTTCAGCGCGGATCTTTCCGAGAGACATGTCAACATGATGGCTTTCTCACAATGCATTGGCATTGGTCTGTTCCTTCAGGCCGGCAGAGTAATATACCTCGCCGGACCAGGACTTGGCACCATCGCGTACATCCTCACGGGCACGGTCTTGTGGTCAAGCGCGGCGTGCCTCGGAGAGATGACCGCTCTTTTTCCAGTTAAAGGCCCTATTATCGAGTTTCCTCGTCGATTTTTGGACGAATCTCTGGGATACACGGCTGGCTGGATGACTTGGTAAGTGCATATTGACACTTGTACATGTCTTTACATGAGCTTTGGGTGATACTCGAATTCGGGGGAAGATATCTCAGAGATGCTAAAGACGTGATTAGGTTCTCGTGGATCGTGCTTGTAGCGGCCGAACTCGTCGCTGTGACGCACATATTCCAGTTTCGTTACCCGCCCGAACTTCTCGAGGAAGCTGGCTATCCGGATCCGAAATTGGAATTCTACCCTAAGGCATCACCGGCGGTGTATGTGCTCTGCTTCTTCCTCGTCATGTTGGCACTCAACATGCTCCCCGTGCGCTGGCTTGGTCGGCTGGAGTACGTATTCGGTACCATAAAAATGCTCTTTATCATTCTCCTGATATTCTTCAACGTCATTGTTCATGCCAGACAGCCGGTCGAGCGCGGAGCATTTTGGACATACAACGAGCCCTATTCATTTGCTGCTCATAACATGACTTTACCAAATGGCGAGGTTGTGAAAGGGGACGCCGGTCGCTTGCTCGGAATCTGGGAGGCAATGACGACATGCCTCTTCGGCATGATTGGATTCGAGACCATCGCCATTACCGCAGCCGAGAACCGCGACCTCCGAACAGAAGAGACGGTCAAAATCGCAACGCGCAAAATCAGTCTTCGAATCATAACACTGTACACCCTTGCCACCTTTACCGTGGGGCTCAACGTGCCGTACACATATCCCACGATCATCGACAACGCCGTCATCTCATTTGGGTTTGGGCAAAACTCGGCATTCGTTGTGTCTCCGGTCCTCAATCGAATGAAGGTCTGGCCATACTTTATCAATGATTTCATCATTTTCTCGGCCACTACAGCCGGGGCTAACGGGCTGTATAATGCCTCGAGAACTCTACACGCACTCGCCAGCATCCAAGACGTTTGGCCGAGTTGGGGTCCTGCGCAGGCGCTTCGCCGACGCCTGGAGCGCACCAGTTACGGTGTCCCACATGCCGCCGTGGTATTCAGCGCATGCTTTGGACTGTTGGGCTTCCTGGCAAGCAACCCCGATTCTCAAAAGATTCTTGGAAGGATGGTAAGGTGCTGCGTCGTCTCAATGATGATCACGTACGGTCTCGTGGCAGCCAGCTTTTTGGAATTCTACAAGACGTGAGGGAATCCCCACTACGAAATTGGTCTGATGAGCCTAAGCTAAACAAGGGTCAAAGTGTGACAGACGCCGCAGCCGGTCGAAGCAAAGAAGTGGACGACATTCATGATCCTCGAATCAAACAACTCTACGACCGAAGCAACCCTCAATACCCCTACCGCTCTCACGGACAGTATCTGCGAGCCTACTATGCGGTATTCGCTTGTACACTGTTCGTTGTCTTCAATGGCTGGAGGACTTTTGTCAGTCCAGCCAGCATCGAAGACTTCTTTGGATGTTACATTGCCGTGAGTTAACCACCACACTTCCCGGTGACGATGGACTAACCCATTTTTGTTTTGTTTTAGATTCTGCTGATGGCCATGATATCGATCATGTATCAAATCAAATTTTGGGGTTGGAACCCCAAAAACTGGCGAAGAAGGACATCAGAGATAAGACTTCAGCGCCCTCGTCCGGAGATAGCCACTTCGGTGCCCCGGAGAGGTCAGCTTCGGCTTGTTGAGAGCGGTGAGCGGGATGATAGTAGTAGACGACTGGAGAATGCCAAAAGATTTGGGAAGTGGCTGCTCGTTTGGATGAAGTAGTGGACCATACGGCGACTCGATAATAAACAACAGAATGCAAGACGTGCAGTGAGGAAAGGGGATGGCGGACGAGGTTCAATGCGACCAAGAGGACTCCCAACATAGTAGTATCGGGTCAATTAGAGTTGTGTGGGAATGTGAAATTTCCCCTTTATTGCTTCGTTCATTGTCTTGCTACCTCTACGGAAACTCTAATTTGCCGGACCGAGCTCGTTCGGTGCCTTTCGCCAAACGCTGGAAAGACAGCGATTGCCCATTCAACGACCCTAAGCTCCTTAATTAAAACACTAGAATTTCGCTATGGTTGATGCAATCTGCCTTCCTCTGTCTGCCTCCCCTTAGGCTCGTGTTGTGATTGAATTTTCCCTTTCTTTTCGCGCCGTCACGAACCATCGCAAACCAGTAGATTTTTCAAAATATACGAGACGAGTCACGACACCGCTGACCATATTCTAAGCGCATGTTGTTGCTCTGAAATGATTGGGTGGGGTCAGCTCTCAAGTATGCCCAGTTTCCCTAGCTCCACGGCCTGCAGTGAGTACGTGCATTGCTATTTGTAGGATTCCGATTTTCGTCGGTCGGGTTCCGTCGGACTTTCCTTGTTTGTTTACGCAGCATGTCAGCTCGCGTGAGCCGGTCGCTGCTTCCACCAGCGTACTTGCCATTTAATTGGTCGACAATGTCTCACGATTGGGGCCTAACCAAACATCGAGTACATCAACTCATCATTCCTCAAAACTAACGTTGCCCCTTTGAAATTCGCGAGGGGAAGATGAAAAAAATTCCCATGGTATCGAAGCAATTATTCATACCATGCAAACACGGCAGCCGACACGATGGAAAGCTCACCACCACCAGTGAGCCCGCAGTTTGACTTTGCGGTTTTATCCCTTGCCGAGGTGTTTGCCCAGCTCCGCGAGGTGGGGAAGGACATGGCCGAGAACATGCGCCGCTACGATCAGATTGCCCCCGGCATCATGAAGCCGTCCGATTTCCAGCAGCAAATAAGCCAGTGCCGGCTGCGGAAGCACGAGCTCGATGCTCGTGAGAAGGCGCTGCGGGCGCAAGCCCAGGAGCTCTCTCGCCCGCACCTGCGCCGTCTCACGCTGCTGGACATGCCCGATGAGATTCTCCTCAACATCTGCGAAGACACGCAGCGGTGGGAGTCATCTCGGGAGTTTATTGAGAGGCTCTACGTTGAGGCGCACACCCGGCCCGACGTGGTCAAGAACTTAAGGTTGACATGTCGCCGCCTATGCATGGTGAGCTCGCCGTTGCTCATCCCACGCCTAAATGTTGAGATGACGCCGGCATCGCTTGCCAGGATGGAGAAAATTGTGGGCCATCCGCTGTTCCGAAGCGGCGTCCGGACAATATCGGTCTTCCTCACCTACTACGATGCTCATCTGGCGCAAAGCATTCGCAGCTTTGCTATATATCAGGCTAGGTTCCTCATAGAGGCAATGGGCGAATTCGTGCCTTCCATGTCCATGAGCCCGCGAAGGCGTCGGGGGCGTGGTGCCATGAGCGAACCGTCGGATGAGTGGCAGCTCGAACAAAATATTTTTCAGGTTGCCGACGATGTGCTGGACGCCTTGTCAAAATGGAGCGCCCCTATTGCGAGCCTCGACGAACGGCAGCGGACATATTGTACCATCATGCGACAGGCGTACGCGGAGTATGGCAGGAGGTGGGCGGCCCAAGACAGGCTTTTGAAGAAGGGGAGCTTCGTCACAGCCATTGCCGCTGCCGCCGCGCAACTCGGAGCCGGGATACACTTGGAGATTCATGACACAAACCCCCGCCGAGAGAAGCAGCGAGGTTGCTTCGAGACTCTCACCGGCCGACTCGAGTCTGATCAATCGCTATTCAGGAGCATGCTGTTACCGCATCGCTGGGACTGGGCTCCTGAGAATGCGACCCCGGCTGGTAAGCTTTTGCTGGAGCTCCCGATCGCCATTGAGAAGGCAGGGGCGAGAATCAACTCCTTGAAAATCGACGTCTGGCCCTACTTCCGCTTCCATACCTTGTGTATGAATCGCAGCCAGCAGGACGCCGTCAGGAGATCGGTTCTTTATGCCAAGAGTATTGTCATTGACCGTTTTCATCGCGGGGGCGAGCAGATGCCAGCGGCTGAACTCCTTCGGGAGGGCCAGGATCACCTGCTGGAATATGTGCAAACCATTCTGGACGCTCCTAAAGTGGAGTCTATTGAGCTCAATTTAGGATGGCTCACCACTAGACGCGCGCTGTCCGTAGACCGGGACCCAGACTCGGATTCGGACAGCGACGCCGTCCCCGTCCTGGACCTTAGCCCTGTGCTCACCTTCCGCATCTGGCCCAGGATCCAGTTTATCCACCTCCACTCAGTAGCTCTCCCCTTTGAGCGGCTGCGGATGTTTATCGATAACATCGCCCAGACCGAGTGCAGAGCCGTCGTCTTCGCTTCCTGCATCCTCTTGAGCGGGTCCTGGAAGGAAACACTCGACTACGTGCGGGAGAGCACCATTGACCACCCCTGTCGCGTCACGATTCGAAAGCCCGAGGGCTGCGAGAGCAACTTCTACAAGAAGGCGGAAATGACACTCATCTTCGGGGTCACGATGCCGCAAGTCCGTAACCTGGCTGGCAAGTACATGGATGGGACACTGGGGCGGAATCCATTTGATATATTGGTTAAGGAAGGGGAGGAGGGACTGATGGAAGTTGACGGTCTTTCCATTGGGTCACAGAATGGGTACACCTCTTGGCCCAGGTGGGATTAGGGAAATGAATAAGCTGAACTGAGGTTGCATTCCCGTGGCGTTTTAGAAGGCATCTATGCATCATGCCTATCCAGTGGCAAAGTAACCAGGCTAACGACTTATGAAATGAAATCATATTTATTCTGTCGCCTTCCCGACCCAACAATTTCGACTGACCCTTTACAGAGCTGGATGAGATTTTACGTAAGGCCATGACAGGACTTGGCCAAGTGAAAACACCTCCCAGATAGCATGATATGCAGTTAATTGAAGTCAAAATAAAGCTACGGGTTGTATGATTTAGACGATATTGAGTAAAGCTAGTGACCTTAAATTAAGTGGCATTTATAAAGGTCTCAGTCGGATTGAAAATAAGGCTTCGTTAGTAAGGCGTATCAGCCCATTTTTGAACCTTAACAGACAGAAGAGGCCGTATTCGCATATATAAGCTGCGCGACGTCAAGAAAATTTGTAGCATAACTAGCCACACTGAAAACATACACGCCAGATAGCTTGGTTGAATGGCGACTCTTCCGTCAGCCGGAACATGCGCGACCTGAGTCGGATCATACGCGGGAGCGCTGCTATAGAGTCCATAGAGGCAGTCTTTGGAATGTAGTGCTAAGTAGACCCCGCGCCCTTCAAACGACCACCTTCAAGAGCTGTGGATGCCAGTTTGCATGAATCGCTGGACCGGGTGGAGCAAAACCGATGAAGCTACGGCGACGCCGAACAAAACTTTACAAGTGGACTAGCTTTATACCACAAGGAGCTTCTCGTAGATGTAGCACAATGCAAGGCTTGAGAAAGAGGAGCTGATCTGATGCTTGTCCAGCAGCTGGATTACCACCCCACACCGGATGCCCGACAACGCCCACCGTCCTGGACTCATCTGGGCGTGAAAGCGGACCCACAAAGTACCGAGAAACTGCAAAGGCGGTTGGGCGATTTCTAGGCAGCAAATCAATCTTCAATATCGAAGCTGCATCTAAATTAGCAGACTCCTCTCCTTCCATTGTTCTCGAAGCCCGCCGCCAGTTTCCCCACCCCCAATCAGGGAGGAGGTAGGGATGACGTCAAAATAACGGCACACACCACCTCCTCTGCATTTATCAACCAAAAATTTCCCCGCCTCCTAATCACATTTTCTGCGGTCGCATTTGCTAGCGAGTATGGAACAACAAACATCCTGCTGCGCGATGGGATCCAGAACGGGCGCTGAAGCTCGCACGTGAGGCCAGCGATGGAGAGTTTTGACAAACGATGCACCATGAAAGTGGATCGTTTCTGCAATCGCTACGGCAGTGCCACCAACCCTGTCTTTTGCCAATCTCTTGACTGTTTATATTGTTGCGTTAGCCGAGCCGGCCGGTGCCCAGGCCTTGGCATTTGACAACGGCCGAATTCGGTTGTTCCAAAGCTTCTAGCGCTGTCTTTGGCGCCCTGGTTTGGCTCACGGCGACATTTTATACTTCAGACTGGAAGGGAAATTCGCCGAAACTGGGCCGATTTTGCAGGTGTCGGATCTGTGCCAGCGCCGCATGGGGCGCCCCGAACGCAAGAAGTACGATCGCTCCCCCGCACCCAACCAGAGCGAGATGGACCGCCCGTTCTAGCCGACTCCACAGCAGCAGGGTCTTGTGCAGGATAGACGCCCGCAAAAGAAAAGGAGGGTCGATTGCCATTCGATGGAAATCTTGCGAGAAGGGAACAAGGACTGACGCCGCGGTTGCCAGATTGTTCCGTTTCTGTTCTGCGACTCTGTCGACCATGCACCGAGCCGTCTTTCATGTCCGCTTTGCCCCTCCTTCTGGGCCGAACAGACACGCTTCTCTGCTTCTTCTAGACGCCTGCCGGGAGGAGAATTATTTTGATGACCAAGCACAAGCGGGACGACCTGCGTTGGCATGCAATTTCACGCGCATCCATTTCGAATCGCAAAAGTCGGCACATTGAATCTGGCCCGAGAGTGCTTGGCTGCCAATGTGTGAGTGGGGCCGCTTCGTGCCGACCTTCTCAGAGCAAGCTACGGCGCGATGACGACGATGGCGCCAGCAAGGCTCACCCTGGCCGATTCAAACACGGCCATCCGATCGACCTGGATGGTCGAACTCGAGAGGGTACACTGCCCGAAACGAAACCACGATGGCCGTTACGAAGCACGTCTGTTTGACTTAGGGTGGTAAGACATTCATTCTGTCGAGCTTGCCCGAGAATGATATCGACAGCCTCTCGCCCGGTGAGTCTGACGATTTGCCTTGCGCAACAACCTAAGATGCGGGGTAGGAAGTAGCGAGGCAGCGGCGACCCCGAAGACGACTACACCGACACGGCGAGAGAATTGTGAGGTATCCCGGCAGCTTAGCTCTGTACGTGCCGTAGTTTCACGGCTGCGGGCCACCTTCGCCGAGCCTTTTATCGCCGTGGTATCTATAGGAGATGCTGTAATACATTGATACTACACCATCAGTACCCGGTCCCGTACCCAGATAAACACGGCTGAAGGGTTTCCCCCGTAACCTGCCGGGATCCCATCTCATGGTCAATTATGCTAGGCAAGGGAAGTAATAATATAGAGTAATGAGAATTCACTTTGTGCAGCGCAGCTCGGGTCAGCCCCGGCTACCGTACTGAAAGCAGCAGGTGCCATGTCGCAAGAGCTGTTTCGTCCATGAACTCTGGAGCTCCAAGACGCCAAGCGCTAGGAATGCATAGATAGCCTCGTCGCTTGACCATGTCTCGGCAATTTACAAGCTTCTTGACTCGAGGTTCCTCGCGCTCGAACCTTGACGGCGTGCTGCACGGGCGATGGATCTTTCCTTCGTAGCTTAGGGGACCCCGCAGTCTGAAATCCATGGCGCGATCGGAGAAGCATGGGTTCGAATCTCGCCAGAAGTCTCTGGATTGATATCGAGCTTGCAGCCGCAGCGAAGTGTGCTAGGATGCCCAATAGTGACAGAAGGTAAGACTGGTTGAAAGTCTTTCCATTGACCTTTTGAAAACATACTTTCCTGCATGTACACGAAAATGCCTGGTGAAACTCGGAAGTAATACGGGGAATGCCTTCACCTGGCGTTCTTGGCTCGAGCTGTTTGGTTGCGGTCGACGCCACCGGCAGTGACATCCGTACCTAGGGGACTGTTGGTTCGACGCCTAGGCCGCCCTGGCTGAACGGGCAGGGGTCCCTCTCTGGAGACGCCATCCATGCACGTCGACGGCATGCATCGTGCTGCAGGCAGGGGTCCAGCCGGAGTCAGACTTACATTGAATCGAAAGGTTTCAAGGCATATACACCTTCACGCGACGTCGCATTGGAAAAAAGTAAGAGGCAATAAGCAGCGCAAAAAGTCTGCGTACGTACGAGGTACCTTCGGGTCTGGTTTTTTTGGTGTGGTGGGTATCTGGACGTGGAAGCTACTGCATGCTTCCAAGCTGCCCTGCCCCGCATCCAACTTCGGGCAGCGCAAATGCAGATCCATACCAAGCCGTGCAACCTCTTAATTTACTGCAAATAAAAAGAGAACGAGTCTCTGCTCGTTTCTGGGAATTAGGAATTGATCGGCCGAGCAAGCTCGAACGTTCCATTAGAAACGCGACTTGCTGATAAGCCCAAGCTCCTCCCCAATTCAGTTTGCGTTGCTGCCGCGTCCTGCAATCCTCGAAGCTTCATTAATAACAGCGAGGTTCCCCAAACTCCGGGATCCACCCGCGAATTTTGGATTTCGGCGTGAGATCCGCAAACCGCTGGTACATGTCTCAAAGCAATTAGGCAGGCTTCTCCCTCAATCCCGAAATTTTCTACGGGAGAATAAACACCGCGCCTTGAAATATCACATCGCAACATCAAGTATTCTTGAACATCATGGCCGATGATAGAAAGGTCCCCGACACGGAGCGAATCTCCGACGGGGATGAGAAAAAAGTGGTTGAGGAACCGTAAGCTTTTATGCCCCCTGTCGGGCTCTGTCTTCGTTCGGCTACTGGCATCGGCATTTTTTGACAGACATGCTAACTGGTGGCTTTTTCCTTCGAATAAAATACAGCCCCAGCAATCCCGAAAATACTCAAGATGCACACCGCCGCCAGAGCCTCAAGGAGCTCACGGAGAATATGGAGGGTGAGATCCGCAACCCGCTCAGGGACATTCCCAAGGCGCAGCTCCTGGACAATGTGACCAAATGGCACGCCGAGAAGGGCCTCGACGCCGATATCCTACCTGTCCTCAAGAAGGGTGCACTCGTGGCCCAAAACCCAGCGCTCTTTGACGACCTCGAGGAGCTTGACGAGGAAGAAAAGAACCAACTCCGTCGTGAGGTGACGCACCGGTGGTCGCACCCGTGGGCTCTGTACTATACCATCATCCTCAACTCCATTGCCGCCGCTATTCAAGGCTGGGACCAGACCGGATCCAATGGCGCCAACCTGTCTTTTCCTATAGCAATGGGAATCCCCGACAACCCGGATGTGGAACCCAGCTGCGGCCCCGTCGCCAACGAGGGTGACTGCGCCAAGAACAGCTGGATCATTGGCTTTGTTAACGCGATGCCTTACATCTCCATCTGGCTCTTGTAAGTTCGCCTCCTTCGCGTCTGTCGCGACAGCATGACACATGCCACTTGACTAACACGGCTTGCGTTTGATAGCGCTGGATGGATTTCTGACCCGCTCAATCATTGGTTTGGTCGCCGTACCGTCATCTTCGTTGCGGCCATCTTCTCCCTTATCGCCCCGTTTGGCATGGCGGTTTCTCAGACATGGGGCCAATTGGCAGCTTGTCGGTAAGCGTAACTGAACCCAAGGCTGATCGCAGGCTACAGACTTGCTCACATTTTTTGCCACAGAATGCTACTTGGAATTGGAATGGGCCTGAAAGAAGTTACAGTCCCTGTATTTTCTGCAGAGAACTCGCCTCCCCTTATTCGGGGTGGTCTCGTCATGTCGTGGCAGATGTGGACAGCATTTGGTACATTCGGCTCTAAACACCTGCCCTATCCGAACCTTATGCAGATCTTTCTTGCGAACGAATGGCTGACTTGTGAAATTGCTAGGCATCTTCCTCGGCACATGCGCGAATCTGGCGGTCGGCAGGGCTGGCGACATCGCATGGCGTCTGCAGTTCGGCTCGGCCTTCATTCCCGCGGTGCCGCTCGTTCTCGGCGTGTACTTCTGCCCCGAGTCGCCCCGTTGGTACCTCAGCAAGAAGAAGTATGCCAAGGCCTGGAAATCGCTCCTCCGTCTGCGGAATTCTCCCGTCCAGGCCGCCCGTGACCTATACTACATTGACTGCCTACTCGAGCAGGAAGCAATCGTGATCAAAGAGTCTGGCCTTAAGGTCGAGGGCAACATGTTCACGCGCTTCGTCGAGCTATTCACGATCCCTCGCGTCCGCCGTGCCACGTGGGCATCGGGTATTGTCATGATTGGCCAGCAGATGTGCGGAAGTAAGTATTTCCACTGGATAGAGGGTGGATCATTTCTGCTTCATGTCTGGATGTAGGCTTACTGTTGATTGTTCGCAGTCAATATCATCGCCTTCTATAGCTCCACTATATTCAAGGAGTCCGGTATTTCCGACTACACGGCGCTTTGGGCCACCTTCGGATTTGGTCTGATTAACTTCATTTTTGCGTGGCCGGCTGTGTGGACCATGGACACCTATGGCCGTCGAACCTTGCTGCTATTCAGCTTCCCCAACATGTTCTGGACACTCTTGGTCGCCGGATGTTGCTACCTTATTGAACCGGACGTCGAGAAAAGCACAGCACGTATTGCGGCCGTCGCCACATTCGTTTACCTATTTGCCGCCTTCTACTCGCCTGGTAAGTCGTGCCCCAGAGCTATGGTCTCCCCCGCCGCCTATCCCCAACCCGACATCCAATTACCCATGCTCACGGCAAATGCTAACATGCACCACCAAGGCGAGGGTCCTGTGCCGTTCATGTACTCTGCCGAAGTCTTCCCGTTGTCACATCGTGAAATTGGCATGTCCTGGGCCGTTGCAACCAACAACTTCTGGGCCTCGGTCTTGTCGCTCACGTTCCCGCGCATGCTCATCGCCATGACACCTACCGGCGCCTTCGGCTTCTATGCCGGGCTGAATTTGGTTGCGCTCGTTCTAATCTTCCTGTGGGTACCCGAGACGAAGCAAAAGACGCTCGAGGAACTCGACTATGTCTTTGGCGTGCCCGACCGCGTGCACGGCAAGTACCAGCTCACCAAAGTGCTGCCGTGGTGGATCAAGCGCTGGGTCCTATTCCGCAAGGTGGGGCCTTGCCCCGAGCTGTATCACGACGATACAAGCAAGATACCGCCTGCCAAGAACGGCAATGTGGAGGAGAAGAGGGTCGAGACCAAGACGGATTGAAAAATTTGAGGATTTGTCGGTGATGGATGCTAAGGTGGGAGGGTAATTGGGAATTGGAGGGGGTTGAGAGAAATATCCTATCGACCCTGTGCGTGCGTTTCTTGTGTCAGGTTAATACCCGGTGTTGCTCGTTGACCGAGTCTTGCAGCAATGCGGGTTCGTGCGCTGTCACGAACCCCTCATGAATAACTAGTTCTTGCTAGGAATGTTGGCTTAACACAACGATCTCTAAATGAACAGATTTTAGTTTCTACGTTTCACATAAATACATATGCGCATGGTGCCTATTTTGAGGGGTTTCCGGCTTCACAGAGCTGCTGGTTTAGAAAGCACCGATCCAACCCCGGTCGAACGAAAGGCTATCAGGGGATGGACAAGGCGGCTGTCGGATCTCCAGCCATATCACTTCGGCACGCGATCAAGTTCTCTGCCTCCGCCCATTCGCTCTGGAATTAAGTTGGGAGCGGGAAGAAGTTCTCAATTTCGAACCTGCATCGTCTTTAATGGACGACAAAAACAATGCCAACAGCGGATCTGAAGCCCATTTACCCGCGTTGTCCACGAGTGGGCTGGTGCTGTCCATTAGATTGGTCCAAATCCAGGCAACTGTCAATACCAACATCTACTTGGCAAAGTCACAATCTGTCAGAGTACCATCGTTGTCAGGTCAGTGCCAAAGGGATAAATTTTGGATTTCAACAGGTACTGAAGACCATAATATCCAAGTCTATATTCTAATGTACACCAGCTGAATCGGAAGCAGATGTTAGCAAGTCCATTCTACCTATCATTCCCATTCGCTCAGTCGTGGCCCAGTAGCCTTCTTTGCCATTCGCCATTCACTCCCTTGTAATCCTCCACCGTGTACGCCTCCGTCATCTCCCTCCACCACCCCTTCTTTCGATGATTCTCCAGCCCAAGATCCTTGAGCAACATGTCCAGATACGGGACCGCCTCAAACACGAAACTCGGGTACATGGCCGCGTGATCCCCGGAATACCTCCACTTACCAAACCGGTTATGCAGCACGGTCTGGTACTGCACCTCCTCGAGAGTCGGCTCCCATCCTCCCCCGGACCGTCCTCCCCTCTCGGACTTCTTCTCGATGGAATCCCCCGCGGTACTCCCACCACTCTCCACGTCGTCAAACGAAGCCGTTGGCGCCACGGCCCGGCTCGGATCCCTCGCCAATGTCCCGTCAAAGAAAGCCGAGATCCACAGACCCTGGAGATGAGCCGTGATGGGGTTGCTGAAGTTCATGATAGCGCCCGCAAAGGCCGTGTCCTTGGTCCGCAGGAAGAGCGGCGAGGGGGGCACGACGAGGTGGTACAGCAGGAACGGCGTCGCCGGCGCGCCGGGCGCGATGGGGTCCCCGTCGGCGACGCGGAACTGCGTCTGCTTCATGAGGGGGACGAAGTCGCGGTTCGGCACGGGCTTGCTCCGCAGGCGGGGGAACCGTTCCAGAATCTCCGCGTCGGCCTTTTCGAACAGGTCGCGCCGGTTTCCGAGGTGGCGGTCGCGCGGGTCGGGGAGGAACGGGATGCCGATTTCCTTCTCGATCCCGGCCGGGAGGAACTTGAAGGGCGGGTGGATCTTCCAGCCCGTGACGCAGAGGAAGGCGTCGGCCGGGAAGGACGTGCGGGCCGCGTCGGCGAGATGGACCGTTCCGGGGCCGAGGTGCGACAGGTCGGCAATGTGGACGCGGACGGTCCCGTCGCGGACGTATTCGAGAATGTCGGAGTCGTAGTTGAGGATGCTGAAGCTGCAGCCGGCAAACATAGGCTTGGTCCAGGGCTTAAGTTTTGCCGTCTCGGGATGGCGGTCGAGATTTACGCTTGTGCGGATGTCGGCGCCGAGGATGAACCAAAAGAGGTTTACGAGCAGGCGGCCGATAAGCGTGGCGTGAAGAAGGTTCCTGATGGTGGAATATCCGCCGTCTTCACTCCATATGCAGGGGCCAAACCAAGTCATGAACCGAATATCTTGGAGAAACAGTTAGACTTCTAGTTTTTCTCGTTGCTTTAAGTGTCGGATACGTCCGTATATTCAGACAGGAAAACATACTAACGAGTCTCTCAATCCACTTCTTGAAGGGAGTCACAAATGACGGCGCCATCCAACATGGACCGTGCCCAGATGCTTTAGCAGCCTCAGGGTTAGCGAGAACGAGCCCAGACCAATAACCAATGTCATATTTGTGAAAGAAGCGCTTACATCTTATAACCCAGTCGACTTGAATGCCCCTACTTGCGTACTCATAAACGGCGTCCCAGGCAGATTTCGACCCGCCGAACACGGCAACTCTTTGGTAGTTGCTCGGGTCGAGGGTATATTCGTGTGAGTGGAAGTCCTTAAAGTGAAATAGAGGCCGATCGAATACCCCCTGCCCCTCAATCTTGGGCATAAACGGTTCCGACATCATGCCCGTTGCCATGATCATTCTCCTTGCGAAGAGCTCGGTGTCGTATATCCCCTCGTCATCCCTGCCCTTCAGCTCCATATCTTGTCCTGACATCTTCCGCGTCCTCAGAATCCATCCCCCTAGCTCCAAATGCTCGGCCGAAATCACCTTTGTCTGCAACCGCAGGGAGCGAACGAGATCAAATTTCTCAGCGTATGCGGCAAGGTACCTATGGACGGCCGCACCTTGGTTGTACTGTCCAGGCCATACACCGAAAGTTTGTGAATCCATCGGAAAATCCGGGTACTGATATGTTCCGTACAAATTGTTGGACTTCAGTCCAGGATACAGCCGATCCTGAGACCATATCCCGCCAAGAGTATTCGTGTAGTCGATAATGGCGACGGCACACCCGGGGTGCATCTCCTGGTACTGTTTCGCGGCAGCAAGGCCATACCAGCCTATTGTAAGACGTCAAACCTGTTAGTAATCGTACGAGTGGAGCCTCGCCATGTTAATCATGGAAGGGCGGGCAGTAGCCAGCATACCTGCGCCTATAACCACCAAATCCAATGTTTCCATAGCGGTTCGAATCGAAAACTATGACCGACTAAGAGCAAAGGTGGCTAGAACAGGAATAAGGTGGTGGTGGTGGATAGAGTGGTATATACAATAAATTTACGTCCGTATGACCCCTGGTTCGTTCCATGCGCCGTTCTGGAAGAACGCCTAAGAAACAGGGCTGAGCCGGGCAAAACCCAAATAAGCGCAAAGCCCCCCTGGTTTGCCAACCCCAATCCAGTCCTGCACAGTGAGCATGACATTTTTGGCCCAAAATTTCCTCCGTCCGTCGCGGTCGAGTTGATCGACACTTGGAATCTGGGAAATCCCAATCATTGGTCCTAGAATTGTCAATTCCAAATTACAATAAGCCGTTTCTTATCAAAATATGGAACCTTGGCGGACTGATTGTGTCACCTCGTTGTTCTTCCTCCCCCCTCGCTATAATGTTAGCAAGAACCGACACACACTTCACGGAGTTTTAGGTTTGGGCCCAGTGCGCATTTGGTCCCCAAGCGCCGGGAATGAGCCAATGGAGAGCCGCCGTGGCGCGGATGAGGGTCTGGCGGTAGTGGTGCCGAGTATTTGCAACCACATCCGCGGCCATCCCTTGCTTCGCTTCCGTGGGTTTCCCCGCATAGGATACCTTCATTCCTTATAAATGTTGATATCGTTTTTGCCTGATCGGTGAGAAGGATTAATACATCCTCATTACAGCCTCTCAAGTCGGTTGGCTTGTCGTCTGCTTCGCACCTGCTTTAATGAAGAACGGCAACTCGCATCGCAACTGGCGACACTGGATAGGTGGATTGATACCTCGTCCGTCTCACGTCAGCTGGTGTCAGAACTTTGGGAGCATGTTGGATCCGTTTGCATGATACCACTTGACTTGCAGGGAAATTGGCGCGTTTCTTGTGCAACGTGACACGGCTGCCTCTAATGTTGAATATCTTGGTCAGCCATGATTGAGGGACGCCTGTACGCACGTAAGAGCGTCGATGGCCCCTGGTTGGAGCGTGTGCGCTACGAAGGGGGAGGGCGCATATGAACATTTTCCAGCGGAGGTCATCATTCCACAAACTCCTGGTTATGTCCAAAATGGCTGGGAATTGGGAATTGGGAATCGTACCACCGCAGTTGCCTGGCGCTGAGGCGTAGCACCCCTGGCTGGTCACTGAAAGCTAGACAATCGAATTTCTTTGCGTGGGGCGAGTAGGGGGGGTTACACAACCTCCACAGGGATCAGGTTCCACCCCACATACTCTCTATTCTCTTGGTTACCGCACCACAAGTGCCATGCGGGGCCATGCTCGGCTGTTTTCATAAAACTCAATACCCGTAGGGTTGGAACTCGAGGAGGATAGGTGCCTAGCTCCCGCGAGCGGACAATGCCGCTGTACGGCAGTTTAGCCAACTGCCGCTACAAATGCGCCGTGGGCACCGCCTGGTCGGGCATATTTTTTTACGCTTTGCCGCACAAGGCTCCTATGATTGACTTAATTGGTCAGTTTACGCCTACCCACGTTGAGAAGATTTCTAGAGGCCTGAATAATCTTGTGCTTTACATCACCACGCGGGCGTGTGGCATCCTACGCAGAAACCTCGGTGCTGTCTTGACTCTTGAATGCAAATTATGCAAACGCCATTTTCCACCAACAGTGTTATCTACATGCCAACGACTATCGGCACTACTCGCTTAAGGCATCTTTCAATCAGTGGTTCCGATCGCCTCACTTATCTCCCCACCATGTGGAATGGAAGCTTAAGGTCAAAAAGAAACCGTGTTCTGGAATGACTCGTACCTGAGGTGAGTGTTTCCGCATCCTTTACGGCTTTTTGATCCAGTAATCGTACCCTTTTGTTCTGAGTCGAACACCCAAATTGACCTGGGAAGAAACTATTAGGACTGTTGGCACTAACGATAGCTCTAGCTGATTTCTGAAACAACACAATTATGTTACGACAAAATAGTGTGAATTTGAACCAGTTTCAGCATGAGTGCTGACGATTAAACCATCGTGGTCAATGAAAAAAAAAAAAAAACTCGACCTAGTGAGCCACCTTTTCGTATGCTTCTACTGATGTCTTGCGACAATCCAACCCAATTTCACCAACATACCTCACGAGAAGACCTCTAGATAGATCGTATGAGCCGGGCACAACCGAATAGTGTCAGAACTGATGTCTCGAAGGGAACCACGTGATGTCGTGACGTAAAAGGGTGGTCTGTGAGATCCTTGTCATGAGAGGAGAAGGCAGACTTTTCAACCTTTTCAACATCTTGAATAGACAGAACAATTCAGTCGTCTCTCATGCTGATGCATCACAATCTGACAAATAGTGAGTGAGGTATTCGATGTCGCTGTTGCTCTTGTCTCCACAACTCTTCTCTTGGTTACCAGCTGGCCTGCGCTAATCATTCTGGTGAGTGAAGCACCTCTTTGTACTTGAATCTCGTCAGGCTTGCATGGTGGTGAAATCATCGCCAGCTTCTGCGGAGTCGACGAAAGCATCCCATTCAAGTTGGTCTGGAGCTTGACATCCTAAAACTAGCAAATCGCCGTCGTCGTTCACGTCCCATCTGGGTCTTTCATGTGTATCGCCTGTCGAGTAGGATGAAGGTTTTCGGTCGACAGTCCAATTAGAATCTTCAGTGACGCCAAATTGCAATTCAGCGAAGTCAAGAATTGGGCCCTCGAAAGTGGTAAAGGTCAAAGCTATCGAGGTTGATGAATTCGCCGGCAAATTATGTTCGTTTGGGGTCGGGCGCAAAACTTGCGCATACTCGTCCCTGAAAGCATGGTTCTGGTTGACCAGACTGGACCTGCAGGCATCGCCGGCTGGGACCGCGGTCGGCGAGGGACCTGGATCGCATGGAAAGGGCGGCAGAGTTATATCGGTCCGTGATTTCGGCGCAAGCGCATCAGCATAAGGATTCAACGGTTCAGGAGAAGTCGTAACTCGGCTGTCGTTCTGAAAAAGCCGGCTTACTGCAGCATCAGCGAGAGCCGTCTGATGGCGTCGCCGAAGAGCGTCAAGTACTGCAGGGAGAGCTTTTCCAACATCACTCCTTAATACCGGCTCGTTCGGAAAGATCTCGCAAAGCAGATGCTCTTCATCTAGGCGAATCGCGGCTTGGACCACAAGCAATGCCTCCGAAACAGGACCACCCATGTGCATCAAATCTGTGTCTGGTCTCTGCTTCTCCGGGAAAAGGATATTCCACATACTAAACCACTGGTCGGCGTCTTCCGCTGTCCCCCTCGACGATTTTAACCCTAACAGTCGTCCTCTCTGCTCTTCCGTTATTCCCTCTAGTTTAACCTCCCGGTGTTTGCATGATCTCTCTCGAATATGTCGGTGCATCAATTCTTTCTTGTCCCGAGCCCACACCTTTCCGCAGGTTGGGCAGTAGACGTCAGGCTGACAATGAACACGTAAGAGGTGTTGTTTAACACGCCTTGCGTTTTTCATGACATATTTACCACAATCGCCATGCTTCAGAGGATTCAACCTGTAAAAGAGACATGCCATCTTCTTCACCGTCTTATCCGGTTCACGGCTATCCATCCAACATGCCCGTTTCCGGTCTCGCTCTTCTTCGTCCTCGTCCTCGTCGTCATCGTCATCCTCATCTCGTTCAGGATCGGCGTCGCGGTCGCCGCCTTCGTTTGAATCCATCGCGTAGGGGCGACCATCTCTCTTCCTTTTCGAAGAGGCTGGCTTGTGAGTGGAGCCCGAGTGTTGGCCGGAGGGGCCCCTCTGGCACAGTTGACTTTCGGTATCTGGAAAGTGTTGGCCAACGCCAGCGAGCTCATATGGCGACCGGCTCGAAGATTTGATTCCATCGTTCTCCTGGTTATTGTTGGGCGGCTCATAATCTGGGTCGGGCTTCCGAGACACGGGCTCTAGAGCCCAGGTCGGTGAGCCGTGGGCCGAGTCGGACACTGAGTCTGGAGGTGAAGGCGGCAACGTGTATGTGGACGAAACCAAGCGAGGCTGATGGCATACTTCTTGACTTAGTATTTTGTTTGTTGACGCAGTGCTAGCGTCTAATACCTGGCCTCCGACGACGCTGCGGCAGCCGAAATTTCTTCGACGGGGCATTGGAAACTGAAATGGCGACGAGTGGTTGAGGGCGTGTTCAGATGTGAACCGTCCAGCTAGAATATGTACTCCTCACGGCTATCCGTAAACTTCCACCTTTCCTAGGCCGGTGATTACCGGCGTGAGTCGCAAATGTCTGCCTCGGGCACGACAAATGGTTGAGATATTATTTGAGTTTGGAGGGCGCCAGCGGCACCTGCGTTGTCATCGGCTGAGCATGTGACGTGGTATTTAGTGCCGCCTCTTGCGAATGAATATAATATATACGCTTATAATGGGGTCATATTCCGCGGTTTGGCGAACAAATTGCTAAGGACGGGTCGTCTTGTGGAACATCTATCGAGATTGAGATTTCTAGAATCCGAACTCCAAGCCGCTGGCAAAGTATAGAAACTGAATGTGAAGGGTGAACACTCTCGGGCTGCGTCACGTCAAGGCGCAGCGAACCAATTGGCGGAAAGAACGCGCTAAACCGGATCCGAGGGGACTTGCTGCAGGGGATACTAATTCTCAAATTTTTGAGAACGAGGAGCTTCACGACGACGTGTCGCTGGTGATTGGTCTGGTGGCTTCTCAGCCCACCATCGAACCCAAGGTGCAGTGGATCATGGCAACGTTGAACCGAGGCGGTAAGAGTTTCGGCACCCGAATAACTACAGCCAAATGCTAAAGTTGATAAAGCGCCGTTTAGGGATTCAGGCTCCTTTGCCCGCCAAGTTGGCGCACCCTGAGACAGTTCATTGTTCGTTTATGTTACCTCCCTACCAAGATCCCAGTTCGTTCCAATTCCAGTTCAAAAATTTGAGAGATTCTTAAAGGAAGATGGATGAACTACTCAAAAAAAAAAAGACAAGCGATTTCACCTTAAACGGCCATAAGCACTGGTGTCGAAAATCCATAATGTGTCAGGTAACTCAGAACATTCTAAGATGATAGGTACAATCCTGTGTAGCTATGCTGCGCGAGCCTGGTCATCCCCCACCTCGCAGCATCCCTCCCACCCTTCTCTACTACCAGCTACACAATTCATCACCCCATTGTACCCCCTTGGACTAATAAACCCCGATTAAAAGCCGAAAGCTGGCAAATTTGACCTCGCACGTGTATCTTTCCGCAACACACCTACCATCAAGCCTGCCTCCCAACTCCTGGACCTAGAGCCTGGCTTACAGTCGATAACACTGCATTTGTCCGTTTCTTGTGCGCCGCCACGATTGAGCGGGTGGATTTGGTCTTGCCGTTCGCAAGGACAGAGAAGGGCTCGCTGGTCCGTGGCTGTGCGAGCCACACTCCAACGCGTTGGTCTCGATGGGGGTCCATAGTAATAAGAAACGACTGCGACCGTTTAACTAGATATACACTTGTCATCAGTTATCCCGCACTTGAGTTTTGGAGGACGCTAATCGATGCGAAGCATAGAACTCACGACTCGCTGCTTGGAAGCCACTAGCGATATCGTGGGGTATCTGAACGTGCGTTATGGCGAGAATTCAATTCTTTGATGTCCATACCGTCACAGAAATAACCGCGCAATTTTAGACGACTAAAGGAGAATACTGACGTTTATTTATATTGTTTGGTATGTGAAAGACTACAATCGCCACCTTAAATTTGACGAAATCGGGGGCTGCGCATCAGGGATTCGCATGAAACATGAAGGGTTCGTCAAATCTTTGATATTTCCCCCCCGCAATTCCCAGCATCTCTTTCTCGACCTCTGAGACGCAAGAAAACAATGAGTGAAAACGGGGCCTAGAGAGCCATTTGGCGATGGACGGTAGAAATCAACTTCTCGATCTTGATTTTCTTCCCGGCGCCAAACACGTGGTGGACAGCCTGGCAATTTTTATTCTCTAAACTTTGAGATCTCCTGCACGGCGCACCCTATTCACCACCAATAATGGCACAAGTAGCCAACTGTAATAACTCGTCGCATGCATCCCTGCTTTCAGTCTGCCTCAGCACTAATTAGGTGGACGAGCTCCCCCAGAACCGCCAGCATTGCCAAGTCCCTTTACACCGAGGATGCCCCGCTGGCTGTGGTTTGACCGTTTAGGAGTTTCGACTTTGAGAAAGACGTTTGCGTTTCCTGCAGTAGCCTGGTCGCTCAATTGCTGGCTTTCGCTCACGAATCAGACGAACCGTCCTCAACGAACGTCCCAGCCTGGCCTTCAGCGATGGAGTTCTGGCTCATCGCATGACCCGGTTTTTCATATTTACGCGAAGCCTAATATGTACTCAGATTCCTCATTTTGTTATCGTGCCATGTTTTCCTTTCTTCATCCTTTTCTTGTCCGGGTAGCACATTGAAGCTAGCCTCACGGCTGCGTAGCAACAGCAATCAACCAACATTTGCAACCCTTAAGTGCCCATAAATTCTACAAAATGCCGCTCATAAAGGAAATACGCCACGGAAAATTACTAGGGCATCACGACGTAAAGAGCAGCGACGAAATGAGGGCCGAGAAGACACACAAGGTATGCAGATGACTATCTACCTCGAGCGCCTCGCTAGCACCTGCCCGGTTCCCAAGCCGCCTGGCTGTTTGGTATCCCTAAATATTGAAGCGGCCCTTATCATCACTCCCTACGTGCGCAAACATCCTTCGCGCCTGCCCCTTTCCCTCTGCCCGTCCGTCCTCTTCCCTGGTATCCTTCTACCCTTCAAGTAACCACATGCAGCGGAGTCGCTTATGTGTCCCTATCCCGAACGTGTACTTCGGATTGCGTAAGCCTCGTACATCTCGCTTAACGCTTGCTCCAGACTGGGAATAGGGGCCGCTGGTCATCCGGCAGGAGAGGCTCGAACTGCGAATCAACTGAGAAGCATCGTTTGGACAAACCGCTCTCCTCCAACAAAACTGTCCAATCAACATCCCCCGACTTGCCTCAGAAGTCTCCGCCCTCGGCGTCGAGAGGTGCCGAGAAAAATTCCAGTCGAAACAGTCCCACAACCGCCGACGTGGGGGCTTCGGGACCCGACCCAAGACCAACAGCCCCGCAGTCGGTCCTCGCGGCCGAGACTGCTCCACAACTGGCTGCCGTGTTGTCCCACAATAACCAGGATTCGGCAACAGTGGAGTCTCTACTACCGGAAGATGTCGACGACGATGCACGTACCTTGATCGCAGTCCTTTCCGCCCTGCCGACAAAAGGCTGCACTCTTCACCAGCATCACCAGACACGCCAATTTGACCCCAGTGTAGTTTCACGTCTCGTGCTGCGAAACTTCGGCCACTACGACCCTGGTTTCCCTAGTAGGGCCTTGCTCTTCTCCGAAACCTCCAATCGCCCCCTCCATATCGTCTTCCTCGACGTCGGGAGTGACCCAACCCTGAGTGCCGCGCCGATCTCGAGGGTCGACCGGCGATATTCGGCAAATGCTCGGACAGGCAAAGCCTGGAAAATTACTCATTTCGAAGATTCGCTCATAGGTCCTGGCGTAGTTCCAACACTAGATGCATGCAAACCCGGCTATGGATCCTCACATGGCTCCACTGGGATTTCATACTCATCAGGCGCACAAACTCCGTCCAGTGCCAATCGTACACCGTCGGCGAGTAGGACGATTGGGAAAGGGAAAACCCCTGCCAGACGGGGAAAGGGCGAGCCGGGAGCCAGCCGCGCGAAGAAAGGCAAGGAGCCGACCAAATCAAACGAGGACCTTATTTGGGTGTGCCCGTTTTTTAGAGCCAACCTGAAGAAGTACGAAAGGTGCCTCACGAAAACGTTCCACGTCATTGCACACCTCAAGACCCACCTCGTCGCAGAACATCGAGCTTTGTTATGCCAAATCTGCTTCTTGGAGTTCTCTAGTCAGGTAGACTTGGATGCTCATGTCTCGGCATTCACATGCATCCAGGCGCGTCCGCGAAAGGTGGATGGTCTAGACACCTCAGACCTTGAGACGCTAAAAAACTTGCGCATCAGCGACAACGCAGACGGGTGGAATAAGATGTGGGGTATTATGGCGAAGGATCGATATCCTCCTCCGGTTCCCTCTAATCGGAGCCCCTTGATCAAAAGCAACAAGCGTGCGGAAGAGTTCCTTGAGACGCACCTGGAATTCGTCAGGCGGCAGAGAGCGCTAAGCCTTGCAGCTGCGTTCCGGCAGGATTATCAAAGGGGGCTTGAGCCCGATTTCGACGTAATTGTGGAGACCGTCTTAGACGAAGTCTCGAATCACATGGCGGCCTACCCTGGCGTACCTTGGTCTTCATTAGGCGTCCGGAGCACGAGGGTTGTCGAAGAGAACACCCCCGAAGGGTTGGAATCTGTGCCGGACGGACCCACTCAACACACCCATGCACCCTCAACATTGAGCTCGCGGCTATCCTTCAACACGAGCAGCCTTTCGAATACAGTCATATCTGCAAATTGTTACGACAGGTTAGATGACGCAACCCCATGCTCGACAGCCCTTCTAACCACCCCCAGCAGCACGGAGTGGGACAATTCGTCAGCTACACACTCAAGCACATTCAGAAATCACCTTGGCGTGCCCGATGTTTCCTCCATGGCCGGCCCCCACAGGGCTAAAATGCTAGGAAATGACCTAGGCCTCATACAGTCTGCAACTACCATGCCCCTCGGGCAGAACCAGCACATGGTGACACCCGATCCCACCAAATATCAGGCCGTGGCCCAGCCCGCAGCCGGGTTGTCCAATTCTCATCTCTATCTCGAGTTGTCTCCGGAAAACTCTTCTATAAACCAATACCCTATCGTCTTAAATCCATGGTTGGGAACATCAAATCTGGGTGTTGGATTTAGATCCGGCATCACAGGCATCTCAGGCACAGATCCCCTACACATGCCCAATCCAGCAACCATCGTGCCGTACCCAACGGGGACGCCAGAAAATAGTGACCAAAATTCCCAACAACCGCCCGTACTACAAGGCACCGCCTTTTGCCATCCGCCGACCCCCTCGAGCAGCAGTCATCAGCCTGAGCCAGACATGGATATAATCCCTTTCGCCAATGCCTACCCACAGATCTACCCAGGCAACCCCACAGAGATGTACGTATATAGATCTTCTGAGTTTGCCCCCGGCCTTGTCCAAGCCCCGGCAAACGAAGGATGTATTCCTACCCGGCAAAGGCAGTTTCCAGGACCGCAAAATCCAGCTACATCTGCATCTGAACGTCAAATCCAAGAGGATGATAAATTTAATATTAGTATGAACCCTTAGCCCAAGAATTTTATCTATTTAACGAGAAATCGAAGAAAAATTGCAACGATGACGACGCATTTGAATAGGAAAACTTTCGGTTTCTATAGCGGATATCACTTTGTAATTTGGTTTGTTGGCGTCTTGATTTGGGATACACACCACCATGCAGATACCCGGTGGCTGGCATGTAATACTGGCGTTTTTATGAGCTTCATACTTATAGGTGGTTCATGAATGAGGATAAGATAGAAGGCTAGTACCATCGATTTTGTTACATTGATTCTCATACAGGCGAGCAGAGCGTCGGTGCTGAAGACCCCGTCGCGTTATTTGCATGTATCAATACATTTACTTATCTTAAATTTGTCCCTGATCGAAGAAGCAGCAATCCTGTGTGTTCATCAAATAAGTCTCATCAGCATGAACATCGACCGCATGTGCGGTCGTGGTGGCAGTTGCCTGCCCCTTTGCCATTATCATATCTAACACTCCGTATCAGGGGCCGTAGCGTCACTAATTCCTCTTATTCTGGACTTCTCCAGTGCACCTTCAATAAACCCAAGATCCCTGGGAAGTGGGGGAGGGGCTCAGGTTCAGGTCATATATCAAGTTCCACTTTCCACTTTCAGCTGCACAACCCAAAAGAGTAAGTCTCGCGTATCTTCTCTACTACTATGTCTCCTCCTCATGCATCTAGGCGTATAAGGAAACATTCGGCCTTCATATAGGTGCCAAACCCTTCCAGGGCGCAACATCCATAGCCCGAGTGTCGATCTGTTCAACGTTATCGATGTCGCTAAGCCGATACTTCAAAATTACCACCCTATAATCATGTGAACGTTTCCTATATAAGTCAGCTTTATCGTGGTAAGCGACTGTTGCAGCCAGCCAATCCCGTGTCTGAACCCCAGGGTTGAATAGCTAGAAGCTGTGGAAGAAATCGGCTTGTGAATTGTGGAGTGGTGAGGTCTGAGTGACTCGCGGTAAACGAACACATCCCATACCACAACTTTTCTTTGCCAGTATTCTCCAAACCAAAAATAGACAGCTTTAATCTTCATTTCCTGATTAAGAGCTCAATGGAATCCATTAGCCCATCTTTACTCGCGCCGAGGATTCGTATCTATATTGCTATATTATACCGCTTATATTTCTCCATGACAATTCCCAGCATATCGCTAAGGGCAGCATCGTGCAGCGCGACCAACATCCTCTCTTCGTCAGGAATCGCACCGTAAAACTGGGAATGGTTGAACTCGGGAACATGCCTAGATACAAAATCTGACACAATCCGCTTTCCTTCAAGACGCCAAAATGCCCACATACGTGCAACAATGTCTTCCAAATCCCCACTGAGATACGGTGAGTTTGGGAGGGCTTCACCGGGTAGAATAGTCCTAAATACTGCGAACCACTGCTCGCGGTCGGATAACTGATTCGAAATCTTTGCGACTAACTTGACCTGGTCGTCAGTCACCCCTTCAACCCGGATATTTTCCCTTTGTTCGCATTTGCGCTCGCGGATGTGACGATCTTTGCTCTGGGCGCTTCCAAATACTTCGTAGCAGATGGGGCAGTACGCCGGTATCCGGTGATCCTGGCAAACGTGCCGCTTGACAGATAGTATGCCGTTGAGACGAGTGGTCTGAAGGCAGCCTCTGTGGCCCTTTGGATCATTTGAGTAGAAGGGACAGGCAAAGCTTGTATCGGTTGTTACTTTAATCCACTCGTCGTCGCCGAACTCGCCTCCGACGGAACTAAAGGCATACTCTACTTCTGTCGTGTTTATATTATTCTCCATTTCTGCGGTATAGATCTCCATCCCATACTGCACTAGCCCGTCTCTTAAGCATGCAAATGGGTGTGTAGATTCGAGTATAGGCCGTTCTACCACTGGATCCCCAACTATCTCGATCAGGTTTTGGTGGTTCTTGTCAGAGTCAGAGCCGTAGATTTTCATGACCCCGACACTTGGATCGCGAAACTCTAGTTGAGGCGCGGTAAGAGGATTGTAGTTCGCACCGCCAATTGCCTGCGGATGTTGTCTATGGATAGACTGACTAGACTCTGTCTTGACGGACTTGATGTCCCGCTCGTGATCTTGGCAGAACTCGGATCTTCGGATTTTCATCTTACAAGAGCGTCGACTAGGGGCAGAACTGTGGCAAGGATATATTGGTCGCAGTTTTCGCGGAATGCGGCGCCGCTGAACAACTTTCCGAACCGCTATGTCCGACACCATCCGGGATTGTTGGTTGGACCTTGAATCCTCAGATAACACTAGAGATTTCGGCGTGGAAAGATTCTGGGCAGAAGGTGCTTGGAACCCGGACTGTATCGGCAGCGGGAAAATATGATTCCGCACGCCCACATGGTCGAGTGACTGGTCCTTAGTAAGGAGGCTTTGGCGACTGTCAAGAAAGACGTGGGGTCCTAGCAAACAGTAGTTGAGCAATATGCATAGATCATTGCGACACGTCCCAATAAGCAGACGTACCATTCGAGAATTGAACCCAACCGCATATGATTTCTTGATCTATGCCCAGGTTTCGACTTGTCAAGGGTACTTGCAGCCTCAGCCTGGTGTCCGTTGCCTCCCGGCGTTCGGTCAGAATTGACATCGATTCTGAAATGTGACGAAATCCACCTTGTTTTGGCAGGAGATACTCTTGAATAATGCTAACGGAGTGATTTACCAACTCTTCAAGTCAAACTTCGTGTGTTCTGCTAATCTAGCGTGTAGCCATGCAGAAGGCTTCGTTGGGGAGACACGTTGGCTAAGTATTCAATGCAGAAAATGAGGATTTATTTTCATCCTCTACAGTCGTAGTCTCGGATCTGCTGATATCTCAAAAATATATATTGCTTCGAAGGTCACTATAGAGAAAATCGATCTTCCCAACTGTATCAACCGGGCTTGGATGTCGACTTTATAGGCAAACATATCCAAAGGAGGTGTCTGCAGACCGAAATCTATATTGGTTTTGTAAATGGCATGGAAGATGAAGCGCACAGTTGTGTACAACTAGCCAATGAGATTCAAGAACCATGTTTGGGGTCGTATGATCTGCCTACGCCGCGGGGTTGAGTGGCTCTGAGTGCACCGATGTTTCTATTTGCTGCACGACTGTGCACCAGTAAATTGCACACTCTAGGAAACATCAAATTGTTATTTCCGTCAAGGTCACCGCTAGTGTAAAAACCTAAAAACTTGAGAAGCCTGGTCTAACTATTCTAGGGAAGGGAGTGATTTTTTCCCTTTTTTGAATATCGTCAAGATCTAAGGATATAGATGGCTTGCAGATGAGATTTGTGATTTACTAGGCGGTGCGCTGTCAAGTTCTCTGTCCAGGCAGCAATAGACAGCCTAATCGCAACATAGACCTAGGTAGATCGCGCTAACGGAGCTTGCCATGCAAGTCTATTGAATTCCGAAACAAGGAGGGGTTTTCTTTCGTTTTCGCTCTTTGCTCGTGTCGGGCTGCGAATAGACAAAGGCGTCCAGGATATCAATCGTACTTCCGTGGAGGTCATCAATGACACATATCCTAAATCGCACAAATGCATGAGAACGACCAATGCTATATGAAGCAGTTTTCGATACATGGTGTAGTCTCACAAGGAGTGGTCTTCTGGTATTGCGTTAAGATTTTCACATCTTGGTCGTATCTTGTCGGTAGTGCCCGATGTACCAATCGCGAACACAATTGTAAAACAAGTCGTGTAGCTTGTTACAATTCCCTTTCTTGAAAATATTTCTCTCGTGTAAGCTTAATCTATGAAGTAATTACTCCCCCATACCTCGGTAAATGTTCCAGAATCCGGGTTAGGAATATGTATGCCGCTCCGGGGAAGATGCTGGAATTGTTGGATTCCGCATCTTGGGCGACTTCAAGGGATCAGCCTGGCGAGCCGTGATATGCACACATTGAAGCTTGGCCACGACAGCATGACAAAGGTGGACCAGTCAACTCAGACATGCCACGTTGGATTCATTCGGTTGGGCACCAACAGCATTTTTAGCCTTTGCAGCCCGAACACGAGAACAACACTTACTAAATTTACTTCTCCTTGTCGTATTATACCTTTAACAATTTTACGCTCTGCAGGCCTTCATGTTGCGGCCGCACCGGGGCGTCAAAGTCCAGTTGGAGTTGGATATACAACCCGCTAGCCCTCAAAGCTGAATATTAATGCTCCTTGACCACTTTTGGTCTTCCTCGTGTCACCTCTGGTGGGACGCATTGGGAAGGGCAGTGCGTCTGTGCCATCCTATCACTGATTAGGGCTGTTACCATGATCGACGCCGTAACACCAGCGGTCGTTTTGAAATCGAATAAGTAGGGCTGAGAGCCTACGGCTTTAACACAAAAAAGCCATTAAGCAGATTACACTGAGCTTTTCACGTCGGTAGACGAGTCGACGAGCAACGAGTCTGTAGGTCCCTTTTAGACTCTCTATGTAGACTCATAAATGACTCTCCAGGAATCTTTCTATCTCTCTCGACCAAGTGACCAGCCATCCACGTAGCTGGTCCATTCCGGCGTATTAGTTTTGAGTCTCAGCGAGTGGGTTGGCTTCTTCAATGTTCGAATTTGGCTCCGTCGCCGCCGGGTTGGTCTTTTATTCTGCTGGAGGTGGTGGGTGGTTTTGGGCTTGCTGCCTAATTCCCCACCGCCGGCCAATTCCGTACCGCGGGTCTGCTTTTTTCTGCTCCGCGTGCGGTGAGGTCGAGTTTCATATTTGATAGTCATGTGGTACGACTGCAAGGTATCTGGGTTTTTTAGTCGAAGTAGGATAGACCTAAGTCTCGCAGCGACTTCCGCGGGTACATCGATAGTAGGGGCGTGTTTGACAGGAGACAAAACCATGCATTTCAATACTGCGAGGAAGTAGTCTCCCCGCTTCCTTATACCTAACTAGTCAGTACTCACTAGTTGCCCTGTAAGACCGCTTCGAGGCCGCAGTGTGCGTGACACAACGGCGTCACAATATAAGGTGAAAGTCACAAAAATAGTCCATATTTTTTTATGATATACATATTGAATAGAGCGAATTGAGGCAGGAAAGGGCTAGTAGAAAAGATATGTAAGAAAGGGGGGCATGGGAGGATACGGTAATGTCTCTTAGAGTTAATAATTGGTAATCACGGGACGTATTCAGCCAGTTACCACATCTTCATTTTCATGCCCACGGGCACAGGATAATTACTGGTTAGCGGACTTTCGAAGATTTGACATTGATCTAACTCGATTTCAGAGCTACTGGTGTCTATTATTCAAAAATAGTGTGTCGCAGTGACGTCCATAATATAGCACACACGCGACGGCTTGACTAGTGATCCCTTGCTGTGTCCGCGTGCTGCAGAGCATACAGGAGATTGAGGACATGGTTTCATCCGCGAACGCCAGGTTGCGATATTGACTGCCTTGCCGCCGCAGC
>Ga0247774_1000100_pt1 | contig 39915 bp, 44 predicted proteins | sample UWRJL001104B6_FD_179933 | JGI IMG/M metagenome (GOLD analysis project Ga0247774, IMG submission 179933) | Plant litter microbial communities from Arlington Agricultural Research Station in Wisconsin, United States - UWRJ-L001-104B-6 | ecosystem: Environmental > Terrestrial > Plant litter >...
TGTCCACAATTCCATCGGAACCGGCTGTTGTTGCCATCTTACGTTGGTTGCATAGATAGGCATGCATCTTCTCCGCGCGCCTCCCCGTGATCATCGAGCTGGAGGAAGTGATGGGACGAAATCATGCCGACGACGGACGTTTGCGAAGTCGTGGTGATCGTGGGGAGTGAATCGAGTGAAGTTGCAATCTCGTTTGTGGTCGGCTGTATCGTCTTCCTCTTCGGTGGAAGGGGATGCATTGTTGGGATTATCGTACGCCCGTTAACGTGACCCAAGGGGAGGGACGATAGATGGCTGAGACTCTTTCTCCCCAGATCCTGTCCTCACATCCCTTCTCGAAGTCGCCTCGAAGGCATGGGTGTCTCGTGGGAGATAGCTAGACTAGGCCGGAACCCTTGGCCACGGCTCGACACCTTCGGGATGGAGGTGAAGCCGTGAAGTAGCCGCTAGATTCGTGTGGAATGGGTAGATGCAGTATATTCTTCCACGTGGTCGTGCCCTGCAATCGTGGAGTGGGAGTTTGGCCTAAAGATGACCACGGGCTAGTTGTCTACTCAGGGTCATATTAAGAAATCTTAGTTGAGGAAACACACAGGAGGAGGGCATCACAACGCTTTATAGTCTTGTTCTCGAGCACTGCCAACTCCATCTAGATGAATGACTCTTCGCCTTCTCAGACTCTTCCATTCTTGCCTGAAGTCCACCACCATTCCACCCGATTGAGCCTCTTTCTTTCCCGATGCGTGCTCCCCTCCCGGGAGTTTTAACCTCGCAGCAAATGCACAGTTGTGCAGCTGGCCGCCTGTCGCCTGTGTAGGACGCTGGCTATTGCCTATTCCGGCTATCGTCCTCCGCGGCGAGGCTCTATTACTGGCTAAAAGAGGCAAAAGTCTCTCTGAGCAGAATCGAGGCTAGTAGGGTTCATTTATATACATGTTTAGAATCTGCAGGCTGCCTTCCCAGGTCGCCCCTTTGATTTCACTCCATCGTATCTCGAAACTCCTGGATTCCAAGGAAGTCTCGTCGTATAGAGCGATCCTGTGATGTAAAGAGGCTAGCTGCCACTGCTTGAATCGCCTCTCACATTTGTTCCTTGGGCAACTCGCAAGATGCAGCATAGATGTATCTATCGCTCCACGTCGGTGAGATTGGTTTTGCATCAATAGGGGCATTCCGGCCCAAGTAACTGGGGTCTGATGCTTGGGTTATGTAGCCTTACGCCTTATTTAGACAACAATAAGTGCGGATTGTCGAGTACGCACATGGCGATATTCTTGTGTTTAACTTTGACGAGGGCTGGCTGGGAGCTGCAAGCTCGCGCTGCTACATAGCGAACGGAGGTTCACTTCATGAGTTGTGGCCAACCCAATGAACAATTCAGCCATTCTCCAAACGAAGCCATGAAGACGCAGAACCTACCAAAAAGCTCGGCCCCATATCAAGGCATTTCCGGTTCCTTGCTTCTCAGTGGCTCCTTCCACGCAACGCATGGCCTCATATTTGATACCGGCAGAGTCGAGTCGTTTTCGCATCTGGTTATGCCCAAGGCTGGAACAACGACACAAGGATAGGTGTTCTGGCCTTGTGGTATGCAGATAGAGGAATGAGCATAACCATCGCCAAGAGTACGCGGTGCATAGGATGGCTTAATAACAGACATTCTACCTTTCCGTGCGACGTTCTCCACGTCTCCCTCTTCGTCACACCGTTCTTCTCTATTCCAGCAGGCACCCCAAGGCTAGTTCCAGGGACACTTACAAGCAGCCTTATTTCAACCAAAGCGTAGGTGTCTAGCAGTCGGTCAATGGAAGAGGGGACTTGTATTCACCTCCATCGTTTCTATGCCATACCCATCCCCAAACGACAAACCCCCTGCTCAGCCTTCACATAAATGCCGCAAACTTGTTTGAACTCAAATTTCTGCTGAGCCGAAGGCAGGCAGAGGTTTCGTCGAAAGATCTCAATGAGCTGGCCGCCGAACGCTTCACATAACAGCTTACCAAAGTGCTTTTCAAAACCCCCGAGTCTTTTTACCAAATGGAAAAGAGAATTCTCTGTCCAAAGTACCGAGGGACATCCTGCGTCCACATTCATTATCTGTCTTTTACATGATGTTGGTTCACATGACTCTATCTTTTCACATCGTCGTCATCAAAGCACACATAGGACATAGCTAGCTGGCCACCCACACTAAATTCCATGTGCAAACCAACGAGTCGCCTCAGTCAAGACCCGGCAACCAGCCCGGTCCGTTTAATGTCGCCAAGGCGTCAAATCCCGGAACGGGGTCGTCACGGGCAGATCGCATCTGGCTGCCTCCGCTCCTAAATGTAAACTGCATCGGGTCCGACGACAGTGGTACAGACGGGACCCTATTGCTGCTTCCATTGGATTGCGGCCCCACCGAGTTCATGTCCCACGACTCAAAGTTCTGATGCCACCGCACGCCGTCGTTCAGATACCAGTTCTGGCCGTCGATGATCGAGTCGTGGAAGGCAGAGCTCGATGGGCCCTGCCGTGTGCCGGTCCGGCTCGTCGGGGCCGAACCAAGGTTGCTGTGGTTGGCAGTTGCGTAGGCCGGTGTTTGGTAGTTCGGCAACGGCTGGGTGGTGCCTGGCGCACCCCAGGCGGTTGGTGCAAGCGGCTCCGACCCCATCGACATAGAGACAGGCATGGCGTTTCCTCTCATTTGGTTTCCGTTCATCATGGCCAGAGATGCGTTGGCTAGGAGGCGTTCCGGGGCTGTCGGGTCGCGCGCCGGGTGCGACTGCGCAAAGGCCGGTATCGGGCTGTACTGCTCGCCAGAAACCAACGGCGACGAGTGGGGGAATTCGGGGGGCGTCGATGCGGCGGAAATGCCGGCGGTGGACTTCGGCGGCGATGGCACGTCGGTCGTGCTAAAGGTCCCGTATTTCTCGTCCGTTCGCTGAAGCACCATGGACGCTTCCTCCGGTAGCTCGCAGCTCCACTTGCGGGAGAGGACGCTGATGATGCCCAGAGAGCGGCGTGCGCACAGCCAGTCCTCCGCAATCTCCTCGAGGTGCTTTACGCCATGGATGATGTCTCGCTTCGCCGTCTTTTCGGGGAGGTTCAGAAGGTGGATTGTGCAGGCCTGATGCTCCATGTAGACGGCAATGTTGCAGATCTGGCGTAGGTTCCACGTCTTCTTGTAAAGCCGCATCAGCTTTGAGATGGCACCAGCATTGGCAGTGCAGATTCTGCGCGGTGAAACGTGGGCAGGAAGCGGCGACGCGGTTGGCGTATATTTCAGAAACGGTCGGAAGAGATGGATATACTGGAGATGGAAAAACATGCTAGAGACTTGTTAGCAATCTGCGCGTGCCTACCTAGACCGCTCGAGATATATTCTTACTGGACTAAGATGACGTTCGGCAGCTGTCCTTCCTTGGGTTCGAATTCCCTTGGCAACTCCCTGCGCCAATCCTCGAGCCGCCGGTGAAGTTCACTGAGATTCTTGAGATCGCTCGCCTTGCCGCTCGACCTGTTGATGTGGTTCGGGTGGTAGAAGAAGAGCAAGAGATCGCTGCTAATCTCACAGAGCTTCGAAAGCTGCAGGCCGGCAGCCCGTGTCCGCGCAGGCTGCTTGAAAGACTCATCGAATCCACTGTCGGTATAGGGCGACCATAGTTCGGCGTCCTCTTCCGGAAACACGTCGTACTTGGGCACGTTGTACGAGTTCTTGGGAATCTGTGGCAGCCGGCCAAGGTAGTTGGACCAGCACTTGTCAAACAAGAAACACCCCCAGAAGGTGATGCGCCTTGCGTCCACGGCGTGCTCGTCCATCTTCTCTCTCTCCTGTACGACCGAGCCGGTATCCAGATTCAAGCCAATGTCCTGAGCCATTCGGAATGACATGCCGCTGTAGACCCAGCCCTTGGCTTCCCTGCCACACCCGGCCTCTCGCACTGACATGAGAGCCAGTGCTTGCACCGTCGTGAGCCTTGGCTTCTCGTACTCGTCGTCCACAAGGATGATCCTCTTGGCTTCGGCAAAAAAGTGGTCGCCCTTCGTCCGGCTCTCCCCTGGCACGGCGTAGGCTCCGGCAAGAGCGGTGAAATGACATCCCAGAGCCAGCATTGCATTTACAAGCAGGGGCGAGCAGTAGAAGGAGCCCGCATGCCTCCCTTTGAGAAAGTCTCGATAGAACAGGTGCTTCGACAGGGTGGTGAAGTACGGGTAGTGCCAGTTGAAGTACATGTTCATGAGATGGACGATCAGCTGCGTGTCCTTGGTAACGTCAGTCCAACTCGTGGCGGGGTCCTCTCCGGCGTTGACCAAGCTCATGTCGGGTTCCGGTCCCGGGTCGGTGGGATCACCCAGGTAAATTAGATGCGACGTGCCGCCGATGAAGCGTACCATGCCGTTCTCGAGTCGCAGCTCACCCATCTTCCTTGCCAACTCTTGTTCACCCTCGATCGGAATATCCGTCGTGTACTCGTCTGCTACGATAGATTCCTCTTCGTCGTCGTCATTGCCGTACCCATGCCTCAGGATTGATTCGGCAACAGTGTCGAGACTTTCACAGGTCCGAATCTTCTTCACTATTGCCGGCACCTCATCTTCCGATGCGTTGAGGATGGCCTCGATCAAGATCTGAAGCGTCGAGTTCCGAGCCTTCATGCTGTCAATCTTTTCCCGGTAGACGCCCTTCCGCCGGTGATCCGAGTTGGGGTCATAGACGCACTCGGTGCCGTAAACGCTGGCACAAGCCGCGCAGCTGGGGACGGCACCGTCGCATTTCGACTTCCTCCGCCGACACGCGATGCAGGCCGTGCTGACGCATCTTCGCTTCTGGCCGCCTGCATCCTCGCCCCGACGCGGCTTCTTCTTGTTGGTTGAGGTTGAGTTGGAGAAGGCATCAGCCCCCGTGAGGGAGGGATTAGATTCACCGGGCTGAAGCATAATGTGATGGCCCCGACGATCCATCCACGGCACTGAGTTGCACAGACGGCCCCCGTCAATCTCACGCAAGTCGGAATCGGGCTGAGATCGTGGGCAAATGCTCCGGGCCGAGACGTGAGGTCTGGCAAGGCTTCAATCCGTTGTCAAAGAGAGTTGTTTGAAGGCGGGGATGAAGAAGCGACGGTCCGTTGCTGGAGGGGGGGATTTTAGATAAGAGAGATAAGGACTGAGCTCCGCGACGACAGACGGAGGCTCATGCGAGTGATCAGATAAGTCCAACTCGTGTGGACTGGCTGTCGTCTGCTGTGGCGGTTGTCGGTACTTTGGGCCCGAAGCGATCGAGTTGGATGGAGAGATAAGGCGCCTGGCCCAAAGTTATAAAAAAACGGCAAGCGTGTCCTTCGTCGCCTTATCTTCCTTCGAACGTCCCGTCCCGAGGCTTCGTCGGAAATAAAACACTTCTTGCCTACAGGCTGTCATTGGGATTCACTGCCGAATTTGAATGTGAGGCACCTGGAGGCTGCAAGGAGACGAGTCGAAGGAGGAGGTTGCCCAGCGCTGACTGCATCGGCGGCATGTCACCATTAAACAGGGGCTGGTGTGTGCCGGTAGAGTGGCAGTGGATAGCGTCGGTACTTTTATACCTGGGCTAGCTGCCCGCTGGAGATGGACGGCAGACGCCGCAGGTGTTAGAACGGGGCCGCGGACATCTCTACCGCCCCCGCATGGCAGACTTTGGGGCTGCTCTCTTGCGAACAGCTAGAATGCGCGACGGGTCGGAATCTTCTCATGTAGGCACCACTAGGTAGCTGCGGCAGCACCTGGAATAGAGGCCTCAGGAGAGGACATGGAACGCCGTCGAAGTACGTGGAGAGAAGATATAACCAATTGATGCTGTTTCTAGCCTGATCAGTGTTTTTATCTTTGGGATTTTAGTGCCTCCGCCCAAAATCGAGACGGAATCGAAGCGGGATCGTAATTGCCTCTCTCGTTCCGAGCTCGCGTGTCGGTGTGGAGTGGCGGGGCAGGATACAGGACACAGGTAAGACTGCGGGGGTCGCGGGGGGTCGCGGGGCGCGGCTAGCAGCTCGGGCGAGGCGGTAGAGCGGTGGAGGACAGGACTTCGACATCGATATTTGGGTTTCGAACGGGCCGGCGGGAAAGCGGAGATGCGGATCCACTGGATTTCAAGTCCAACTTGGTTCCAAATAGCTGGCCTCTTAAGCTTCCCAGGCGAATAAAATTATCTCGAGGGAGTGCTGCCATGCAGTCATCGAGTCCTTGTCGAGGGTTGCAGCTTCACTCACACTCGGCTACTTTCGCCGTACAGCCTCTCGGCGACTATTAGGACGAGTTTAGGTCCTCTCGTCAGGATTCGATGCCACCTCTTCATATGGAAGAGCATGGGGGTCCCTAATACGATAGGCACAAAAGCGGTGCTGAGCTGACGGCAACTCTGTGCTCCCTGGCTTGTAACTAGTTAGATACTCCTGCTGCTATCTCATCACATCGCGACGTCAATGAGACCCCTACCAACCCCAAAGCTCCTGAGCAGCAGGCGAGTAATTGTTTCCCTGGCCACGGGTCATGACTCCAGCGGGAGGCAAACAATTGTCCGGCGTCAATGCTGCCAGCGCCGCGGATGTGCCAGTACAAAGCTCTACACAAGCATTGGCGTGCCACGACCCGAGTGCGACACTCGCAACAAGGTTCCTCCTCGCCTTAATGCAATGTTGCTTTCCAACCCAGCCTGCTAGTCTCAACCGTTTAAAATACCGCCCATCTCACTTCAACCATTGGACTGTGGGGCGGTGGAAGAGGACGCGTTGTGCCATGTATCCCCGAGTACAGAGACAAATCTCCACAGCTTGCTTTTTCGACACATAACTAGCTTTTGCATGAGCGCCTCACCCCCACTCTCTCAGCCTCCCCAACGATTTCATCCCTTTCAAGCTTGCTTTTCCAGTGCCACTGGTATTCATTCCTCTCTAGTGCCTCCCAATCTCCCCTGTCCAACCCGGCGATCGTGTCAGCACCCAAGTAGGCCTGGATCCGCGTGCTTGAGGCAAACCAAAAAAGCGTGGGGGTTTTTGCAAGCTCCAGGACCGTACGAGTCTCTGAGCTTAGTCTTTTATCTGGCTTCAAGTTGCAGGGCGTGAAAAATCCAATTATCAACTTCTTTAAGCTTCAGCCAACTCGACAGTATTTTCTACAGTCGGAGCAGGGCAAGCAACAGCCAGAGTACGAGCAAGAAGGTCGGTAGAAGGGGAAAATTAAAGGAATAATCGCGACACAATACAGAAACTCGACACCGCAAGACTCGTTCACGTCAGAGGGATGCAAATGCTTTCTGCAATACGCCGTACAAACTGAGGAAATGTTGATTATTTAAGCTGCATTAATAAAAGCATCAAGGACGGTAGTTTTCGCCTTTGCCTGGAAAGCGCCATGCGCTTGGAGTAAGCTATTCATCATTCGTCAGCCCAGCGGCGTCTGGGTCAATCTCCTACCGCAAGCCAGGACACGTTCCACCTGAGGCTACAATTGCTAACCGCCAATGGCCTCCAAGTGTGTCTGTCCAATATGTGCAATCTCCCAAAGGCCAGACCTTTACGCCCAGCGATCTAGGCAGGCTTTTTTTTTTCGCGGCCCGAGCCTGCTGCCAGCACCACGAAAGGCTTCGGCTGGCCATCCTGTCTAATGCTATGTGTGTATACGTCCTATTCATACACTGAAACCCCGTCCATTCCAACAGCACCAGTCGATGTCCGTGTACATCCGAGAAACGAACCGTAGTCACCAGCCAAGCAAAGGTTTTAGAAATTTTTGTGTAAGGCCACCACTTCAGGAGCGCCAGAAACACATCGTTGAGCAGTATATTCGCGTAAAGTAGTAAATGGCGAGGAGAGCTTGTAGACCGTAGCCGAGCTGCACGACACCTTTTGCCTCCCCTCGTGAGCTTCTGCCTTGAAAAGCCAGCGAGCAAAAGCCAAAAGCGCCTCGGCGGGTTGCGCCGCTCGTGAAGGCGCACGTTTACCGGGAGCTGCACCGACCCGTGTTCGAGGGAGAACGGTCACGTTGACGACTCCCTTGCTAGGATCGCCGTCTCTCCTCCCTACGGCCACCAGGCCAATGGTCCCTTAACCAACCCGTGACTCGGCTCGCCGGCTCACGGTCGCGGTGGCTGTCACGTTCACGCTCCGAAACACCAGACCGGCGGCTCTGCGACGACGGGCTCCTGGCTCGCGTCCTAGACGGGTCGGGAGACGACGAAGGCGACAACGAGTTCCGCCGAGGTCTCAAGGAAGGTAGTCGGGTCGGCTGCTCGTGCACAGACGACCGCGGTCGGTTTTGCCTTCGTTCTGCCGCTCTTCTCGACAAGTTCTGGATCGAGTCATGGAGAATCGCTTGGGTCTGGGCATCAGTAGGCCGATAAGACGACCGGTAGTCTCTGGGGCGAGTATTCGATGAGGAAGAAGACTGCCGGCCGAGCCTTGGAAGCCGCAGCCCTTCACGAGGGAGGTCGCCCTGCGTATCCTGTCTTGTGCTGGTACTTGTACCGGGGCCAGCGCCAAAAAGAGATCCGAGGTGAGGGCCACCAATGCCGTTGCTGCCGTTCGGGCCAGGAGAGAGGCGCGTAGAACTAAAGAGGTTGCGCGAAAAGGTGGGATTCTCTGGACGGGTCGGACCACGCGAACTTGCACCTTGGTCGCCGCCCGGCCGTATTGGATGCGCGCCCGCTCTGTCGCCCGGGTCGCCATTGTTTGAGTTGTTTTGATTGCTACTGCCGCTCTCCTCGATAGGATGTCGGCAAATGGGGCACGTGTTGTGCTCTTTGAGCCACATAACCACGCACTGGTCATGGAACCAATGCTTGCAGGGCAGATGGGCCACGTCGTCGCCAACTTTGAGCTCTTCGATGCAGATGGTGCACTCTATGTTGCCGCCTGCATTCCCTAGTAGCTTTTCATCTACCTTTTGTCTGTTGAGCTTACTCAGGGCATCTTCCGACGCAGGCGGTGCCGCATTAGACTGAGGGTTGGCCTCCATCAGGGCTGTGATGATTCTGTCAAGCGCCTCTTGGGTGTAGACAGCGTCGCCGTGCCGGCCGTTACCCTGGTTGAGGAGACCCAAAAGCATGGCTAGGGGAGGCACACCGCGTTCGTGATCGTCATCGCGATCGCTTGGAATGCCCGTGGGCATCGGCATAGCGCCAAACATTTCCCTAAACATCCTGCGCTGCTCGTCAGCACGTGGACTGCTCGCAGAAACTAGCGTTATTCGGGGACCAGGCCGAGTACGGGGGAGGGAAGGGTTGGCGTACGGTCCGAATCCCAAGGGCTCGCCACCCGCGGCACCGCCGACTGGGCGAGGCCGAGACGGGCCACCTCCCACGGTTGCCGTCCACGTCACCGACGAGAACCGAGTTCCATTAGAGGAAATTGTTGTTCGTTGTATGCCCGGTCCCGTAGACACATGTGTAAAGACGTCTGGGTGACCAGCCATGTTTCCAATTCCCAGCCCGGTAAGCAGCTCAGAGAAATGGCGGAAGGTCGCGTCATTAGCACTCAACCCTGGTCTACCATGACCATGGCCATGGCTGTGGTCATGGTGGTCATGTGCGTGATCATGGTCATGATTGTGAAGGTGGTCGCGGTCGTGGTCATGATGATCGTGAGGAGTACGGCTGCGATCTCGCTCTCGACCTGTCCGGCCGTGACCAAACACCCGCTCTCGTAGTAGAACTTCTGGGCCAACGCGGATGTGGTCGTCGATATCGGCCTCTTCGGGGTCTGAATAGTCGGAGACGCCGGCGAAGGAGCGAGAGTTCAAGCGCGGACTGGGTTCGTCGCCAAGGTACATGTGTCTCGGGTCGGTTTCGGGCGTGACCTAGCGCACAAGTCAGTATAGACGTATGAGTAAAAAGGATGTGTAAAGATAAATCAATCCAAGGAACGACCTACCACTTCCACTGCCTCGTTGCCACATCTCGGGCACGGTGACAGCCCAAATTCATCCTGGTACCACTCGTTCTGACAACTGTGGCAGAAGACAACGTCGTGACCATCTCTGAGACTCAAGCGGCCACTCCTCCCGGTCTGAGTTGAGGCCATTCTCGCCTGGTTTCCTTGATAGGCAGCCAAGGCGGTAAGACCGAGGCCGGCGACGACGCCGGCAAGCCGAAGCGCCCTAGATGCCAGCCTGAAAGCCTTTGGTCGACTCCAGTCGGAAGAGCTTCACCTATGCCAGGCCTGTTGCGGTCGTGATAGATCGACTCGATTCGACGTGATTCGATCCGATTCCTGCTGCCTCAAAGGATTGCGGGCAGACGGTCGCACATGAGGAGCGCAACGAACGCCCTGCCAGCCTTACTGGGCAATATTCGTGATAGGAATGCAGCTCCACTGTCTTTGCAGGTAGGTAGGTAATTCAGCCGAGGTAGGCGAGTCGATGACGAATACAAAGAGGAAACGGTTTCTAGGGACCGATGGGGAAGGATCGGGTGCAGAGAGCTGGAAGGTGGTTGCGAAGGGGTTTTTGAAGCCGCGGCGGATTCAGGAACGCTTCCGACCAAGCTGTTGGCGAAGGTGTGACGTTTGGCATTATTAGCCGTCATTCACTCAAAAGCTCGGTCCACTACCAAGCGCTACCAAGGGTCCCGCACTTGCTTACTCGGGTAGCAATGGACACTCCAAAGTGCAGGGTTTAGCAGACTGGCAGTGTCGCTCGCTCTCTTACCAACAAATTCGGTGGAGTTCCCCTTCTGGTCATGGCCGGAGCATTCGTGAACAAACATAAAGACGTGATGAAAAGGCCTATTGTTAGCATCCTACATGAGGTACTACGGTTTTACATGAGTAGGTAGTTAGCCTAGCAAGCCGAAACACTCCTTTCCCTCCATTCTATTTTCCTATACTCCGTAATGCCCCCCCCGAATGGTACGGATCCTTTTTAGACAGGCTGTCCCAGTCCCGTAGATGGTTTATTATAGGTCGCGGGAAGGTCCCTAGATTCAACCTTGTCATCAAGAGTTTTGCCCCACACTGCCCTGTTGAGGTTCCTATTTGGGGCAGTGCCCCCCGCTTCAAGGCGGCTGAAAGAATGCCTCGCTATTTTGTAAATATCACCGATGTTGAATACATAATTTTGTCCTCTCTAAAGATCCCAATATTAGAGCAAATCTCAATTAGCAATATGGATTCGCACAGACTTATTTAATCTTTCCAACGCTCTCAGATGCCTTTATACCACGCCTGGCCTCAGAATAGGATAAACCTTCCATGATTCCCAAGCGGCGACTTGGGTGGCAAACTCGGATTTTGGCCTTCTCATGACACTGTCAACAGCGCAAGGAAGCTCTTTAAGAGTCACAGAACCACGTGGAACTTGGTGGTAGCATTGAATGGGCGGTGTGCTTTTGCCACCAGATGAGGGGAGAATACGTCAAATTAGCCACCAGCCACCAAGCAGAAGACTACAGCAACCTCATCGCCCACGATAATATCTCAGAAGCCCCCAAGTCGCAGGAGTCGTTATACTGCTTCTCAACAAAAGTTGCCCCTTGCACTTCTTCCAGCATGACGCCAACACCAACCTGTATATTACCCGCTCTGCTGCTCAGACCCCGACCGCTACCTCCTACGCGAGTTCTTGAGTAGAAATGCACCGACAGCACCCGCAGCTACAGCGATGCCTCCGACGATAGCCATGCCCATGAGCCCCTCCTTCGTTACCCGGTCGTCTATGAGAGTCTGAAGATTCGATGCCTGCATGTTGGCGGGCTCATGCGTGAGGAGGATGTCGTTGTACTTCCTAGCTTCTTCGTAGTTTCCAAGTTTGTAGTTGCCCAGGGCAAGGTAGTAGAGGCACTCGCGGCGTCGTTCGGGGGAGGTGCGGAAGATGTCGGATAAGAGACGGACGCCCATCTGCTGGTCCGCCCGAGCGTTCGATTTTACGAGACCCTGTCCGACGTTAGTCGTCTACAACAGTACAGGTGTTTCGAAGCGGTAGGATTCGGGCCATACCCAGGCATAGTTGAACTTGGTCTGCACGCTGACCATGTCCCCTTCCTTTTCATATTGATCTCGAAGCACCTTCAACTCCGAGTCCTTCAGCGGTCTATCCCAACGGTCAGTATGCTGTCGCCATGTTATGACTGTCGGCGGTACTTCTCACGTTTCCGCGTCCAGCGCATCTGTAGAGTTGCCACTGTTAGTCCAGGCACTAGGATACTGGATGGAGCTGCTCACATGGTAGATCCGAGCCCATCTTGCGTCGCTGCGCGGAGCTGGGAAATCTGCAATCACGAAAAATTACAAGATAATCGAGGAGAACGAATGAAGGCGTCCGTATTCAGTGTTGTCGAGAGGTTGAAGTTGTATGCTGCTGATTGGGTCCGGACACTCGATTGCGTAGGCGAAGGCGAAGAAGACCAGGACAAAGCTTGGTCGAATTAGCCAGCTCACTCCGCAGGTCCGCTGCGCTCTCAGCCGATACCCGGGGCATGGCGCGTGGCGTCATCATGCGGCGGCTCCAACTCACACAGCAAAATCTGGGCAGCATAATCGTACTGCGACATAGCAGAATGACGATTTAATGGAGAAAAAAGGAATGAAAGAATTTTATAGATATTTAGAAGAAAAGAAAAAAAAGTAAAACTACAATAATTTCCTTGTTCTTATGGCCGCATTTGTACCTCCGTTGTTAATGACTCCCCACCTGGGGAGGTCGCAGTCTCTGCTGATAAGATAGTCGTCCGGACAACCATACACCATTGTACCCTTGTTTACCATTTCTCGCGATTCTCGTTCGAATATCCCAACCACGTAACTCCAGAGCCTCCAACAAAAAAGAAACTGTGAAATCGCAGCAATTAGGTGTCGGACTACGGCAACAAACATAAGAGAGAAAATCCTTCGCGATGATTCTCAACGAAAACCTCAGCTCGGTAAGACTCGTCTTTCACCCAGGAGCGAAGTCGACCTGCTAACAAATAATCGCACAGCTAATCGGGCACACGATCAACAATTTCAACATCACGCCCGACAAGCAATGCGTCTCGCGCATCAACGAATCGCTCTCAACTCTCCAGCAAGCCCGCGATCTCCGGACACGCGACTTGGAAAGCACCCTCAAGAGTAAGTTGTCTCACGATGCGAACCCATATCCGCTTCCAAGGAGAGAAAAGGGACTGACGAGGACAGAACTCTCCCGCTCCCTGAACACGATGCAGTCCCAGTACGACGAGCTCGTCTCAACGCATTCCTCCTCTGACCACGCCTCGGAGATTGCCCGCCTCGACACGCAGAAGTTCCGCACCGCCAAAGCCGCATCCGACGCCGAAACCGAGGCCGAGCGCCTGGAGCAGCAGGCGGCCGATCTGGCGGCGCGCCTCCAAGAGCTCGAGCTGCAGGGCGTTGACGGCGGGGAAGGGGCAAGGCCGAGAGATCCTGTCGAGGACGAGGTGTTGCTGCGGCTCAAAGTGTACCGCAGCCTGGGGATCGACATTGAGCGAGACGAGCGCGACGGCGACTTCACCAAGGCCATTGTGCGGAATGACCGGAAGGGCGACGTTCATGTCGTCAACATGGACAAGAAGTTTTCAAAGTTCTTTTATGCGAACTACTTCTGGCAGACGCTGTGACGCTGTGACGAGTAGGGTATGACGAAATGGAGTTATAAAGTCGACCGAAGATCGTACTTTTCGGCGGCGTTTCTCGGGATATACAGAGATGGGCGGACAATTGCACACATGGCGTTTTGGAGGCTGTACGGTGATACACGCCACGTATGATTATTGGGGCTCAGGCTGATAAAGAGCAAAGCTTCGGGATCATAACATTTTCTCAATTGATTTTGTTGTTCAAGCATGCGCCAATCTTTCAAGCATGCCGTTCTCCAAATCGAAACGCCAACAATACCCAACACGAAAACCCGCCGAACCGCACCCCGGCAAGAACAGCGCCACCTCTTGAAGGTACAAACATGTCGCTCTGCACGACGTTACCAAGGCTTTTCCTTCCCTTCTTTTGATTAGAATATTGGTACAACATTTCGCTGATCGTGACTTCATGTCTTTTCAAAATCCAAACATCCCCTTCTACAGGACTCAGAGCCAAGGCCCTTTCTTCGTTGCCTTCGGCGACACAGCGGAGTAGCAAGAGTCACCATCCAGTGTCGTAAACGCTGGAAGTACCGCAATAGGGGCTCTAGCTCTCGAGCTGTTTGGCGACACGGGTCTCTGGCTCTTCTTCTCAGGACTCCTAGTCCTACCCTTCATCATGAGCATCCCGCCCTCAATGCCATGTGCAGAGGGTCCGGAGAACGCCCTGTGATGCCCCTTTCCCGAGTGCTGGCCCAGGTGGTGCTGGTGATCCGACATCTCCAGCCTCGGGTTAATGGACCTCCACGCGTCATTATCTCCACCAACTCTCCATCCGCCGACACCTTCAAAGTCTCTGTCTGCGCCGACACTTGGAATCAGTCCCAGCCCGGCCTCGCTGGTTGGTGTCGTCGATCCTCCGATGGAAACGATGCTCGCAGAACTAGGGCGACGTCGTCTTTGCGGCGAGCCCGTTGTCGTTGTCCTGGTCGTTGTTATTGTTGTAATGGTGGTAATCGGCGATGACGATCCGCTTCCGGTGGGCGACACGGCTTTGCTGTCTCGGGACTGGTGGTTCGACCGCCGGCCGGTCATGTACGCCGGGAAGACCGACAGGAAGAGCTCAAAATACACGGAGAGTACCTGGAAGAGGAGCACCGAAAAGGCCATGAATGTGGTGATTCCAGCAAAGATTGCAAGAGGGGCCGTGACGATGAACAGAAAGGGGACGATAAAGATGCGCATCGGATTGAAAAGAGCCATGGTGGGCGACTGCTGGAATAGTGAAGGTGAAGATTGTATCCCAATGCCCACAATCTCTTCTGTCCGTCTCCTCGAATGGCAGTGCTCGTCGTTTTATTACATCATTCCCAGGCTGTCTTGATCCTCTTTGCGCCTCTATTTCCGAGCAGATGTCCGAAACAACGAAAGTCGTCAGTCAATCCTCTTTACAGACGCGAGGGGAGTTTTCAAGATCGTCAAAAGTGACGACGGCGCGGACAGAGGTCGAAAGATGAATACGAGACCGACAGGGCCTACAAAGGGCTTAAAAGGAAGAGTCGGCTGAGTCGGACGCTCGTCAAGGAGGATCTACAGCTTCCATGGCTACGTGAGGGTCAAGATGGCGGGGAATTTGCATGTGCTAGCTAGTTGGAGCAAGTCCGCGACATGATCACGCAAATGAGAGTCCGGTGTGGGTGGGGAACCCGGTGAGGTGCAGAAGCTCGAGCTTCCTGCGTCAAGCGCACGAGCCAGCCCGTATATCGATTTCTGTATGCCAATGCATTTCCATCATAGGTATAAAGATTCAGGTTAGGATAGGGTCAGAGTTACCTTCGAACTTGAATAGGCAACAGTGTGCAGAACAGGCCCATATTGCCATCTTTTGTTTTGCCCAAGTGTGAAATGTCACCGGAATGCCGTAACCTCATAGAAAATCATGATAGAGTGAGGAGCACCAATATCCGTTCAAAGGTAGGATCGGAAAAACGATTGGAGCCTACCACGAGGCCACAACATGCAGCAAGGCACAAGCCTGGTTGACAGTCCAAAAGTATCCGATCCACGCTCGCACTCAGAAATGTTGTGTAAGAAGCGAATTGGAAGAGGGAAAAAAGATAACGAAGAAGGACCAAGACTCAAGAAGAAAATACATGTAGTAAAAATAATAAAGCGCGGAAGAAAACACTGAAAAAGCAAATGGGAAGGACTATCTCCATAACAGTAGTTTTTGGGTGGGTGCTATTGAGACCCAACCATTTTGTCAACCACTTTCTCCAGGTTGGCTTCTACGAACATCGTGCTTCTAACTCGTTCGCCGGTTTTCGAGCCACTCGAGTTCAATCAACGACTGAAATTTCTTTTATCAGTTTAAACCTACCAGATACTTTGCTAATAGTAGTAAGCGCCTCAAGTCTACTTCTTTTTACACATTTTGCTCGGAAATCTTTCGGCAAGGCGACTAGCAGCCCACAAAAATGAGTAGTCATGACATAGAACCATTCCCATGGGATCTTGGCCTGTATGATGCCCACTGTCACCCTACCGACGTAATGAGTTCCATCGATCGGATTCCGGCTATGAAAGCGCGAGCCCTCACTATCATGGCAACCCGAGCCCAAGACCAGGAACAGGTTGCTTTGGTTGGCAATTCGAATGGCATCACGACGCGAGAGGAGTTCTCAACAGCCACCAAAAAAGTGATTCCTGCTTTTGGATGGCACCCTTGGTTCTCTCACCAGCTACTCGACAGCGTCAATGAATACGATTCTCTTCCCACCCGCGATGCAGGCGCTTTGGGAGAACTCAAACGGAGACATTACGCAAAAGTTCTCTCACCTACGCCAAATGACGACTTTATTGCCCACCTTCCAGCCCCGATTCTTCTATCCGAATTCATAGCAGAGACGAAGGGAAGGCTCCAGGCTCATCCGTCGGCCTTAGTCGGGGAAATAGGCTTGGACAAGGCGTTCCGTCTTCCTGAGAAGTGGACTCCCAAACACGAAACCAACCGAGACACGACCCTCACACCTGGCGGCCGCGAGGGAAGGCGCTTGAGTCCCTACGCCGTTGACATGGAGCACCAAAAAGCCATTTTGAAAGCTCAACTGAACTTGGCGGGAGAGATGATGCGCCCGGTTAGCATACATGGCGTGGCTGCACACGGCATCCTCTATGACGCAATCGCGAGTACCTGGAAAGGCCACGAAAAGGAAGTCATCAGCTCACGAGAGCGCAAGCTGATCGCACCGCACGCCGAGGACTGGACGAGCGCCGAAGACGAGGACGACGAGGACGACTTCTCTTCGAGCCAGCGAATTCTCAAGAAAAAGCCGAAGGTGCCTAAGTCAAAAGAGATCAAACCAATGCCCTTCCCACCTCGGATTTGCCTCCACTCGTACACGGGATCACACGATTTCGCAGCCCAATATCTCAAGAAGCACATTCCTGTCACAATATATTTTTCCTTCTCTTGTTGCGTCAATCTCACCAGCAAATCGGTTGCAGCCAAGCTCGAAGATGTTCTGAGAGTTGTTCCTGATGATCGGGTCCTCGTTGAAAGCGACCTGCACATCGCAGGTGACGAGATGGACCAGGAGCTAGAGAAGATAGCACGGCTAGTTTGCAAGATCAAGGGCTGGGACTTGCGAAAAGGCGTGGAGAAGCTTGCGAGCAACTACGAGGCATTCATCTTTGGGTAGAGTGCCCAACAACTAAAGGTTATATGTGCAGGCAAGTATCGCGAGAGCTGGAGGAGCTTTGGGCTTGATCATCTAGACAACATTTTTCTCCCACACCTATTAAGGGGGTTTACTATTTTAACCCGGATGAACAAACCTTGGAGATTCGAGAGAAATAGTTCATATTCGAGAAGATTACTGAAACTCATACCAAATACGAGGTTAGCATTTTCACAGATCCACTACTGCTATATCCGCTCTCGTTGGTAAATCTTACTCGCATATACTCCATCTTCTAATGCCTCGCATGTCTCTTTCCCAGGGGCTCTCTCGCCACCCCTAAGATTATGGCGAGAAGGCAACCTTTTATGAAACTACGCGATGACGGCATAATCAGATATTCGGCATCGATCTCGCTGCTTCTATTTCGAATTCAGTAGGCATCGTCATAATAGCCAGGATTAGGGTTACGGATCGACCGTCGGCAGCAGTCAGTGTTCGAATAATCGGTGAATAACTAGGTTAGTAGGGTTTTTTGACGCGCCTCGTCAATATTCTTCTTTGTAGTCGAGTGGTTAGTTATTTTCACTCTCGCCTCGGGCCTGGTATTCCGGGTAGGCCGGTGGTGGCATTGTCTATGTCATAGTCCGCCTTAGGCTCATTGCCTTTCCGTACATTGCCCTGCAAGTTGGGGACCGACAGCAACCGGTCATCCCGAGTTGAGTCATACCGGTTCTGGAAACGCACAGAGGAACCTTTGCGGGAAGGAACTGGTGAAAAAGCCCTCCTACATTGTTTTAAATAGGACGTTGACACTTCTAGACAAATTTGGAGCATATCTCATCATCAAGATTCTTAGCTTGGGAAAAGCCTCTACGAAACACTAGCCGCCAGCATGCGTGTCATCCTACACCTAGTCCGCCACGCCCAAGGCACCCACAACCTCTCCTGGGACAACGAGCACATCCAGGACCCGGACCTCACGCCCCTGGGCCGGCAGCAGTGCGAGGCGCTTTCCGAGTCCTTCCCCCACCACGACAGGCTCGCCCTGCTGGTGGCGTCTCCGCTCCGCCGTACCCTCGAAACGTGCCTGCGGAGCTTCCACCGCCCCGGCATGCCCAAGATCATCGCCGTGCCGGAGCTGCAGGAGATCGGGGCGTCCCCGTGCGACATCGGCAGCGACGTCGACGTGCTGCAGGCCGAGTACGGGGAGCGGGTCGACCTGTCCAGGGTGATGACGGGGTGGCGGGAGAAGGGTCCCGGTACCAGGTGGGAGCCCAGGCAGACGAAGCTGGAGGCCAGGGCTGCCGAGGCGAGGAGGGCGTTGAGGGAGATGGGGAGGGCCAAGGCGGCGGAAGCAGCAGGGGAAGAAGCAGCAGTCCACATCGTTGCTGTGTGTCATGGTGGGATTTTGCATTTCTTGACGGGTGATTGGCATGGAATACCTGAGAACAACGGTATGTTCATTTTGTTCCCTTCTCTACTGTCTTTCGGCTCCCGTGCAGCCTTTAAGGATTTCACGATTCTCCATCTTCTCCATACAACGAAAGGGTATGTTTGCGCTCGTCGAGCTCCTATTAGCTGACGACTACACGTAACAGCTACGGGTTGGCTGAACACAGAGTACCGATCGTACGAGTTCGTTGATCTCGAAGGCGATGATGCCCAAGCGGTAATTAAGGAAACGGCCGAATGCTGGGAGAGAAGACATGGTGAGAAGAGACGTCCATCGACAGAGGAGATGGCGGAGCTTCAACGGGTTAAGACCAGGGAACTTGCTCCGTGGCTTGGCTTCTCCTTGGACTGAATTGGTGCTGAAGCATATGTTATTCAGCAGGTGGTTGGATGCTCTTGGAGTGGATTTGGACGCTGTTAGTACCTAAGCCGTGGAACTTATTAGTGTTATATAGATCTAGTAATTCGGGTACACGATATTCCAACACTTCGACCACTGTGACAGCAAGCAAAATCCATGTTCAGAAGGATCAGGAATTGGCCTTTCTGATCTTGAACCCTAGGGTTACGGTTGACTATTCAATTAGGGAATTCGATTCTTGCGCAGATTGAGAAGTCGGATTGTCGGAGGATGTGGGGTTAGTCACACGGCGAGCAGCAGAGAAGCTCTGCAAGAGCAAAAAAAAAAGACCACGCGCCCAACATACCACAACCGCTTCGGTCTGACTCAATTGAAGCTTCAAAATTTTCGGTTAGATGCACCTCAATCTCACACCATGACCGACGCAAAGGCAGCCGCTGAGGCCCTCGTCTCAAAGTTCAAGCTCGAGAGGCTGCTAAATCAAGGTTCGAAGAGCTCCTGTGCAGTGCTTCCATTATGGTATTGCTAAGAAATAGTCCTGCAAAAGACCAAGCTGGTCGTCGCGTTTCCCTCCTTGGTACCGTAGACGCAGACCCCGCTCTACTCATCCTCGAGCGGGCGCCCTGGACAACCGACGAAGCGTACCTCGCTACCGTGCCGGCTTCGCTCGCGCTGCTGGCGAACTTGGGGGCAAACGACATTTACCACTGGTACGTGGCCCTCAGTGGCGCCCCGACGCCATCCTCGTCTCCCGGCTCTGAAGAAAGAGGCCGGACAGACTTCGTTGCCGACCTAAAGATCAACCTTATTTGCCCCTGCACCGAAACACACATCAAAAAGTATAGTAAGCAGGCCGTCCGTCTCGTCACCGAAACGCCAGAAATCTACCGCGACCACGTGCGTCCCTTCATGCAGAGCAAGAGGGAGGAAGGGCGTCTCAACTGGGTATATAACATCATTGAAGGTAGGAAGGAGGTCGAGGATGTCATATACCGGACCGAGCTAGGAAAAGCAGGTGATGAGGGGTTTCTGCTTTTGCCGGACCTAAACTGGGACCGGAAGACAATTGAGGCGTTGCATCTGCTGGCCCTCGTGGAGCGCCGTGACATCTGGAGCTTGCGAGATCTGAAGAAGCAGCACATACCCTGGCTGCGGCACATGCGGGAAAAGATTCTGAAGGCGGCAACGGCAAAGTACCCGTCCGTTTCGGTGGACCAACTCAAGCTGTATGTCCACTACCAGCCCACGTACTACCATTTCCATATCCACATCGTCCACGTTCAGCTGGAGGCCGGCGCAACCCAAGCCACCGGGAAGGCCGTCGGCTTGGAAAGTATTATGGAGACGCTAGGTATTATGGAAGGCGACGAGGACGCGGGCATGGATCGGTTGGCCATGAGCTACACAATCGGGGAGAGAAGCGAGCTCTGGGAGGCGGTATTCGGAAAACTTAAGGACGATTCTGGGCGATGAACAGGTCCTCGATAGAAGAGACTAGCTTGTCGACGGAGGGGCCGGTGGGGCAGTCCTTCCATTCACCGTCATCTCGAACGCAGTAGACTTCGTCGTTGAGGCGGACCGTGCAGCTCGTCGTAACGCCGGCCTATTGGAGCGAAAGATAGATTAGAAACTGCGCCGATCTCCATAGCATCAGCTGCCGGACGTACTTCGGATGACCTCCTCACGCTCTCGCGCAGCATCTCCATGCCGTGCGCTCCATTATCTTCTGTTGCGCACTCGTTTAGCGCTTTGAACTCAACAGCGTGCTCCAAGGCACACTCTTCGATGAGCTCTCGCTGGGGTATCTGCGGGTAGTCGCGCGTGATGCACATTGTGAAGCCGAGGGATATCTTCGGGTCCGGGTAGCGCTCAAAGGCGCAGAGCTCGAGGATGTTGCCCATGCCTATTCGGATAATCCATTAGCTCAAAGCTTCATCGCGGATTTGTTGGGCCGGATGACTGACACTCTTCGGGGCCGTGTTTGCAGGCCACGCCGTCATTATCGGTCGGTGTTCCGATGAACGACAGTGTAAAGTTGACCTTGTCGTGAACTCGCTGCATTACGGGAAGAACCATATCATGAAGACAGTCCTGTAGCCTGTTAGCGATGCCACCGTTCCCCGGAGAGCTTGCTCTGCTTCGGCACGGCGAAGGACAAGCAGGACTCCACGTAGATTGCCACACGAATCTCACCTTTGCATCTGGGCACTTGCTCATGATGTGCGCCTCAAGCGACACGAGGCTTTCATACCCCTCTAGACCCGCCTCAGTGGGCTTTTGCTTCGGGAAGTATATGTATGTGTTTTTGCCTGGCGGCTCCACGGGTCGGCCCGAAAAGATGCCAGAAGAACAGCTGAGAAAGACCAGTGCCAGGAACGAAACGAAGAAGGATACGCAGCTCAAGCTCCGCGAACTGAGGGCATTCGCGGATCGCGCCGGCGCAGGAGTTGGGAGAGGAAGTTTCTCGTCGCGCGCCATATCGGTCGATATTGGTGGAGCGAGTAGTTCGGGTGAATGACGTTGGTGGTTGTGACGCTTAGGAAGAAATGGGATCTGGCGAAGGTGGATCGGTAAACGCCAGCGCGGAGCTTGGCGTGAGGCAGGCTGCTTGGTAGACGAAAGTCCAGTGAGGACCCTAGCAGTAATGTAGGCCAGAGATCCACTCAAAAGGCAAGCATAGATAAGAACTTGGGAAACTGGCCTGCGGGTGTAATATTGGTACGGAGAAAAGAATGCTGTCGAAGTCGGGAGCACTGTCTAAAGCTGTTTGTGTCACAAGCTTCGGCACGTCAAACATTGGTCCCACATGACTGGCTGGTCGCTGCTGACAGTGCCATCAATGCCCACCCGGTCTGCCTGCCCAACCACCAAGACATTTTTAAATTGCACATTTTCCCTTCTTTTCTGCAGATACCTGTCTTCGGTACCTCTATGCGAAGGCTCGGTAATATCAGGTAGCTTTGGGCAGCTGGTCCATGCTGACGACCTTTAGTCACCCGCATGGCTAGTGATGACTCTCATGGCCACGATAGTTGTCGCAATAAGAGAGGGACGGGAGTAACACATAGTGTTAATCGGAACTTGTTTGCCCTTGGGACTACGCAATGTCGAGTCTTTCTGGTAATACTGTCCAGGTATCCGCAGTCAAAGAAATGGTAAATGAGGACCAAAGGCAAAAGTCATACCGGAGAATTCGCTATGTTGACATTTATATATGCCAGTTGGAGAAATAACAATATGACCAAGAGAAATTTGACCTTTTCAAGATCGACCATCATGATCATGTCCCGTCGTTACCAGAAAAGTATGAAAAGAACCACCAAAAACAATGAGAAAAGGACGCCCCAAAATGACCAGCTTGATTTTCGCTATGTCCATCGATAATCCCCCCCTTCCCCCAGATCTCCAAGACTATGGGCCTAAGATGAAGAAGCAAGGCTAAGGTGTCCTGAAGACTCCAAGTGCCAGTCTGCAACTGTCCCCGAGAGTTCCGAACCCGGAATGCCATCCTTGTCTGATCATGACCCAAAAGCCTTGCATGCCCAATCCCAGCAGCATCCATCGCCTGGTTGGTACTGTATCGGGCAATCTAACTCGCCATATTACATAAATGCAAACCCAAAAAATGGACGTCTCGCTATGAGTGTGCCTAGAAGCAGCGCTGATGTGATTATAAAAGGAAACCTAAACACCCTTCCGTGTCAGCCCGAAAGAGCTGCGACGCGTTCACGCCGCGACTTTTTGTTGAGGCCATAACAGGTCGACTATCTGGTCGATCGATTAGGACGCCAAGCGCGGGGAGGTGATGAACACGCTTCATCGAGCCTTAATGGAGGCCGAGGTGGTTGTCTGCGTCGTCGTTGGAGAGAAGCTGTATCCCACCGCTGGTGCTTGTTGGCGCACCAACTGCTTTCCGGGTAGTCGCCGGATCAGGCTCTGGCTCCAGTTTTGATGATGGTATTATTACCGAGGTTGGCTCGACATCCTTGGCCGATTCTTTTTCTGGGACCAAGTGCTCGGGGTCAACCTCCATCGGCGCATCAGCCTCGATAGCCGCCGAGGCAGTGGTAGGAATCATGACTCGCTTGCTCTCCCAGGGGTGGGTTGGCTCGGCAGATTTTTTGCTCGGGTCTTTTCTCACAGCAGGCGGACGGTGCATCCTCGGAAGCGGCGACTCGGGTTGATTTGCCTTCTCGGGTTCCTCGCGCAGAATCCTCTCCATTTCCTTCTCGGCCAAGACCTTGGTTGCGCCGAGCTTACGAGAAATGTTGCCTATCTCGTCGTTGCAGTCGCCATCCCGGAGAAACTGATGGGCTGCCTTCTCCGCCATGCCCTGAACATATTCCAGCGCCTTGTCGAGTTCATCGTAAAAGTCGGCGGGCCCCCCGTTGCTCATCATTCCCCGTGTGCCGGCCCGAGCAAACGGCATCCCACCGTTTCGTCGAGCGCTAAGGTACCTCATCGACGGGACGTTCATCTGGGTGTCGTCGTCATCGTCATCGGCCGCAGGGGCGTCCATCTCGGCTAGTCGCTTAATGTGGGCAACTTTGGCAGCCATCTTTGCTTTCCGCATCAGGTTGCGGCTTGCCGAAACAAACTTGACCAGTTCCTCGAAGAAGCTCTGTACGAAATGATCGTAGTACACGATGATCATGCTCCGTGATCGGTAGGCACCGGGGTTTCCTTCAATCGATACGACCGATTGTGATTGGTGTCGTTTCCGAACCTGAGCGCGGGCGCGAGCCTGAGCTACAGCCATAGCCTGTTTTGTATGCTGCTTGATGTCCGTCGATGTCCGGTGTTCGGGATTCGCTGCCACGTCGGTCGGTAATGGTGGGGAGTTGGTGGCTCCATTTTCGGCAAATGGGTTCTCGGCCGATGGCGGTGTTGCTGGAGGGAAATGAGGTGTAGTCCTCGGTTCGTAGGGCGATGTAAAGGTGAATGGGGTTACCGCTTCCGGTCGTTCTTCGTTGTCCTTCGGCCTGAGGGACTCGGTAGATCCCGTCCTTTTGAGAGACTTGACGGACCGGGGCGGGCTTTGAAGTGAAAGAGAAGCGAGTTCTACTTGTCGCTTTTCAATCTCTCCTCCTAGATCACTTAATTTGTGAAGCCAATCTGGCACGTTCGTCGAGATATTCTTGAGAGCGTCCATGGCCATGACGCGAAAGTCGTCAGGCGGGAGATCATCCAAGGGAGTAGACTCCGTTTTTTTGGCAGGTGGAGAGCGTTAGGTCTGAGAACCCAACGCCTTGTTGTCGGGCTTCGTGGTGAGTTGGACGGTGGACGCTGACAGGGAGGCGGGCGCGTGAGGCCGGTCAGTTCCAAGGTTCGGCAAGCGCGGGAAAGTGGATGAGTATAGGCCTGCGATGCCAGTCAGGCAAAGTAGAAACAAGCCAAACACCGGTGGCGGCGATTCGTGTTGTCGTAGGTATTGAGAGGCGGAAAGGGCAAAGCTAGAAGAAAAACATTGTCTGACGAGACCCAAAACGTCGTTCCACGTGCTCCCGGCGTTAATGATTGAGAAGAATGTTTCCCGCGCTAATCTTGCTTTCAAGCGAACTGCTAAGCAACCTCCTACTCCGAGCCGCCTCGGCTTCGTCCTTGGTTGCTTTGTTGGTGGTTTCTGGTGATGCCGACCGCGTTCCTTGTCCAAGCTTGTCGCGGTGTTCCCACAGAACCGGCGATGCTAAGGTGGCGTGAGGCAAACAGTGCTTACCCGGCGAGGCCAATACGACAGAGTCAAGACGCAACTAGAAGGCGAAGGTGAGCGTGCGGTCGGTTTGGAAATTGAATTGAGTATCGTCTATCGTCTATTTCGTTGTCGAGATGACGAGATGGAAAGTGGGAGGAACAGCGGTCGTAGGAGGCTTCGGCCGAGAGATGAAGTGAGAGAAATGGGTGTGCGGTAGTGGGACGGGAGGAACAAACTACAGCTTTGGAGACCGGGGGGGGTGCTTCTTGCTCCTCGCCCATTCACACATGGCCTGGCTGTTCGATGAGCCAAGTTAGCCTAGTGGAGCGACAGAGCGTCGGATTGCGGGTGACGGGCGGGTGGTGGGTGGTGGTGCGGGACGGGGTTGACGAACCAAGAGCGGACGAGATAATTAGCACCGCTGCCCTGCGTCGAACCGTCACCTTTAATGTGAGCCCAGCAATTGAACTATTATTGCCAACTCGATTCGGCCAGAGTGCCCCCCGGGCACTAAAACGGAACCCGCAGTTGGCGCGCATTGACCATTTGCCGTTTTTGTCGCTAATGCCAGACAGAGGTACCAGGTACTGTAGTTGCCAGCTTGCGAGCCTGACACTCCAAGCATTGGACCACGCTAAATGGCTCAGAGGTGCGACCATGTATGGTACCGCCGTCTGTTCTCTGAATACGGCCAGGGGAGCTGCGGTCACAATATGATACAGACTCAGAGGGGAGCAAAAGTACACCGTGCGTCTCTGTGCTCTCCTTCCTATTCACTGTGCGTGGTTGGCTGAGCCTATCTCTTGCCCTCCGCGTTGGATCTCACAGTGCGGAAAGAAACTGCAAAGGAGGATATGCATCCACTTGAGTACCTGGCCCAGCCTTCCTGCTGTCAGCAAGCATAATGCAGATTGTTTTCCTACTTGAGCGCTCCTTCAGTATCGAGGCATCCAGCGGTGAAGAATCGACATCAATCCCTGCAGTGGGGGGCAGGAGCATGAGGGGTACGACCATCAGGAAAGCAGATGTAACGAGCTCTCGGCGATTCTCTAGGGAGATTGAAGATCCTCATGTAGCCCGGAGGCATGGCCCGCGAGGCTTGTTCGGACCGCATTCATGGAGGAGCTCTGCTCCAACGCGAGGAAAATGTTGTTTAGGAACTGTTGCAGGATTGATGTGAAGACGACAAGTGCTCCCCAAGGAGCATTGTATGTCGAGTGTTTTCATGATGGTATAATTTTGCATTGCATCTACGCAGGTAGATCGATGGGCGTTCAACATTGACCGGGCAGTAGATAAAATCTGCGATTTCTCGGAGCCCCACTCTTAGAGCTAGACAAATTCTGCAATTGATCTACGCCGGACTCACGTTACTTATTGCTATTCGAACTTTACCTACGTGACCACCTGCTTGAACAGCCGATTACGATTCCACCCTCCCACGACCAGAGTAAAGAAATGGCGAGAGATTGCCTCGACAGCTGCGCATTCCTCACTCGTTGATCTCTCATGGCCATGTCATGATAGCCAGATCAGAGCACTGTCGTGTCCATTTCTGTAACTGCCACGCGTGCTGCACCTCAGGCATTAGCGCTGGAGGTTGCTTCATCAAGCCGCCACAAGCCCACAACTGGCCACTTAGCACGCTGCTGGAGGAGGCAATGCCGGGCTTGATGGTCAGAAAGTCGCTAGAGAATTACGAATGTGCAGCAGCAACAAATTTTAGAAATTTGGTCAATCTGTAGCTCCGCGTCATGCCGGACCGGTTGTTGGCCTTTGGCTTGCTTCTTCATCGTTCGTGCATACTCAATCAGCCCGACAAAAGGAACCCCGCACAATAACGGGATCCAGCGAGTTGCTGCGTCAGATTTGCGCTCTCTAACCTCCAACCGCAAACACCCGCCATGCAAGACTCGAGGACTCACCCTTCCCACAGACTTCACTGTTGCGACATGGAACATCAACCATCCAAAACTACCAGACCAAGCACGTCTCAGCATAGAGTCTAATAGCAATACCATGCTGGGGATGTGAATACCGTTTTGGAGGTTTTCTTCACGGCCCCGTCCCTCCGTTATCCAGGTCTGCTGCGTGGTTCAAGAGGGGGAGACGAATTTAGCCCCACGGCATTCCGCCCGATGCCGTCCCTCTGCCAGTCCATCTGCAGGTTTCTGCGAGGATATGAAGAGTTCTTGACTGGATTTCTTGCGTCTCTTTTACTGCTGCCTCCGCTTTCCGCTTAGACCATCAAGAATCCGGACTTGTTTAATCCACGCGCCGTCTGCCATATTGCCTCCGGCCCGAGGCGCGGATGATCGGTGTCAAGCTCGTGCCGCACGATAGGCCTACTACAGAGGTACCTCTCCTGAAATTGGCAATGGATTCTCATTAGAGTGCAGAAGTACCTTCGTATTGATACGTCACTAATGCTTGAGACCTAGATAGCTGCGATTTCGGTACTATTTAGGGAAATGGTCAGTTGAAACAATCAAGAACAGGGATATGTTGTCGGCCTTTGCACTTTCTGTAAATTAGTATTTTGCACTGCATTGTCGTCTCAATCTGTCGACCTGCTTCTTCGTGGTAGGATGCTGCGTGTTCCATTCCTGACAAAGTAGTATGTACATTTCAAACCTCGGCAGGCTAGCCTGTAAGAAACGGTAACGTTCCTCCGAGCGTCTTTGGAGGTAAAATGTCCTGCATTGAACCCTGTCACAGAGTCCCACAGTCCCACAGTCCCACACAGTCCCACCACCGCCATCGCAGTTCTCAGAGAGTCATTGATTGTCCTCTAGTCCGTACCGACCCTCGCTGTTCAGCCAACCAGCGAAGGGGAATCTGTCGTCCTCCAAGATCCGTGCTCCCAGAATCTCGATTTCTGACTGGACAGCGTACGGCCTGGTTATCTGCTCTCAGCCTCTCTTTTTGCATAGCAAAGAAAGCCCTATGGACAAACGGAGGCAACAGGGAGATTCTGCGATTGAGGCAGACTGTAGACAGGCAAGGCCTTCATAGAACCGATGCTGCCGTGTTGAGATAATTAGCGGGCTTTCAAAAGTTTGATGAGCAATGCAGCAACTTATCACCAAAGCAGTTACACCGAGTCCGGCAACCAACGAGCATGTTTGCAGGTGCGTCTTATTTACCCAGAAACTTAAGCCAGCCAAAGTGGGGGTCAAGGCCCCCAGGGGGGAGTGGGAGTGGCTTTGGTGAGCTTCTTTCTGCCCCGTTTCCTTCGGTTACTAATGAACAGCATCTCCAAGAACAGGCCATCTCGATCTGGTGAACAGTTGAGTTTAAGACGCTTGCTAGTCACCAATGCGGGCTTCGAGAAGCCCTGGTGAAACTCTAAACGGGTCCTTTTTCAAGCGCCGATCGGCGCCATCCATATCGTCAACGCGAATCTCGACACTTGAACCCCTGGTCCCCTGTGCTAATGCCCAGAGCAAGCGAGATGATCGGTTTTCCAGGGCGAAGGTCGAGTCTTGCGGACCATTGGGCGGGCAAAGCGGGGCATGGATCCCCTGAAAGTAACCTTCCGCTCAGGTTCCGGGCTCCCCGGCGGCAACGACGATGGCGTGGGCGCCCGAGTACCGGCGTGGCCCAGCGATTTTGCACTCTCATCACCGAGCCACCAGAAGAACTTGATCTCCGACAGACTGCAGCGTTGCACCAAGATTGTAGATTTCCGCGAGAACAGAGGCGGGCCAGCTTTCAGGGATACTGCCGGCGTCACAACCAGTGAGAAATGGAGGCAGAGAAGAGCGCATGTTTACAGTTGGGCAGTCATCTGGGGGTTTCACTTTTCAGATCTTGCATGGGAAGCTCCTGGTCGTTTGAGTGCCCGCAAACGAAGTACCTCGTCCGTACCTTACCACACTTGCCATATAATTTTTTTGAATCATTTACTGTTGTGGGGAAATGCTTCATCTTACGTCCGACGTCATCTAGGCTCATCCCCGAACTCGTCACGCTGGTGGCGGTCTGCACATTGCAACATTGTGCTGAGGGTTGTTCGAGCTGTATCCCAGCTGCAGAGCCGACCATAGCTAATGGGCCAAATAATAATGAAGGAATGCTGTCCGCTCTTTTATGATCTTCGTAACTGGGATGCCGATCAATGAAAACGAGGCGAGCAAACTGATGAATGTCAAGAATGCTCCACTCTGCTAACGTCTTATCTCGAGGTCCGTTAATGAAACCTTCGTCTTCGAACGAACACCGCTAAGCGTGGGAACCTATCACCCTACCTTTTTCTTGTGTTTTTGTGGGTTGTGCGACGTTAAGCGCGCTAAGTCTGGCTTTACACTTTTATCTCCGGGTCGTTGCGCATTGTGCGTCGGTCTGTGCACTCCGCTCTTCCTTTCCTTCAGCTGGGTTCAGCACGGTGAGAAAAATGATTTGCTAGCACTACTTCCGCAAGTTTCGAAACGGCACCTGGAACGGTTGCCAAAGAGAGGTATTGATACCCTGCTAAGTATCATATACTGGTCACAATGAATCTAACACCTGAGCCTGTTAGCGCAGTAGTTGCGCGTGTTTTAAACAGTTGCATGCCAACTCACCACCTTGACGAGTATTGGGTCCCTGAGACAATCTGGATGATCTTTTGAAGGCTGTTCTGTTCGGCTCTGTCGACCTGCAAGTGATGGGATTTGGGCCACCATTTTTCGCTTCACTTTCATGCAGCGGCGACTTTCTTCGCCCGATGGCCCGCTCCGTTACCTCCCTCTCGGCTCTCGTCATGCAAGAGACTGGTAGGCCCAACAGGATCACAACCCACCCCCCATCCCTTCAAAAAACCGCCGACAAGACATACAGTAGAAAAGTGCCTCGGCCAGACCCCGACGGAGTTAGGTCTCTTGAGACGTGAATAAATTGCCAATGTTATGTCACACATTGAGGGGAAACCCGGCCGCTTAGCAGGACAACGATCCCTTGGTAAAACACTAAGGGCGGTAGTACGGACCGCGCCTGATCGCCTGGTGGCATTAGCGCCCGTCATCCGTCGGCTTTGCTAGCTCCGGGCGCTGGAGCAGAGCGGCCGAATGCGGACGGACCGCCTGCGGAAAATAAATGCGGAGGCGGGACCCGGTTTTGAGCTGATCTTCCTGCGGCATTGGCATTTTAGCTCTCGATGGCCGGAGCTCGTTCAGGTGGACGAGGTTGTATGCACATCCATAGACGCAGTCGTTCGGTGATCCGGAGGCACACGCCGCCAAAATCTAGAAGCAATTCCCATCTGGCTTGATTTTTGTCGCATGCCGACTCACATTGCGTGTTTGTTCAAATAATACACACTTCTGGATGGCAGCATGCGCACTATCAATTGAATGCTGCCATGGACATTGCCGGGCTTCTGAATCCAGGTCGAGGGGTCGGATTTTCGAATCTACCAGCATCAAGGCTTTATAGTCCTAGAATTTCCCCTACGCACCAGTGACCGGACAATCAACTTACGGCATTGGTTGCAATAGCATTGTGCCGTGTATGCCGTGCGAACCGAGTTCAATTGTACCTCTCGGATGAGTCGGATATTCACACTCTCTTTACCTCACCACCATCTAAGTGGGATGTGACCCTTGGACCCTGTTCATCAAGCAAAGCGCTTTCTCGTTGTTTCTTTCACTTTCTAGATTGCAAGGTAGGTACATGTCGTGTTAAGTGCCAACACGACCTTTTCTCAAGCCAACAGGGCGCCTTTGGAGGTACGCGAGAACTAGATGCTTAGCATCTCAAGTCTTAGTACCAGCTCCTCTTGATGAGTGCTACTGTCGTCGATTATTTACTCGACTGTTAGCGTGATGGAGTCTTCGTCTTGCTACCTCTACTGTGCAGTGCATCCCTAGCACCTTGAGCCCATCAATTGAGACAGAAGAGTATTGAATTACCCTGAATACGACGAGCCAACGGGCCAGACGGGCATTTACCTTTATTGTTTTCTTTATCCAGGAGCGTGCAGAAGAACCAACAGCTAACCCCCGCCCTAAAGGAACCCCAAATGTAGCGACCATCATGCCAGCGACACGGTAGGAAAGCGCCCTTCGTCCCCAAGCATGATTCATGCAAGGCAATTCTCAACCCTGTAACTTTGGGTACAAAACCCGGAGTGGCGTCTTTTCCGACTTTTGGGGAGAAAATTTTTGCCCCGTCGCAAGCCTCGCAACTTACAAGGGCCGGTTATCGAAGACGTTCAGAAAGCTAACGGCGGCGATAGAACCTAAATATCGTTGAACTGGGTGAGAAGTCCGGGTAGAATTATTCGGTCCAAGAAGCGGCAGAAACACTCATGTCCTCCCCCCGGCACCGAAACGCCTAACGGTTGTTGAGCTTTGTTGCAGGTCGTGGATGGCGTACACTTCACCGCACTTCTGCCGGATCGGCCTGATTCGACCGGAAAAACAACGACGGCAGGTGGACGCTGGGAGACAGTGAGGCATTCAGACTCGCAATAGTGCATCGGCCAGAATTCACTGACGGATCGTATCAGTTCGAGTCAGTACTTCTACTTCTGTCTCGCGAGCGTCATAGCCCCTGCTCACAATGCCGGTGAAACGAGCCTAGAAAACGCCGTAGCAGGGCTTGATGAATCGCGTGGCAAGGTGGCCCAAAACGGCAAACAATGAGGCTCATATGGTGGCCTATGCTTCCAATTTTCAACCCGGTAAAGCCTTGGAAAGGAGAAATCGTTGATTACACGATCGATCTGGTGGTACCGCCAGTATCCACAGTTGCTCAATTTTAGCACGTCGTGGCCTGGCTGGCCCCTAGTCAGGGGTTCAAGCCGGGGAAACCAATGATCCGGCAAAGACATGTCAGCGGTCTGGGAGAAGTTGGCGTCATTGCGACAATCACGAACTGGCAACTGCAAGTCGACTTCGAAGAACCGTGTCTACCTCGCGAGAACGCAAATATTTTTAACTTCTTAATCTGCCTATGAATCCAAATTTATTTACAGGATGACGTCATATCGGCCGCAATGACATTAACGATTCGAAGCAACCAAAAAAGGGTTACTCCTCTCCCGAGAGCCCGAGAGGGAAGAATCTCATGACTCGAATGTCCACTCCCCAAAAGGAATCTGGAAGCCCTAAATGGACGAAATTTTGAGCGGAATAAGCGTTCATGCTCAGCTAACGTATCTCTCCCCGTCTCTCAACTCTTCTCCCTTCGTCCTTCCGACCGAACAGAAGGCCTTCCCGGCCAGGCTTAAGACTACCAGACAGGGTGTCGGATATTCTTGAAATACCGAAGACAATAGTCTCGGGCTGTGCAAGCGACAGGGACCATTTGAAATTTCCATGGGCTTGAGGAAGCAGCCACTATGCTGGTAGGGGTGACGCAAGATCACGACCCCAAAATAAAACGCCAGTTTCTAGTGCGGCGGCAGGGGCGCTCGACTAGAGGCTGCTGGTTCTCTGAAAGCTAATCGCATCATTGCAGATTATATTAGGTGGCTCCCCGGAAACCAGATTAAAGTTCTAATATGCCAAAGCTGCTCGACAAATCTGTCTGGCTTTGCCTGGTTGTTTGCCTGATGCGGTCCACCACTTGACTCTCTACCATACAATAAACCAGACGCCGCAGGGGAGGTGAGAAGCGGGCGGTTCGCGGTTGGGTGCACACTCGTAAGGCTACTGCACAGTATGATGTACACAGTAAACTTCGAACGGGTCTCGATGGAACCCAAAATCAGATTAGCCTTGGTTGCTTGTCGCATTGGCTTGTTCACAGATGGACACCAGAACGGTTCGAGAAGGAATCAAACCCCCGGAACCTTGCACATTTGGGAGTGTGGAGAGTGGATGTTTAATTGTTTGTGGAGCTAGTCAGATTGCTGCTAGTCAACCGCGCCGCACTTGTGTGTTTTACCTAGTCTTAGCCTGGCTTGAGGTTGACTGTGCTCTATGACAGAGTCAAGAACAGTACCAAACGTTCTCGGGACGCCACCGGTACCTTATACTCTCTTGGTACTATCACGAATTGATGTCTGCATCGACCTTGCACCTTATGTCTAGATTAAGGTTTGTAGTCTAGGGCTGACGATAACTTGAAGAGTGAGACAGGCTTGCAGGTTCGAATGTTGCAGTTTAGCCCAAACAAAAGTGCGTCGTAATATCTACGCGCTTGTAGATTTTTGTCTAATTAATTTCATTTGCCATCCAATTCCTCAAGGAAGCAACTTGTGCTGCTTCTGGACGCAATGTTATAGGTTCATAGTTGTTCAATTGATACCTATCAACCCCGGGTAGTTCTTCGCAGTACTTCATGGCCACACCTCGGTGATCTTCCATCCGGCCTCAATTTCCCCATCCCACCGCAGGTAATCCTCCCCTTCATCCCCCTTCCAAGTCTCTTCGCCTTCGCCACCCTCCCCGACATAGCCGTATATCCACCGACGGGCCCTCTTGTCCTCTGCCAAATCCACCCGGTCCACGAGGTCCGGTACCATAACGACGACTCGAAAGTTCTCCCTCGCAATCTTGTCCTGCAAGTCCTCGACGGCCTGTCCCAAGTCTAGACCCTCGCCCCCTTTCCCCTCAGACACCGGCCGACCCGGACATGGGTTCCGGAACGTACCCCTCATAATGGGCCGCATGTTCCCAAAATGCGCCGTAACCTCCCGCTCCCAACTCCAGTCCGCCTCGGCGCCTCCGAGCCGCCTCATGCGCCGGGTTAGCACTTCCCGGACTTTCGACGGCGCCGGCTCCGGCGAGTCGATATCCGGGCCGAGGACGTAGGCCGTACCCCGCAGCCGCCACTGGGCCTTGGCAGCCGGCACCCAGAACACGGCCTCGAACTGGCCGCCTCCGCCCGAGGCAGAACCTGCAGCGCTGTGTGGCATGCTGGCCTCGGGCACCGCCGCGTCACCGGCCTCGGATCCGGGGAGCATGATCTGGGTGACCTTGTCCATGCGAGCGTCGGTTGTGATGCAGAGCATGTCGCTCGCCCATATTCCAGGTGGATTCCGCTCGGCGGGGTTTCTGTCGTTGTCGGATAGCTCGGCCCACATGCCCCGCAAGGCGACCGTCCGGGCCCGGGGCAGGCGTGTAGGCGGGGAGTCGGAGTCCAGGTTCGGATGTACCGTCGACAGGACGAAGCACGGGGCCGTCGGATCGAGCTGGTAGACCTGCTGCAGGAAAGCAGCCCTCCACGGGGCGGGCCTTGGGCCTTTGGTGGACGTCGACATTGCTGCGGCGAGATGAGATGATGAGACTGGAACGCGCATTTCTCCCACGTCTTAACGGAAATGGCCTAGCTTTTAATATTGGATGACAGGATTAAGTTTGAAGCTAAAGCCTAGGATATCATGTTTTTGCATGAATCACTGCAATATGGGGAAGGCGGGACGCTGCTCGACACGCATTAGGGTTCGGTTTACGGTTGGTGCGAGCCGATACTGCATGCTGCATGCAAGGTGTTCAGGCCCTCAGCAGTATGGTAATTCCGATGAGCTGAAGCGAAATCGATTACCCAACAGTAGGTTGAAAGTTATCGCGTTGACTGCAGACAGATGCTCAACCACGGCAGTCAAGTGCCATCATCACCCGCCCAAGCCAAGGAGCTGCCTGCGGCATGGGAGGTGTAGAAAGAATGTGCCTTTATTTGAATGTGCTCCAGACCCTGAATCGGATTACATCTAACTCTTTGGACACGGTCCCCGGCACAAGCAGGTTGGATTTCGATGATGAGCAGTCGAGGTAGGCTTTAAGAGTGGCTCTTAAGCACTTTTGCCCCTTCTGGTCAAGGCTCGCGAAGCTTGAAATGATTGTTAGTGCTTTTCGCCTACAGATAGGGAGAACCCTAACGCATGCCGTCGGGAACTTCTATCCTCCGAGCTTCCATCCTAGAGGCAGGGCCACGAGACCTTTGATTGGCCAACACCACCCCCCACGCTCCGCAGACATCGCTGATTTGCCAGCGTTCAAGTGTCGGAGGACCTCGGGAGCACTGGACTCGTCAGCTCGTCAACGCCCATTGGCTGTGATTTGCATTTCAGCCCAGAGAGGCAGTGCGATTCTGCAGGAAACCTGGTGATCAGACCTGGAGCTGACAAGCGGCCTTATGTGCAATGAAGTGAATGATGGTTCCCAAGCCGTTTCGAAGTTCCTTTCTCTTGAGCGTACTTAAAGGGAACAGTTGAAAGCCAAGCACCTTCTTCGATCTCCCAGTTATCTGTAAAAGCGCCACTTTTTCCCTGGCCTTAACAGCTCTCCTAAAGTTAATTTTACGGACAAAGGAGGGCACCGAAGACGAAGTTTGGCAGGGTCTGCCTCTACTGCTGTGGCACCGAAAAGGTGGGGTGAGGCTTGGAGAGCCCCAAGCGCGAGACCGCTCCAGGCAGCCGTTTTTATCCCACCCGGGACCCCCTCCCAGCTGACGTCGAAGTTTCCCTGGACTCGACACGTCTTCCAAAGTCGTTCAATGACCTCCGGGAGCTTCGTAATCGAACTGTCGTTCGTTGACGTTGCCACTCTTTGGCAACGCAATTGAGAAGGCCCAGAAAGGCTCCTCTCTCACTTTTGTCTCACGAGACCGACGGCGTATTTTGCGGAGGCCTGTTAGCAGGATGCGCGGCCTTAGGAGGGCGGCTCTGGTGCTGGCGCCAGTGGCAGCTAGGACCGGCGCCAACGCTGAAGGTAGGCGACGAACGACACATTTATTTTTCCAATTATTCTTGAAACCTGAAGCAATTGGATAACTGTGCTGACATGGGCTGCGAACAGCTTCTTTTGCTACTGCCGTGATTCCACTTGGTCTCGGCGACTATGAATTGGGAAGGGAATTGGTATGCCAACCTGCGAGATCCTCCGTTCTCACCTATCACGCTAACGTCAAGATAGACGCTTCTCTTCAACGTAGCCGAGGTTGACACCATCTGCGGACCGTCCAAAGTGCAGATTAATGGCCAGGATCTACATATCGACCAGGACCGGTCCGGTCACGGGACCTTGCTCGAAGATTACGGTTCCGAAATCACGGCTAGCTGGAGGGTCGAATGCATAGAGGTTGATGGCGAACCGCTAAAGCAGACGATTTCTTTTACTGTCGAAGCGGTGGACGGAGATGCGATTGATGGTGTTAACTTTGCGGTCCATTTCCGCCAGGCCGCACCAGCAGCGATCCTCGGTTTCGACGGCGCCGCCTCGGAAGCTAGGATAATTGACGGGGACGAAGAAGTATACCAACCAACCTACTGGGAGCTGTTTGGCCGTGACGGTGAATATGAGGATGAGAACGAAGTGGACACTGCCCGGGCTGAGATTGGATATCTTCGCCGGCAGCGCCAGGAGATTGACGACCGGATGGCCGATCTCCAAACCTTCATCAGCGAGTCGGACCCTGCGGAGGGTCAGTGCAGGACCTTTTGGTGCTGGCTGATAACTATTTTTGATACCCTGACTGGGGCCGCCAGCAAGTCGTACGATGATTTCGTTGGCTCGCGTGGTTTCGGCAGACCTGATCACGGGCATCGGTTTCCCTTTCCCTTCCCACACCATGGTCATAAGCACCATCATGGCAACCATACGCGCGGGAATCACACGCATCCTCATCCTCCCCACAAGCGGCCGCACTGGCTTCCTCCGTTCTGCCGATCGCCGCCGCATCCGCCCCACCACCCGAAAAAACCTCACCATCCCAAACCACACCCGCCCTCGGAGGATCCCCCTGAGGAATCCCCCGAGAGGCAGGCACCGCACCATCCGCACCAGCCGTACAGGCCGGATCTTCCAAACGAGCCTCATCAACCAGACATGCCGCATCCTCCGGACGCGCCTCGCCCGCCCCAAGTGCCAGATTCACCCGCCAAACCCTCCGGAAGCCTTGTTGAGCGGCCGAGGCCGAAGGGTGAGCATCCTTTGGGCGACGCTAGCAGCAGCCAGCCATCAAACCACAGCAGGCCGCAGCTCCTACCTGTGAGTAACCATCTCGGCCATTCTCTAGGTCATAAAACACTAACACCTTTCAGCATCAGGGCAAAATGCCCTTCACGGCTCAGGTCTCGATTGAAATCTGCATCATAGCTCTTGTGCTCCTCGCTGTGACAGGCGCCATCCACCGCTGCGCTACTCGGCGATCACGCCAGAAGCAGCAGGTCCTGCGGAACGCTCTGCGGGAGTACTGCCGCCGTGTCCGTTCGGAGCGCCGCGCCACAAGGCGGGAAGCGAGGAGACGCCGAAAGGAGCAGTTCAAGGCATGGTTCTGCAACCTGTTCCACCGCATCACAGGTCAGCTGGGCGACGCCGAGAAGCGCGCCGCGCGAAACGAGGCGAGGGCACCACTGAACGACGAGGAACAGCAGCAGCCGCCTCCGCAGCGTCGAGAGAGGGCCGAGTCCGCTGCCTCCAACACCATGGAGCAGGATATTGCTCAGTTCCGCGAGGTGGTGGGCATTGTCGACAACCTGCTGGCGGCGGGAGATAGGCGAACGGAGAGTGAGGCCGGGCCGTTGAGGACGGCAAGTGTGCACAGGGATGCCGGGCCTGTTCCGCCGCACATGGCCCCGCCTCTGCCGACATCGAACCATCCTGGCTACGTAAACTACCCTGTGTATCCTCGCCCGTCTTCACCGCAGCAGATACCAGTTGGACGCCACGAGCACGATTTGCCGCCGCCACCGGCGTATGAATCCGAGGACGAAGATACCCTCGTCTCGTCGTCTATTGTGACGGATGGGTTTAGGTATATGAGCGGTGACACGTACACGCCTAGTCACGGTGGTAGCTCCGGCTCGGGGGCTGATGAATTGGGATATAATAACAAGCCGTAATGGCTCTTTCTTGGCTGTTTTTCCTTGGATATATCCGGCGCATTTTGAAAGCTTTTGCGATGACTATTTGGATACCTGGAAGAGGGAGGATAATGTGTAGGTACAATCATTGGTGTTTGGGCATCATTGGTAGAGTCGTGTTGGGAGTTGGGAAATGGAATGCTTGGTTCTGAGCCACAACATGGACTCCTCGTGGCTGGCCCACTTGTGATGTGAACGCCTCCAGTCCGTCCGTCCAGCGCTGTATTCATCAGTGTACGGCCAAAAGCCAGCTCGATCGGCCCTGCACATTGAGGATCGAACCGACATTCGCTCGCCAATACCTATAACTAGATTAGTCTGCAAAGGACATGTTATGTGGCCCATGTTTGCGGACTCGAGCTCTTGCTGAAGACGGTAATCCAAGGCTGGAGGTTTTATAAGACTTGCAGTGTACAAGTGAACGAAGTGTAAACCTAACGGTCCAGGAACTAAACTGTAACCAATCGAAGCTTTCTGCCTTTTTTTATTCTGTGCAGCCTTAAAAGGACTAGCTGCTGCCTATGCAAGGCTACAAGGTGGAGGAAAACCGGCAATAAAAGTTTAGCAGAAGGCACCGTCGAAAAATTCCCTAGCCATCCTCTAATTTTCTGTTCAATTTGTATTTTCCTCTCTCTTTCCCCCAAGTATCGTTTCCCGTAGTCCGTCACCGAAGCGTATACCATGGAATATAGAGGAAGATTAACCAGCTGCCCCTCGACAGACGTGGCCGATGAGACAACCCCGCTGCTCCGAACTCCGGAGCCGACTATCGGGGGCCTGGCCGCTGTCCACGGCGAAGACTCGAGCGAAGAATCCGTCTCGGCACCGACGCCCAATACCAGCGATGCGGAGTCCTTCGACGACGAAGAGGCAGATGAGGACATATTACAGCGGACGACGAGTCTCACCGCCGTACCCATCCTGGAGCCCGAAGTCGTCGAGGCCATCATCCCGGGAGCTCACCACCATCGCCATCAACATGGCCAACGCCATACTTCAGAAGAAAGGGGGGAAGGAGAGGGAGGGGACGCGGAGCTGCTTCTCCCCGGGTCGACGCCGTACCTCAGCAACCTCTCCCCAACACGCGTGCACGTCATCTTCGCCCTCATTCTGCTGACGTACTTTGTCGCCTGCTTCGACGGCACCATCATGGCGTCGTCGCACCCGGTCATCACGTCGTACTTCAAGGGGTCCAACAGCGCGTCCTGGCTCTCGACTTCGTTCCTGCTCGCCAGCACGGCCGTGCAGCCGGTGCTCGGGAGGCTGTCCGACGCCACCGGCCGGAAGCTCCCCTACGTCGCCGGCATCGTGGTTTTTGCGGCCGGCACGGCATGGTGCGCGCTGGCGGGGAGCATGGGGAGCTTTATCGCGGCGAGAGCCGTGTGTGGCGTTGGCGCGGGTGGCATGATGAGCTTGGGTGGGATTATGGTTAGCGACATGGTGCCCGTTGAGTGAGTTCTTTTCGTTGCCCGAATAACCTAGCCCCCTTATTTCATGGTTTTTATGAAAGTAGAGTCCTCTTGGCGCAATGTATGTCCGGACATTGTAGAAAAAGATGGTTTTAACGAGGCCGTGGAAATAGACGGAGGGGAACATTCCAGTCAATGTTTAACGTGATGTACGGGATCGGATCGGCCCTCGGCGCTGCGCTCGGGGGTGTGATGGCCGACTACCTTGGCTGGCGATGGGAGTTTGGGATCCAGGTCTTCCCTCTGGCAATAGCTATCACCATCGCCATCCTGGCCATCCCGCGCCATCTTGGAAAGCAGGATGCAGACGAGCATATATGGGATGCGGTGCACAGGTTTGACTTTAAGGGATCGACGCTCTTGACCACGTCGGTGACTTGCTTTGTCCTTGGAATGGTAACACTTACTCTTGCGTACCCCTGTTTCGGAAGCAACCCAAAAAATGTGGCGGCTAACGGGGCCTGTGTCTACAGAATCTAGGAGGAAATGTTTTGCCTTGTAAGTCGCTTTTTCACGTATTGACAGATTGCTGTCCATCGTGACAACCAAGCCTCATTCCATTCTTGGCAGGGAACCACCCCATCGTCATCACCGCACTATGTACCGTAGCTGTCTGCTTCCCCGTCTTCCTATACACCCAATCTCTGGCGGCGCGACCGATAATGCCCCTCCGCCTGCTCGGCACCTCCCCACGAGCAAACCTCATATTCTCAAACTTTCTCGGCGCAGTAATCAGCAACGCCATCATCTTCAACGTGTAAGTTCCACAAGGCCTTTGCGCCCTCCCTTCCACGCATACACGGCGCATCGGAATTTTTTTTTTCCGGCGAAACTCACTCTGCCCACCAGGCCCCTCTTCTTCCAAGCCGTCCTCCTCACCTCCGCCACAACCTCCGGCCTCCACCTCATCCTCCCTACCCTCTTCGCCTCCCTAACCGGC
>Ga0247774_1000101_pt1 | contig 39752 bp, 43 predicted proteins | sample UWRJL001104B6_FD_179933 | JGI IMG/M metagenome (GOLD analysis project Ga0247774, IMG submission 179933) | Plant litter microbial communities from Arlington Agricultural Research Station in Wisconsin, United States - UWRJ-L001-104B-6 | ecosystem: Environmental > Terrestrial > Plant litter >...
CCCCAGAAGCCACCCACGGTGGCTTTTGCAACCCCCATTGTGCACCCCAATGTCGCCCTCGACACGGGCGAGATATGCCTCGACTTGCTCAAGGACAAGTGGTCCCCGGCCTACACATTGCGTGAGGTCGTGAAGGCGATCCGCCTCTTGCTCGCCTACCCGGAGACCGAGTCGCCCCTCAACGTTGATGTCGCTGCCCTTCTGAGGAACGGGGATTCCATCGGGACGAGACGTCTTGTTGAGCTATGGTGTAGCGACGGGGAGGGGCGGTATGATGGGCCGTAATGGTTTAGGGCGCGGTGGATGGGCTGGACGCTGAACGGGGACTGGGGGCTGGATGGCCTGGAGTAGGCTGGGAGTCGAATGCGGTCGCTGCTGTAAGTAGACGGGTGAGTGGCGGCTCATCTCAACTTCAGAGAAGGACTAAGGGAGAAGGGCTAGACCAGAGGTTGGGCTATGAAAAGAAACGAAGCTGGACTGTGCAAAACCAGTGTGGGTAGATTCATAAAGGATATAGACGAAGCCACTTGCAAATGCATAATACGATTCTCAAGATACAAGAATACACGAAATAGCGCCATTTTTAAGAACACCCCATAAAGTCTAAGCCCGAGACGCCTATTTGCCTGGCGTCTGTCTCTACCGGATCGCCGCTGTCTTTTACTATCTATGCCGCAATGCAAAAGTGCAGGAAGCCTTTCAACAGCCCAGCCCATCACAAGTTACACAAGAATACACAGACCCTAGTCCATATGGCCGTTAGCGTCCGAAGGGTCCTTGCTCTTGATTATCCGGATACCATCTTATATTACAAGACGCCGTTGCCCCGTCCGACCTGCCCGTCCGACCTGTCCAGCACCTGAATGCAGAATTCCAAGTACGCCTGGTGCCAAGAAGAAGAAAGGAGAAAAGAGCAAAAGAGCCTGCTTATATTGCATACCCGAGTCGCCACGAAACTGAGAAAATGCAATGCAGCGACGACGTGGGTCATGCCGAAACAAGGGGCTGTTGTCAGGGAAAGACAACAGCTTCGGATACGATGGAGGACAAAGAGTCGGGCAGATGACGAGTTGGACGCCTACTCTTCGCGATGGTAGACCTAGCTGACGTTAGCACTCCCCAGAGCTTCTTCCACGCGATGGTTCAAAACTCCTTACTCGGTAGTTGGGCAGCCCGTAGGACTGCCAGCCCAACCGTTTGGCCATCTTTGCAAACCCCTCCGTTTCGATCAGGTGGTAGAAAACAAACGGTGGAAACATGGCGCCGTCCCGATGGACTTGGGCCTTGACCATGAGAGCACAACCGCCGACACCGTCGAGAGGAACCTCCCACTGCACATCCTGGGATTCAGCAGTCATGTAAACCATTAGGGTCCGGTAGGTCGGGAGCTCGGCATATCCTTCTAGAAGAATGTCGTCAGCACCGAGCGTATCCCCGAGCTTCTGAGCCGTCTCGCTGTCCTGCCAGTTGTTGTAGTCGTATCCTCGTTCGTCCGGCTGGCCCTTGTCATTCGTAAAGCGTTGGAAGCAGTTTGGAGTGAGGATGGGCTTGTCATGCGCGGCGAGGTCCTGGATGAGCGTCGGTGGCGTTTCGACAATGTCGGCATCCATCCAGAGCACCCAGCTCGTGGTGGGACCAAGCGTCGTGAAAAGCAACGAGTTCCTCGCCCTTGCCATGCTGGCGCGCCGCGCCTTCTGATTCTCCAGCTTGTGCCTCACGGCTTCATTCTGAGAGAGAATGACAGGGTCAAAGTCTTGCCTTAGGATGATGATGCTCTTAAAACGATCTTGCACCGGATCCTGCTTCTGCGTCTTCGTGATTGCCTTCTGCAGCTCCGCCGTGGCCTGGTTCCCTTCCTTATTTTTCGGTATTATGAACCCAATCGTGATGAGATCGTGTGGGTACGTGAGTTTTAGAAGATTCTCCCAGTATTCCGGGTAGAACCTCGCTAGTGGTGTGAGGATCAAGATGGATTCTCGGTTTCCCATCGGGTCGGAAGTAACCGTGACATCATTTAGGTTATATCGAACGACCGGCGGGGGCTTGGTCGACTTCGCGCCGGAGGGCTTCTTGAGGTACGGAAACGTCGGCGGCGAGAGATGGTGTATCGATGCTCCGGCAATTGGGATTGTCGTCACTGCCGAGGGCGAACCAAACAGGAAGACGAGGATGAAGATGATGAGCCCCGTGCCGAGAACGAGGCATATGGCGTTGCCCTTCCGAAGGCGGACAGCCCCCATCGGCCGAGCCATGGCTGCGAAGCGGAATGAAAAAGCCCCCGACTTCCGGGCTCAAAGAGTCTAAAGATCTCAGATGGTTTCTTTTCAAGGTGATGCGAAGGTCGTTGTGATAACCATCGAGCTCAATTGGCGGACGGCGATGTCGCAAACACTAGGTGGCCGACTTCCGCCGTGCTAACGTCGAGAACCCAAAATCGATGACCAGAAATCGAACTGACCCGAGATCATGCACAGCGAACAGACTGCCCTCGACGACTCCAGCGCGTGGGCCAGCCAGTTGAATCACCTCGACGTGCTGGTGAGATTGGGATGCTGCTGTGCTACCCTTTGTTCGACAAAAGGGGCCAGCACACCGTACAATCGCGAACTCCTTGCAGCTTTGTCGCACTCAACCAAGATGATCCACAAATTTTTAGAGGAGGCAGCTTGAAATTTTTAGCCAATCACATACGGCGACGGCCCTTCTGCATCGGGGAACGGAACGACATGTGGCGATCTGCTGCTGAGCCAGGCTCGTTGCGTTTCAACCGAACCCGATGGCGGATGCGGCATGGGTACCAATTAGTGGCTGACAGGGGAAAAAAGGCCAGGCCAGGCGAAACGCTGAGCCTAAGGCTGAGTGGGTCCCCTCTGCCAGCCTCACTGGCGCCGTAACATAAATCTTCATGCTGCAACGAACAAAAAGCCTGACTGCGCCATTGGGTACTCTGCGACCAGATCTTCTAGAGAATCCTTTCCATCCCCCGAACCTTCGCGCTTCAACTTTTGGTGCAGCCATACTAATCTACTTCTCCAAGTCATTCCTATCCTGCGCATAGAACCTGTCAATTCCATCTTGATCGCGCGTCACAATGGCCGACAAGTTAGACCGCAGCCTCGACGAAATCCTCGGCGAGAAGGTATTCCTGCCTGTTTTCCGGTCGCAAATTAGCACGCCCATAACTGATTACCTCCTCAGAGAACCCCCTCCCGCACTGGACGTGGCGGCGGCCCTGGTCGAAGGCGCGAACGGGACCCTTACCCTCGCGATGGAGTTCGAAAGGTTCGTTGCAGAACTCGTCTTCCTCGATGCCCTGAACAATGACCGGCCGCCCCAGCTACCCATCCATTTCATCCACTTCTCGGAGGATGCGGCAGGGTCATGGGCCGCGCAGGCTCCCCGGTTCCCAGGTTAATTGTTACTATAGAGCTACAATCGCGACGATCAGAGAAACCTCGACAGGTTCGTTATACGTGGAATTGACCCTGCATCGAATTCTCCCCCCTGACCACCCCCTAGTGAATGGGTTCATGATAGGTTTGAGAATCATGGTGAGTGGCGGATTGACTTCCTGCTTCCGAATCACGCTGACTGGAGTACCAGGTTCTGGGCGTGGCCCTGCTACCCGAAGACGATCGCCAGAACCACCGAGGTTTGTTGGCATTACGTCCATCGGCTTCCATATGCTGACAAGGCTTTGCAGAGAGAGTGGCGGTGTCAGGATCCGAGTCGAGAACCTCCATTATGACCTCACCGAGTCCGAGCTGGAGGTAAGGGACCTTGGAATCTGGTCGAGCTTGAACTTGCCAGACTGACTCGATGGCGCACTTCAGGAACTTTTCTCGAACATTGCTCCAGTTTTAAAGTTTAATCTACGATATGACCGCGCCGGTCGATCCGAGGGAGTAGCATTCGTCACGTACGAGACGCGCGACCAGGCTTTGAAAGCTGTCAAAGAATATGACGGTGCCAATGCATATGGTACTACATCGAGCCCAACCCCCCCCCCAATTCCCCGACCGCAGCAGTTTTCTGACGCCTCTCCAGGCCAGCAAATCCGACTCGCAATAGTCGCTGACGAAACTCGACGCAACAACCGAAATCCCTTCGACACGGCTGTCATGCCCAGCCGTCCCCTCGCCGAACGCGTCACGATGCCGCGCAATCGATCCGGTTCGCGATCCATGTCCCCCCGCCGGCGCTACGAGGAGGAGGAGGGTGCGCGCAGAGGTATCGATCGGTACGTCCCCAGCGGGTCGACTCGAAGCCGATCTCGCAGTCCACGCAACCGACGACGCGGTGGTGGTGGTGGTGGTGGTGGTGGTGGTGGAGGCCGCCGGCCCGGTGCCAGGCGGGAGCCGGGGAATCGTGATGGCAACAACACCAAGGACGGGCGAGGCGGCCAGCGGACGGGCAGAGATGCTCGACCTAGGAAGACGCAGGAGGAACTGGATGCCGAGATGGCTGATTACTTTGGCGGCGCAAAGGCCGAGGCCGCAAATGGGGATGCCCAAGTTGCCGTAGATGATATGGACATGATCGAGTAGGATCGAGATGTTGGCAAGACGTGGACTAGGAAGCTGCGGCTGGCTGGCTGGGCCTGGTCAATTCTGGATGAAAGCATTGTGAAACAGTCGATGGCGAGAGTGGTGCATGCAGTAGCGAAAGAAGACACCGGACGGGAAGAAGCATCTCCACTGGATTAACAGAAGCGAAGGAGGGCATGGTCATGCGTTATCCATAGGACCCAAGCGAAGTTTGTCCAGCTCTAACATCTGGAAGGGGAAAATATATATAAAAATAAAAATGACTTTTGACTTTTTGCTAACCCGGAATGTGCACACGAGGGTACCTGACCAACTTGCCATGCTTCTCACTCGGTCTTCTTCCTCTTCCTCGCAAGACCCTCCACCATTGCCTCGGCCACGTCCTCGACGCTCGTGCCCCGCTTCCGCCTCCCGACCCTCTCCTCGCCGAGGACCGTGTCCTCGGCCACGGCCCTGAAGACGTCGGCCGCCCCGGCAAACATGCCCCCGCCGTCGGTGGCCCCGCGCCCCGCGAAGGAGAAGCCCCCGTCGCGGCGGAAGGTGTCGTCGATCTCGTCCATCTCGCGGATCCAGCGGTACGCCTTGGGCGGCACCCCGACCACGGTGCGCTCGGCCATGGCCAGGTGCGCCGGCAGGCGGCTGGCGAGCTCGCGGCGGAGGTGCGGCAGGAGGCCGAGGCGGTGCGCGGTCGTGAAGGACTGCAGGGCGATGGCGGCGAGCCCCTTGGCGAGGGAGGCGAAGCACATCTTGAGGGCCGACGCGGAGCCTATGGAGGCGTCGAGGGAGTACATGCCCAGGGACGCACAGAGAGCCTGGACGGGCTCTGCGTGGGCCGCTGATGGCGAATCCAGGTCTGTCGAGTGGGGGCCCGAGATGGGGATGCCGGGGAGGGTCCAGCCCGAGGAGGGGGCACGCTCGGTCCAGATTTGGCCTGCCGCCGAGGGTGTGGACTGTTGTCGATGGGGCTGCTCTCCGACAGGGCCCGAGGAAGGAGACGCTGCCGAGGGCTCGGGGACTTGCTTCGGGGGTCCGCCGAGGAGACAGCCGTCCACTAGCCGCACCGGCTTGCCGCTCCTCTCCACCAGGGACTCGATCTGACGACAGGTCGCCGGGGACACGGCATTCAGGTCGAACAGGTACAGCGGCTCCGTCCTATCCGTTCCCATTGCGTCGACGACTCGCTGCGCTGTGGCGACGGCATCCCTAGGAGGCACGACGGAGAGGACGGCGACGCATTGGGTGACCAGGTCCACATCTGAAGAGAGGAGCTCAACGCTGGCTTGCTTGGCTCTTTCGATGGTGTCCTCGCTATGGAAAATCAGATGGGGGTCGACATGAAGGCTGTCATAGCTTCCTCATTTGTAGTGGCGGTAGACTATGGCCATTTGGAACCACGAGTCTTGGCATTTTCGTCTTGTGATAAGGTACAATGGTGTAGTAGTATTGTAGGAAAAAGGGGGCTACGTACCTCCTCCCTTTGCAGTTTGTGGCAACCTTGAAGCCCTTGGCGACCAAGTAGCGAGCGAGACCAGCACCCATATCTCCCATAGAGAGGATTCCAATCTTGGAGAGATTGGGAGCCGCTTCGGCCATGCTGGGCTACCGGATGGCGACTTAACGAAGTACCTAAACTAAAATATATCTCAATGCTACAAACTCAGAGAAAAGGTGTGTAGTTAGGTCCGCATGAAGGCTTGAGTTTCCACGTACATCCTTCAAACCCGAGCAAATATTGCGTTCGGATTCGTCTCGGATAGAGCCGGCCGTGATTCTGCAGTGGGAATTACTTAACCAGGTTCTCCACACTGCTCATCCAATATCGTACCTACCGAAATGGCTATAGGAATGGAACAATGGCACAGAAGATACAGGCAATTTTATTTCCGATATCTTTCATATTTCTGCACGAATCACGCCTTGAATAGAGCACCTTCAGCTCTCTAAGCCGCCATATTCGATACTCTTCTCAGCAGGTCTTTCTTGCATGACCAATTACAAAGCCGGCGTCATCCACCTGCGATAGTTATGAGCAGTTTGTGCGCGCCCAAATTTGTGTAATTGATGCGCAGTCATATCCACGTCAGCCCATTCATCCATGTGCCTCCTCAGCTACCGGAATCGAAATGCAAATGGTTTGGTATCTTCTCAAATACGTCCCCCAACCTTGTCACTCGCCATTGGGCATCCCCCCTAAACCCAAAGGCCGCATGCGCCATCCGCTGCAGCAGTGACAAGAATGGGCGAGCTGGGATGCCAGTCAATGTCCAAGACACCCAGCTGCGACACTACCTTGTGACCCTTCAACATTTTAACGGGCACAATCGTCGCATTCTCCATCAGGTCGCTGACCACTTTTCCGTGATAAATCTGCACGGCACCGTCGTCGCTGGAATCGGCAAAGAGAGGAAAGCCGCTATGCTTGTGAAACTTGACTGTCCGGACGGCTTTTTCATGGAACCGCATCGCCTTGTAGGGTCTCACGGAAAGATCGAGGTCGTGCCAGAGCAGCCGCCTATCGTAAGATCCGACAATGACATTGTCGCCGCGCGGGTGAATGTCGAATGACGAGATGTGTCTGGCACCGGGCTGGAGAGTTTTGATTAGCCGCCCTTGCTGGAGGTCGTAGCAGCGGACCGAGAGCTTGGTGGCGACAAAAAAGTGCGGCTTCAAGGGGTGGAACTGAGCCGCCTGGGGAATACCCTTGAGCTTCCTGAAGGGGATCTGGGTGGCATGTTTTGATAGCTGATGGATCGCCACAGCGCTCCTGCCACCGTTGGGAGCAACCGAACAGAAGAAGTCCCCTCTCCTGTGCCAGTTCAGGTTCTTCACCGTCATGCTTGTTGTGACCTTCAGGCGGACTCCCTGAGCCTCCAACCGCTCCCCGGGTCGAGACCACACGCCGGGCGGCGCCTTCTTCACACCATTGGCCGCCGTCGTTTCCTGTTTACGGGTTGCTGCGTAACCAAAGCCAGCATCCACGACAGCCACACTGGTCTCCACAATTTCTTCCATCTCGGGCGCCTCAGGTACAATGATAAAAATATCATCACCAGCCGCGGCTGCCAAGATGAAGGTGTCTTTGGTGGGACGCCATTGGACATGGTCCACTGCATCCTCGCCGCCGAGCTTAATCTTGATCTTCAACTCAAGATGAGTATTGACCGCCCATATGCAGACATTGCCGTCATCGCCCCCTGACGCCAGGAAGTCGCCATCGGGGGAGAACGACACGCTACGCACACGGCCCTGATGTCCCCAATAAAGGCCTTGGCATTTTGTGGGGTATGGCTTGAGCTGCTCGGGGCGTGGCAGCTTGGGGAGGAGGGACATGGGGTCAATATTGAGACGGTTCTTTCGGATCCGTGGGGCGAGGTACAGGTCCATGCATCTCTCAAAACGCTCCTTGACCGAGTTGTCGTAGGCGGGGACTCTCCTGAGGGAATCGTACTTCCGCGGGAGGAACTGCTTTTCTCTGTCCTCGGCGTCTTTTGCCTCGAACTCGGCTTTCTCCTTGTCATCAGGGAGATATTCTTCTGGGGGGTTAACGCTGTGCTCATGTCCAGGGGGAAGCAGTTTGGGAGCAGGGATGTTCATGACATGAGGCTCCTGCGGCTCTTCATTGGCCCACAGGTCGTAACGCTGGTCGTCCTCCTCGTCGTCTTCTGCTTCTCGTTCCTCGGGGGGCTTGTACGGCAATATCCTCCCTTCCCGGATTGCTCGAACCAGCTTCGCCACTCGTTTGGCTTCATGCTTGGAGGGTACAAACCGACGCTTTGGTTCGGGCGCTGCGCTTAGGGGCATATGCTCCTCAATGCTTGTGAAGTACTCAACAGTGTCCTGGGGGTGGTTGGTGGTCAGCTCGGAGCCTTTTTTTTTTGTTAGGCAGCGATATTTTGGGCGGTACTTACGGGGTAAGGGTCGTAGCCATCTTCCGGCATCTCCCCCATCTGAATCCGGGCCAGCAACTCCCGTTCATCTTGGCTAATCTTAAGGGGCTGTCCTGTGGCGGGGTCTGTCAAGCCGGTCCAGTCCTTCGGGACCTCGATGGAGTCGAGCAGATAATCCAGAGCGGCTCCAGCCGCGGGGCGCATGATTTTTTTCCCATCTATGGAGTACCCTATATGAGGGTAGCTGTCGTAAAAAGAGAGCGGGATATTGCCAATTGTGTTTGTCTCTTCCCTTGCCGAGTCATCTGAGTCATAAACGGGATCGATTTCAGGATACTCATATCGGATTCCCCCGTAAGCATCTTTTGTGACCCGGTATGGTGGTTGCTGGTCGTCGCTATTCAGGTCGTCAGGCGCAGCCTCATGCCTGGTGAGGCTGGCCGCTGAGCCACCACCATCAGCTCCTGCTGTTGCTGCTTTTTCCGTCAACGACAAAGCTTCATCCTCACTTTCGTCAGAAGAAGCGTTGCTGTCGAACTCGTCGTCATCGTCATCATCTCTGGAGTCTCCAGCATAACCGTTGACACCATTGAGGTCTTCGCCGTCTAGAAGATCCTCGTCCACATCAGACTCATCATCGGAGCTTTGAGACAGGACGCCGTCGAGTTCAGGAAACTCGCCATCGGAGCCCGCGTCAGATCCCGAGTCCGATAACGGTGCTTTTCGTTTTGTCGGACCTTGTTTTCTGGCCTGCATTGGTCCTAATTAGACACAACAAGTGTCAGAGGTGATATGCCGGTCTCGTTTCCGCTTCTTTGAAGTTTTCGCAACTTTTTTTTTCTGCGGTGAAAAAATCCCATCGTGCATGAAGTGGGGGTACTGTGCGCGCCACAGTGCTAGACCGCGCATTACAGTGTGTTTAAGGTTCTGTGGTGACTAAGTAACCGCCTACTACCCCGCCCGACTAGTACCTCGTGAGCTTCACCACATTTTCCTTCCGCGATTTTCCGCAATACTATATCTAGTCTCGCCAAAAGGTTTATCTCCAAACCATGGCACTAGCCGATCAGGCTCATGTACCTCATCCGGCGTGAGCGAAGCGGAGCGTGACGTTCGACGTTCCCGCGTCTGATTCATCGGGCACGGTGCAGAGTTGCAGATATTGTCCCTGATGATTCAGAGTATCAAATGCACCAACCACCACATCCGTGGCTTGTGAGACGCTTGGCAAGGAGGCACTCACCGTCAGAAATTGGTGTGCTAGAGGCGGAAGAGCTATCAAAGAGGCGGAATGCAAAGGTAGGGTCGGGCTGCTGGTGTGATGCGGTAGCCAATCAGATTGGCATCATCTGAAATGAGCGGGACCAGGGTTGTTTTAGATCCAGGTTTTCTAGAAGTGTTCTGTGGCCTTGGCACCATCTCATTAGCGTTCGGCGACTCCATAACCCCCTCATGAGCAAGCCAATCATGAGAACTCGCTAAGATTCACCGCATGCCCATCCGCGGAGATGGAATCAGTAGGAGTCTGCAAGGCGCAAGCAACAGCTGCCAACTTGACGAGTAAAATCAACTGCGGAAGAAAGGCGCCGCTTGCCTAGCTTGCACGCGCGATTATGGAGGGGGGCCTCGAGATGCAAACTAAGGCTTTCTAGAAAATTACCGCATTTGGTCGGGCTGTGAGTTTCGATTACCAATGTACCAGGAGCATTTTGGCGGTAAGAGGAGTACGGCCGAGAAATGGCGGCATCGGCTGGCCTGATTGTTGCGGGGCCCGTTCGGCTCCGGAGGGCATCGGCCACCGTTGGACACACTAGCAGGCTGCTCCTTGCGTAGCGGGTCACAAATTTAGAAAGTGTGGCTTGCCGCCTGAAAGCACTCAAGCACTGTCGAGAACGGCAGATTCTACGCCCCGGCACTCCGCGACCTTTGTTGCAACCACCTGCCACATACCCACCTCGCCTTGCTACGTACCCACGAGTGTACGTACTTTGTCGGTTTCTTGGATGCCATGTGCATGTTTCGGTTGACCGAGGACGGCCCAAAAGGGCAGACAACCAAATTACCCTGTCTTAGGTCCTACCAATTCACCCATCGACATGTCGCTGCAGGAGAATGTGGCAGTACCCAGCGAAGATGGTCAAAAGGCTCCGAGAGGACTCGCTACTGCTTTTGCAAAATACAGTTGGACGGTCCCGTTTCCTAGTGGCTACGTGGCCGGCACCCTTTTTTCAAGCCGTTGGCCGTCTCAGCGGCTTCCACGCCCTGGCCTGAAATTCCGCAGGGTGCGAGAAGGGCGGAAGCGCTGAAGGTACGTGGTACTAAGAATGGTCGAAGCTGGAAAGCGACCCTGCCAGCGCAGCCGTCAACAAACAGCAGGCATGGAATATTCAGAGCCACCATTGCTACCTGTTGGGCGTGTGACTCTTCGGCCGCTGCATCGATTAATGTGCTTAGATTGCAAGGGTTTTTTTCAGCGTGTCGAACGGAACCATCGTCTTACCAACGCTCAGCTCCAAACGTACGAAGGGACCAGTCAACCGGTGCAGGCCATCTGGGCCGAAATCTACTCTGCCCAGTACGTACTTGCACTGCGGTACGAATTCTGCTGTGCCAATGAAGCCGCTGTACGAATGAACGGAGACAGATTCAATATTTTTGTATTTTTGGTATCAAGATTGGGGCTGATGGGGTGATCAAAGCTTTTGAGCTGCAAACCCCGGACAGTATGTTTTGAGGCAAGCTCATTTTCGAGCGGCAGAAGCCCTGCCAGTCTCAGGGCCGGCCTGCATGAAGGGTCGCCGCGCCGGTTCTGTGGTCTGGCGGGTGTTTGGTGGATTAATAAAATGCTATCCTTTCGTCATCACCGTATCGGCACATCCTAGAATACAAGCCGACATTTCAATCTACTACTCTTTTTTCGTGGGGGCGCTAGGGCAACCATTTACAAGTCGTTGTATTCACGAAGTACTCTCGAACAAGCTACATCGAAGCTCATCAGTCGCGTCTCGCATGCTTGCATCCATCATCTGGGAGCGTGACTACTCCGCAGACGCACACCCCTCGACTCGGTCTCTCGTGGATACTCTCCGATCGTGGAATACAAAACCTGGTGCAATCCCCGCATCACCACTCGGCATCTGAAGCCTGACAGATCAACACCATCGTCACATTCTTCTCTTTTTTTTTTTTTGTCTCGTTACGATTCACCGTCGACCTCTGCTTTGTGCCTCACCACGCACCACATTCGTAATCATGCCTCGATCCGTCTCACCAGCACCCAAGGCCGGTGTCATTAAACACAGAGCCTGCGACGAATGCCGTAAGCATCAATCCCTCATCCTCCTCCTCCTCTTCTTCCTCCGCCTCTCTCACTTTGCCAATTGGATGGATCTGCAGAAGGCTGACTTTATTCTCCCGTCGCAAAGGATCGCGAAAGCTGGCGTGTTCAAAGGAGCTCGATGGCTGTTCGCGGTGTAAGCGTGAAGGCATCCGCTGCGTCTACTCTCCGCAAAAGCCCATGGGCCGGCCGCGGAAGCGGCGGAACGCCGACAGCCCTAAAGAAAAGTCGATGGACTCGCCTTCACCTTCACAGCTCCCGGCAGACGTGGACCTGAGCCATCTCAACGATCACCTTCAGCCCTTCCCTCTCCACGCCGACTACCCGTCGTACTACTCCGGGGACTCGTACAACGCTGCATTTATGGACTACATGCCTCAATCTTACAGCGCGGCCCCGGCACCGCCGCAAACGTCGATGCCGATAGATCCGACCCTCAGCACGGCGGCGACGTACCACTCGGGCTACGACGCGCAGTTTCACTTTGGAGGGTTGGAAATGCTTGGTGGCGTGGGCGGCTACGATGAGGAGCCAGATGCCCGGGAGATGGATATGACTCGAGAGTATGTTCACCGCACGTTCGGGTCTTTTCCCGACGACTCGGAAGCGCCGCCTTCGTCAAAGACACCGGATCCTAACCAGTCTCAAAAGTCATTACATAGCGCACAATGCCAGTGCTTATCCAGCTTATATCTGGGCCTAGACGCCCTCGCCAACCTGCCGCCCGAGCCATTCCCCGCCATCCGAGTTGCCCGCAACGGCTCCAAGATCGCGTACGATGTTGTCAGGTGCCCCTCGTGCAGCATTCCGCTCGTGCACGATCCGCTTGCGGCTCCCCCCATAGAATCGTTTCAAAACATGATGCTCCTGGGCGCCATCATCCCGTCAATCTGCAATGCCTACACGCGGATCGTCGAGCAGGTGGACAATGTTGCCACGGAAGCCCAGCGCGGAAACCAAAAACTTCGTTTCTCCTTTGCCGACCTTGGCGGGCTCTGGGGTAAGCTGATCCAGGTGGAAAAGACGTGTCGCGTGGCGTCGTCAATCAACGACAAAGATCTAGATCCGCCCATGTGGAAGAAGGTAGTCCTAGCCACGTTGCGCGCAGACATTTACGGCTTCACCCTCAAGCCGGGGGAGGAAGATTCCTTCGGAGATCAAGTTCAGCCATTCAAACACCCGGGCCTCAAGCAAGTTGTGCGTCTTCTCGAGGAGCGGTCACGAATTCGTCACGAAAAACTCGATACACTGGCGGAGCAAGGACAACATTGTCGCGACGTATTCGGCAACCAAGCGGCAGAGGCGAGGGCCGACGGGAAGGGCCATCAGTGCATGAGACTTATTGAAGTAGCAAAAACAGCGCTGGATAGACTTGTCATTTCTTGAACGTAATGTCTACTAGGATTTAGGGGTTTCTGGTGTGGCGTTCTGGTAGATTGGGTAAAAGATTTTGGGTTTTCTGGAGTTTTTTTTTTTTTTTTGGAGAGTCTTGGGAACTGGCAGGGAAAGGACGAGATATCCATTAGACTCGGTGGCAATTTGCCTTTTCAAAATCTTCACGGAACTACTAAGGCGTATAATTCATTAATTTATTTTTTTCGCATTTACACACGTTTGCTGTTTGCTTGATTGAGGTACGAACAATCTTTGCCGAAATATGAGGGACCAGCGTTGCCTCGATCGACCTTCACGATATTTGATGGTCGATGCAATCTTCGCCGACTCTCTCGCGTTATCACGCTACGCTGCACCGCAACGGATTTTCAGCAGAAAAGAGTCACCTCCATCCCCGGACTTTGCATGTTAATCTGCAGCAAATGAATTGTGCATGAAATGGTGAGACGTCTATTTGAGTCCATCGGTCCTTGATTTGATGTGACGTTACCTTGTCGGAGGTGGCTCCATGCCCATCACAGCTGTGGAAAGTCGGGACTCCTTTTCCGCCGCCGGTGGCCAGCTTGCCAACCCCTACATTCAGCCCTGTCATGTACTGGGGTCCAATTGGCTGAAAAAGAGCTCCTTTTTCTCTTCCGGAAGGGAGACAGAGATATCGGCTATCTTGGTGACCTTTGCTTCGGCTGCCCCAACTGCGTGCTTCAATGCTGCTGCTACGTACCTACAAAGGACGTTGTCTATGAGCTGAATGAATCAACCCCCGTATCTCTGGTCATGCGGAGTCATGTTCCAACTTTTTCAGAGGTTGAGTCGTATCTAGATGTGACAGGATGCCGATGCGTACATATTCAAACCACATCATCGTGAAGATGCATTACGATAGCCTCATTAAGCACCAGCTCTTGCCAATTGGGGATCCGAGAGACCCACGGACCATCGACTTTCCTTCGCCCGGACGCTTAGGCTCCAGCTCTTCAGCCGTTTGAGACGGGAGGACTTTTCAGAGCCGCCGTAGTTCCCGCATTCGATGAACACCAAGCTTTCCAGCCATGTTTCCCTAGATAGCCTTTTTGCGAAGCCTCCTCCCCCACTTGCTTCGTCCTTACTTGGTAGTTAGTACGAAGAGTACAAAAACTAACTAGAAGCTGCCGTCGAAGCTTCTAGGGGCAATGGAATCATGCACGACGCACGCCAACAAAAGCGCCATCATGCCGCGAAAACGGTGACGAACCCTGCATAAACGAATACTAGCGGCTGCTTCGCTGCCCTCTCGCGCCTGAAATACCAGGCGGGCTCGCTCAGCTGTAGCGTAGCTCGCCCGGAACCACTCACTGCCGCCGAGAAATCTTCTGGAAGACGCTGAAGGGCGTTGTGGCGGCGGCTGAGGCTGATGGGGATGACGATACTTTTGGCCAACTTTCAGTGTCAATGCCAAGGGCCTGAACATGACTGGAGTGGGGGGGCGATGTGCCTCCCTAATCCGGCAGGTCAGGGGGGACAGCTGACCGAAGGAGTGGGTGGATGGGATGGATTGGCCGGACGGATCAAGAGGACCGGACCGGACAACCGGGCTATCCTGAAAGACCGCCTGGCCGTGTTTGTGCGAGGTATCGCTGCGCGAGGCCCCTTCCATCACCTGGGAACTCCTCGAGACTGTGCCTGCCAGTTCCCTCTGCGAAGTAGCACTACGTACTATCATAAATCATCTGCAAGGCCGCATCAACCGATCAAACGATAATCCCTCGGTGTCCCGGCGCATTGTAAAAAAACAGGATACACCTCGAAACTCGAGGTTGACATGTAGTAGATACCTAATTCCAGGATTCCGGGGAAACTCCGACAGTCCCTCCAGCGTATGGGTGGAGGCGATAATACTGTACCTGCCTTTGCTCCTGAATCTTGCCTGTATTCTAGTACTCTCATAACTGTACAGATGTGGGTCAAAAGCACCAACACTTTTTTTTGCTGGGAATCCTGCACGCGACGTCAAGCGTATGGTATCATCAAGCACCACCTTGGAAACCTTTCTAGATCCGAAATCAGTCAATTACCAAACGAATCCACTATATTGACAGAAGACTGGGCAATTCTCCTCGAATTGCATGCCAATTTGAAACGCATATTTCAGATGCTCTCCCAAACTCCGGTACCATGCACATCCAGAGAGCCGTCGGTTCGGATATCCCCACCCCCAACACAGCTTAGCCACCATCATTTGCGAATCAACATCCGTGACCAATCTATATACAGGCAAACAGTCTGACCCAGCAGCTCTCGCCGCGGCGCCTTTCACTCATGACTCTCCATCATTCCGAGAACGTCTAGTTCAGTCCTGACAAGGCGCTCAAATTCCTCCCGGTCAATTCCGGCTGCCTTGGATAACAAGTACAGGCTACGGATGCTGCGGCCGACGTGCTGCTTGACGCCGAAGTCGCTCTGGTCCTGTTTGGCCGCTGATTCCTCTAGCTTCGCAACCGTATGACTGCCATTTGAACCGGCACTGGACGATGGCCGTGGGTGGGCAAGATCCACGACGGGATCCTCCTCGTCGTCTGACTTGTCCGGCCCCGCCAGCGTCCATGCGCCGTTCGTCTCGTTCAGTTCGGCCTGCTCGTGCGATGTATGCGAAGCGTCATGCGAAACAAGGTTTCCTAAACCCAAGGGCGGCGCGACATCTATATCCATGTTTCTGGCCTCGTCGGGATCGTGCGGATCCATGGCTGGCTGGACAGAATCGTACTGGGCAAAGTAGGCATCTTCGGCAGACGAACTCCGGTAAGCACCCGTTTGTGATGTCTGCATTGACCCCGGAGCAGGCGATCGCTTCGTCGCAGGAGTTCGAGCCGGCGTGGCATCGTATCGAGCCCAATAGTCGTCGTCGTCATCGTCATCAGCCTCCTCTTCGACCTTGTCTGCCGCCGAGCCTCCCCCATTCACTGACAGGAACCCGCTCGGACCGCCTGCGTTAGGCTGCGTTTTCGACTCTCGATACGTTTGTTCTGCTCGAGCGACAGACATCTGGCCGCCAAAGCTCGAGAATGGAAATGGTCCGTCGGGGACCGTTACCTCGCCTACCCGCCATCCGTCGCCGCCTCCGTCGTGGTCGCCGACACAATATACCAGTTGAAAGGCAAGGTCGAGGCTTGGAAGAGCAACAAATGCTTGTAGAGTCTCTTGGTCGAGTCGACGATAGCGCGTTTGTGCATCCAAATCCCAGTCGACTTCGACCTCGCCTGAGACAGGATGAGGCTCGATTCGGCCGCTTCGTACTGTGTTGCCAAGCTGAACGGCCTTGCCAGTATCGTAACATAGAAGCCGAAGCCAGGGCTCCTGGGTCCCGGATGAAAATAGCTGTACTCTCTGTCGGAGGATTGGTGACAGAAGAGGTAGGATGGCCGTTGCCGGCTTCGTCGAGACGGCTGCTGCAGGCAAGCCTAACAGCAACGGCCCCAGCAGCGAAGCTATATCCGGTGCGGAGATGCTCTGAGAGTTGGCCATGGTCCTATCTGCTTCGTTGCCGTATCGTACGTTGTTGCATGCCGGGTTGCAAGGGAAAGCCGTCGCGAAGGTCGTCGGAAGATTTTATGACCGCTGGGAATGATTCCACCTAGATTTCGCTGTTGACTGAGTCGGGCTGATGTCTGTCACTGATTTGCATCACATGCTCCGCCCTGGCAAGGCAGCGCTTGTCCGCCTGCGAGCACGCCTAAACACTTCTGTGCGAATAAAACCGCCAGCGTCTAGCCTCTAGCTAGATTGTACGTTCAAGTGAGGATAGCAGACTCTAGAGAATAAGCAACAGAAGAAATGCAATCGTTTTGATTCTTCAGATTTGACTAACGCAGAACATGAGAAGGACGGGAAATCCCCTCTCCTGTCCTTGTGTCGGCTCCGCCCAATGGCAGCTCACCTCTCGGGGGAAGGGAACTGTTTCGCACGCGGTAGTTGAGGCTAACTAAGAGCTAACTAGTTGGTGGGGCACCACCTTGGAGCACGCGGCTTGCATGTCTGTCTGAATTAGTCTGATGACTCTAATCTGGATATTCTAGGTTTTACTTCTGTCATACCGGTGCCGAATGAAGATGATGGTCTTTCGGCTCGTCCCAGATGAATTCTTAGCTGTAAGAGAAGCCTAGCATGAAACTCGATACTGAGGATTCTACTAGCCGTAACGGCGGGAGAACTCTTCAAATCGGCGCAATGCAACACAGACTTCACAGAGGTGAGACCAGAATCAAATTAATCATCCCATTTCAGCATTCCGGTTTTGGGGCGCGCCGTTTTGGGGTGATATTCCCCGAGTAGCAATGATGCTACGCTGAAGACAGGCTCGGTCGAGTCGTGCACAGACCAGATTCTGGCCCGAACGGGAAAACCGGGGACGAGCACACTGGCAGCATCTTAAGCTCTCCGATCAATGTCGTCACCAGATTGCAAACCCACCAACCCGCTCATCGGTCCCTGTTGTTTGACATTTTGGAGACTTTACATTGGCTTTTCCACCGGGTTGGTGTATTGCGGAAAGAAAACAACCATTTAGTTGATATCCCTCATCAGAATGCAGCCGACATCAAGAGCCGAGATCTCCAGCGTCAACGCCGCTCAATTGTAGATCGAGCCCTCGATCTCTCCCTCGTTGACGCTCTGCCACTGCAGGCGTTAACTTGGGAAGCTAATTCCAGAAGCATCCCCGGCCATTCTCGTCGGCCACCAGCCTCGGGCGACACGCCGGGACGGGCAGCGATCATCTACCATGGCGAATCATCTGAAGGACAAGGTAGCGTGGTCATCACCTGGCCCCCAGGCCGCCGAGTTAGCTGATAATGGATTGCTGTCTAACCTTGGCTGGTTTACAAGGGCTCCAAGTGGCAGACCAGCGTAGCTGGGGCCATGTCAGGACTAGTTTCAAGGTGAGGACAGGACGCAGCTGCTTTGGTTGAGGCGGCACGCTAAACCGTCGGTTCAGATTCGTCGTAGCCCCGCTCGACGTGATCAAAATACGCCTCCAGCTTCAGTCGCACTCCCTCTCCGATCCGGCCTCTCTCAAGTCGCTCCCAAAAGACACACCCGTGTACAAGGGCATCATATCAACGGCTCGGAAGATTGTTGGAAGAGAGGGCTTCACGGCCCTGTGGAAGGGGAACATCCCGGCAGAGCTCATGTATATGGTCTACTCCGGCGTGCAGTTCACCACATACAGGGCGACGGCGGAATTCATACGGCCCTACTTTGTCAGAGAGGGCCAAAGGAGTATGGGAGCCGAGGCAAGGATAACGGGGGTAGCAGGGACGGCAGCAGGCTTGGCCGGGACGCTCGTGTCGTATCCGTTGGACCTACTCCGCACGAGATTCGCTGCGCAGGGGGAATCAAAAGTCTACAAGCACTTCTGGCTAGCAATTGGCGAGATTCGCCGCGTCGAAGGAGTCCGTGGTCTCTTCCGGGGCATCGCACCCACCATCCTCAACTCAGGGCCAGGCATGGGAATCTACTTCTTCATCTACGAGGCGGTTCGGCCACCCGACGTCAAGAAGGGGGAGGCCGACAGCAACCGGCGCCGCGTGCTCCCCAAGCTCCCGGGGGGCTTCGACAAGTTCCTTGCCGGCAGCACGGCAAGCATGGTGGCCAAGACGATTGTGTTCCCCTTCGACCTGGTGCGGAAGAGAATGCAAGTCCAAGGTCCGACGCGAAACCTCTACGTACACAAGAACATCCCCGAGTACACGGGCACCGTTTCCGCTCTCCGAAGCATCTTCGTGACAGAGGGTTTCCGAGGCATGTACCGCGGGCTGGCGGTGACCCTGCTCAAGCATGCGCCCAGCAGCGGCGTTACGCTTTGGGTGTACGAGGTATCCCTGAGGGGGCTCATGACGCTGGATGCCCCCCCAGCCGAGAAACCCCTCTGAGAGTGTTGCTGTGCGGATGACAGCGTAAATCATTTCACAGGTTCTTGCAAATCAGAGTTGGCTTGGCTTTGCCGAGGGATAGAGAAGGTTCTGGCGTCATCATGATAGAGCGGACTGGTACCAAGCTAGACTGTAGACATACTTTTGCACCAAGCTACTGTAAAATAGACGATGAAAACCTAGACCTACGATCACGTGAATGGCATCACGGAATAACTACTCGCAGTACTGGGCTGACGCCAGACCCAATAAAGATGAGACCTTTGCTTTGCAGGCTGTTGATATCAGCACCCAAAGGGTCATGGTGGCACCCATGCTGGGATTCTCAAGCAATTCATCAACTCTGCCACGGCACCTGGTCTTCGTTCTATGTAACATGCAAGGAGTACAGGGCAATTCTAAATAATAGCATGCAAAGAAACCCCAGAGAACCCCAAACGGCGAGCGCCCGCCTACTCTTCGCGTTCAAGACACCGCCAACACCTCTACTGCGTCGCCAACGGGACGGGCGTTCATCTCGTCAGCCCTCTGGATGCATTCCTCAATGGCGGTCCAAAAACCTGGGATGTCCACGCCCCTCGGAATCCGCACCCCCGGCGTCCCCGGCGGCAGGCGCCTCGCGATGGTACGGCCCAGCTCCGTCGTGCCCTTGTGGGCGTCCTCGAGCGTGCCCTCCGTCACGACCGTGACTTCGTATCGTTCCGGCACCGAGGAGGGGTCGCCGCTGTCGTGGGGGTCGTGGTCGTAAAACTCGATCTCTTGATCGCTGCCCGTGAGGATGGCTGCTACGGCGAGGGGGTCGTGTAGCGGCGGGCCTGCGGAGATGCCAAATACGTCGCTGATACGTTGTCAGCAATGCCACTGGGGGTGGAGGAGGGGGGTGAAATGTAGAAAAGAGCCAATGAGCGCGTGTAGGTTTACGTGTGGGTATGTGGGTATGTGTGTACGTTACGTACTCGTAGGTCTTTGCAAAGAACATCAACAGCTCGACCAGCATTCTCCTCAGCGTGGACTTCCCTTCGCCTTCCGCTGCCCTCTCATCCACCTCGGCGGCTGCCGGTCCCGGCCCTTTTCCAGACCGTCCTTCCGGCCCGTACAGGAGCAATTCCCTGACCTGCCTCGTGGCGAGGACCTGGTGCGACAGATCCAGCGGCACCATGGTCATCTTCCCCCTCAGCACCTCGTTTTCGAAAATGCCCGCCGCCGCCTCCGGGTCGATGATGATGTTAAACTCGGCAAACTGGGTCCAGTTCCCAATCCGCTCCGCGCCGTTGACGACGCCCATGACGGCAGGCGAGAAGCCACCGCCGATGGCGCCCCCCATGATGCTCAGCCCCTTGACGTGGTCCGCCAGCTCGGGGTACTGCCGGAACAGCGTCGCCACGTTGGTGAGAGCGCCCGTCGCGACGAGGTACGCCGTGCCCCGCGGCGTAGACCGGAGGGCCGTCGCCATGGCCTCCACGGCCGAGACATGCCGGCGCACGGGGGCGCGCCCCTTGGGCAGCAGGTCGGTCCCGTCTAGGCCCGACTCGCCGTGAATCTCGGTGGGGGAGTGCACGGGCGGGCGGGAGATGGGGTTGTAGGCGCCTGGGTAGAGCGGGATATCTTCATGCTTGCCGATTGCGGTGAGAATCGACGAGGCATTTGTTGTAGTCTTGCTGGGTGAACGGTTAGTTACGAGAGGGAACGATTTCATGCAAGTGCGTGCGGCGAGGTGAGCTATACTCCAGGGAGGCGTTTCCGAAAACCGTAGATACCCCCAAAAGTTCAATTTTAGGATGGTACGCTGCCAGTAGAATTGCGAATGCGTCCTATGGGGCATATGCAATGGCGGATTAGCTCTTGTCATCTTGTCGCTAGTCTCGGTTGACGTCGCACTCATGGGGCTCACTTGCGACAAACCTGAAGCACTTACATCGTGGCCAGGATCGCAATCTAGCCAGAGAGGAATTTTTTGTTCAGAACTCATATTTTCATACAACCAGGGTGTGCGTTTACTGGCTCTCTTCTTCCTGTGTTAGTTACGCCAATGAGTTATAGCTGTCTTGTGAAATTCGAGAAATCTTCGGACATGTCGATCATCATGGCTGAGAGGTGACGCTCTTTATAGGGAATGATAGCCCACTAGGAAGCTGGTGCCCCATGCATGGTCAATTGTTGGTCCCTGGAATCCATGGTCGGGAAATCATCCACTATTGGCTGCGGCTCAACAGCGATGCTGAGTCACACAATAAGCATTGGCTCAAGGGATGCTACAGGATTCCCCGGAGCCAGATTGTGCAGCTGTGAGCTTCAATTAGAAGACTACTACAAAGGTGCCACTGGTGGCCAATTCTAGTGGGGTCTGGGAGGCTTTTCACCGAGCCGAGTTTGCGAATCGACAGGTGGGGAAATGCCAGCCACCGGCGCTGTAGTGATCACGCTGCTTACAAGGGCATTCGGTTTCTGGTCAAAGCCTTCCAACAGCCAGAACCTCTTTCCTGGCCAAGACTATTCATAGGGCTGCTGTAGGTGCCAGGTGGTGTTTGATGATAATCGCCTAAGCGACACCTTGCAAAAGCCCTCACGACCCTGCCGCTTTCCTCTGCTCCATGACCCTGAGGACGTCGGCGGCATTGTTAGCATCTCCCTTGCGATGTTTGCGGCCACGCTTTCGCTTTGGTTTCCCTCCCCGGGATCCTCCCTGACCATCTTCCTTGTCATCTTCTCCCCACTCCGAATACTTGACTCTACTCTCGTCAAAGTCATCCTCATCTTCGACCCTGCTTGTCCCGAAGCCCATATCCATATCCTCTGCATCCCTGTCGACCGACTCGAGCATTCTCTTCCTCCGTTCTCGGCGAGCCTTATCCTCTTCGTCATCGTCTTCGTCGTGGTCCCTCCGCTCAAGAGCCTGTAGAACTGCCGCCTTCTTCAGCGCAGCCTGAATCTCAGGATCAGACAGTGACGGCGCCTTGAGCTCCTCCCGTGACACCAATCCGGTCTTAGCGCCTCTGAAGTAATCCATCGTCCCGTCGGGTTGCGGTGGAGGTGGCATCTTGGCGGCTGTAGATTCCGCTTTTGAAACATTCTTCTTCGAGCCTGCCCCGTCTTCGTCGTCCGAATCCGAATCCGAGCTAGATACGGACCCTAGGCCTGCTAGAGGGTCGTAATCGGACCCTGCGTCATCAAAAATTTTGATATCCTTGTCGTCCTCTTCTGGCTCCTTCTTCTTACGGTAAATCTCAGGGACTTCCATTCCGAGAGGCTTTGCGTTCTTGTCCGGCATCATCAACACCTGTTTATCCGCCTGCTCGGACGGTCGAAGCTTGCGAACTTTCCTCTTTTCGTGGCCGTCTTCGTCTATTATAATAAGGACCTCCCGGCCTTTGCTGTCCCTCTCAATGCGAGATCCAGGCATCTGCTTGGCACCAATTTTCTTGAACCGCCCTCCAAGAGTGTCCTCTGGCTTCGCCATCGCTGCTTCTCGTGCCGCTCTGAAGTCGGCAAGGATTTGGTCACGCGTTCTCTTCTTCCCAGGCGCCAGAGGTGCGGTCGATAGCTGCCCCTTCTTTTCTCGCTTCTCCTTGGTCACCGCTGTAACTTCCTTCTGGAGAACCGCATCGAACGCATCGTCTTCGTCTTCGTCCCCGTTTTCGTCGCTTGCTTCTCCCGATTCCGCTTTCTCTTCACCGTAGACGTCTTCGCCGCGCCGAATCCGCTCCAGGAGCTTAAAATCCAGGCCCTTGACAAGGTGGGTGCTTGATAGGTCCCCACCTGCAATCTGATCCCGCAGTTTCCGAAACGTAGCTTCATCAATCTCCTCTTTCTCAAGCGCCTCTTCCAAGGCTTTTATTCGCTCCTCCCGGTCGTCGTCTCCTTCCACGCGGTCTTTTGCACGGTCGACGTAACCCGCGGCGAGCTTGACCCCTTTGGGGGTGGATGTCCTCAGCTTCTTTTGGGGCCTCTCTTCCCCTTTCCGTTCGGCAAGCTGGCGCGCAAACTCGGCGTGGTGATTTACACCAATAGATCTCCTAAGAAAGAGTAAGTCGTGAGCATTTTGGGAGTGACGTGCACCGGGGTTTCCATACGGGGTCATGGGAATGCCTGGCCGAGTTCGAGCACCGAGCCGCGTCGCAGGGATGGCATTTCTCGGCGATGCGGTACTCGATGCGCCGTCCTTGGTGGCATCTTTTCCAAATAATAAATTTCGAAACTGTTGATTATTCATCCTGGTCGAAGACTGCTTCAAGTCGTGGAGGCCGGTCCGAACTGAGCAGAAAACCTAAGGTAATCAGCCTCGCATATGGAGCGAGGCTTTGCATTGAGGGAACGTACTGTGTACGGATCGGCTCTACCTCCTGCACGAGCCAGGATTTCGGAATGGATCTGCCGGCACGGTAGGTAGATGACTAATCTAATCACGGGATGACGTGTTAGCGGCGTGTTGAATGCCCCACTCCACGCCGCCGCGATCGTGAATTTGATCGAATGCGACAAAGTCGCGAGATCATGGTTGGATGAATCATACCTGCTGTCTCCGGTTGTACAGTCATTTAACAACCATGGAAAACAATGAGGACCATTGATAGCTGGTCACCAGCACGTCGCCGGCCGAAACATTCCGATCCGTGACGAATGTTCCCGACCCTTGTCCTCCGTTTTACCTCAAAGATTCACAAGACACGATGGGCACCCCGCTGGAGAAGAACTCGTCGCAGACGAGGAAGCGGATCGAAAGCCACACTTTCGATAACGAGGAAGGCGAAGAATACGGGTCCAGTGCTTTTGGAGGCTTTGGCGACTACTTCAGGCGGAAGAAAGTCAAGCTACAGAACCTTGATGTGGAAATACGCGGCACCTCGTTAGGGTATCCCCAGATATTCAAAGGCGTTGTCGCGCATGTCTCGGGGTACACTCAGCCTCCTCTACATATGTAAAGTTCCGCACCATCCCAGGAAATGGAGGTGGAGCGAGACTAATTATCAACGCAGCCTCCACAAGGAGCTCGTCAAGCATGGCGCCGGATTCCTCCAGTATCTCGACAGCAAGACGATGGCGACGCATATTATCGCCTCCTCGGTGACGCCGAAGAAGGCGGTCGAGTTTGCCAAATATAGGGTTGTAAATCCGGCGTGGGTTACTGACTCGATCAAGGCTGGAAAGCTTTTGCACTGGTCAAATTATCGCCTGATAAACGAAGGGCCACGGCAGAAAGTCCTAAAGTTCGGGGATGGCGGCTTACAGTCGGAGGTGAATCCAGAAAATAGGTCAGGATATAGGGAGCAGATACAAGGCAGCTTCTACACCAGTCAGTTTTCCAAAAGCTCGCAGGCTGTGGATAGCCAACTGTCTCTCATGGAGACTCCAACAAAAGAACCGCTCGCATCCCTTGATGTCGAGACTCCCACGCCTGTCGGGAACTCTTTTGATGGGGATACCGCAATGGCAGACGCAGTCCAGTCTGAGGAGGGTGATCCCCCGGAGGAGGAAGAATTATCCGTGCCAGTCGAAGCACGTGCAGATGCTGCTGGGCCTGCTCTCAATCACCCGATGGGCGTAACCGCTCCCGAATCTCATGTCCTCGGTACGGCAGAAGAGGCAGGACAGAAGCCTTTGGTGCCTCGCGAGAACATGACGTCGGAGGAGCATAATGCCTGGCTTCTTTTAGATCCTCATATTCGAAAGGCTTCGACAGCCAACCCGAACTTCCTCAAGCAGTTCTACTCGGAAAGCCGACTCCACCATCTCTCAACATGGAAAGCCGAGCTCAAGTCCAAGATGCAACGGCTGGCAGACGAACGCGGGTCGGCGGCAAAGTCGACAAAACGAACCTCAGGGGCGAGGAGGTACATCATGCATGTTGACTTTGACAGCTTTTTCTGCGCGGTTTCGCTCAAGAAACATCCCGAATACGTTGAAAAGCCTACGGTGGTGGCTCATGGGACGGGCAATGGCTCCGAGATTGCCAGCTGCAACTATCCGGCCAGGAAGTTTGGAGTGAAGAACGGTATGTGGATGAAGCGAGCGCAGGAGCTCTGTCCGGACCTCAAGGTTCTTCCATACGATTTCCCCGCGTATGAAGAGGCCAGTAGACACTTTTACGAGGCCATCCTAGATGTGGGTGGCGTCGTTCAGAGCGTCAGCGTAGACGAGGCTTTGCTCGATGTCACTACCATCGTTCTCAACGACGCAGGGTCAGATGGGACAGGCGTTGACGAAGGAAGCATTCGGAGAGAACAAGAACGGGCGGACCAAATTGCAACCGAGCTCCGGGCAAGAATGAAGTTGAAGACTGGGTGTGCCGTATCGGTCGGCACCGGGGCAAACATTCTACTTGCAAAGGTGGCGCTCCGAAAGGCAAAGCCCGACGGTCAGCATCAAGTTCGACCGGAGGAGGTGCTTGATCTTCTCGCCGACTTGGAGGTGAAAAGCCTGCCAGGAGTGGCATACAATATTGGCGGCAAACTTGAGGAGATGGGCATCCTCTACGTCAGGGACATACGAGCAATGAGCAAGGAGCGCCTAACAAATGCTTTAGGGCCCAAAACGGGCGAAAAGCTATGGGAATATGCTCGAGGAATCGACAAGACCGAGGTTGGAGACCAACCTCCCCGGAAGTCGGTGTCGGCCGAGGTCAGCTGGGGTATTCGGTTTACGAGCCAACCCGAGGCCGAAGAATTCGTCATGAACCTCTGCAAGGAGCTAGAGCGGCGACTTCTCAGCGAGCAGGTCAAGGGAACGCACCTGACAATAAAGATAATGCGCAGAGCCCTCGATGCGCCGCTCGATCCAACCAAGCACCTCGGTCACGGCAAATGTGACACGTTCAACAAGAGCGCAACATTTGGTGTTGCTACTAATGGCGCCGATGCCATCGGTCGCGAGGCGGTTGGCATTTTGCGGTCCTTCAAGTTTAGCCCTGGCGACTTGCGTGGTCTCGGCGTCCAGATGACGAAGCTAGTAGCCATGAAGGCGACTTCCGGCCGGCCAGACGGCAGCCAGAGGCGGTTGCAGTTTGCCGGCTTCACCAAGCCGAACCCCATAACCGGTTCCAACACTGACGCTGACGAGTGTGTTTCCATGCCGTTGGCCGCGAAGGGGCAGGCACCATCAACAAAAAGCAGTCCATTCCTGGCCAGCAAGTCACGGCAAGATCCTGTCGAGGATGCGACGAGCCCAGCTGCAAAGAGAATTCCCCAGAGCGGCAGCATGGCCATGGATCCCATAGAGGAAGGCCCCGTGACACCAAAGAAAGCAAAGGGGTCAATGAATCCTGCTGCCGTCATGGCCAGGCACTACCAGTCGGATCCATTCGCCAAGACGCCTTTGAACGTGGCCGGTAGTCAGTTCAAGTTCCCGCCCAAAACTCCAGGAAGCGCTACCGGGAAAACTCCCGCTGCCCACGGAACCCAGTTCGTGCTACCGCCGAACCCGGACCCGGAAATTGTGGCTCAACTACCAAGAGACATTCGTGCCCGGCTTATGGAGGCTGGCAACGCCGGCAGGCAGCAATCGCCAAGCATTAAGTCTGCCAAGTACCGATCTCAAAGCCCGGCGATTGAAGAGACTCTACCGCCTGAAATAGACCCCGAAGTATTCGGCGCCTTGCCCGACGATATGAAGGCCGAAATCCTCGCTCAGTATGGTCGAGGAGGCGCTTCTGCCCCGATCCAACCGCTTCCCCAAGGCCGACCGCAGTCTCGAGCGTCTGAAATACCGTCCCCTCTGCCAAGGAAGAAGAGCCCAGCCAAGCGCGGCATCAACAGCATCTTCAGGGCCGGCGAAAGACGCCGCGACGCAGCAGCCGGCCTCGTGCAAACCAACTTTCTAGATGCCCGACCCACGGACCAGCAGGCCGCGACGGAGAGCGAGCCAGAAGAGCTCGACGCGGACATCCTAGCTGAGCTCCCTGAAGACGTCCGCCGCGAGATAATAGAAGACTATCGGCGGCGGCGGCTAGCGACCAAGTCGGGCCTCAACATGAATGGCGCAATGCGGCGCGCTAACCTTGAGGACGAGGACTCCGTGGAGCAAGAACAGACTCTGCTCGTCTTCCCCGCGCTGCCTCGGAAGACGGCGTTTGGGAGCTCAAACCTCGGGTCGCAGCAGGAGATTAAGGACATGCTGGACGCGTGGCACACCAAGACGAAGAGGTCTGGGCCGCACCGAGTGGATGTTGAGGTGTTTGAGAAGTACCTGTCCAGAGTCGTAGTCGACGAGCGGAACATGGACAAAGCCGTCAGCCTTGTCAAGTGGTTGGAGTGGATTGTGGAGTTTGACAGGACCGAGGGCAAAGGGAGACAGGCGTGGATGAAGGCACTGAGGAGCGTGAAGGACGCGGTGCAAAACGCCGCCCATCAGCGAGGGTTGAAGGCACTGGACATTTAGGCAGAGAGGGACAGTGTACTGAGCTGGAAAACAATGAAGTCATCCAAATAGAAGGCAGAATAATATTATGACTTGTTTCGCTTGGACCTGGGGAAGAAAGAAGCGAGCATGAACGATCGATCCTGTACGGTCAAAATTTCAACCCCTGAAAATTCAAGGCAGAGAGGACCGAATACAATAAGGATAACTGAGGTTCGCCATTCCATTATGATGTCTTCCGAGCTTGTCTCTACGAAGCTACTGAGGCCGACTAATAAGAAAAATTAGTAACAAGAACAGCTGCATTTGCGAAGAACAATAAGAAGCCAGAAAAAAAATCTCTTTCACTCCCCAAAAATATTCTCCCGACCCTGAATCGAACAGGGGACTTTCCGGTGTCTGAAATTTTAACCATTACAGCCGGACGTTATGACCAACTAAACCATCGGGAGTTTGTTATTGTTGTTATCAGAGGATCCTATCCGCTATCTTAAACCATTTGGGTAACGTGGCGCTACATGAAGGCTCTAAAGTGGGGTACAAACGCAACCACTGGCGCTAACCTAATTTCTGACGGGCATTTCACTATCAGGTATTGGATTTCAAGTGTGACACCTTGCGGCCATGCATACCTAATCTCTTGATGCCTTCGGCCGAGATTTCGTTCGTTTGACTAGTTTCATGTCACGGCTGCTGAGCGGGTCGGCTTTGGTATCTCTAGTAACAATGCTGCTTCAGGGAGGGCTTGGATTTACCCAGGCTTTCGAGTGGCCCGCCGCGGCCCCGGCACGGCGCCACCCTACTACTTCGGCCGTGAAACGTGGTTCACCCGTTCAAGCACGACTCTATCATTCCACTCACTACTAGATTTCACTTAGCTACATAAGCAAATACTAGTATTCCCGTTCGGTATGAATCTCGCTGCACTTGTTCAAGTTCCCGAGTCAAATAATGAGGTGCGTAGTCCGGAGTGTAGATTCGGGTTAGGGTCATGCTCTCTTTTATGGTTGGTTAGTCATCACAAACTTGGCAGCTGACAGAGACCAGCTAAGGTAAAGCGTCCGGGCTGGAGCTCAGATTTGTGAACTTCCGGAATCGCAACAACAAGCTCGGCTCAAGAACGACAATTTCAAGGCCAGCCGACATGTTCCAAATAATAAACTGGCAGAAGACCCCCCTTTGTCCCGACTACCGGGGAGCGGGGTCCTTTGCGACATTCATGATCCTCGGGTGTAAGTCTTGAAATGTCTCAATTCTCAATTTTGTTCTCTATTTCCTTTCCCGTTTCCTTTAGGCCTCGGGAACTAACTAGCCTTCCACCAGCAACGTGCTTCTTCCTGGGTATACTCTTCGCCTCGTTCCCCTACGACTTCCCTCTCCTCTGGTCGGCTGAGCCGGTCCCGGACGAGTACTACGACATCCTGGAAACGCACCTGAGGTGGCTGCACCAATCGCCGCCGCTGATCGGGCGCGTCCTCAACATCATTACGAGCGTCGGCTTCCTCGGCTTTGCCATCAAACTGTACCGCCCTGCCGAGCTCAACTTCCTCTTCGACGGCGCAAGCCTGATTTTATATTCCATCGGCTGGGCCATCTATCTAAGGCGCGTCGTGCCGCACCTGCGTGTCGTGAGCGGTGGTTCCACCGAGGATGCAGGACTTTGGCTCGACGAGGCCGTGGTCGCCGCTGTGCAGTCTGCTGCTGCGGCCGCCGGCGGACAAGGAGAGTCGGACCTGGATGTGGCCATGCTGACGAGGAAGAGCAATGTTAAGATGCTGTCCATGAGTAACACGATCCTGGCCCTGGTGTTGGTTGGTGTTCTGGTGCTGCAGGTCGGACAGTGGTATGCGGAAGGGCTGGAAATCCAAGAACTGAGGCTTGAAGAAGCGCAATCTCCCGAGAGGAGATCGGGCGGGTCGAGGAAGAGGCAATGACATGGCACCACAAGACTGGGGGCGTTGGACGCGAAACGGAGTTGCTATGGAGAAAGCAAAGTTGGCGTTTTTAATTTTATATCAACGGACACGCGGAAACAAAAGAGTCGACTGCATTTTGCTGTACTAATACCCTTACGGATATACGAATGAATACAGCTTCCCATCCTATGAGCCCTTAGTGCGGCCTTTCCAGTTCTTATCACCTACTTGCTATGTGCCGGCCCTTTCTTCGCTTCCTCCTGCACATTTGCATCCATCGCAACAACGGTTTTGTCCGGTGCGGCCGAGTGAATGCTTCCCCTCTGGGCGGCCAGGATATCCTTCTTGGACTCGGACGAAACCGGTGGAGGGTAGATCTCTTTTGGTCCGTCTGGGGCGTCAATTGGGTTGCCCCGGCCACTGTTTGTCGCCCTGTCGGGACATTTAGATATCAAGTTGTTCCTGCGCCATTGATATGATCCTTACATGATGAGTATCTTATATTAGCCTGTTACGAAATGCTTTTTTGATCGAATAATTTGTCGAATATCTGTGGCAATGTTGAAAATAGGATATCTCTGTCGTGGACATCGTTGATATGCTAAATCCTGTCCGGTACTCTGCACTTCTGGGAAAGAATTTAATGATGTCATTCATTCGCACCGACAAGTGAGTTCAAAAATATTTGCCATTTGCCCACTCTGCTTCCCTCTTCTCTTCCTTCTTTCTTCTTCCATCCTTTCCGTTTATTATTTTTCATGATATATTCTCATCTGCTCGCAGTCTTTGCGGCACTCTGCAAACGTACCTCAGACATTGTGCCTCACTACCCTCACTTTGTAGACTGGAAGTAGTCAGAAACATTTTACGCCTCCTTGAACCAGCAGTAGGGTTAGGGCTGCGCCATGGTTAGCTCACAGCTGTTGCAGCTGCAAGCATTTGCAATCGTAGGACCTCGAATATTTCTGTCCATGAGAAGCCACTCATTTTCACTCACGTCTCATCAGTCGAGTCTACCCATTTACCAAAAACCCACAGAAATCTGATGATTTAAGTCGCTATGCTCACGGTGCTCCGGGCAGGAGCGAATTTGTGCCCTAGAGCCACCACGTGTAGGAGAGGCTTCCACGGTACCATCTCGCTTGCAGTGAACCACACCCAACCACACGATAAACTCGAGTCCGTAGATCCGCCAACCTATGAGGGCGTATTTCTCCCAAAGCTCTCAAGGCTAAATCTCGAGTCGCCGCTCCTCAAATCGCACAGATGGCGGCAGGAGACGAAGAAGAAGATCAAGGGACCAGATGGTTCGTCTCGCTTCACCTTTGCGTTGAGACCGGATGTCCCACAGGTGAGTTTGGACCAAAAGCCGGCGTTGTTGAAGGAGATGAGGAGAGAAACCGCAGAGGAATATGCCGATGCTTACTCTTCCAAGTCCGTGTTTTTTAGATACGCGATCCCTCGGCTATTAATGCGCAACGTATTTCAGAGAAAGTCTGGCGACAATGCTATCCTCATTCTGATTACGCCCCCATTCCTGCATTGGACAATGAACAATGACTTCATGGTGCGCTTGCTCGAGGCGTGTTGTCCCAAGGCACGAGACTCGGTAACGGCCGTGACAGCCGCTGTTGACAAAATCTGGGTGGACGACCCATCTGGCAACGAGGCAGATGGACTGTCGATAATGACTGGGCGCGTCAATGAACTTTTCGATTTTAGGCTAGGTTCAGATGACAAGCCCAATTCAGGGAAACTACGATTTACCATAGATGCGAGCAATAAACACCAGCACCCGGTAGCAATTGATCTGCCTCTCGCCAATACCCTCTTCCACACAGGCAAGGAACGGTTTTTGAACTATAGCACCTGGGACCGTCACCGGAACCGATGCTTCAAGTCCAAGACTCGAGGTCCCGTTTCGGGGGTTTCCATCTCAATCACTCCAGCAGAAGCTCGTAAGCAACCGGAACACGCGACCAGCTTAGGTATCGACATCAAGCCTCGTCTTGTCTCCCTGACCAAACCTCGGAAAATCAAGTCATGTCTAGGGAACATAATCAGCGAGATCGAGATCGAAACTGGAAAGGGGGTGCCGGCAAGCTCAGAGCTCGAAGATGCCGTTGACATTCTGCGCAAGTCAAGGGCCGAGGCGGACACTATGAGTGACCAGTCACCAGCAGATCAAGAGACTACGGGAATCTGGGCACTTGTGGGACATATCCCAGAAGACTCGAACCCCTCTTTCGACTTTGAGGGAGCCATGAAGAAGCTCAATGGCCAATTCGGGGACTATAGCACCGAGCGCGAGACCGCCGATTTCAATTGCGATATCCTGGGGGATCTAGTAGAACGAGGCTTTCAGCTTCACCGCGTAGGTAAGCACAAAATTGAAGTCTGCTCAGCCGCTACTTCCCAAATTGACGTAGCCTTTTAGTGAGTGGAGGAGGCGGTTGGGAGGGTAAGACCGGGCGCCTGGCTCTTGACATTACCTCCAGCGACGATGTCGATGAGGATGGGGAAGAAAGCTCCCTGAGAAGGTTTCTGAACGGAATGGATACGAATGGACCGCCCATTCTGCAGCAAGGCTCGGTCACTCCTGGAGCCTACATCCAGTTCCTAACCGTGCCAAGACCGGGACCATCAACCTCGCCTTTCAAGGCCGCCTGCCAGTCCTCCAGCACTGCACAAGCTCAAAAGAGGGCTCCGACGTTGATATCCCGTGATTTGGAGGCTGAAGAGGATGCGCATGTCTTTCCATGTGGCATGATGTTTGGAAAGGCGACAAATCTTTTCGCGGCGAGCGAGCCTGACGAACTAGCTAAACCAGGGGATCCACGGGCATTCGATTGGGACCCAGTCGAGCATGGAATTATGGCAACGATTGGCCAATTTGGCGCCCTTTCCGTCCAAGGCGTGTCTGTTCGGTCAGTCGTGCCTCCAGAGAGCGCCCCGTCTCGACCCGGAGACATGAAGATACAGACAAGGCTGGATATCCCGCATTCGCACGTCGGCGTTCCCTGCGTCAATGTAAAGATGGGCATGGACATACAACTAGAAAAGGAAGATGGCTATGAGCTAGAGCAAGGTAAAGCCGGGATATAGCAGCCGAAGGAAAATGTATAGTAGCATGTTAGATGTATCTACATTTTGTATTATTAGTAGACATGTAGATCTCAAGGAGCATCGAAGCGGTCGCGGGTTAGGAATTGCGCATGCGACATTTCTTCTGGCGGCGCTCAATTCTCTAGCACGCAGGTGTTCCGTCAGCCCTGCTGCAAAGCCGTTTGTACCACTGCAGGCCAGCTATCTCTGATATTGCGAAGGTCGATACCAATGGTTTGTAATGCAGCCTCTCCATGGGCTGGCACGGCGTAATCCAAATTTCCTTTAACTGGCGTTCTGGTCTTAGGACTACAAGCATCTAGATTAACGGGCTTATCCGTCCGCGTCGAATGCTGCTCGGAGCTTGCTGCTGTGGAACACCAATCTATGCCCTGCGGATATTGTCTGACGCCTCATCCGATAAATATATAACTTTCGTGACCCGAACGTCACAAACGCCAGGACAGTGCCGCCAGCACTAGCCACACGCCGGTGACGACGTACGTAAGAACGCCATATCAGTAGTCGTACATTATTCGCCGCCTGTACATAGTAATGTCGCCCTAGCCGTCCGGTTGTTGGCTCCGAGCGGCGACTAGAACCCGTCACTAAGTCACGGCCATTTCTGTCCAGAGCAAGTCCTAAATTTGAGGATAACGTATATGAGACGGACAATGACCTGCCGATTTGAGCAATCGAGGACGTCTGCGAAGGTTGGAGGGTAGAGTTAGTCAGCCCTTTTTTGGGGGACTTAATTTGGGCGGAGACGCTCGGCTGCACTGTCTAAAGCCTCCAGAAAATGGTGCCGGAAAGAGAAGGATCCAATGGTCTTGAACACACTAACTGAAACTGCCTCCGAACCGAGCCAAGTCTAGCTGGATGCTACTACAATGCGGAACGTAATGAAACCCAATGCACTAGTAATAACCTGCAGGGACTCCAGCTTTTCGAAGCACAGCCTCAACCCAACAGGGGCATAGCGCTGATATATTAACTTATCGGTCCCAATTGCTCAAGCTCTCAACTCCCACAGAGAGCATTGACACACATTCCACTCTCTATCACTTCTACCCTTTTCAATTTCATCATTCCTTCACCATGGAATGGCTAGATACCCTGTCCCTGCTCTCTAGCCTCATTTGCATCTTATCATTCACATCTACCATCCTTCTCGCCATCACCGGGTTCTATATCCTAACCTCCAACGCTCTCCGCGAAATCGAAACCCTCCAGGAAGAATGGGACTGCGCAGGCAAGGAAATCTACCTCCTCCTCAAATACTGGGAGTCTGAAATTCAGCGCGGCAATGAGCAATTTGAACAGTACTTAAGGAGTCTGCAGTCGTCGCTTGACTCGCTTGCTGAGACGGCGCTCTATATTCTTCGCGAGAGCATGGAGTTGAAGACTGTTGAGAGGGGGCAGGGGAATAGGATCGTTGATGTTTTTGGGGCTTTGGATTTGAGGAGAAGAATTTTATGGTTGTGTAAACGCAGGGATATATTGGAAAAGATGGCAGAGTTTTCGAGGAGGAGGCAAGGGTTGATTCATATGCAGTTGAGCCTATTATTGACGTGCGTGCCCCCCACTCCTGTTTTCTTAGTATGATGTTTGGCTGACTTTAACAATGCATAGGAAGAGTATATGGCAGGAAATTAATTCGAAGAGCCAGATGGATATGCTCCGGAGTAACACTTTGGTGTCACGGAGTCCTGACTCAGCTCTGAAAACAGCTTTGTCAAAAGCATGAGCTATGGATCGAATATTTTCTAATCTAGAGCGGCGAGGCGTCTCCTGATATAATGGGGTATGATTGCTGGAGATGCTTGGGAGGGAGACTTGGCTCTGGGGAAGGTTCCTTTCTAAAATGAACCAGGTCCGCCGAGCAGATCTGTGTCTAATGTATACCTTCCAGGGCTGTAAATTCTCGACCAAATCTATATTCTCTATCCCGCTTATTGTTTCGAGAGGATATTTCTATTTAGCAACCTATCGACTCGGCCTCGTACTTTTTTCTGCACTTCGTCCGAGCCATGCTAGCAAATGCCGTCTCCATTCAACTCTCGTCTGCATTTCCCTTCTTGCAAAGAGAGTTTAAAAACTGTGAAAAGGAGAGAGAGGAGACAAGGTAAAAGAAAACTACAAAGCGCTAATAAAAGTCTACGCCTCGGTGTAGACGTCGGCGCCGTTGAGGAGCAACTGGACTACCTCCTCGTAGCCTCGCGCCGATGCCGCCTGTAGCGTACCCTTGGCGGAAACAGCGGGAAGGCGATGAGCTGCATGATCCACGACGTGCTCAAGAGTTACTATAGGATTGCGAGTGGCATGTCTGTGGCGTTATCTACCAGCAGGTGGTGGAGCGCTTACTAGGGCCTCGGTGGCCCCTGCGGAAACAGTTACCAGCTTTGCGCCTCTCCAGTCTCCACGCGACGCGAGATAGGCAAACCTTGATTGCGCAAGGACAAACCGGTTCGGTGCTTTCCTAGCCAAGAACACAGACAAACTCGTACTACATCATCGTATCTTAGATCATGGAGGGCACAGCCTTCTAGGAGTTGTGCTGGCCAAGACTCCAAAGGTTGGGGAACAGCTGGCAGGCCAGATCTAGATAGCCCCTCGTGAAGCATTTTCTTCAGCTTGATGCCAAGGGAAGCAGTAATGCTTGGTTGGAGAACCTTGGTTGAACACTCCATTCTGCCAAGTAGCCGGACGTGCACCATCTTTGCAGCTTCTTCATGCTCCAGGAGGGAGAGGGTAAAAATTGAAATCCAGCACCACTGACAGCTGGCATCACAGTTTGAAATAGCTGCTCGGATTCATTGTGAGCGGCAACTAGGAATGGCAGTATGTACAACGACGAACATAAAGGCCTGTCGTGCAGGATCGTCCAGCACATTCCTCCCCCCAATCCCGTGACGGCCGAGGAAATCCTCAACTTCGATTATCTCTTAAGCTCCACTTCTCGGCTATATTTCGTCCCTGTAAGCCCCCCATCGTGAGATATATATCCCCGCAAGGAAGCCGTTCAACGGCCCAGATTCGGTTCATCGGCCTAGGCGATGCCCGCGATCCTACCCAAGCAAGCCAGCCCGCACCTTCCATCTCTGACAACTCTTTCCCCAGACTATGGGGCATACGTGGGAAAGTTGCAGTCACCAAAGAGCTGAAAGGTCGCGACAGCCGTCGTGTGGCACCTCAGCACCCAAAGAGGAAGAAAATGCTAAACTTTCAGCTGATCGGTGGCTGCAGCATCGGCTGGGTGTGGTGGGCCGGACGCTCATTGGCTCTATTCCGGCAGCGAGACATGCACCGCAGGTCGAGCGACACAGCCGTCGGAGTCTTTATGCTCAGCGAGGAAATAATAATAAAAATAATCCACACCAGGCACCAGGTTCCTGAAATGTGGGAGCCAAGCTGTCGGGAAAATGGCGCTTCTAAGTTGACGTCTCGCGGCTTGACATAGAGAGGATTCGGGGATCATTTGTGGTAATAGCGATTCTATTCCAATTGGCCTACCAATCGGAAGCTCATAAAGAAAGTAATAACAGAGCCATGGATTGCATGGCAAAGGCGATCGAGACGAGGATATTTTTCTCGACATTTTCGATGGTTCCAGGTCGTATGTGGCTGCTTCAACCACAATTGATCCCAATTGGCTCAAGTCTAGCTAGGCGTGGCTCAGCCCTGCTGCATGAGGAGTTCGGCTCCACCAGTCAATCGCACCGGACGGGCTGTAGGGCCTCCGTAATCTCTCACGTTTAATTTGGTGGCCCCTGCTGAGTCGGGGCTCCACTGAACCCCTGATGACAGGGAGACAGAACCTCGCTCGTGGAACCCTGGTCGTCGTGGTGTGAGTGAGACCACGCAGGCTGGGCGAGCGCCAAGATGTCGCGCAGTCAATTCCGTCCTTCTTCTCCTTTCCATTGCTGCTTCCCACACACACCTGTCACTCTTTTTGCAGCTTTTGGAACGTTAAAACGGCCGAGATTCAGCTGTTCGCTTGTGCACTAACCACAGTCGGTCTTTATAAAACTTCGGGCCCCCCTGAGAAATCGAGTGAACATTGCTTCGAGTCTCAACCCATTCCTTCTTGCTATTTTCAGACGCTCGCTCATCGTGTTTTTCGGCCTGTTTTCTTCCAACTTCCTAGACGTCTTTAATCTTCAACCGACCTTCAAGATGCAGTACGCTATTGTCACTCTTCTGGGCCTCGCTGGCGCCGCCCTGGCCCAGGTTGCCGGCTTCGACGCCATCACCTCGCCACCCGAGTCCTCGACTCTCAAGGCCGGCGAGACCTTCTCCATCGTCTGGGAGGCCGCCCCGGCAAATCTCAACGACGAGCTGATTGACATCGTCCTCCTCGCTGGTGGATCGCCTTCGACCCTGAGCGCCGTCGACCCCCCCATTGCTAGTACGTAGCTGCCTCACCGTGCGCGCTTGTAGCGGGCAACAAGAGATTTGCAGACACTAACATGAATGCAACAGCTGGTCTCAAGAACTCGGTCGGTTCGTTCGACTGGGAGGTTCCCGCCGATCTCGGCAATGACAAAACGTACGGCATCAAGATTGTGCTCCAGTCCGACGCGCAGACCTTCCAGTTCTCGTTCCCCTTCGCCATTACCCCGAGCAAGGGTGGTGTCAAGGGCAACAGCACCTCGACCTCCAAGCCCGCCAAGCCCACCTCGACCTCTTCGAGCGACGAGGAGGAGGAGACTTCTTCTTCCGAGTACAAGCCCAAGACGACTCTCTACACCACGGTCGACGACGCGACCCCCGCACCCACCGCTGCTCCCAAGACCGTTGCCTCGCCCGGTGCCGGTCCTCAGATCACTGCCGGTGCCTTCGCCGTTCTTGGCGGTCTTGCCATTGCTGCCATTGGTCTCTAGAGGGCTTCAACCAGAGGGGAGGGTCGTCTGAGGGAGGTTGTACTGCATTGTGACGCAGGCTTTGGAAGGGCGATGGGTTTCCATATAACTTGTAATGGGGCATTTGCATATTAGGTCGGTCGGGTGTATCGCACAAAATGTTTGCGTCAATTATCTAGACTGGAGGAACTGGCAAGCGATCCAGAAAATGGCATTAAAACCACCATATGGCTTGTATGTCGGTTGAACTGAGCGTCGATACCCCCATGTTAGCGGATGGCAAGGATGAAATCGAAGAAAGAATCTTTGCTACGTGCAATCGTGCGCTTCTTGCTGTCTTCGTGCCGGATCTATTCGCGAGTTGAATTGTTATGCTGGTGATGTTTCTAGGACATTGAATAGGCATCGGTCGGATTCCGTTCTGCCTTCGTGGTATTCACTGCCGCCTTCCACAGAGTTCAACAGACGTCGAAGTGTTAACACATCGGTCTATAGGACCATCATGAGATGTCGGCTTGAAGCAATTTGCGTGCTGATAAGGCCAATTGTGCCGCTTCGAGGCATAGGGCGTGCGAGGCGTCAACTTAGGATTTGACACGAATCCGGCTGATCAGTCGACATGTCGTGCCACGTACAAATGTAGCCCTTCGGTTCTCCTTCATGACGCCTTCGGGCACACGAATTCCCCGCACTCCTGAGCGCCTTCGTTGAGGGTACGGCGGCCACCGGAGGGTTTGTGGTGTCGCCCAGAGTCGAACTGGAAGCTGGCCATGTGTATGATATTGACGTGCGTTCTTGAATGATTTCGTGGCCCTGTTAGCAAAGCCGGGCGGTGCGAGGCTCTATAGTCACAGTCGCGGCGGCGTCTTTGGGTTTGAGAGGATCAGTTGGAATCCCATGAAGGTTGAGTAGCGAAAGATCTTTATAGGCACTGAGTCAGCAATATTTAGTGCTTCTTCGAGATTGCCTCGCACTTCTCACAAGACAGGAACGGCCCGGAGACACTAAAAACCCAATTCGCAGGTTAGGCTCCGGGCGGCGGAGGGCGGGGCCAATCACTTCCGGATCAGCATGGCGGAATCCCTTATCATCAGCGGACAGCAGCGGACCGTGGGGGTTCCGGCCGACCGCAACACCTCGACACCAAAACGGTCGAAGAAGGATAAGAAACGGAAGAAGAGAAAGGATCGACGAAAACCAAGTTCGTTTTGCCGATTTTACGCCACGAAGCCCTATTCGCAATATCAGGCTACTCAATCGCTGCAAGACCGTTGGCGTCACTAGAATGTTATCATCCACTCGCTGGCTACGGGAATCCCACCATGCATCTTGGGACTGGCTGCTAGGTAGATTGCATCCTTGTCTCTCTAATCAACTCCGGGCTTTCCAGTACAGTATCCTAGTGAATATCCGATGCCAACGATATCAACAAGTCCTGTTCGGCGTATCAGGAAATCCATACCTCGTAGTCTGTCTCTCCTAAGCGTCCATGCCACGCTATTGGGAAGGTGGGTTTTAGCCGTATACAAGATGGACAAGAGAAATGAGACGCTTCGTGGAATTTGATTAGGATATATATTTTTGAGTTGTATAGAAAGCCAACCCTCGCAATGTTTTTTCCCCTCAGATGACATGGTATAGTATAGATAAGACAAGAGATTCATCCGTAAAAAGACAATAGGAAACGAAACCGCCTCGCTCCTTCTTTAGTGACCACCAAGCTGACCCTTGGGGAGAGGCGGGATCCAGCAGACGAGTAGGTTCATGGCAATTTGCATGCAGCCAATGACCCAAAAGCCCTTGGCATAGTTGGAGCCGTGGTCCATGAAGCGGAAGACGATGGCGAAGATGACACCGCCCAGGTTACCAGAGCCGCCCGTGATGCCCGAGAGAATACCGTTGGCGAAGGGATGGACGTGGGGGACCAGGGCAAAATTGGCGCCGTTACCGGCCTCGTGGAAGACGGCCATGACGAAGATGAGACCGAACATGGTGGCCTCCTTGTGGGGGTCGAGCTTGCCGATGAGGATGAGGAGAGCGCCAGTGCAGAGACCGCAGATGGTGATCCAAGCCTTCTTGAACCACAGATTCTTCTTGCCAACCTTGTAGAGAACATCGCCCACGACACCACCCATAGGGCGAGTGACGAAGTTGAGGAAGCCGAACATGGCAGCCCAGTTGGAAGCTTTGGTCTGGCCGAGGCCGGGGAAGTTTTTGAGGTAGTACGCGCTGAGAATGGAGTTGATAGCGAGTTCGCCACCGAAGGAGCAGGCATAGGTGAAGCAGTGGAAGAAGGTCTGAGGCGAGAGGAAGACCTTGAGGGCCTCCTCGAAAGTAGGCTTCACGACAGTCTCGCCCACGGCAGTCTCGAGAGCCTCGGTGCGGCTGATGGGAACCTCGTGGTCGAACACCTGGGGGCTCTTCTCCGAGTTGCTACCCTTCTCCTCATCC
>Ga0247774_1000102_pt1 | contig 39656 bp, 35 predicted proteins | sample UWRJL001104B6_FD_179933 | JGI IMG/M metagenome (GOLD analysis project Ga0247774, IMG submission 179933) | Plant litter microbial communities from Arlington Agricultural Research Station in Wisconsin, United States - UWRJ-L001-104B-6 | ecosystem: Environmental > Terrestrial > Plant litter >...
TACATGATCTCAGGTGGTGATGCACGGGTTTTGACCTATTTTACCTGTTTATCTTGCACTTTATTCTCGATCGCATGATCGAAACCCAGGCCACGCAATATGTGATCGATTATTCAGCAAGCCCTAAATAGAGAAATTACGCATCAACTCTATCTGTAGGGTGCTTATGGGCGCACCTTGTGCTATCAATAGTGTTTTAAAGCAGTTTGCGTAACTCCTAAAACTGCCAAAGGAATATCTAAGCTATGCACTCATAGCGGCGACGATCCGACTTTTCCGAATGACTGGAGCCTGAGTGGTGAGTCATATCATGTCCGGTCGAGTGACCACGATTTTTGTAGGGGAGGGTTCGCCAACAATACCTGCCCACAATCTCCCATCTCAAAAACCCGCCCCGACCGGGATATTATGGTTAATCGATCCGACATGATATCAACATGGTGATAGGTGCATCCTAGGCTAGGTAAATTACCGCCTAAATTAATCGCCACTTGTTTGTCCACCTAGAGTTTCAGCACCCTGAAATGTTAAATTGTAGTTTTGCATCACTCCCTTGCTCAAGCACTCAAGATATACATTCAGTTTTTGGGAAATTATGGTAGGATAAGCTGTTGTGCATTTAAACTGTGATACAAGCATTACCCTTGTTTTTGATGTTTCGTCCCCATTTAATAATTAACTCTCCTTCATTTAAGAGGGGATGTAATAAATACTCTAGCTCTTCAATTGATTTAAACAGTCGATTAGCAATATATTCTTTTGTCGAAGGCCATACCCATTCAATTAAGTTATAGTCCGAGGCTTTATTCCGAGAGGAATTCTAAATGAAGGTTAGGTCGTTCTGTTTCAATTTTTTTGACGTACTCTTCTTTATTATGAAAGCTGGCCCCATCAAGGATGACAACTACTTTCGCTCCTTTCTACGCAAAGTCAGATGCTTGATTACCTACTTCTACCTATTCATAAATTAACTATTTATAAAAAATATAAGTTTATAAAAATTATGTGAGTTGCCTTTACCTAGAAACTCTCTCCTTGCAATGCCATCTGTTTGATGAAGGCAGGCAAAGCAGTAATTTCATTCGTTTTCGACTCCATTTCGTAGGGTTCTAGAATCCAGCCCCGCTCGACAATATAAGCCGTGACCAGTATAATCGCCGGATGTGAGTCTATTGTGGGGTCATCGCTGATGGCTTCATAAGATCCTCGCAGCAGCTTGCCGTCGGTGGCAATGGTTTCAGAGGGCAAAGGTTGAATGCCCAAGAATCGAGATAAACAAGCCGAGTAATCCCGGTAATCGAGTCGCAACGCCGTGTCCGCCGAATTGTGCTGTAAGACGGTAAGCCTCACGCAGCGCGGTGATCCCCATGGCTACCAATTCCTCATGGTAGGCCCAAAGCCAGTCTCCAATCGCCAGAAATCAACGATTTCCAGCCGTCACCGACACAGTAAACAAACCTAAACAGAGAGCTTGGGTATGGCGCGTATCAGGCAGGGCTGTAAAAGCTTCGACAATGACAAGTTGAGACATCGTAGACCGACCAGACAGTAAGAATCAATACAATATCATATCAGCGTTTCGATAATAATGAAATAGCCCTGTAATATTCATAAGGCATTGTGTTAAGCTTGTGTGTGTTTTTAGCTTATACTAAAAAAATGCCTTTTTTTCGGTTGGTTTTAGGTTCAGATTTCACTCACTTTTTTGGCTTCTGTGCTGCGATCGCGTCCCTATTTGAAAACTGTAGGGAGTATTTATCCATAACAACGATAGAATTATCCAAGAGCGGAATCATGCGAAAGTATCATGTTCCGTTCTGAAGGAGAGGTTAGGGGGGTAACTCCGTAATCGACTCTAACCCGTAGTTCCGCCTAGGCGCAAGCGATCTAACTCTCCTGCTGACGATCGGGACTTCTACAAGGATCGTCAACGGAATTGAAAACTGATGATCCCAACTGAAGCAGTATCCGGCGATTGCCATACGTTTGTCTAGGCTGTAACCAACTTTATAGGTGCGATTTACCTTGGTGCTTGCGCTATCTGGTTGAATTGATAACGCACTCTAGGGACGCTGAAAGAAGAAGTTTTGCACAACGGCAACGTCGCTGTCGGATGCTAGAAAATAGAGAGGGTAGTATGAAAATTGCACTAGTCCATGATTACTTAACACAACCCGGTGGGGCAGAGCGGGTATTTGAATTGCTGTGTAAACGCTACCCCAATGCTGATATTTTCACGTCTCTGTACGAACCTAAACGAACTATTGATCTAGGGGAACGTGAAGTTCGCACAACTGTACTTCAGAAGGTTCCAGGGGCAAGTAAGAATTTTAGGCTAATGGCTCCATTTTATTTTTCAGCCTTTCGAGCCTTGGATCTACAAGACTACGATCTGATTATCAGTAGTACCACGGGCTTTGCTAAAGCTGTGCGGAAAAGACCAGGAGCAACACATATTTGTTTCTGTCACAATGTCACCCGTTTTTTGTGGGACACCACAACTTATCTTCGAGACTATGCTAGCTATCGAAATCTTTCGGGTATGCTCGAACCGATTTTTCAGCGGATGAGAAAAGCAGATCTAGATTCAGCTCAGGAGCCTGACTTTTTCATTGCTAATTCCAGCACAGTTGCCCGTCGTATCCAGCAATATTATGAAAAAAGATCAGTTGTTATTAACTATCCCATTGACATCAATCAATTTATTTTTTCCAAAGAAAAGGAAGATTTTTATTTAACCTCAGCTCGTCTTCTTGGTTACAAACGTATCGATGTGATTATTGAAGCATTCAATTGGCTGGGATGGCCATTATTGATCACGGGTGATGGTCCAGAGCGAGAGCGTCTTGAGTCTAGAGCTTTAAAAAATATTAAATTTCTAGGTTATGTCAGCGATACAGAACGTAGTCAGTTGATGTCTAAAGCTCGTGGTGTTATTGTTGCGGCGTTGGAAGATTATGGCTTAGTCCCAGTGGAAGCTAATGTTAGTGGAACGCCCGTAATCGCCTATGGTAAGGGTGGTGTATTAGATACTCAGATACCAGGTAAGACAGGGGTGTTTTTCAATCTACAGACACCTGAAGCAATTCACACAGCAGTAGTTGAGTCCAGTAATATTGCATGGGAGTATGAAAAAATCCGAGATCATGCGATCGATAACTTTTCCGAAGAAGTTTTCTTTAAAAAAGTAGAGGATGTTATTGAGGAACTTTGCAGCCATCATTAGCCATAAATATATTTGGTTTAACTGAGATATTGCACCGTTCTCAACTAGCCCTTGCATTTGATCCAAAACTGTGAAAAAAAGGGGGTATAAACAATCAAGTATGTCAATGTTAACCATCCTCAATTGCTCCCAAGGATTAGTCTATACCCTGATGGACTTAATGCGATCGCCAATATCAACAAAAAAGCCTGCGAGCCAAGCTCAGGTGTATTTCTGGAAGTAACGGGACAAAGTTTACCCCACCACTCTCAAACAGTAAGTGCCAGGGCGATTAGTGGCTTTCTCAATCATTACCCATGCTCAGTACGGGCAGTAAATCGAGTTGGGCGCGCCGAGATTATCAGGTAAGTCAAAGCCGAAAGAGGGGCTGAAAGGTGACTAATTTTGACGGTAATTTTGGATATGAGCACCAGGCGAAAAAATTGGTAAGTTTTCAGGGTTAGGGAAACTAATTAGAGTCTATAATGGGAAACGAGGATTGCATCTGGTAGTCCTCTACGTACTGCTGGGAATAAGCCGAGTCCCCTGGGGGTTCCGAACCGAACGAGGTAAAGGAGAGTTGCCGCCAATAAAAATCGGGATCGTATTGCTAAAAACTCTGCCAAAAACCCTAACAGTACCGACAGGAAATGAGAGTGTTAGGCGATAGCGCAAATGGCCGTATAGAAATGCTCAAATGGGTCAAAAAACAACCACGTACAAGTGGTATTTTTGGCATTAGGAGCGATCGCAGGTTGGATCGTGGTCGGCAGGTCAGCCAAGCACTACAAAGGGGTCAGCAAGTAGTGGTGCAAGGATTAAACTTTCCAGTCACCCCATCTTGGTATGGACTCGATCGGGATGATGGCAGTCTATAAAAACGCTTTGTAATTTCTACAAAACCTTTGTCTGCTATCTATATCACTCGACTGGGTAGAAGACGTTGGTAGAGTGAAGGATTTTTTTAAACTGTGAAGCATCGCTTTGATTTATATCGATTTTGGCAAAGCACTTTATTGGGGTTTATCGGTGGTTAGTATGATCTTTCATTACCTACATTCTCGCCTCCTGAGCCGATCTAGGGCTGGGAAAAAATACCTTACCAGATTGGGCAGGTGTGGCGCTAGTCGCGAGAGAAATATTTTGGTATTTCTGGTGGTTTTAGGGCTGTTAATTAATATTAATTATACCCATAATTTAGGTCACCAGCAAGGTTTTAATATCACTGTTAGTGGCTGGCAGTATGGCTAGTTGAGAATGGTGCAATATCCCAGTTTTAATAGGTTTATGAGCGAGGTGTAGTAGTGACTGAAAACAATATTAACTCAATTCCTGAAACAGAAGCGGGCTATGGAGAACTGTTTGCAGTTTTAATCCGCAGGCGCTTTTGGTTGCTAAGTGTCTTGTGTATTGTATTGGCTGTTGCCACTGTAAAAGCGTTGAAAGAAAAGCCTACCTATAAAAGCTCAATGCAGCTCCTGGTAGAATCTAATTATCAAGGCAAAAAAGGAAGTAAAACAGAGAATCAATTTGCTGATTCTAATGTTGAGATAGACAATGCTACTCAGCTTAGTCTGATGCAAGGTTCTCTGCTCATCCAAAGGGCGGTAAAATTGCTTCGCCCTGAGTACCCCGAACTCGAGGTAGGGGAGATTAAAAACTCCTTAGTCGTCAATCAAGTGGTGGATCAGAAGGCAAATACCCAGACTAAGATTTTTGAAGTAACTTACACCGCAAATAATCCGACTCAAACCCAGAAAGTGCTACAAATAATGCAACGGGTTTATCTGGATTACAACCGAGAACAGCAGAGACTACGTTTAACTAAAGGTCTTGCTTTCATTGATGAACAATTACCAAAGGTTCGTAAGAACGTTGCTCAAGTTGAGGCCACCTTAGAAGAGTTTCGCAAAAATCAAAATCTGATTGAGCCTGAAGTACAAGCAAAAGCTCTGACTGACGCAATTAACAACATTCAGCAGCAGCGACGGACAAACCAGGCGACTAGAAGGGATCTTCAGGCTCAATACGACTCTTTGCAGCAGCAACTGGCTAGTTCTCCGCAGGAAGCGCTCGTTGCGGCACGGCTAAGTCAGTCTTCTCGTTATCAAGCCTTACTCAACGAAATCCAAAAGACAGATTTAGCCATCGCCCAGCAACGAATACGCTTCACTGACAAAAACCCAATTATTCAAAAGCTACTCTCGGAGCGCAACAAGCAACTAAGTCTCTTGCAAGCAGAAGGGCAACGTGCTACACCACAAGTTTCTGCTCAGCTCCCGGGTACGGGAGAAAGCCTTTTGAAAGAAAGGCAACTCGGTGCAACTGACTTAACTATCGCTACTAAGCTTCTGGAGGTTCAGACAAACTTAAAGGGCTTAAGTGCACGCGACGAAGCACAGGCAAAAAAAGAGCAGCAGCTCCGTGTAGAACACGATCAGTTTCCTAATCTCTTGGCTAAGTACACTCGTCTACAAACAGACATAAAACTCAAGCGTGAAACATTTCAACAGTTAGAGAAAGCACGACAGGACTTAAGTCTGGAAATTGCCCGAGGTGGATTTGATTGGCAAGTTGTCGAAGTACCGCAGCCCGGTATAGAGAGTAGTTCTAAAAAACGGCAGAACATTATGCTAGGTGTCGTGGTTGGGTTGTTCTTGGGTGTTGCTGTGGCTTTTGCTCGCGATATGTTGGATGATTCTGTTCATAGCTCGGATCAGTTAACAAGACTGGTTCCCCTGCCACTACTAGGAATGACTCCACCGCTACCGCAGGTCAAGCAGAAAAAACCAATTATTAAGCTACCATTAGGCAAGTGGCAAACTTCCGCCGCTTGGGCAAGCGAACCAATCATCAAGCTACCTTTCGGCAAGCCGGAAGGTATGGCGCCTTCCACGATTGAAGTAATTCATAGTCCACCTGCTTGGGAATCGTTTGACCTAATTTATAAGAACATTCAACTTCAAAGTTCTGGTTCGACTTTTAGTCCTTTGATAATTACCTCAGCATTGGATGGTGAGGGAAAATCAACAATCGCATTAGGTTTGGCAATTAGTGCTGCGCGTCTACATCAACGGGTACTGCTAATTGATGCTGATTTTCGTCAGCCGATGCTGCATAAACAGCTCAATCTCCCTAATGAGTATGGGCTTTCAACTCTGCTGGAAAGTAACGCTAAAGTGCCAATAGCCAGCCATATTCCAGCATCAGACCTATATATTGATATTTTGACTTGCGGGCCAATACCCAAAGATCCAGTAAATCTGTTAAGTTCTCCTCAAATGCAGAGATTAATGGCAGGGTTTGAGCAGGCTTACGATTTAGTTCTGCTGAATGCACCTCCTGTTTTAGGGATGGTAGATGCTCTGCTGGTTGCATCCTGTTGCCGGGGGGTAGTCTTGGTGACACGCATTGATCGGGTGACAAAAACTGCACTGAGTGAGACTACAGCCATGCTGAACAAGTTAAATACGATCGGGATGATCGCGAATGGGGGTATTAGTCTCAAAAAGGGCAAGATACCCAGTGTGAAGTCATAGAAACGTTTCGGTGAACTCTAGCAGATTGTGGCGCTCTGAAGATCCGCTCCTCGGTAGAGCGATCGACCTGACGGGTTGACAACGCCTCTAAAAGCTTAATGGGTTAATGCTTGAGCCTATTACTTACTCCTTAATCCTGAAAAAGTGATGGTTTCTTGACAAGCTTATTGATAATTTTCCTGGGCTGCGATCGCCCTTCAACCTCATTGTCTACGATCCCCACCCTATAAAGTGACGATCGCGATCGAGCATCTTTGTTGATCTCGCTCAACTCAAAACCTTGCCAGGCCAAGTCTTTCAACTTGGTTGTCACCCCGTCAAGCGATCTATATCACTTATTCGCGTCCCTTTTATATATAAATTGTGTATTTTGTCAAAAGTATATTAATATTTCTATATTTATGATAAAAAAGATTACAAAGTATTCACTGGCTGTGAAAGTGTGTTACTATCGAAGAGTCCGTTTACTTAAGTTATTCCTTGAGAGGTAAGTTTGGATTGATAAGTTCTTCTAGTATAGCAAAAATAATTACTAATCTTAGCCTCAGGTAATTCAGAACCTATGCCCAACTCAACACTGTCAAATTTGATGTATTCTTCTGTAGAGCAACAGCATTCAAGCAATTACCTACCTCACTGCATTCTTAAGTGGCGACAGGGACTGTTATTCGTCAGTCTCGGACAACAGACCAAACAGCCTTACATCTCGGCGTTTGAGACTAAGCAACAGCTAGTAGAATGCTTGAAACAATCTCCAGTACGGCAGGTGGGCCTGCATCCAAGTCTGGGTGAGACAACGCTGAAGCTCTGGGCCGATGCCTGCGAGCAAGCGAACAAACCCGTGTTTCTACGGGGGACTATTCAAAAAAAAATTCAAAAGCAAGGTCAGCTTAGTCTCCAGCCCAAGCAATGGATGGACTCAATTGCCGCCTTTCTTTTGCTTTTATTAGTTAGTCCGATTATCCTGGCGACAGCTATATTGATCTACGTCTATTCACCAGAGTCCATTTTGCCTAGGCAATGGTACATTGGCACAGGAGGAAAGTTCTTCCGGCTTCTCAAGTTTCCGACTACAGTAGCTAATGAGGATTCTCGTGCTACACTTTTAATTCGTTGGATGTGTAAGTACAACGTGGATAAGTTACCACAGTTGTTCCAGGTGCTACGGGGTGAGATTAGCTTGAGGGATTCATTCTGTCCTTTGACTCTATCGGAGGCAGTAAGGCTCGGCTCAGAAGGTCAACAGGTGAGTACATTATTGGAAATTGCAGAAGCTCAGATTCAGGGAAACAATTCAAATGAGGTTGATTTGGTTGTAGATAAACACTGAATTTTCAATGTAAAAAGCTTCTGCGCTTTATGCCAAGTTTATGGAAGCAATGGAGGGCTAACGCCATGCTTCTATAACGCACCTACAAAAATCCAGATTTTTCAGAGAATCTTGATTCTATCTTGGAAATTACAACCCACATTCCGCACTTCCTAAATGTAGGGTTGCACACCCTAACTACCCATACAGATAGCGAGTAATGATGATATAAAGTCCCTATATAGCCAGTGAAAACTCCAACTAGTGGGGTGTAAATAGGTGAAAAATGACAAAAATTTTAGTGACAGGTGGAGCAGGTTTTATAGGTTCGGCAACAATAGCTGAACTTCAAAAGCATGGTCATGATATTTATGTTATTGATGACTTATCCTTTGGCAATAGAGATTTTTTGACAATTCCTGATACGTATTTTCATCAGCTTGATATTTTGAACGGAGATGGCTTAAACGAAGTTATTCATAAAATCGACCCAGATTGGGTTATTCATCTGGCTGCCATACACTTTATTCCCTACTGCAATCAACATCCTTTCAAGTCGAGTAACATTAACATACAAGGGACTATCAACGTATTAAACGCTGCCAAAAGTTTAAAAAATCTAGAAAAGATGTTTTTTGCTTCGACAGCAGCAGTGTATCCAATCTGTGATGATGCCATTCCAGAAACCCAGCAAACTAACCCTCTAGATATTTATGGCTTATCTAAACTAGCTGGCGAACATTTGATGAATGAATTTTATCTACAAACATCTATCCCTACAATAATTTGCAGGTTTTTCAATGCGTTTGGTTCAAATGAGACTAATTTGCACTTGATTCCTGAAATTCAAAGGCAAGTTAATTCGGGGCTAAGAACTATTGAACTCGGCAATCTCGAACCAAAACGAGATTTTATCCACACCTATGATATGGGAAGAGCCATTTTTATGCTGCTCGATCAGTTTGATTCGGGAATTGATGTATTTAACTTAGGGAGTGGTCAAGAATATTCGGTGATAGATGTAGTAAAAGAATTTGAGAGTCAACTTGGAGAAGAAATTACCATTAAAGTCGATAGGTCTAGAGTCAGACAAGTAGAGCGAATGCATTTACGGGCTGATATCTCTAAGCTTAAAGCCTTTATAAGCTGGAAGCCGGAGATTAGTATAAGTGAGGGAATTAAAACTTTTAACGTATGACCGTTTTGTCGGTAGCAATTTTTTGACCTTCTGCTGATTGTGTCCAACTTGAGATTAGGGTTTAGGACTTATCTCATTCGGGCTGGGTAATTATTTCATGTTAATGATATTTCCTAAATTGCTTAACGCTTTACTTAACCTTCATAATTCCTATGTTCTCTAACTCATTCAATCCCATTCGTATTTTTTTAAAAAAATCTGACTTATGGCAGGAAAATTACTTGATTTTGAGAGAATTTAAACATTTCCCCAGAATTGTAGTTCTTGCTTTTATATTCACCTTTTTAGCGACAACTTTTGAAGGGGTAGGAATTGGCTTTTTACTTTCCTTTATACAAAGCTTAACAAACCCCAATGGAGAATCTCTCAAAACAGGAATTCAATGGATTGATATTTGGATATTAGGGGCAAATACTTCAGCAAATAGCCGAACGACTCGCATTAGCATTCTAATTCTACTTACCACTTGGATGCGTGCAGCCTTTAACTATTTAGCTGTTATTTATATAGAAACCTCTCAAATCAAATTATTAGATAGGCTTCGTCGGCAAATCTTTGAACAGCTTCAAGCTTTTAGCCTTGGATACTTTAGTAAAACCAAGTCAGGAGAACTTGTTAACACCATCACAACTGAACTAGAGAGAATCAAAAGTGCTTTTGGAGGAGTCGCCTTTGTAATCACACGATGCTTGGTAGGGGTAGTTTATCTGTCAACGTTGCTGCTGCTGTCATGGCAACTCACACTCCTGGCAATAATGCTATTCGGTCTCCTGGCAGTGGGGCTATCTACTATGAATGTAAGGGTACGAGAAGTAAGTTTTGAAACTTCAGCAGCTACCAGTCATTTTACTTCAACGGCTTTAGAAATTATAAACGGAATTCGTACCATTCAAGCGTTTGCTGCCCAAGAGTTTGAGCGGAAACGATTCTATGAGAGTAGTTCCCGTGTAGCCGAAAGCTTGATCAAAATAACTCGACTGATGTCATCAGTTAGACCCTTGTCAGAAAGTATCTCTACAGCAATTCTTGTCAGCCTGATTGTGATAGCCTTCAATGGCATACTCATCGGTAAGTCATTACCTGTTGCTTCATTACTTACATTTTTCTTTGTGTTGTTCCGGCTAGTACCAACCTTACAGGATGTGAACGGAACAAGGGTTGTTATGAACAGCTTACAGGGATCAGCAGTTAATGTTAAAGAACTATTGAGAACAGATAATAAAGATTATTTTCCGAACGGACACCTTGAGTTTTCAGGATTGAAAATGGCGATTAAATTAGTTTCTGTAGATTTCGGATATGAACCTGAGAATTTGGTGCTGCAGGACATTACCTTGACGATCGAACGAGGCAAGATGACCGCTTTGGTAGGAGGATCTGGGGCTGGGAAGAGTACACTCGCCGATCTCATTCCGCGATTTTACGATCCAACGCGGGGCACGATTCTGATTGATGGAGTTGATTTGAAAACCTATGAAATTAAGTCGCTGCGTCAAAAATTAGCAGTTGTCAGTCAGGACACTTTCATTTTTAATGCTAATGTTCGTGACAACATTGCCTACGCTTTGGAAGGAGTAGAGGAGGCAGACATTGTAGAAGCTGCCCGCCAAGCTTATGCTTTAGAGTTTATCCAGCAGCTACCGGAGGGATTCGATACCCAACTAGGCGATCGCGGTGTACGTTTATCAGGTGGTCAGCGCCAGAGACTTGCGATCGCTCGTGCTTTGTTGCGAGATCCAGAAATCTTGATTTTGGACGAAGCTACTAGCGCTTTAGATTCCGTATCTGAGCGACTGATCCAGGAGTCATTGGAAAAGCTGTCTATGGGTCGGACTGTAATTGCGATCGCCCATCGACTTTCTACAATTACTCGTGCCGATCAAGTAGTGGTACTTGAGCAGGGACGAATTGTAGAGCAAGGGAAATACCAAGAGTTGTTAGAACAACGCGGTAGACTCTGGAAGTATCACCAAATGCAACATGAATCAAGGGCTTCTAGTTAAACTAACCCTTGTTTAGAACCAATTTCCGTGCTGTAATGTTTTTGTTATTAGGAGAACCTGGAACGTGGATACATCAAAAACCGAATCAAATAAATCGATTTATTCCTCTAGCTCAGAAATACTAAATGTATTTCAAACTGACATTGATAGTATGTCTCCAGAGCAAATTCAAACATTAAGAACGAAATTTGATACCCTTCGGGTGGAAAATCAACACCTCTACACTCAGTTAGAGATGTTTTCAGACCTACACTATCTAATTTTTTATATTCTTAAAGCCATAAAGCATAAACTACGCGAAAGGTATCATTTCCTTAAACGTAAGCTCCGTGAGTTTAAAGATGATATCCTTAAACAGAATAGAAGTTCCCAAAACCAGAAAAACTTTAGCTCTGATTTCAAGCCATATCAGATTAAAATCATTCATCCTATTCAAGAAAGACGACCCCGGATTTTTCACGTTATCGCGAATTTTAGGACGGGTGGCTCGGCGCAACTAGTTGTAGATTTGATTGAACATTTGGGGCATCGTTTTGAACAAGAAGTAATTACTAAAGAACTCCCAGATATTGCTGGATATGCAGGAATAAATATCCCTCTATTTGAGCAGTTTAAAAGTTTTCGTGAACCGCTTCAAATTCTTCAAAGGTTTCAGCCCGATATTGTTCATATTCATTATTTGGGTGGACATGAGAATGATTGGGTTGAACAAGCTTGGAAGTGGTACGACAAGATATTTCAGGCTATTCAAGTAAACAATTACAGTGTGATTGAAAACATTAATATTCCAACTGATCCTTACGTCAGTGATAAGGTGAAGTATTATGTCTATGTTAGTGAGTATATTGCTCGTGAGCATGGTCACCTAAACAGCCGAAATGTAACGGTTTATCCTGGTTCAGATGTTTCCTTCTTTTCAAGAAAAAATACTGCTGATTTTCCAGATGATTGCATTGGCATGGTTTACCGCTTAGATGGCGACAAGATTAATGAAACGGCTATTGATGTTTTCATTAAAGTTTTTCAGCGTCATTCACAAACAAAGGTTCTTATCGTAGGGGGCGGCAGATTGTTAGAAGTCTATCAGGACGCTGTGAAGCAAGCTGGTGCCACTGATGCTTTTACTTTCACTGGCTATGTCTCTTATGAGCAACTGCCTAGTTGGTATGAGAAGATGAGCATTTTTATTGCTCCCGTATATTGGGAAAGTTTTGGACAGGTAAGCCCTTTTGCCATGAGTATGGGGCTTCCGGTTGTTGGTTATGATGTCGGCGCGATTCATGAAATTGTTGGCGATCGCAATCTGCTTGCTGCACCTGGTGATAGCGATGCTTTAGCAGATATTGTTATTGAGCTTCTAGAAAATCGTGAACGGCGATTGAGTATTGGTTCAAGAAACCGTCAACGGGCACGGGAGTTGTTTTCAACAGAGACGATGATTGAGCGTTACAGCATTTTGTACGAGAACGTTCTAAAAGAGGCGAGACAAAATGCCTAAAGTTACTTTAAAGTTACTGTATTGATGCCTGTGTATGATGGTGATCGCTATCTTCGAGAGGCGATTGGTAGCATTTTGTCACAAACCTTTCAAGACTTTGAGGTTTTGACCATTAACGATGGGTTTATAGATAGCCGTCTTAACATCATCCTATCCTATAACAATCCACGAATCAGGCTAGTAACATTATAATTGAATCATGTTATTAAAGTAGGAGTTATTATGCCCCAAATTTCAGTTATTATCCCAGCTTACAATGCAATGGCTTATCTTCCAGAGACTTTAGAAAGCGTTCTAAATCAGACCTTTACTGATTTAGAAGTTTTAATCATTAACGATGGCAGCTCTGATGGTATTGTAGAATGGGCTTCTGAAATCAAAGATTCAAGAGTAAAACTAATTTCTCAAGAAAATCAAGGTTTATCAGGAGCGCGAAACACGGGTATTTGGTGTTCTCAAGGTGAATATTTAGCATTTTTAGATGCTGATGATATTTGGGAATCCAGTAAGCTAGAAAAGCAAGTGGAATGCTTGGACAAAAATCTAGATGTTGGTATGGTAAGTTCTGAGATTTCCACAATTGATTCTAACGGAAATCTTATAAAGATATATCGCAATTATAAAGAGGGAAATGAGCTTAAAAGAGAATTATTTCGATCCAATATCATTTTTTGTGGTAGTACCGCATTAGTCCGACGGATGTGTTTTGAAAAAGTAGGCTTTTTTGAACGCAGCCTTAGCTCGGCAGCAGACTGGGATATGTGGCTACGTATTGCTATACATTACTCAATCTCTGTGATAAAAGAACCACTAGTTCGATATCGTAGGCATCCTAATAGTATGTCTAGAAAGCAAAGGATGATGCTTCAAGAAGTTGATCTGGTAATGGAACGTTCGTTTCAATCAGCACCACAGGAATTTCAAATTTTGAAAGGAATTGGCTCTAGCCATGTTAGCATTGTGAATGCTTGGGACTACATTGCCAAGGATGATGTTCATGAAGCTTACTGGTTTGCAAAGCAGGCTTTTATTAGAAGACCACAAGTTATGTTTTCTATTTCTTACCTTCACCTAATTTTATTAATTGCTGCCAAGCTGTTTTTGAAACCTCAGACTTATAAAGCTCTGCATTCACTTTTATTCGCCCGGAAGCAAGTAGATTGACTAATTGCAGTTAAGGATTTTGTATTTTATTTACAACTTCCTGCGATTATTAATCATAATGATTGAATCATGTTATTAAAGTAGGAGTTATTATGCCCAAAGTTTCAGTTATTATCCCGGCTTACAAGGCAATGGCTTATCTTCCAGAGACATTAGAAAGCGTTCTAAATCAGACCTTTACTGATTTAGAAGTTTTAATCATTAACGATGGCAGCCCTGATGGCATTGTAGAATGGGCTTCTGAAATCAAAGATTCAAGAGTAAAACTGATTTCTCAAGAAAATCAAGGTTTATCAGGAGCGCGAAACACGGGCATTTGGTCTTCTCAAGGTGAATATTTAGCATTTTTAGATGCTGATGATATTTGGGAAGCTAATAAGCTAGAAAAGCAAGTAGAGTATTTGGAAAAACATCTAGACGTTGGTTTGGTAAGTTCTTGGATCTCTAATGTCGATCGCAACGGAAATCTTATAGATATCTATGATTGTTCTGAAGCTGGGAAGGACCTTACAAAAGAACTATTTCGGTCTAATATCCTTTATTGTGGTAGTACTCCATTAGTCCGTCGCATTTGTTTTGAAAAAGTAGGTTTTTTTGAACGCAGCCTTAGCTCGGCAGCAGACTGGGATATGTGGTTACGTATTGCTCTGCATTTCCCAATTTTTGTGATCCAAGAACCACTTGTTCAATATCGTAGATATCCTAATAGTATGTCTACCAACTTCAGGTTAATGATTCAGGAACTCGATCGGGTGATGGAACGTTCGGTTCAATTAGCTCCCAAGGAATTTAAGAATGTAGAAAGAATTGGTTCTAGCCATCTGTGCACCCTGTATGCTTGGGGATACCTTATTAAAGATGATTTTCATGAAGCTTTCTGGTTCGCCAAGCAGGCTTTCATTAGGAAACCAAAATTAATATTTTCTATCTCTTATCTTCGCCTAATTTTCTTGATTGCTGCCAAGCAATTTTGGAAACCTCAGACTTATAAAGCCCTGCATTCAATATTATTGGGTTGGAAACAAAGAGAAAAAATTTAACTTATTTGCAACTTCTATGAAACAACCTCACCAGACTCTTGAATTAATAAGGCAAGCACACTTTCACTCATTTGATGTGTTTGACACAGCCTTGACTCGTATCTGGGCTAAGCCAACCGATTTGTTTTGGGAGTTAGGCAATCACTTAAAGCACGACGGTCTAATTACAATTTCTCCAGAGGTTTGGAGTCAGCTGAGAATTGAAGCTGAGGGCAGGGCAAGACAAGGATCTACAACGAATGAAGTAACACTACAGGAAATTTATGTTCAACTAGCTGAATCCTTGAAGTGGAGCGAAATAGATAGCAAGAAAGCAATGCACAATGAACTTCAACTAGAACGTGCTAGCCTCCGACCAGTTCCAGCCATTCAGCTCAAAATTCAAGCGTTACATCAGGAAAATAAATCGATCGCCTATCTCTCAGATATGTACTTACCCTCGGAGGCGATTCGAGGCTTTCTCAAAGATCATCAAATTTGGGCAGAGGGTGATGTACTCCACGTCTCCAATGAAGTCGGACTTCATAAGGTATCCGGACAACTATTCCAACATCATCTCACCCAGTCTCAACTCAAAGCCTCTCAGCTTTGCCACACCGGAGACAATCTATATTCTGATATCAAAGTACCCAAAAAACTAGGCATTCAAGTTCAGCCTTTCCTGGAAACACATCTAAATCGCTACGAAGGACTCATGGCGAACAACCAACAATTGCCACTTCGATTTCGTTCGCTTTTAGCAGGTGCCAGCCGCTTGTGTCGGTTGCACTGCCAAGAGACAGACTTGCATCGACAGGTAATCTGGAATACAGCGGCTAATGTCATTGCCCCTGTATTTTTTGGGTTCGTGCATTGGACCCTACAGGAGGCACAGTGTCAGGGAATCCGGAGGCTGTATTTCATGGCAAGAGATGGACAAATTCTCGGGAAAATCGCCCAAATCATCTGCCGTAAGTGGGGCTATGACATCGACTGTCAATACTTTTATGGGTCCCGGCAAGCCTTTCACTTTCCCTCAATTCAACAAATTGGTGAAACCGAACAGGAATGGCTCTTTGACAAACCCCCCTTCTTCTCAGTGCGCTTAACGTGCGATCGCGTCAATATTCAACCCGAACAGATTGCTGATGCACTCACACGCCACGGTTTGTCGGCGCAGATGTGGGACAAAAATCTGACCGAAGAGGAATTCACTGCGCTCAAAGCAGCATTTCAGGATCGAGAGATTATTGATCGGATTGTTGAGTTGGCTGCTATCTACCGAGAGAAAGCGATCGGCTACTTCCAACAATCAGGCATGGGTGATGGAACATCGTTTGCGATCGTCGATTCTGGCTGGACAGGGCGATCGCAACGCTCATTCAGTCAAATCTTGGCAATTGCCAATCTATATCCGGAGGGTGGAGTGCCTGGGTTTTACTTTGGATTGGAAAGACGTATCACACCCTTCTCAACCGACCGTTTAATACCTTATTTTTTAGAACCTGATGCCATCACCGAACGGCGTTCGCTTAGCAGTTCTCCGATTTTAGAGCTGTTCCTGGCGGCGGATCATGGCAGCACTGTCAGATACGAGAAACACGATCGGCAGTACATTCCGATACTGAGATCTGAGAAAAATGAGAGAAGTCTCGAATGGGGAGTCTTAGTTCAGCAGCAAGCAATCCTAGATTTTACTGAGCGATTGACAGATCATTTGCAGCCTCAAGAGTGTGAAGTAAGGTATTTTCATCAAGTGACAGAAGACGTGTTGAGAACCTTTATCCATTCACCGAACAAAGAGGAAGGCCAGGTATTTGGTAGCCAGCCATTTTCAGATCAACAGTTAGAAGGTAAGTTTCATGACCTGGCGCCCGCCTACTCTCTAATAGATGGCTTTAGAATGATGTTTGACAAACACTATGTCAGTGATTTTGTCTGGCTACCAGCATCGATTCAACGCAGTGCACCACTCACCAAAATTGTCCTCCGATACATCAAAGGATTGCGAGACAGCTTAAATTACGCTCGCTGGGCCCAACAAGCATACCTTGGAGGCAAAGAGCAGCTATCTTGGGATTTTGCTAAAAAAGCAGTAAGGTCTTGCCCTGCTATTTTGCTCTCACGCAGCTTCATTCGCACCAATGTTTCCCTCGCTGCACGCTCAAAGCTCTTTAGGAGGTGATGAATCACTCTCAGCAGATGGCATCTAGTAACGTTGAAATTGTACTGCTCGAAAAGTAATTTTGAAAAACATGAAAGTCTACTTTACCACTACAGCAAAAGGGCAGCATCCTCATGCTGCGCCTCATCTTATTGAGCTAGGAAAAAAAGCCATTCAAAGTGAATTTAACCAAAGATATTCTTTAGCAAAAGACTCAAATGATGCCGATTTAATCATTTATGCTGAGCCTTGGTATATTAAACACATACAATATGTTTTTGCTCTGCTATCAGAAGATCTAATTATAAAATCACCCAACCGATGTTTCGCGATTGATTGTGCAGATACGTCATGGGGTTTGATGCCAGGAGTTTACACTGGTTTGAGAGCGTGTCAGCTTAATAGAAAGCGATTTAGAGCGGGTGGTTACTTAACAGAATAGAATCCCATTTTGGATGAGGTTTTTAGCAGGCAAAAAGATATTGAACCTAAGCTATTATTCTCATTTCGTGGATATGCCTCCTCTCCTACCCGCTTAAAGCTTTTTGAATCAAACTTTTCCAGAGATGACATTGCAATAAACCGCACTTATGAATGGTGTCATCACTCAGATGAACAAAAACTATTGTATACAGAAGAGTTAATTAATAGTAAGTTCGTTCTTTGCCCTGGAGGAAATTGTCCCGCATCGATTCGCTTATTTGAAACCATGAAGATGGGTAGAGTACCCGTCATCCTATCAGACGATTGGGTCGCACCAGATGGATCAACATGGCTAGATTTCTCCATTAGAGTTTCCGGAAGTAAAATCCATGAGTTACCAGAAATTATTGAGCGGTATGAAGCTCAAGCTTTCACAATGGAAAAGTTAGCTAGAGAAGCATGGGAAAAGTGGTTTAGTCCTGATGTAATCTACATAGGTATGCTTAATTATATAGAAAGTATTTATCTAGAGCGAGACAGCAACCATGATGAGAAAAAGTATCAGGAAGAATGGCTATCCTGGAAATTTCAGTGGGAAAGAGGTTGGACTCCCTTGCAAAGAGCTCAAATAGTTTTGAGAAGGCAGTTTTCAAAATTTTCAATAAGCCAAGAAAAACAATAGTATGATAAAATCTATTTATTACAAGATTTTACTCGCCGTATTCATCCACTATTTTACTGTCCCGCAATTTCATTCGCACTAACGTCTCTCTCGCTACACGCTTAAGATTTCAGTTTAAAGGGTACGACTGACATACAAGGCGCGCGATCGATTGTTGATTAATTTAATTCAGGCGAAGCAAAAGCCTGGTACCGTTTCCCACCAAAATTATGAAGCCTAAAAGAAACATTGATAGAGCTTATTCAATTGACTGGTTCAATATTTTCCTGATTTCCGTAATAATCTTTGGGATTCTAATTCGTCTTATTCATCTGGATAAACGTGTATATTGGGGAGACGAAGTTGTAACTTCGATTCGCATTGCTGGCTATCGTTTCTCAGAAGTTCTTCAAGAGATTTCTAATAAATCAATAATTTTTAGCGCTGAAGATTTGCTAACTTATCAGAATGCTAGTTCTTCTAGGGGACTAAATACAACTATCCAGGGTTTGGTAAGTGATGAGCCACAGCATGCACCTATTTATTTTGTTGCTCTACACCTTTGGGTAAAATTATTTAAGAATTTCAGCAACTCCATAACACAGATTAGAAGCTTTTCTGTTTTTTTGAGCTTGCTGAGTTTCCCTAGTCTTTATTGGTTGTGTTTTGAACTATTTAATTCTGTAACAGCAGGGCTTATAGCAACAGCCATGGTAGCAACCTCGCCTTTTTACTATGTTTACGCTCAAGAAGCTCGTCCTCCTGTTTTATGGATTTTATGTATTTTGCTGTCAAGTGCCTTATTGCTAAGAGCACTACGTCTAAACACAAAGCTTTCTTGGGTTGCCTATGCTGCTTCTGTAGTCTTCAGCCTTTATAGCTTTCTATTTTCAGTTTTTGTATTAATTGGTCATGGTTTTTATATCTTACTTATAAAAGGACTTAAACCCAATACGGCAATTATTAGATATTTGCTTGTAGTGTGTGTAGGTGTTTCAGCATTTATGCCCTGGCTTCTAAAAATTGCTTCTAATCTAAGTACAGTAGGCGACTCAACTAGCTGGTCATCAGAAAAAATCGGTTCTTTTCAGCTACTTAGAATGGTTCTAAATAATCTTAGAGACGTATTCTTTAATATAGGAGAAGGATATACTTACTTAACTTTTCTACTGCTTATATTAATAGGATTCTCCTTCCTTTTCTTAATCAAAAGCGCACCTAAATCTGTATGGGCATTTGTATTGAGCCTCATCAGTGTAACAATAGTTGTTTTGTTAATTCCTGATTTAATAAATGGAGTAAGGCGTTCTGCTGCTTCTCGCTATTTTATTGCTCCTTACCTAGGTATAAACTTATCGCTTGCTTACTTATTTAGTGTTCAGACAAAGAATCTGATTTGGCAATGGAAAAAATGTTGGCGAGCGATCGTTACTATTCTATTAGTTATTGGACTTTCATCTTGCATAATTATTTCTCATTCAGAGATTTCCTTCAATCAAGCAACGTATCGCAACAGTGCTGTCTTGGCTCAAGTAATTAATAAATATGAGAATCCTTTAGTGATTACTGGTACCCAGTACTTTAACAACATCATAGGTGCAATCGGTATTAGCCATTATCTGAAGCCCTCTACCCGCTTTAAGTTCGTTCCTGATGCCAGCCAACTTAATGATTCTACTCAAGCTAAAAACATTTTCGTATACGGTAAAGACATTGAGTTTATATTAAAAGATTTAGGTGCATATCATATTGAAGTAATCTACAAAAGTGATTATGAGGGACTTTGGCAAATACAAATCCCTCCCTAAAAGGATTGATTTATTCTCAAAAGCTCTATGGTGCATCTAACCATAATAAAAAATCAACAGCACATTGCTGAGAAGGGGGATTCTAGATGTTAGAAACGAATTACGATAATCTTATAAAGGCTCCCACAGGTTAATCATGTGTACCGTGGGAAGGAGAAGTGATTCTCGCACGCAATTCTTGGGGAGATAAGCCCTAGGCGGGCTGTTTAAATTCGACTCAAAACAGGGTTCAATTGAACAGGTTTTAGGTTTAAGTATTGCCGAAAAGATCGACAGTTGAAAGGTAGATAAGTGAACCAAGAATCGAGCGCGGCTTCAGCCCGCTTGAGTGTCAAAGCGTAAAATTTTGTAGTTTCAGACTAGGAGAAACTTATGGTGAATGTTGCCTATCACACTGCCAGGGTGCAGGGAAAAATGATGCGTTCCCTCTACAAAGCAGTACTTCCCCAGATTGTTACACTACCAATTTCCCAGACTCAAAAAATTCCCATAAGCGTCTATGCCCTCTCATGCGAGCGCGATCTACCAGAACAGGTAGCAAGTCTTCGCTCCTTTATCCGCTATGCTGGCATTCCTGAGCGTTTTACTATCATTTCTGATGGTAGCTACACCGAAAACAGTTGCAAGCTACTAGAGGGAGTTCATCCCTGTGTTGAGGTAGTGCCACTAGAAAAGCTGAAGCGAACCGATTTACCTCAATCTGTTTATGATTATGCCGCCCAGCATACAATGGGCCGGAAGTTATTGGCATTACTGTCAATTCCTATTAATCAGACAACGATTTATACCGACTCAGATATTTTATTTTTTCCAGGGGCAAGCGACTTAGTTAATTTAGCGAATTCAGGCAATACGGTTTCTCGTTATCTGCCTGACTGTGCTTGCAAAATGGATGAGCGAGTCATTTATGATGAGGTTGAAAAGTTAAATTCAGTAAACGGCGGATTTATTGTATTCAAAGAACCCTTAGATTGGAGTTTTGCCCTTGAACGTTTGTCAAAGCTAGAAGAACTTAATCATTATTTTACTGAACAAACTTTGGTGCATTTGACAATGCACTACAATCAGGCAAAGCCTCTCTGCTCAAAACGATATGTTCTAAGTGTTGAAGATCAATTTATTTATCCAGATAAGTACGCTGGTAAAGAAATTGCCCTGAGGCATTACGTTAATGATGTCAGACATAAATTTTGGTTTCATGCTCTGTTTTAATTCTTTACAAGATTGCCAAATAGTTTATTCAAAATAGCTTTATGTCTGAAGAGAAAACAATCCATTACAGTCTGTGCGGCTTAGGATGTGGCGGTGGAGTAGACACGTATGTAAAGTCTTTGTTGCAGGCTCAACCTCCCAATGTAAGCCCACAGGTAATTACCTCGCTCAAAAATATCGATCAGAGCCAGTTCAAGTTACTTCATGTTCAAGAGCAGCAGCTAGTTTGGGATATTACAGGAGAATGTCCCGTTGTCTATACACTGCACAATCACTCTCCCTACTGCCCTAGTGGTAGCAAGTATTTGGCAGTGAGCGGAATCGGCTGCGATCGCGCTATGTCTACTCTCGGATGCACTTGGGGTCATCTAGTAGATGGCTGTGGGAGTAGACGACCTGAGAATATCATCCAAAATTTTCAAAGGTCTTATCGAGAACTAGAGACACTTAAAAAACTTAGAATTCCGGTCATTGCCAATAGTGATTATGTTCGCGGACAGCTTATTAGACATGGTTTACCACCTGAACAAACTGTAACATTGCACTGCGCCATTCCCATTCCTGAAACGAGTACTGAACCATTAACGTTGGAAACGCACCAAAATTCTAGGCTTCTATTTGCAGGCCGTATTGTTCCAGGAAAAGGTCTTGAGTGGCTGCTCAAAGCCTTAACACAAGTTGAGCGACGAGTTCATCTCGATGTTGCAGGTGAGGGTTGGGATCAACCTCGAATGGAACGGTTAGCGAAGAAACTGGGAGTGAGCGATCGCGTTACCTGGCATGGTTGGTGTGAGCGGGAGAAAATGGATGCACTTTACCGACAGTGTTATGCTATGGTCTTTCCTAGTCTTTGGCACGAACCTGCTGGTCTGGTCACGCTTGAAGCCTACGCTCGCCATCGACCTGTAATTGCTAGTTCATTAGGAGGCATTCCAGAGTACGTCCTCGATGGAAAAACAGGTATTCTTATCCCTGCCAATGACATCAAAAATTTGGCTGCTGCTATCAATGAATTGGCGGAAAATTATCAAAAAGCTCGAAGCTTTGGGCAAGAGGGATATACCTTTTTGCTGGAGAGATTTACAATGGAAAACCATGTTAAAGACCTTCAAATCATCTACGAAAAAACTATGGCTAACTTTCGCTCCTCCATAAAAAATACCTAAGCTGCAATCCGTAAGCGCACATCTTTTCTATCTCAACTTATTAGAGTGCCTATCAAAAGATGCCTAAGCTCCTATTCATCCCACACAGTGCTTCTATTATGAGTGAACAACATCCCAATCGCCCTACTATTCCACCAGCGGCAGATAGCGTGCCACGTCCACTTTGGTCTGTAATGATTCCTACTTACAACTGTGCAGAATACCTGCGCCAGACACTAGCTAGCGTACTAGCACAAGATCCCGGTCCTGATGTTATGCAGATCACAGTTGTAGATGACCATTCGACCCTAGATGATCCGGCAGCAGTTGTCGAAGAACTAGGGCGGGGTCGAGTTGAATTCTATCGACAACCACATAATGTAGGTCTTGTGAAAAATTTTCAAACTACCTTAGAACTGTCTAGAGGGAAGTTGATTCATCAGTTGCATGGTGATGACTTAGTGCGAGATGACTTTTATCAAAAGCTGCAAAGGGCCTTCATTGAGAATCCTGAGATTGGTGCAGCATTTTGTCGCCACATCGTCATGGATGAACATAGTCATTGGCAACACATATCCCCACTAGAACAGCAAGAAAGTGGTGTCCTACCAAGTAGTTGGTTGGACTTAATCGCTGGCTTTCAACGTATCCAAACACCGTCAATCGTAGTACGGCGCGAAGTATACGAAAAGCTAGGAGGATTTGACTACCGCTTAGCTCTTGCTGAGGATTGGGAAATGTGGGTGAGAATCGCAGCTAACTACCCAATCTGGTATGAGGTTGAACCCTTGGCAATGTATCGCAAGCGTTCAGGCTCTATCAGTCAAACTAATGTAAAAAATGGTAGACATATTCAACAAATGCGAGAATCAGTTAAAATTTTTTCAGGTCACCTACCCAAGGAAAAGGCTGATAAACTCTATAAAACAGCAATGCAAAATTGTGCATTTAATGCCCTTGAAATAGCTGACTCAATACTGGCTGAAGGTGATATGCGTAGCACCATTAATCTGATTTTAGAAGCGCTCAAGTGCAGTCGCTCCTTCAGAGTCGTAAGGTCTGCGGGTCGCCTTATTTTATTGGACGGAACAGTATGGCTGTGGCAGAGGGTACAAACAGCAGTAGACTCTCAACGCTCTAAAAGTAGAGAAACTACTGGTGCTTTAACAAACTCTGATTGTTCTAAAGAATAAACCTGGATCTACTTAATTAGTATCTACATAGAGAAATTTAAAATGACTGAAAATCCTCAAATTCTTTCCATCATAGAAACATACATGGGTCATGGTACTCATAGCACTCTAATGAAGGAATACTTCAGCAAAGCATGCTCCTGTCAGGTAGATTTTAACTGGTATAACGACGAGCGAGAACTGCATACACGAATATTAAATAGGTTGCTTAGTTTTAAATTTCCCAATCAATGGATCCAGAAGCAAGACTTAGACTTCAATCGGTTTCGTATTTCGACAGGATTGGCTTACATGGCTAGGCGTCTGGTAGCTCGAAAGTTAAGTCAAGCAGATTACTCGGCGCTCTACTTGCATACTCAGGTTATGGCTTTGCTATCAGTAGATTTCATGAAAAATCTGCCTACTGTGGTTAGCATAGACTTGACTGCTGTTCAGGCATCTCAAGAGAAAACTGACCCTAATTTTAGATGGACTTATAATCCTAATGTGCTTCTCGAAAAAAGAGTTTATGAAGTAGCAGCACGAATCATAACTACCTCAGAATTTGCTAGAAAATCTGTAATTGAAGATTACAACATTGATAGTGAAAAAGTAAAGGCTATTCCTTTTAGCGTAAAACTTGAGCTATTCAGCTCAATTGATAGCTCAAAAAAAGCTCCACAGACACGTTATAATATCCTTTTCGTAGGAGGTGATTTCAAACGAAAGGGAGGAGAAGATGTTTTAGAAGTTTTCCTGACAGGATTTTCAGAATTAGCAGAACTTCACCTGGTAACCTATACGCCCGTTGAATGCCAGCATCCTCATGTTCACATCCATAGAGATATTAAGGCATACAGCCCTGAGTGGCTAAATCTTTACTCCCAAGCAGATGTATTTGTGATGCCAACCTACGGGGATGCATTTGCTACTGTTTTTCTGGAAGCAATGGCAGCGCGTTTGCCAGTGATTGCCAGTCAACTCCCGCAAATTTATGAAGTTGTAAGTGATGGAGAGACGGGTTTTTTAGTTCCGTCAGGCGATCGCCATGCATTAGCTTGTAAAATCCGACATCTTATCGAAAATCCGACATTAGGTCGCGAGATGGGTGCCAAAGGGCGGAGAGTAGCTGAACAGAAGTTTAATGCTCAAACGAACTTCCGAACCTTAGAGTCCATTTTTAAGGAGATATCAATTTCCCAATAATTCTCTAATAATCCTACTCTGTTATGCCAAAAATTAAGCATAAATAAACATGAAAATACTTCGGGTTTCAGGGCAGAAAAAGAATTGGGTAGCTGGTGCTTCCGGTGTATATTTTTATCTTAATAAAGAGATTGACATACTAGCATTTCATAGCGATTTGGGAAAGTTAATCAATAAATTAAAGCGAAATATTAGTTATAAACAAGCATAATAAAAATATCATCATTAATATTTTAAACTTGCCAAAATCTTTAGAGGCAATCTTTCAGAAAATCCCTCAATCTAAAGGAACTGATGAAAATTATACTTACCATTCACCACGAACTCGATCGCAATGCAGGTGCTCCCGGAGTAACATGGAAACTAGGTCAGGAATATCAAAAGCTGGGGCATGAAGTGCAGTACTACACATTTGATAACCTTCCAGACAAGTTATCAGGGCTGGTAAAGTCGATAATGTTTCCTGGGTTTGTAGCCAGCCAGATCTCAGCTCTTGTAAAGAAGCAAGCCGTCGATGTGGTTGATGCTTCTACGGGAGATGCTTGGATATGGGCCAAAATGCGCCGAAGCTCCAGAGAAAACTCCCCTCTTCTAGTGACGCGCAGCCACGGTCTTGAGCATAGTATGTACCTGGAAAACTTAGAGGAGGCTCGTCGGGGAAACTTGCACTTGAGTTGGAAGTATCCCCTATATCATGGAGGCTTCCGTCTCTGGGAAGTCGCAACTTCCATACGCTATGCGGACCTGGTTTTGCTGCTCAATCACCCCGATGCAGAGTATGTTGTTGAAAAGTTGGGCGTCAATTCGGAACAAACGCGCATCGTTGCTAATGGGATTCCAGAGGAATTTCTGAATCTACCCTTCGAGCCGATGCCAAAGGCACAGGATTCAGCCATTTGCATTGCTCAAGTAGGTAACTATATCGCTCGCAAGGGCATTGAGTACGGTGCAGTTGCATTGAATGCAATTCTCGCTCGCTATCCCCAGGTGAAGGTAAGTTTTTTGGGAACGGGTTGCTCAGAAGCAGAAGTCCATGCAGATTTTGAGCCTGCTGTACGCGATCGCATCCGAGTCATTCCCCGCTTCAGTCACGAAGCACTACCCGACCTCCTGCGCGGACATCACATCAAGCTCTTTCCCACCCTCTCAGACGGCTTTGGTTTGGCGCTCATTGAAGCTATGGCTTGCGGTCTAGCACCTGTAACGACAACAACACCCGGACCGATGGAGATCGTGAGTGATGGGCATAATGGCATTTTAGTCCCGTCCCGCGACAGCCAAGCGATCGAGCAGGCTTTAGAACGCCTGATTCTAGACCGCCCCTACCTCGATCGGTTACGCCGTAATGCCTACGCGACCGCACAAAACTACAGTTGGGAACGTATCGCTCGCGATAACTTGGCTTTCTATGAAGAAGCGTTGTTCCAAAAAAGAGGTTTCCCAAAAAGCGTGCTAAGGTAAATAGGGGAAACAAACTTTAGCTCAGGATCAAAGGTTACGAACAAGTTTTACTCCAGGAGAAAAAATAAATGCAACTGGTAAACACCGAAAAAATCCGCTCGAGCAAGCTCCTTCGTAACTTATATCATTTATTTTTTAATCCTTTCCGCTCCGAAAAGGGTGATTATGACTATCTTAGATGGAATGCCATCCTTGAATTAGCCTGGAATACAGGCGGTTCATCATTCAGACAACTTTTAACTCGTAAAATTCTCACTAGTTCACCACACTATCTTTATCCTAAAAACAATCTCTATTTCACTTCCGGAGAATATGAAGAACGGCTTTTGGAGATGCAACTATCGCGCGAAGCGATCGCTAAAGATGTCCTGTCTAAGGTAATTAGTTTAGATGATGAGGTATTAGAGTTTGGCTGTGGTTCGGGTCTAATTACTGGGGCCGTAGCTTCCTACTGTAAATCTGCCACTGGAGTTGATGTTAGCCAAACTATTCTGAAGGTTGCGGAAGAATTAAACCGTGGTAAGGAAAATGTATCCTTCAAACGCAGCTCGGGTTTAGATTTACAAGTGTTACCCGATGGGGCTTTTAACTTCATTTATTCCATTGAATGCATTCAACACATTGATAAAATTCATGCAATTACTTTATTTCATGAATTTTATCGGGTACTCAAGCCAGGTGGACGTGCCTTAATTCATTTCCCTGACCTGACTCGAAAGGAAGAAGAAGAATCCTGGTTTGAAGGAACCTGGAAAGTACAGTCGAAGCGTCCTTACTCAGATTTAACAATGATGAGAATTCGCTACTACACTCCGGAAGAGCTAAGAATAATTCTAACTCATATTGGTTTTAGAAGTATCAGTTTTCATGATTATGAACTGAATCCAGTAGAATCTTCGTCTGTATACTTTATGGCAATACGTTAGTACGGCTTATTAGCGCCCAATCGTTTTGGTTGAATGGACAGAAGCAAAAAATTTAGGAAAGTTTACCTATGAAACTTTGCATCGTGACTCATCGCGTCGTTAAAGGTGATGGTCAAGGTCGGGTAAACTATGAAGTGGCCTGGGAAGCTATTCGTCGTGGTTATCATGTTACCTTGTTAGCAAGTAGCGTAGATTTGGCGCTGCAACAACACAGTCAAGTCGATTGGATTTCTATTCCGGTTAAAGGATATCCATTGCAACTTGTTCGCGAAATAGCTTTTTCCCTCCAAAGTGCTTGGTGGTTAAATAAACACCAAAAAGAATTTGACCTGATCAAACTTAATGGTGCAATTACTTCGGCTAGGGGAGATGTTAATGCAGTGCATTTTGTCCATAGTTCCTGGTTGCGATCGCCAGTCAATCGTTCAGCACAGCATCCGAGCTTGCGTAGCATTTACAACTGGTTCTACACCACTTTGAATGCTGATTGGGAAAAGAAAGCCTTCACTCAGGCGAAAGTGATCGTAGCGGTATCGAAGCAGGTGGAGAGAGAACTGGTAGAAATTGGCGTACCGCCAGAACGCATTCGGGTAATTTTGAACGGTGTAGACTTACAAGAGTTTTCTCCAGGAGAAGCTAAACGTCAAACCTGGGGTTTGCCTGAGGGCGTGACCCTTGCACTGTTTGCTGGAAACGCTCAAACTCCTCGTAAAAATTTGGATACAGTACTACGTGCCTTAGCACAGGTTCCTGAGTTACAATTGGTGGTTGCAGGGACAACGACAGGGACGACCTATCCGCAGCTAGTTGCTTCGCTAGACTTGAGTAAAAGGGTACATTTTCTGGAACACCGAACTGATGTACCAGAACTGATGAAAGCGGTGGATTTATTGGTATTTCCATCACGTTATGAGCCGTTTGGCTTGGTAGTTATCGAGGCGATGGCTGCTGGTCTACCTGTGATTACGGCTAGTACAACGGGTGCGGCTGAGTTGGTTACACCAGAATCAGGGGTAGTTTTGCCGCACCCGGACGACGCTCAGGCTTTGGCAAAGGCGCTCTTACCTCTGGCTGGCGATCGCAATTTAAGGAGTCAAATGGGTCAAGCCGCCAGAGCGATCGCGCAGCAACATAGTTGGAATAAAATGGCACAAAGCTATGTGGATCTATTTGAGCAGTTGAGCAAGTAAATCTCTAAACAGTTTAAGGAAGCTTACTATGAATTTTAAGTCTGTTCAAATCAGAGGGTCATCAGGTATAATTGGTTGGGAAGTTTGTGCATATTTTTCAGCACAAGGCTGGGCAGTTCACGGCGTTGATACAGCATATTCCACGTTTATGAAGTACACTAAGGTTTAATTGCCATTTGAATATACTGGCTTTCGTGTACTCTATATACCTGGAATCCGCTATAGCCGAGCCGCCTTCTTTGGCCAAAGTGGTGATACACGTTGGAACCAAAAACGCCTGCAAGAGTAACAAGACCCTGTAATTTTTATAGTATTGTTAGTATTTCCATGAAAAAAGTTTTGCTAATTACAACTTTTTTGCCGAATGTAGGTGGTGGCTCGGTAATTTTGAGAAGTTTGATTTCGCCATTAAAAGATGAAGGAATTGATGTTGAATGGCTTTATATAACTAAAAAAGCAGTAAATTTTTCAGGAGCAAAATGGTTGGGAGAAGGCTTAATGGGAGGAGAATTTCTTAAAGATATTATCAACAGTGGATTACTTTGGCATGGAGTGAAAACCAAACAATTTAAAAGGATAATAGACAAAATTATTTCCCTCAAAACTGATGCTTACTGGGTGGTTGGACACAGTGATGGGATTTTAGTTGCTAAAGAAATCGCTCAGAGAATCAACATTCCAGTGCATTTAACAATACACGACGATCTGGTCGATGGATGGTTTGGCAGAACCCGTCGTTATAGATGGCTATTAAATCCAGCAAGAAAACTTTTTGCTGAAACGATGCATTCTGTTAGTTCAGTGGATGTAGTCAGTGAAAGTATGCATCGCTACTACCAGAAAATGTTGGGTGTTGACTCTGTTGTTGTTCATCGTTATCTGTCTAGTTTACCTAAATTGGAGCCAAAGCCAATAGAACCAAATACATTGGTCGTTGGTCATATAGGTTCTATTTACTCTGCCAATGAATTTCGTTTGTTTTGTCAAGCTTTGGAAAATTATGGTCACCAGAAAGGATTATGTGTCAAGTTTATTGTGATTGGTGCAGACCGCAGATTTTTGCCTACAGACTTTTCTCAACTCATTGTAGATATTCCAGAACTGGATGAAAATGAGGCGATCGTTGAATTATCCCAATGTCATTTTCTGTATGCAATGTATCCTTTTGGAAGAGCATTTTCTGTTTTTAGACAGACAAGTTTACCAACAAAAGTAACCACCTATTTACAAGTACAAAGACCGATCTTGGCACATACGCCCAGTGATAGTACTTTGGCAGAAATTATTAGCACCTATCAGCTAGGAATAAACAGTGATGCTTTGACCACTGCCGATCTCAGTAAAGGGATCTCACGAATTCGTGAATATCAATTAAGTGAGCGAGCTTTTGAGGAGGCACATACCGCTTTGTTTGGTTTAGAAAACGTCAATCGCATGGTAGCTTGCTTTGACAATAATCACTTGGCTCGTAAACCCACTAGTGATTGAACTTACAATCACAACCTTAGAACCAATTCAAATCGTAACGGTACTAATTCTGTACATACAGTAAGAATTTATGATGACCATCACTGCCATCATTCCCACCTACCATCGTCCAAAAGACTTAACTCGTTGTCTAGAAGCCATAAAACAGCAAACTCGTGCTGCTGATGAATTACTCGTGGTAGTGCGAGACAGCGATAGCGAGACTTGGGAATTATTCAAAGAATCAAACTTTGACCCCCTGCCCATTCATACTGTCATGGTCAAGGTTCCTGGGGTAGTTGCTGCTCTCAACGCTGCACTGGATATAGCCAAAGGGGATATCATCACTATCACTGACGATGATGCTGCACCTCATAAGGATTGGCTAGAACGTATCGAAACTTATTATTTGTCAGATGACCATTTGGGTGGCGTAGGTGGACGAGACTGGGTATACTGGGAAAACAAATTACTAGACCATAGTGATGCCCAAAAAGTGGGTAAAGTATTGTGGTTTGGGCGCGTAATTGGTAACCATCACAGAGGTGTAGGAACAGCCCGTGAAGTAGATATACTTAAGGGTGTAAACATGAGTTACCGTCGGAGTGCGATTACAGGCGCAGGACTTCGCTTTGATGAGCGTATGCGAGGCACAGGAGCCCAAGTCAACTTTGAGATGGTGTTTTGCTTCGCGTTGAGGCGAGCCGGTTGGAGGCTTATCTACGATCCAATGGTTGCAGTGGATCACTATCCAGCAAAACGTTTTGATGAGGATCAACGCACCAGATTGAATGATAAGGTTTTGCTCAATTCAGTACACAATGAAACCCTAGCTTTGCTGGAATACCTATCACCTATACGACGCGCTATATTCCTTCTGTGGGCAGTATTGGTTGGAACGCAGGAATCCTTAGGTTTTCTACAATGGTTGCGATTTTTGCCTAGCGAAGAATCCCTAGCAGGACAGAAGTGGCTAGCATCTCTTAAGGGGCGTTGGCAGGGTTGGCGAACTTGGCGACAATGTGTAAGCCAAGCGCGGCGAAGCGATGGCCATTTAGATAGGGCCTCGATGTGATTTTTTTGTTCGTGGGGATATTTTGTGAGTACTGGGCAAACGCCTTTAAACATCTCTTCGGCGGTTAGCTCTTCTCAAGACCAATCCTCGAAAAAGGGTTGGGCGGCAATCTTGGGGTTAGTCGTTTTGGCAGCACTAGCTATGGTGGGTGCAGCTAGTATTCTGCGCCCCCTGATCGTACTAGATTCGTTTGCTGTAGGTGTGTTCCTGTATCGGCGGTATCCCATCCTATATATGGGTTTCGCTTGGTGGTTATGGTTCTTAACGCCGTTTGTTGCTCGTGTGATTGATTATCGTAGTAGCTTCGACCCACTGCGAATGGTACTGTTAAGTCACTTTTTGGTAACGTTAGTAACGTTACATACCTTATTAAAACACCTACCTAAAGTGTCTCGTCAAGATGGCTTACCCTTTGTCTTAGCCTTTGTGGGTGTAGTTTATGGCTTTCTCGTTGGACTAATTAATACCTCACCGATTACGGCTTTCCGGGGACTTCTAGACTGGTTAACTCCTATCCCCTTCGGTTTCTACTTATTTATTAACTGGCCCGATTATCCTGAATACCGCCAAAACATTCAACGTGTATTCCTTTGGGGTGTCTTGGTTACAGGAGCCTATGGAGTAGTGCAATACCTACTGGCTCCTGAGTGGGATCGATTTTGGCTGATCAGTACAAAACTGACCAGCTTTGGCGATCCTGAACCGTTTAAGATCCGGGTATGGAGTACAATGCCATCCCCTGGACCTTTTTCCGTAATGATGATGGCAGGTTTGCTGTTGTTATTCACGAGTAAAGAGGCTTTACGCCTTCCTGCCGCCGGGGCTGGCTACCTCGCCTTTCTACTAACGATGGTACGTACTGTGTGGGGAGCTTGGTTCCTGGGACTTCTTATCCTTATGGGTTCACTAAAGACCCACCTTCAAATGCGCCTGATCGTTACCATTCTGATGATGGCAGTTTGTGTTGTTCCCTTGGTTACTATAGAGCCATTTGCCACAACCATAACTACTCGTCTTCAAACTTTCTCTAATCTAGATAAGGATACCAGCGGGAACATTAGGAAGGGGATCTATGAAAGGGGTCTTAACAGCGCTCTGACTAACGCTTTAGGTAACGGAATAGGAAATACGTTCATTGCAAAGGATGGTAAGCTGGTGCCGGTTGTCATTGACAGTGGGATTCTGGATCTGTTTTTTACATTAGGGTGGTTTGGAGCCGTCTTTTACCTGGGTGGTCTTCTTCTACTTCTCTATAACCTGTTCCAATATTCTGAGTACCGCTTTGATCCTTTCATGGCTGCTGCCCGTGCCATCAGTATCGGTTGTTTCATGACGCTACCTGGGGGTAGCGCGATGCTGGGATTTTCTGGATCAGTTCTTTGGGGCTTTTTAGGCATTGCCATAGCTGGGCATAAGTACCACCAGCATCAACGCACTGCCAAACTCGATTAAACTTAATGCGCTTAGTTAGTAGCCATTTTTGATGAAAGGCAATCAGTTAGCTTGATATATCCTTTGTGGTCAACTCACGATACACTGCCAAGGTTTCATCATTAACACGCTCAGTAGTTAGCCACTGCAAATTTTGTTGGGCTTGGTCTTTCCACCTATGCAACATCTTGGGATCTCTCAGCAATTGAGATAAAGCTGCGACGAGACTCTGGCTATCAGAGGGCGGAACCAGCATACCTGCGTGCCCTCCAGACAACGCTTCAGGAATTCCATCCACATCACTAGTGCTTTGTCAGAATATAATTTTAACCGGACTCTACGCTCTAGTGATCGATGACGCCCTAAAGGAGTTTATAGGCAAAGGAAATGGAACTCTTGCACCTATGGACAGTGGAGTTCTGGATATGATGCTCACCTTAGGCTGGTTGGGAAGCATCCCCTATGTGGGTGGGCTGCTTCTGCTCTTGTATAGCCTGTTCCAAGGCTCTAAGTCGTCTACCTCTGATCCCTTTGCCTGTGCTACCCCTGCTATTACTTTTGGGTTTCTGCCGATGCTAGCTGGTTCAAACGTGATCATTGGAATCTCTGGCATGGTTTTCTGGGGATTTCTGGGTCTAGGGATGGCAGCCAATAAGTATCACTCACATCAACATATTGTCTGACTAAAATGAGCTTAATAATTTAATTACTACATAATAGTTTATACTAATAAAAGTTCCCTAGCAATTATCCCAAAATAGAATAGATATGATTCCTCTACGAAAAAACATACAGTATCATCAAAATCAACAAGTTTTTTGTGCTTTTAATGAGCAGAGCCTTTCAGAAAGCGATCAAAAAGAATTTATAGCATATCAAAAAACCGATCAGCAACGTTCTGAGAACAAGGGTATCGAAGTATTTGATGATATAGTTTTTAAATCAAATTTCATTAAAACATTTCAAAAACTTATACCCGGTTTGGCATTGTCTGGAAATGAAAAAATTTTGGAAATGGGTGCTGGTCAGGGGTGGGCAAGTGTCATTTTAAAAAGTAAGTACCCCAATAGTTATGTAGTAGCAAGCGATCTCGTACCTGTAGCGCTAAATTTTTGTACAAATTATGAAAAATTATTAAATAGTTATATTGATGAGAAATGGGCTTTTAATTGTCGAGATATCCCTTTTGAAGACAATCAGTTTGATCGAATTTTTACAATGGCAGCATTCCATCATTTTGGAGAAAATAATGACTATAGTAAAACCCTTAAAGAAATGGTAAGAGTCTTGAAACCTCAGGGCAAAATTATGCTGTTATATGAACCTTCTTCACCAAAATATTTATATAATCTCGCCTACAAACGAGTGAATCAACGCAGGGATTTAGATGGCGTTGACGAAGATGTATTAATACTCTCGAAAATCCAAGAATCTGTGGAGAGAATTAATTGTAACTTCAGGGCTGAGTTATTTCCAGAATTTTCTTATAGAGAAGGATTTAAGAGTACAATCTACTATTACGTTTTATCAAAGTTAGGTAGATTATCAAGACTTCTTGTAAGTACCGTCAATATTGTAATAGAAAAAAAATAATGCATTGACGAAGGTAAGATAGGCGAGTTATTGAATTAACTTATTGTTACAGACCTGGAGAAAATTAGGAGAACAATAGTAATATGGAAAATGAGGAATATTTGTAACACTGCACTGCCAAACTCGATTAAACTTAATGCGCTTAGTTAGTAGCCATTTTTGATGAAAGGCAATCAGTTAGCTTGATATATCCTTTGTGGTCAACTCACGATACACTGCCAAGGTTTCCTCATTAACACGCCCAGTAGTTAGCCACTGCAAATTTTGTTGGGCTTGGTCTTTCCACCTATGCAACATCTTGGGATCTCTAAGCAACTGAGATAAAGCTGCGACGAGACTCTGGCTATCAGAGGGCGGAACCAGCATACCTGCCTGCCCTCCAGACAACGCTTCAGGAATGCCATCCACATCACTAGCAATAATGGCGCATCCTGCTTCACGAGCTTCTGGGATAACAAGAGGGGAAGGGTCACGGTGCGAAGCAAGTACGAAGATGTCAGTAGCTAACAGATAGCGCTGCGGCTCAGACTGGAAGCCTTCAAAATGAATGCGATCGCTCACGGCTGTACTTTGTGCTTGCGCCTCAAACATTTCCCGGTCAGGCCCATTCCCCACTAGATATAGATGGGCGTCTGGAAACTCCGCAGCGATTTGTGCAAAAGCCTCAATTAACTCAGCAATCCCTTTGCGCCGATACATCCCTGCCACAGTTGCGATCGCGGGTCGCTGTAGTGGCATCGGTTGGTATTCTGTCAGTTGGCGAGTGCGGGGGCTATCTAGTGTACCATTATTGACTACCCGCAACTTGTTCTGAGGAATACCGCGCCGAGCCATTGACTGGGCAACCGCCTTACTGACGGCAATAACCCGGTCAGCCCAACCCATAAGCACTGCACTGCGCTGAAATTCATTATGGACTGTAGACACGACAGCGTATCCAAATCCAACTCTTAAAGCACGCGCCAGTACCACTCCCGTCATCATATGAGCATGGACGATATCAGGTTGAAACTCTTGCGCGATCGCCCGATAACGTGCAGCAGCCTTCAGCAGATTGATCGGTGTCCTCGCCTGATCTAGTTTGCAGTGCATCACACCATAACGTGCCATTAATGCCTCATATTCTCCACCAGCAGAAGCGATCGCCACTTCGTAACCTGCTTTTGCTTGCAAACAAGCTAGATCGATTGCCACATTGACAATGCCGTTACCGATTTCTTGGACGTGATTGAGAATATGTAATATACGCATCAACTACCTCTAAATTATCTCAGGGTAAAAAAACGAAAATAACTTTAAACAAGTCACTGAAGACAGTGAGTTATCAAGTATATCCTCAGAAAGAGTGATACAGTTATAATCAGGATGTCTCAGTTATTGTAAACTTAATGTATATTTGCAAACAACGCAAACAACCAAGTGGACAACTACACAAGTAACCCTGCTGCTACAGCAGCAAATATTCTTTGCGTCGGGATCGGATGGTTTCCGAAAACACCGGGAGGCTTGGATCGATATGTATATGAGCTTACGCATCAATTAGCAGCCAGTCAAGATCGAGTTGAATTGTGTGGAGTAGGTCTACCAGAAACTCAGTCAAACTCTGGCGTAAAACTCACTAATTTAGCTGAACCAGAACAGCGACTCTGGGAACGGCTTTGGTTGATTCGCTCCAATTTTGGGCAGCGAAAATATGCAAAACCTGATGCAATCAATTTACATTTTGCACTATATAGTTTTCCTCTTTTGCAAGTTTTACCTAGGGGGGTTCCTATTACCTTTTCCTTTCACGGGCCTTGGGCATTAGAATCTAAGCAGGAGGGTTCTGGTAAGCTGAGTGTTTTTTTGAAGCATTGGATAGAACAAATGGTCTATCGTCGTTGCGATCGATTTATTGTTCTGAGCAAAGCATTTGGTGAGATTTTACATCAAGAATATCAAGTTCCTTGGAGCAAAATTCACGTAATTCCCGGCGGTGTCGATCTTTGGCGATTTCAAATGAACCGATCGCGCCCTGAAGCCCGCACGCAGATCGACTGGCCCCAAAATCGCCGGATTCTCTTTACAGCGCGTCGCTTAGTGCATCGAGTTGGACTCGATAAGCTGTTAATCGCTATAGCGATGATTAAACCTCAAATTCCTGATATCTGGTTGGCGATCGCTGGCAAAGGGCCACTAAAAGCGGTTCTTGAGCAGCAAGCAACAGATTTGGGACTCAATGACAACGTTAAATTTCTCGGCTTTTTGCCAGATGACCAACTACCTATAGCTTACCAAGCCGCCGACCTAAGTGTGATGCCGAGCCAATCTTTAGAAGGGTTTGGATTATCCGTGCTAGAATCCCTCGCCTGCGGCACTCCAGCGCTATGTACTCCTGTTGGTGGAATGCCAGAAATTTTAGAGCCGTTTTCACCAAATTTGATTACTGCTTCTTGTGAGGCAACAGCTATTGCTGAGCGATTGGAACAACTGCTAACTGGAAAAGTACCCATGCCTTCTAGAGAAGCGTGTCAGGAATATGCTGCTAAGAATTTTGATTGGCAAACAATCGCGCAAAAAGTTAGAAAAGTGTTGTTAGCCTGAGGAACAAAAGAATTAGAATAGGACTTATCCCTATGCGTGTCATTATCGGGAAAATTAAGGATTTTGCCAGGATACAGCCTACGCAAAAGCGAGGTTTCACCTCAGTTTGACAAGCATAGGGATTACCCACAGACTCTACTTTAGGATTTACGCAACTGGCACAGGACTATCGACTTATAGGGTGCGCCAGATTTTCATTATGAATGGATTATGTAGGGCTTGGTGAGAGTAGAGATCCTGACTAATTGTGAAACTTGGGTTCAAGACTGTAGTTGTAGAGTTCTTTGCACACCGCACCTTACCACTACAGATAGTTTCACAATTGAAAAATTGCGTAATTCCTGTAGAATGTATGGAAAAGTTTTTAGGTAAAAAAAACGAATGAAAATACTATTTCTCGACCAGAGCGGTAAGCCTGGTGGCGCCGAGCTTTGCCTAATAGATATTGCCAAACCATATCGAGATAGCTGTCTAGTTGGCTTATTTGTCGATGGTTCTTTTAGGCAATTACTAGAGCAACAGCAAATTCCCGTTGAGGTGTTAGCGACTGAAGCGATCAAAGTTCGTAAAGAAAGCAGCTTGACACAGAGTTTAAGTAGTGTAACCGCGCTACTGCCTTTGATTGCTAAAGTTGTTCAAAAAGCTCGTCAATACGATTTGGTCTACGCCAACACGCAAAAAGCTCTAGTTGTTGGTGCATTAGCTAGCTTTTTGAGTCGTCGCCCTCTCGTGTATCATTTGCATGACATTTTATCTACAGACCATTTCAGCCGAACCAACTTAAAAGTAGCTGTAACTTTGGCTAATCGCTTTGCATCATTGGTTATTGCTAACTCCAAAGCAAGTCAGGCTGCTTTTCTAGAAGCAGGAGGACGCTCGGACATAATCGATGTCGTCTACAATGGCTTTGAGCCTGAAGTCTATCAGAGCGATCGCTCTAAAATTAGCCAACTCAAGACACAGCTAGAACTTGATGGGCAATTTATCGTAGGTCATTTCAGCCGATTGTCACCTTGGAAAGGTCAACATATTTTAATTGAAGCACTTACCTACTGTCCCAAAAATGTAACAGCTATTTTAGTGGGTGATGCGCTGTTTGGCGAGCAGGATTATGTCCAGCAATTACACAAACAAGTGGCAGAATTAGGACTTGAAGATCGAGTTAAGTTTTTAGGCTTTCGTTCAGATATTCCGCAGTTAATGGCAATTTGTGATTTAGTTGCACATACCTCAACCGCACCCGAACCTTTTGGGAGAGTTATTGTCGAGGCTATGCTGTGTGGTAGACCTATAGTTGCGGCTCAATCTGGAGGTGCTATTGAATTAATAGAACCGGGCATCAATGGCTTTTTGGTTCCTCCCGGCAAGCCAGACCAACTCGCAGAAGTTATTAATACCTGTCATAACCAACCTGAGTATACGATCGCGATCGCCCAATCGGCCTACGAGATGGCTAGTCGGCGTTTTCACCAGACCAACATCGATCGGCAGATTGCGGATTTACTGGGTCGAACATTTACCTGACTTGTCCCAATAGAGCATATTCCATTTATATGTGGCACATGGTATTCAGTAGATAAGCGGAAAAAATGAAACCTTATGCGATCGAGACGAGTGAAAAAATAGTTAAAGCATATCAACAAGGTGATACATCTATTCTGAAAGTAGCTGCCCGATTTGATGTGAGTACAGCCTTTGTCCAGAAACTCTTGAAACAAAAACCAATGACTGGTCATGTTCAACCCAAAAAACAGGGTGGAAGCCTTAAAAATGTCTTACATTCGCGCACAACTCAATTGACCGAGAGGGTGGAAAATATCCTGATATTACATGAGTCAGAATATTGTGAATATGGGAGTTCTTAGCCACAAGAACTCTCTCAGCTAAGCGTATGATGTGTCGCTCCAGGTAAAAAAACTTGCATCGGACGCGAAAAAAAAGACAATAGGTCGCAGTCAGTCTGCCACCGAACGAGTGCAAATTTTGAGGTATTCCTTATTGGGATCAGGTGAAAAAAATCGACCTGGACAACCTAGTTTTTTTGGATGAAATGGTCGTTTTATGGGGGTTGAGACAAACCTATGCACGTTCGCCTTCTGGTAAAAGACTCTACGATTTAAAACCATTTTATCGGGTGCAAAAGTAACGGTTATCGGAGCAATTAGCTTAAAGAAAGTAGTAGGATTAATGGCGCTAAATGGAGCGATGGATGGCAAGGCATTTGAAGTTTTTGTTGAACAGTTTTTACTACCAAACTTATGGGATGGTGCAGGCGAAGTCAATTGATAATCTACCAGCTCATAAGTTGGGGGTGATTGAACCATTGATGCAAGCTGCTGGTTAAGCGTGTCCTGAATTTATCACCTCCCGAATCCTGACTTTAATCCGATAGAATTATGGTGGTCACAACTGAAAGCTTTTTTACGTCAGTTCTCGCCAACCACTACCACTCCGGGTTAACCTTTTACTTGGCACTGCGGTTGATTTGATCAATACTAACCACTTCAAAAACCGGTTTACAAGCTGCTGCTGTTGTACTTCATAAACCTGGAATATGCTGTAACCCTCTTTTGTCACTTTCGGCAGGAAATAATCTGGGATGGTTATAGCATAAGAACTTTTACCAAAAACCTTGATTTCAGCCATTCTGTTAGAAAATAAATGCTTAAATCCTTGATGTATCTACAGTTGAAAATTTGGAGTTAATTTTTATTTTCCCAGAGTGACAAAAAAGGGGTAAGATGTTTGTGCTGGAAAATGGAAGTGTTGTGGTATCAGGTTAGCCATACAGATTTGATTCAACAAAAAGGAATCTATACCACACTTGGGCAACAAGTTAATGGGGGAAATACCAAGGCTATGGGAATTGCCAGTATCTAGGGAAGCAGTCAAATCTAAATATAATAAACTCCTACGCAGCTTAACAGTCACGCAGGCTTCTTATTAGGGAAGGGTTGAGAGGCTACCCTCAACCCTTACCCGCTAAAAATATTAGTGTTATTTTCCATCGTTGAGACAGGGCGAATAATTTTTGACGATCGACAAACAGTTCCGTCCATCAGCCGTTCTCTCGTAACTAATACTGTCTCCGATGTCTTTGATCAATTTTAGACCCCGCCCGCCTGGAGAGTCAATATCGGTTTGTTCCGACATATCTTTGATTTTTTGCTCTAAATCAAAGGGTTCGCCCCAATCCCAAATTCT
>Ga0247774_1000103_pt1 | contig 39474 bp, 27 predicted proteins | sample UWRJL001104B6_FD_179933 | JGI IMG/M metagenome (GOLD analysis project Ga0247774, IMG submission 179933) | Plant litter microbial communities from Arlington Agricultural Research Station in Wisconsin, United States - UWRJ-L001-104B-6 | ecosystem: Environmental > Terrestrial > Plant litter >...
ATCAGAGGGTGCCGAAGTGGGATACTCCTAAACCAAATCCCAACGAGGACCCCGCAACGCCATGGTCCAAGTCGCGAGCTGTGAGTCCGTTTTACCATTTTATTGTAGTTATTACATTCTGACGAGCACCACAAGGAGGCCGAGAACCTGAAGTCCAATGAGCAAGTTATTAGGAACATGGTGGCTGTGGTAGGAAGCGACGATCCGGAGCGGACCTTCAAGAACGTCGCAGGCCAAATCACATGGTGGGATTCCGTGTCAGGCATATTGACGGTTGGACCCATGAAAGTCACGTCCGGCAGGCTCGGTCGGGACCACCAGCTCGACGATGTGCCCAACCACTATGTTCGAGACATGGCACTACACTACGTGCTCGCCTTCAAGCCAGACCTAGCGATGGAAAAAAAACTTTACGAAACTGTCTTCCCAGATCTCAGTGTCGCTGATATCAAAGACTACGTGGCAGCCGTGAAGGAAAAGTACGGAGATCCGTACCGTCCAACCGTGGAACGCATCACACCAGTACCTCGGGAAATCCCTTTCCCAGACTATCTTCCACCAAATGGCGAAGATCCTGACTCCTATTTCCGCGAGAAGGAAATCCCGATTTGCCTTCGGAATTACGCTCAATGGATGCCTATCCATGCCGGCGTTAGCGACCCGTGGAGCGACATGGAGCCCGAATTCCTGAAAATGTATCCCTCTGGCCCGACGGAAATTCGATGGGATTGCGATCAAGTACGCCTGCTCATAAATGGTTTGCTTGAATACACAGACTGGCATGAGATGGGTTTCTTGCGCGTCTTGCCCAAAGTAGACCACGATCAGCTGGGCAGGTTCTTGGATAAGAAAGGGCCCAAGAATGGCGTGCAGATGAAGGCATATCACTACGCTTGGGAGTTTTTCAAGAAGAGGCAGATATTGGGCCTGCCGTTCCCGTTTCCGCAGTGCATTAAGCGGGCCGAGAAGGCGGCATCGGGCGAGGATGCTTTGCTGCATGATACGGAGGGGCGCAACGCGGCCGAGGAGAAGGGAGTTGGGGAGGAGACAGTTGAGAAGGCAAATCAGAAGAGTGGTGGAAAGGGTAGCAAGACGGTCGGCAAGAAGAGGAAGAGGGGAGTGTTGGGGGACGTGGATGCGAATGTGACAAGAGGCAGGGGAATGAAGAGGGCCAAGAGTAAGGTACCGGTTACGGCGTGATCTTTTCGAATGCGAGGCGGTTGCACAGGCTTCCTTGCGGTGTGATGGGGGCATAGTCCGTGTTTGTTGTTTATCCATATAATCCAGCTGTTCAAAGTATACGCGGCTTCTATAGTCAAGGCCCGGAAAGGCTTGAAAGACTTGCAAGATCGCTCTCCGTTATAGATCGTTTGAATTCATACCAGAGTTCGCTGCAGCGTGAGAAGCGAGTCGCTCTGTAACACTACTTAACGTGCTGGAAATATGGATCAAGAGCAAGGAGGCCTCGGAAGCCACCGGGAGGTTTGGCTATGTGTCTTAGAGGGCTACCCCAAGGTAGTTCCGCCCATGGAGCAGTATCAAACATTACGCAGAGAGGGAGCAGCGCGAATTACGGAGATCCAAAGGTAGTTCTTTCAAAGAAGTATGTGTAGGAAAGGGTTCTAGAAGAGAGTAGAAAGTTTCTCACATGAGCATAACTAAGCCAAAGGATTGATTAGATAAGGTGAAAATGATTGACTAAGCAACTACCAGCTCGTGATGCCTTCAGCTCATAATCCACCCCCAATCTTCTCTCTTCCGTGCATAGCTTGATTATGCTACCCCAACGAATCCCAGGATTGATAATCGGCACGAGATATAGGGGGAGATAAGAAAAACGGGCCACAATCCCGCACTGGCGTCTAAAAGGTAATGTTATCATCCTGCCAGATGCCCTTCGATTTCACTGAGCTAGTGTCAAATGCACCAAAATTCTTGGGCCCAGGGCCATAGTACAGGTGCAACGTCTTCTTGTGTCCCTCCCAGGGGTCGCCACCCATGGTGTCGTCGGTGACGGGATACGGCGCGCCGTCCATGGCGTTGGTCATGGGGAGCAGCACAATGGGCTGCTTGATGATATAATCGGCATAAACGGCACCAAAGAGTCGGATCCCCTGGCTCTCAGGTTGGGGGTATTGCGCAATCGCAACTCCGTCGCTACCGCGCGAGATGGTGAAGGGGGGCTCATGCTCCTTGCGGGCCCAAAGGCGGATGTCGGCAGGAGTGTCGGAATAGTAGTACAGGATGCTGATGGACTTGACGAGGCCCGGGGCGGGGTCTCCGAGGTACTTAGTCAAGTTCTCCGTGTCGATGAAGAGCTGGTTACCGCTAATCATTTCACGGATTTTGACGGTGACATCGACGGTGGCCCAAAGGGCGGCGATGATTGTCATGGACATGATGAATATCGATGGGGGAATTATATGGATGATAGAGTGTTTGGGTCAGGGGAGCTTGATTCTAGATTGTCGGGTGGCTTTGCTGGCTTAGTTGTTGGGTCGTAGGAGTATCGAAGTGACTGAATCGGGACGAGGTGGTGAAGTGATTGGGGTTTGAGCCTGTTTAGAATGAGAATAAAAACGCTGGATAAGGCGGGGCCTTTATGTTTAACAGTTCTATTCAACTCTGCTCATATCAATCGTATGCTTACAGCTTGTCCCATGCTTCCATCGTCTACCGTGACCGAGGCTGGCTGAGGATTTCCGACTCACACATCAATTTTACCAAAAACGTACGATTATTAACATTGCTGGGGCTGCCTGAATGATATAAATTCACCATCGCTAATGCACATAATTCCGAATTATCGTATGCCAGACTTCAGGACCTCGAGAGGGTGGAGAGGGCAACAACTTCCGAATGGCGACCAATAGGGGGAAAGATCTAACAACGTTTAGCTCGTCGCAGGTCGCCTCAATTTGACCCTCTAACCCTTTCGGGAAACTTTCATTCACTAATGAGCGCTGTGGGCTTCAAGCGAGCGCCACCATCTGCAGGCGGCAGCACCGCATCCCGCACTGTTTCGGGAGTTCGGAATCCCTACAGGTCGCCAGTGATGGACCGAGTAAGCAGAGGGGCATTTCCATTGACTTGAAATTTAGTGCGGGGGACCCGCGGGTGTCTTCTGCGCCAGCCACCGAAGTTGTTACAAAGACTGCCAATGTTAAAAGCTTGGGTTCGTTGATTTTAGGGTGACCAGATACGGTAAGCGAGAGGAAAATACGGAGCAAGCGATCCGGCGAGGTGCAGTAGTTGGAGCTGCTGGTTGGGTTGGCGCGTCTTGTCGGCACCTGACACTCCTCGCAGTCTAGACCGGCAATGCAAGAGGCGCTTAAGCGGCGGCCATAAGATGTAGCCAGCACCCATTCTTCATCTTCGAGAGAGGTCACAAAAGGGCTAATTTAGATTAGAGTGCCATTTCTGCCACCTAGCTATTCCTTCCCCCAGTCGACATCAGTGGCCCTAGCTGTTTCTTGTGTGGTGCTGCGGCGCGCTCTACGCCCACCTCCCCGATGGTCTATACAATAATTCTGACATTTGGGTTTCATTCCAAGGGCCTATTTTCAACCTAGGGAAGGGAGTATGGTCGAGCGGACCAGATGGCAAGCTGTCCAGTTCGTATACATTTGCGAAGCTGCTGCGTGAACTGAAATAGACTACTTTCGTTAGATAAGAGACCACCTTCACAATGTGTATGGTATTAAAAAAAACTTTCATCCTCTTGGGAGAAATGACGACCCTTGGCATCGATTTCACTTTACGTGGTGGGCCTAGAGGTGTAGGAGGGACGCTTCAAGGTCATTCAAACAAAAGGCGTTAATATCCGCCAAGTCAAGGCATGAGATACTGAATGCGGTCGTGGGCAGTCTTCTGATAGCGTCACAAAAAAACATAAACTCGTTTTGCCTCCATTTTGCCTCACTTTCCCTGAAAATTTCGGGCTGCCGCTTTTTCTTCTAAAGGGCGTCGGTTGGATCTAACTGCCTTGCTAAGAACTTACGTTGTCGTTGCGTAGATCTTAACCGAAGCTGAGCCAAGCCCAGTCAGAGTAAGAAGTAGTCATCCCTGGACACTCTTGAGAACGTCATCTGTTGAAACAATATCTCCATACGCATACTCGAATACCGCCAACCCTCTCTCGTGCTGGACCGCATTCGTCGTCCCGCACGCATCCCCCACCAAACAAGTATCAAACCCGCGATTGAAGGCCGCCCTTGCGGTCGTGTCACAGCAGCAATCCGTCATGACCCCGCACACGGCAATCTTCTCTACCCCCGCCTTCACCAGCAGTTCACTGAGCGGCGTGCCGAGAAAACCGTCGTACGTGTTCTTGGGGACGACGGGGAAATCGTCCCGCACGAGATCCCGGATGGACGGGATGAGCTCCCAGTCCTTGGTGCCGATGCGCACGGAGTTGTCCGGCCCCCACTTCTTGACGAGCATGTTGCGGAAGGGTGGCGTCAGCTCTTCGTCCGAGTGGCCGTGTTGGGTGAAGATGACAGGGAGGTTGTGCGACCGGAAGTGGGCGATCAGTTGGAGCACGTTGGGTAGGGAGGAGGTCACCATCGGAGCGAAGAAGTTCTGCATGTCGATGACGAGAAGGGCAGTTGCCATGACGGCGGCAAGCTGTGTTAACCTGAGTGACCAGAATTTTCCGGAAGGTGAGAAACTATGTCTCTTGAATATTAGGCGCGAGACAGTGCAAAGTTGTAGAGGGAGCTGAGAGGTAATGAATTACCGGCTATTGTTGGCAAGCTGCGCGTTGTGGGGCATCGGAATTTTACAGCGGGATGGCAGCGAAGCCTCAAATATGGGGCCTGTGGCAAAATTTGGTGATTGGCTGTTGATGTCATGGCAGCTGGGGGCGACACCAGGCGGAAGAACAGTACCTGCAAGGTTGTTTCACTGCAACGGGATCGGGGCACGCCTAGACTATCTAGGTGTAGGTACTGGGTAGAGCGCCGAGACTTCTCGACTGGTGTCGCAGAAGAATGCTCTTGATATTCTGAATTTCTGACAATCTACCAGCGAGACACTACGCCTCGAGCAGCCGCACCAAACATTTCAGTTGACTAGTTGGACTTCTAAGTGTTTATCGTCGGGTTCAGCCACCTGTGGCCAAGAGGCTGCTCAGGCGGACAAGGGCGTGCTCTGAATGTAGGTGCAATGCAAGGTTTTGCTTTCAATCCTTGTCAAGTTAGTTCCCAATGTGGGCCAACCCAATTATCTCCATGCATTCCTCGTAGTACCTTCAACTTCTATCTGGTCCGTAACTTCCAATCCAAATACCACTCTGGTGCTCTTGAAAATAGTGCTCTGGGCATTTTGTTACCCATCTGCTGGCTTTTGTCCATACACGACGTAGCTATTGGTGTGTTAGTAGTGTTGCATGGAGTGTAAAGTAATAGGCCTAAAAGAAGCTAACGGGGAAAATACTCACTAAGTATAATATGAATGGAAGGCCTTGGATTTGAGCTCGGATCTGACTTTGGCCACGAGGGCGAATGTTTCCGCCTCAGTATAGCCCGCCGCAATCAGTGGCTTGAGCGAAAGCCCCTCAAGTCCGTCTAGTAGCTGTGCCAAGTTGATCATGCCAAGCTCCTTTAGCAGAGGGTCCTTGGCCCACGGGCCGATAGGAATCTTGATGACCTTCTGATTGACATTAATGAACCCAACTTCCTCAGCCCATTTCTTCAAGTTCAAGCCGGGAGAGCAATCGCGACCGATGTTCTCGCCCTCAATTGTGCCGAGGATGACCTCAGCCCATATGTATGTGTTGAACTCTGGCGTCAATGTGCCGTCATCGGATCGGTACCTAAAGTCGTAGTCCTGAAACTCGGCCCAGCCTCCCGGTGTGAGATTGCTAGGGTCACTGTATCAGCGACCAAGACGAGAACCCATCAAAATCGACCAACGTACTCATAGACTCTCCGAAACAGCTGAGGCCAGTTTAGAATAGAGGCAGCCATGTACCGCGAGAAGATAAAGTCGAACTTGAAGTCATACGCCCATTCGCTCTCAACATCGTCCACTTCGAACTTTACATTTGGTGGCACCCTGAGCAGGATTAGCAATACGACCTACTTGGAGCCGTTAGCACGGTAGGCGCGTCATACCAGGTGTTCTGGACAGGACTCAGATCGTTTCCAATGACCTGTCAATGTGGTCAGACATCATATATAAGCAATTCAACGGGATCAATGTACGCACTTCGGCTCCGGGGAGCAGATCGCCCATGTCAACGGCCCCTGGAATCCCCGTGGTAAGAATACCATCATTTTTGCCAAGGCTCGTTTCCTGAGTGACGTACAAGAGCCTGTTCCTGTTCCAATATCTAGGACCTTATGAACATTGTCCCGGTCGAGAGGCGCTAGAAATAATTCGCCGCCAATTGCCTTGACAAGCATCACGTGTGTCATGTCGAGGCGTTCCAATTCACGCTGTGAGGGTGTCCGGTCAGTACAAGGCGTGGCAGTGATCATAAGGCATCATGGGTTGTTTGATGGTTCGGAAGACGTGCCGCATCGTTGGGGAAATTGTAGGCTGTTTGTTCGAAATTGTTAGCCCAGAAAAATAACAATGCCGGCAACCAACTTACCTCCTGCGCGGTACGCATGGTACCGCCGGCCATGCTCTGTGGGGAAATTGAGAACGCTCGAAGTCAGGGACTCGGTAAAGGAAGACCTGTTTCAGCAGTCTAGGAGTCAGTGCATGTTTGTAGCGGCATGTGCCTTGGTTTGTCCTAATCTCGTACAATCGGTCATCGAAGCCGTCATCGTCGTCGAAATCCTATGGCAATTCACAGCGAGAGTCAGAGGTTAGCCGGAAGGCCGGCGCGAAATGGATTCGCCCTGGCACATACGAGATCGGCCTCGAGGTTGGTTGGAGGCTCGGTTGCGGGAGCTCCCGGCGCTAGCTCCGAGGCTCTTTTGGGGGATGACCTCGGATGTCCCTTGGTGGGCGAAGCGTCAGCCATGATTGGGATTTCGGCAGCTGTCGGCGTGCCAGTTCGACCCGAAATCAACAAAATCCCCACGAAGCAATCTTGGTATTTTTGACGACACTAGATGGTTTGAGGCGGGGATTTTGGCGACCGGCGACTCTGGAATGTGGAGGGCACTGAGCATCTTCAAGTACTCTGCGGCTACTCTGCGGCTACTCCGCAAGCGGGTCGGCCTACATGCGGCGTGCGGGACGAGCTCGAGCGTCATTTGCTGCTTCCCCGTTGCCGTATTCGGCTAGCGCCAAAACATTTTCACCAAGCGATGGCGGTTTCCACTGGCATTTGTAGTTTAGCGCAACTGCGAAGTTCCCACGGAGAGCGAATCCGAGCCAATCTCGCGAGGATGTGTCCTTGCTGCATCCGAACTTCGAGGGTGCGTCTGGTTCAGAGGTACGTACCGTCGTTTCTCTGCAAGATGAAGTTACCATCTACCAGTGGTTTTGGCTCCCCTTCCCATGACGACAAAGCGGCAAGGCGCTACATGAGCCTGGGTGATCATTTTAAGATTAAATAGGCCGTACGATATTCCCGTTTCCTTTTCACGAGCCTCAATCTCCGAGCTAACCTCAACGGTGAGCAATTGCCCGTCCCAATTTCGTGTGCTTCCTGAGGCATCTAGAGCTTGGGTCGTCTCAACTCCTAATATCTGCCGATGGTATGGGCTGCCTTTTGACCATACCAGTCTTTCTCCTGGAACGGTGGGCATCAGAGAGACGTGAATCCGAAGTGGCAAAACTAGTTTCTTCTAGAGGTGGTTGCCAAGCCAATTGGCCATCGGGGATGCTTGGCTGGAACAGGGCTATTTCTGAGGAATCTCTGAGGTCTAAGAAAGTCCGGCCGGCTAATCGGCGTATGCACCGTAGGTGTGCAGGCGCCAGTAGTAAATATTGCAAGAGCTCGGTATTCGGACCTGAAGAAGCCCGCTACCTCAGAGCGACAATCTGAGTCCTCTCTTGCGAGTTATTCACAACAGGCGCTCTGCGTTTATTTGCCTTGTACCGTTGACTTAGGCGAGAGGTCGAGGTAAACTGCACGGAGCCTCGTCCAAACGGCCTTCTGACCCTGTTGAGGATTCATCGGCCATTAGAGGCCACAAACCCCCGGCACGAGGCATCAGCCTGCCTCGGAATGGCCGACAAGAGGCCAGAGTACCTTAAAACTGCGCAAATTTGAACTTCATGATGCCCCACTAGACCGTCTCTGGCTCGCGTCTCAAAGCAACAGTAACGGATGTTGTTTAAGACCAGAGAATAGTCGCTCGGATGGATCCGTTAGAGTGGCAATATGGCCAAGGTGCTAGTGGACGCGAAGCCACCGGTAATTTTGGAAGAGAATAAAGGGCAGAGTAGGTGGGTTGTTGTTGGGGCGACCTGCGTTCATAAGATAGTACATGGGAGCTACCGATTACGGCAAACTTCATGAGAATCTGGTTTATGTAGGGCTAGTAAACGACGTATATAGAATTCCATCTCTTTATTCTTGGGTGTCCCACTAGAAATGAGATAATCATACCTCGATATTATGCATCGTTAGTATTCAACCGGCCCCAGCATCCGACCTGCCGCGTCTCATTTATTACACACGTTACAATATCCTGAGCCGTGCCCCGCTAGATTAATATTCTAGATCGGACCGCAGCTCCCACGCGCCGCCGATATTACGGCTCCGAAGCCAATATTGAATTTAAGGCATTGGTACCGGACGCCAGCCTCCGAAAAATGCAGCAGCCTATAAAGGATGCCACGCCCGAAGAATTTTGATGATCCCGTTGACGTCTTCGATTCAACATCGTCAACTTGTTGCGAAGGCTAGGCCCCCGATTTTATCAGTCCTCTTCAATCGCTCGTCTCCGAAATGAGGACTGGCACTGCTGCCCTTGCATTTATCGCGGGGAACGTCCCTGTTACACTGGCACATACCTACATCTGGGTAAGAGCCCTACCCTTCAACGAGCGTCTACACAGGAAATTTCTTGCTAAATGTTCATCAGGGGGTGTTTTTGAATGGCGTCGATCAAGGAACGTTCAGGGGGATCAGGACTCCGGCGTATAACGGACCGCCGCCCCGTGGCTACGCCAACTCACCAGTCAAGGACCTAGATTCCATTGACATGAGATGCAATGTGCTAGGGGACATCCCCGTGCTCGACACGATAAATGTCAGGCCAGGCGATAATTTGACTCTTGATTGGCACCACGACTTTCGAAATGCGGAAGACGAAGTGATTGCTGACTCTCACCATGGTAAGCTGGTGACCACCAAGTCCCGAGGCCCGTTGACCTACCGCTTTCTCGCATTGGCCAGGAGCTGTCCGCACTCGAGACTCAGGCTTCGCTAATCTACTTTGCCCCCGAAGGTCCGATTATGATATATCTTTCTCCCGACCCACCAAGTGAAGGCTCCTTCGTTAAGATTTACCACAAGGGAAAATATGAGCAACCGGGGGAGCCACTGTCTCCCGGTAAATGGGCAACGACTTCCGATATTGCAATGAACGGAGGCCACATGAATGTCCGCATTCCGGCAGGCTTGAAAGCCGGCAAGTAAGTACTCCTTCGAGAACCTTAGTTGCAGCCCATGAGGGTTCGCTTCAAGGCATATCTCACTCTTCTCCACCTTGATTTGACAAGTCATTGATATCGTGTAGATACCTGTTGCGAGCTGAAATGCTGGGTCTCCACGAGGGCGACGCAATATTTACAGAGAACCCACGGCGCGGCGCGCAATTCTATCCAAACTGCGTCCAACTTGAGGTAAAGGGTGATGGAACAGTCGAGCTCCCCAAGGGAGTAAGCTTTCCTGGAGCATACAAATATGACGATCCAGGCGTTCACCATGACGTGAGTCAACCTGCTAGTTGTGCCGAATTCCGCCCCCCCCTCTTTTTTTTCAAGAAAAACGAAGAAGGTATCTGACACATAGGAAAAGGTGTATTGCAGCACCAAGACAACCACAACGGCGCCGTGTACCACCGAATACATCATCCCCGGTCCAACAGTCTGGGAAGGAGCGTGGCCCGAAACCCCTGAAGCCGAAGTCGGCCCGGTATCGGGGCTAACGAAGCCTGAAAGTTGGTCAAGTTGGATTCAGAGCTCCGTTGTCACGTCAGCCACATTTTCTGGGAAAGATATGGAGGTTGTGGGAACCTCGACGTACGTAGCCTCTTGGCCAACGCCAGCTTGATGGCAGATTTGTTATTAGTGACATTCTATAAAACTTAAAGTTAGGGATCAATGAGTGGATATTGGTGCATTCCATCGCTATTCCTTAGAGTGCCGCATTTTTTACTGGGCGGCGCAACTGCCGTATCTTAGTCTCATGAAGTGTCCGTTTATATCACGTATTATTCTTTTCACAGTATTCCCTCTCCAAGGTGCCTCGAATGTATCCGGCTTGTAGGCCATCACCTATGGGTGAGAAGCCCTCTAGCAGAGACCCATTATTAACAAAGAGTAAGGTATGACGCTGCCAAAGCCCATCCTTACAATACGACGCAGGTTGGAGCGAACTCACTTTTACGTGGAAGAGGCGACGCAACGTCTAGATCGTTACGTTAAAGGACGGACCTACCCTCCGTTGCTGAACAGGCTTTGACCAGTTATGAGAAGCATATCGACAGTACGCTAGCAGTAGAAGCCTTAGGTTAATAGATATTAGGTAGAGAACATACTCTAAATATAAGAGGACTTCCTGTCCTAATATATTCATATTCTTATTGTAGAATATCCGCTCGGGCTTACTATGCTTACCCCAATCCGTTGTTTAGGGTTATAGGCTTTTAGAACCAGTATAAGCCTTTTTCTTAGAGCGGTATTCTTAACCTAACGGTTCAATATATCCTTGGCCCAGCAGGTACCTCCTTAGGGTTCCTGGCGCCGAAGTCAGGCTCTGTAGGAAAGTGACTCCGAAAAGAGAGTATGCATAGATTGACGCGTATAAAGGCAACATAAGACGATATTCAGTGTCTTTTTGGTCCTGACCTGTGCCCCTGAGCGCCTCGCGTATTATGCCATCACACCTCCGTGGCCTAAGAAACCAGCAGACTAGCGCCTCCTACTGCAGCGTCGGTGGCTGCTCTTCGCCAAACCCTGAGACAGGCGCTAGTTAACCTATCGTGGACAAAGAAACCAACGAGCTACCTCCGGCTCATTTCTTCGGCTCATTTCTTCGGCGTTTCCGCTTCATTCTTGTAGTGGTCCCGCAAGAAGTCCTCCACCTTCGTCCAGACTATGTCCGGGTAACGTGCGTTGTCAAGCGGTTCCAGCTTGGCCTTGCCGGAGAACATGTTGGCCATGTACTGCATGCCCTGCCAGGGTGGCATCATCTTATCCTCGCCGCCCATCACACGCCTCATCACCGAGATGATGAGCTCCAAGAACCACACAGCGCCGATCCAGGACACTGAAAACGGACGCGCGGAGTCGCTACCATCTGCCCGTGCCGCAATGGCCGCCAACTCACGGGCGCTGGCGACGTCGCCGGCAATGCGTAGGAGCTTGGGCGCCGGCTTCGGATCGGCGGCGACCGCAGCTGTGTAGGCCGCAGTGTCGGCCATGGTGGTGAAGTCGAGTTTCTGGTCGGCGCTGCCGGCATACACCACCTTGCGCTTCTTCCTATCAACCAGAGACACCTCGCCAATAAGCAAGTCCGTGAAGGCGCCATTGAGGATGCTGGTCCATGCAATGCCCGACTCGTCCAGACGTGGGTGGAAGCTGCGGCGCAGGTCGAGGTTGCGATTGGATCCGGTTTTGGTCTTGGTGAAGTCGATGGAAAAGTCGGAGGGGATAAAACGTGGCACCTTGGCGGAAACGGCAGCGTCGAGCAGTCGGCCTTGCGCCGTCAAGATTACGTCTGCCAGCCCCTGTAGTGTAGAGACGACGCAACGCGCGCCCGTGAGCTCCCGGGTGAGGGTCGGAGTGTCGGCCAAATCGACCTCTACGACGGAGACCCCGGGAATCTGGAGCAGGGGATCGGTCTTGGTACTGGTGGAGCCAGGCCGGACGAGTGCTTTCACGATGACGCCGCGCTTCCGCAGCTCCGACGCGATCAGTTTACCCATGGTGCCAGTGGCACCGGCAATGGCGACGAAAGATTTTGTCGACATTTTGGGGCAGTTGTATGCGAAAAGAATAGGGACAAAGGGAAGCAAAACGGCACAAGTTTGGATGGCTGCTGGCTAGCAGAGTCAAAGGTAGAGTGATCGTTCGATGATAACTTGAGGTAATTTTAGAGGCTAGGAGGCTAATGCTTCGTTCGGTTTTGATCTTTGATATGCAACCAAGCCGGCCTATATATCTGGAACCTCGCTCAATGGGTAGGTCCAGTGGGTAGAGACATGCTTACAAATGCTACGGGCGCGTTTTCCAGTATCCTGTTGAGGGTGTGTTCGCGTCGTCGGTTCTGTCAGGTTCAGGTGGGTCCCGACAGGGGTGCATCGTTGTTAGGTGGGGCCTTGGCAAAATAAAGCTCTATAATTGGCTAAAGCTTTCTTATCGATAAGCCCTACCTACTGGGGTACTCTGCGCTAAAATTCCGGAATGTGGGATGATTTGCCCGTTTCCTTCCCTAAGCAACGCTAGCTATTTTCAGCAGAATGAAAAACTGAACCTGACGAAATGACAAGACGAACACACCCGAATAAGTAGCTTCTATCCATCGTCCTCTTATCCCGCAACAGTAATGTAGAAGGGAACAGAGGGAATAGGGAACACCACTAAGGGTTAAGAGTCGGTAATCACGGGGCAGGTTACGAGTGATCACTGGGGTTGGTTGACTAGTTATTAGTCTCTTTATTTCGTGTTTCCGAAGAAGTGTAGATTACGTATTGTTATATAGTAATACAACCAGATTCCAGGACAAGAATATTTTCTTGTTATGGTGATTACTGACACCCAACATGAGATTGGGGCGTCTTGGTGATATCTGAATCCCATTGAGGAACAGCAGCGAAGTCGACGGCGAGATCGAAAATACTCTATCGCCGTCTTCGGGTACAGCAGGAACTCCGGACCATTCAGGATATGATTCTTTTTGCGAAGGACATTGGGTTGCAATATCGACTGCTCGCCGCTCTCAGTACTCTGTCTTCTGGGTGCTGGGCTTGAGCGTTGCGATATTCGAGAACGCCTTTGCTGAGATAGCGAAGGTAATACGATACCAGAACCATCGGTGAGATGGTGTAGATAGATCGGAGATAGGCCAAATGGAACTATATGATAGACGGGATTATACCGAAATAGTAGGAATGACAAGATAGCCTGAAGGGAGGATACGAAAGAGGATTCTCCAAGTTGAAGTTTGAAGAGGCTTATAACTTTTTGGAAAGCATCATTACCTGCCTAAGTAGAACCTTCGGTCCAATAAATGATAGTTAAGTACTATGAACAGAGCAATTGAATTAGGAGCCAAGAGGAAGAAAGGCCGTATTAGGGCCTACTATCCCCAGCTAAAGGGAGGGGAAGCCGCGTTAGTACCGAGTAGCTTACGCGCTCCGTGTAGGTTCCATACTGAGGTTTTAAGCAGGCTTAAGACCCTGGGAGTTGCGATAATTCCTTAGCAGGAATAAAACGAAGGTTTATTGAGAATGGAGTATACGAGGTCCGTAGGCGTAACTGTTCGAGTCTATACCACACTACCCTTAGGAGAGAAAGAGTAGAAATCAGAGTCTTGCAACCCTAATACCCAACTACACCGTCTTTGTTTCTCACTCTACTCAACCACCTCTCGGACAGACCGTCTATCACAACACACCTGAGGATATATCTCAGCTGCCCGCGTTCAATAACCGAAATATTCACTACGATGTGACTCATGGACGCCCCAATGACTTGAATGAAGGCGAGAGCTGGTTTTAGGCGTGATTTCGAAGATTTAGCGGTAAGTGGAAGCTTGGAGCGTGCGATCGAGTGGCGTAAACTAAATGTCTTTAGTGGGGCTATTGATTGGATGAATGGAATGCCAGAGGCAACATGGGCCGATCTTCTATCTCCTCAAAGTTTGTGCTTCTTCAGATTGGCTCATTTGACCACGGGTTATTGGCATGACTATGAGTTGTAACATGCCGAATCGTCTCCTATGTTTAAATCGAATTAAAATCTATGCTACCGGGTTTCTCGTTGTTACTTGCGGGTGACAACAATAGTCGTCTTTCACGAGGCTAATCAAATCGCAACCCTTAATTTCCTGGAGTCACAGGGTCTAGCCCGACCACTCAGTGGAATTAGTGACGGATGGAAACGCTGCAATTCAAAACGCGGGTCCGCTACAGAATCGAGGCTCTCTGATGGGTTGGGTGAGCTGACACTCCGCCATTTCCCTTGAACGCAATATGTCTAGAGTGACCTCGCATCAAACACCTTACGAACGAGATCTTCATTTCCCACCTGACTGAGCTATTTACAAAACCTGATTCAATTCAAAACATCCTAGTCGAACTCGGTAGATCCAGCAAAGCTCTTTCTTTAAAGACGCTCGTCACACATTGTCTGACAATTTGGTTTCCCACCAATTGCAGTTTCCAGTACGCCTAGTGAGCGAATGGTCGAATATATTCCCTTTTATATGCTTATCTCCCCGGGCGTGACCGGAGGGTCAGGTTGCGGGTTGAAGTCGGACTTCCTGGGGTTCCGCTTCTCGCTGAGGATAGGTGCAAGGGGAGGGCTATGAAAACGCTCGAGAAGGCCCGCAGAGTTATCGCTGCTGCGCTTTCCACCTATTATAGAGTTAGAGAGTGCTAAAAGAGGGGCTGTTGGGTTATTGTTGGAATGAGACATGCTCGTTGTAGGCAGAGCGTAGCTAGTGGCAATGAGGATGCCAAGTGCGAGGCTCAGATAGGTGGAGCGCATCTTTGCTAGCGGTGGGCCTGAAGCTCGCCTTAAGAAAGTTTGCCTGTATGGTTGCTCGCTATGTCCGGAATGGTAACAAACTGAAAGCGTCGGGATGAGGATCGAGATGCGACTTCCGTCGGTGTTTTTATGTTAAACTCGAGAATCACGATACTTGTCGGATTCATGACGTATTTTATATACTCTTGAAACTCATAAAGTCTCCGAAACGATGTTCAGCTTGAATGCGGCGAGAATATAGCCTATCAATATGCCTCGTACCAACCCCACATTCATCCACTAGTGCGGCTGAGATTCGTGATCGTGGTCTCCATTGGGTGCGGATATGGACCCTACCGGTTTGCGGAGTCTAAAAGGGGGCCGGCCGGGTTCAAACAACGTTCCGTATACCGGGAGGCTGTAGTAAGCCTAAGCGTAACGATTGGTTTATTTGGTTTTGAAGATAAGTTAGTCGCGTAATCCCGTCCGCATCCACGATATTCTCATCTCTACCAGGTGGGAGAACTGCTTCAGTCGAGATTGAAGAATAGCTCGTCTAAGACTGAACGAAAGGAAGGAAGTCGTATGTCGGTTCCGTGGTATAATCATCAACGCCATGACCCCCTTCGTACTATCAAAGACGAAATCTGCTCTCCACACCGTTGGTGTAAAAGTCGTGTTTATAAATTATTAGTCCATTCAATACCTCTTCGGCCTTGTTCGATTGGACACATTGAATGGCTTTCGTGTATTAAAATTCATCATTATGGCTACTCGGATATCTAAACTCTCCCTCTATCCCCCGAAGTCAATTAGGATTGTGGGTATCTGCGTTCCTCTAGGTGGTACTCGTCAAAGCCCGCATTGCCTCCAACGGCCTTTTCTATCCATTTTTACCTTCGTTCTCATAATACGTTACTTTAAGCTACCTCAGTCTCTTCGCCTTCCTTTTTCTCCGCAACTTTGGGAGGCGCGGTTTGTCCCCTCTTCTGCACCACAGCATCCGCCAATGCCAAAACACAAACCGCCAGCTCAGCAATAAATAACGGAATCAAGTTCCATCTCCACCCACACATGAGAGTCACGTGGTGCTCAATCGTTTTCCTGTCCCCATCATCTTCGAGCGGCAATTTCAAGACTGCAGCAAACCATCCATTTGGCGTCCACGTGTCCTTGGTGTAGCGTTTCCCGTCGAGCGATGCCGCGAAGTCAACGTCAATCGTATTTCCCTTGTGCCGATTCGTGACAACGTTGACGTAAATAAGGGCCCCAAGCGTCAGCATCGTCCCCAGCACCGTCGCAACCAGCCAAGCGAAGTAAATGATCCGCATCCAGTTGGGGACCTTGGGAGCAGTGTGCGTCAGTCGGCGGGCGGAAAGCACGACGATGCCACCTAATCCGACGAGTATGAAAGCTGTTCCCGCAGCGCCGTTGCTTGTGTGGCCCTGGTCGGTGAGAATGTGGGCAGGGTGCGCGGCGAGAAGAAAGCTCCCGCCATCATGCGAGATTGGGTAGGGACCTCCGGCGCCGAGATTAAGCCAGTGAACCATCCTCGATAGAAATGCCATTTCGATGGCGGCATCGATCATTAGCAGTCCGATGCTTATTTTGAGCAAGAGATCCGTCGGTGGCGCCATATTCGTGAGCGAGGATGGTATCGCATCCACCCTACGGAAGTAATTGATAGCTCTTTGCGACGCAGGAAATCGATCGAGGGATGGAGCACAACGTTCCGGAGTTAGTAGTCCCTGAGGTGTTAGGAGCTATTTAAGTGTTCGCTCGGAACTGGAGGGCTGAATGAGCGAAAAGAAATTGCGAGCCGTATTCCCGCCAAAATCTCACGGATTATCATCAATATTGGCTGGCTTGCATGCGGCGCCGCGAGAATCGCCAATAGAACGCCGCCTCGCGCGGGCTTATTGCGGGGACAACGCCCTTCTCACCAATGAGCGCCGCGCCTGGGTAACATCTGACTGCCGGGGAGCCGGCTCCTTCCCAAATTCTTGTCTGACCAACGCCGCCAGCCCTGCACAGCCAGCCAAGCGCGACGCAATCGACCAAATTTGGTCGGAGGCCACGTCAAGATTCTTGCGACCAGGCGCTACCGATAAGTATGGTCGGAGGCGAGTCTAAAAAAGTCTAACGAAGCTAACTAACAGAACATGGCATATAAAATGTAGAGAATAATAAAAGTCTCTAAGTTTAAGCGGGGTTGTAAATGCTTTGGTTAGATCGAAAAAAATGAATTTTCGCCCGTATGGACCGCTTCGCGTAGTTACAAAACGACTCCTCCGCGCAATTAGCCACCCTAAGAAAAACACATACGACAGATAGTCTCGTTAAATCGTAGATATCGGGCCAGCCATCCCAAGCCTCAAATCTTAGTCCTTAATGAGAAACCATCACGGCTGTTTCGCCGCTTGATCGACTAGTTTGAGGTGGTCTTGTCTCCTGTCAGAATTAACAGGTGCTTAGGACACCTAGGGCCGTTGCCCCAGAATGTGGGGTACCAAGTTTTGGTGCAGCGGCCACAGTTTCTAACCTTTCCTCGTCGCATATGAATAATAGGGTTACGGTTATAAAGTTTCGGTAGGCTCGCCAATTAGACAACTCTCCGTAATTGTGGACGATTCGAGCCGCTTAGTGAATTGCTAACGATATAACTACAGCAAATCTTGAAAGTGGCCGATTATAGAAATAGCAGCAATGATAGTAGGCATACCGTTTACCATTGATACATCTACTTGAACGGCAATTGGACAGAACGGCAAGAAGGTGGATTTCTCGAAAGAAAAAAAAAAGGTTCTTTGGTTGGCTGGGATGAATTCTCTGTGGGGTTTTCACGTCCGAAGGTTCCGATGGCGGGTTGGCCATTTGTAAGAACTTTGGTCAACATTTTGGATGTTTCGAAGATCAAACCTCCGACGAGACGGCGACCACTCCACAGAACAATCGCTTTCCCGATACTTTTTGCAGACCCGCTCGCAACCATGCGCTCGCATCTGCTACCGTTAGTGCTGACAGGAAGGGGCAGCCCGGAATGTCTTCTGAAACGCCGTCTTTTTCCATGGACCGACAGACTACTTTACCTGGCCTCACCCCAGGCTCGATAAAACTTCACTGATACTAAGCATTACATAGATTAAAACGGCAGGTTAAAGGAGAACGAATAAAGATGTGGGGAATAGGAAAATTATTTACTTCCGTTCTGTTCGCAGGATGTCTTGCGACCCTCAACTTGGGACACCTGCCCTTCCACAGCGGTGATGGATTCCTCGACCCGCGCGCCTACGGAGAGGCAAAGAGCAGCCCCAACTCGAGACAGCGACGACAAGCAAACTCCAAATTTTTCAATGAAAACACCTCAAGTAAGCCGAATCACTCGCTCCAAGATCAACGAACAAGATAATTCTAATCTGTTCAAATGAAGAATTTTCTGTGGATGGGACCGCTATTCCTGAAGTTAACTTCGATGTGGGAGAGTCATACGCCGGACTCCTGCCAATTGGAGAGGCAAACGATACAAATCAATTATTCTATTGGTTCTTTCCGTCTGAGAACCCTGCTGCAGATAAGGAGATTCTTATTTGGTTGACTGGTGGTGTAAGCTTGTCCCGCATCACGGTGTCTACCTCGAGGAATGCGACGACCGGGGTTCTAACAGCTCGTAGCCTGGGTGTTCATCAGTCGGAGAGCTTCTCCAAGAAAATGGCCCCTTCTTGTGGCAGCCCGGTGTATTCAAGCCCTTTGCCAACAAGTGGAGCTGGCACCGCCTCACTAACGTCGTGTGGATCGACCAGCCCGTCGGCAGCGGCTTCTCGCAGGGCGAGGTCACGGCGCGGGACCAGTTTGATGTTGCACGGCAGCTCATGGGCTTTTGGAGGAACTTTGTCAACTTGTACTCGATGCAAGGCTACAAGGTCTACATCACAGGATCATCGTACAGCGGGCTGTATTGTCCTTATGTGGCGCACGAGATGATCGAGGCGAACGATGCGGAAAACTTCAACGTGGCCGGCATGATGATCTTTGACGCACTCTACTCGACCGACGTTCCCGCCAGGGAAATGACTGCGGTTCCGTTTACCGATAAGTGGAAGGACGCTTTGCAGTTTAACGCAAGCTTTGACCAGGAAATTCACGCGGCCGCAGAGGCTTGCGGTTACCCCGATTACTTGGACAAGTTTTTGGTCTTCCCGCCGTCGGGACAGCAGCCCGCCATCACAAGCCTTCCTGGCATGTCGGAAAACGGAACGCTTAGAGAGGAGTGCTCGCTCTTCACTCCACTGATAAGCGCAGCGTTTGACATCAATCCGTGTTTCAGCATCTACTCCGTCCTGAGCAAGTGTCCCCGCCGCTTTGATCCTCTCGGCTTCAGCGACGGCACCAATTTCATGCCCGACGGTGCAACCGTCTATCTCAACCGCCCCGACGTCAAAGCCGCTATCAAAGCACCCGTCGACATGGAATGGGAGTTTTGCAGCAGCGACCCCGTCTTCGTCGACGGCATCGACCTGTCCCTCGACGGCGGCCCGGGCAGCTTGCCAGTCTTGCCGCGGGTAATCGATGCGACGCAAAACGTCGTCCTCGGCCACGGCGCGCAGGATTTTGTCCTTCCCGAGGCGGGCGCGCTGCTTGCGCTGCAGAACATCTCGTGGGGCGGGCAGATGGGGTTCCAGGCCGCGCCGAGCCGGCCGTTGGTCTTGCCGTTTTCCACCTCGGATCCAGACGACCTCCTTAATATTGCCCCGGGAGGGACGGTGGGCACGTGGACCCAGGAGCGGGGCCTCACATATTTCGGAGCCGCCACGACGGGTCATTTCCTAGCCATGGAGGCTCCGTCACTGGCGTACCGCGCCCTAGAAGTCTTGCTCGGCAGGGTCGAAGATTTTGATTCGCCGGCGGGGTTTACGACCGACGATAATTCTGCTGCTGGGCCGTCGAATGCGACGAATGAGCAGCGAGTTGATGCATTGGCGGCAGGGGAGAACGGGCTTGGCCCAGAATCAGGCGCGAGTACGGTGGCTTCAATGGCGATGTGGCTAGCGTGTACTATCGTAACGCTTTTCGTGAGCACGATGTAAGGATAGTAGAGCATTGGCTTGTAATGGCTATAACTCGGAGTTTTTAGGTCTAGAATATGCAACCACTTGTTTTTGGAAAAGATTTACCGAGTCTCTTTGGATGGTTTCTATTTCTTGACAGATTAAGGACGGGCCTAGGCCATTAGTGGCCTCTATTCTCTCCTGAACTCCTCACTGCGCTGCAGACTCGACAGCGTGGCAGCAAAAAGGTTGAGAGATCCTCAACTTTACTTCCAATAAGTAATATTGCCAAACCAGATCGCAAGGCCCAAGTGGCGAAGCCTGCTTGAACGCACTACGCCGGTTTCCGTTCATTTAGGCTAAACGCAGACCGAGGCTCCTGTCAATATCACTAGAGCGGGTCTCCCCACATCACCGCTCCTTCCCGGAGAGCCGCAACTCGTGGATTATCTACAAGGCATCCCGGGCTAGTGGATCCCGGAGAGAATACGCAGGAAATTCCATGACGCCTTTTCATTCACCGTTAACGAATGCTGGTCATTGCGAGGCTGCTTTTCGGGAGATGGCATTTTTTAGATCCCTCAATCAGGTTTCAAACATGAAGGGGGAAATGTGCCTCGCTGACACTGACGGTGGCTTACCGCCTATTTATAGCGGTACCTGACGGGTGAGGCACGGCGCAAGGGAATGCGACATTATAAGATGGCGTGGCCCAGGAACGATTTTGACATTGGCGGAAATATTTGGCAATCCAGAAAGTTGACCTAGATTTCATCGCCATGAAGAGGGCATAAATACTGCCAAAAGTCCTCGACGGCTGATTTTGAGAACCTGGGAAGTCTGCGGTACGCAGCGCGCAAAGAGTCGAAGAGTGTCTTATCTCGATCGATTCGAATTTTTTCAAGATGCGGTCTTCACCCGAGAAAGCGCTTCTCCTGCTCGCAGCCTATGCCGCGAGCGTGACGGCTCAGTCGTGTCCCGACATTCACGTTTTCGGCGCCCGTGAGACGACTGTCTCGCCAGGTTTCGGCTCGGCTGGCGCCCTCGTCAATATGATAATCAACGCTCACCCGGGTGCCACATCCGAAGCCATCACCTACCCGGCTTGCGGCGGGCAGGCATCCTGCGGCGGTGTGCAATATGGCGACTCGGCTCGCCAGGGTACGAGTGCGGTTGCGAGCGCCGTCAACAGCTTCAACCAGCGGTGTCCCAACACCAAGCTCGTGCTGGTCGGCTATTCCCAGGGAGGGCAGATAATGGACAACGCCCTCTGCGGTGGTGGCGACGGCGGCGCGGGAATCAGCAGCACCGCCGTACCTATTTCCTCTTCGGCCGTGAGCAAGATTGCGGCCGCCATTTTTTTGGGCGATCCGCGGTGGCAGTCCGGTCTTTCGTACGGGGTCGGTACTTGCCGAGCGGGCGGCGTAAGTTTTCCTTTTTCTGTTCCCCCAAGCGCGTAGTTATCCCCTGTTCTAACCGAGACCCTCAGTTTGATGCGCGTCCCTCCGGTTTCTCGTGTCCAAACGCATCAAAGATACAGTCCTACTGCGACGCGGCCGATCAGTATTGCTGCACTGGCAACGATCCCAACACGCACCAGGGATACGTCGGCGTCTACGGCAGTCAGGCTCTCACCTTTGTGAACCAGAAGCTCGGCACCGTGGATTCCGGCCCTGGTCCCGGCTCCGGCTCTAGCTCCGGCTCCGACTCCGGGGGCGGCTCGAGTGGTGGGGGCACTGGCGGCGGGAGCTCGGGTGGTGGAGGCAACTCTGGCGGTGGGGGTAGCTGCTCGGCCAAGTGGAGGCAGTGTGGTGGGACGGGATGGACAGGCTCGACGTGCTGCCAGTCGGGGAGAACCTGCCAGACTGTTAATGCTTGGTATTCTCAGTGCCTGTAGGTTCAGGTGGTTGCACGGTAAAACATTTCGAGTCCTTAGCTGTCCCAAAGACAGGGTAAATAAAACCACTGATATTTTCATTGGTTTGCACTATAGTCCGTTGTATGGGCCATATCGTCCTATCTACAAAAAAGAATATACGTAAGGTTGCCGACATGTGACCCTGCTAGCTCGGATTAAAGAATCAGATTTTACGTTGGAATGAGATATTGAAATGTCCCAGTTTATGAGATTCAAGGTCCCAAGCTTCGTGGCCGACCTATTCTCTGCATAGCTTCGTTTTGGGTTGGGCTGGAGGTTTAGAGTAGCCTTGAATTTGTGCGTGGCGGTGGCGAATGCGTGCTTGGCATTAATTGAATGGTTTTTCTATTGTGTCTTGAAGTCGATATCCTGCGACGCTGGTAGTTGCGGTACCCAAGTTCTTATGGCTCTCCGCATGCCGCGCGCTGGATGTTCGCAGCTTCACAGTTCCTCTCGCGGCGCCCTTACGCCAAGCGCCAAAAGCCTAGTAGCAGGGCCAATAGGAGTCAAGGCGGTTTCGATGAGGCGCAAAGCCCGCCTCCGAATCCCATTGTTCGCATTGTAACTAGGTCCGAACGTAGTAGCGTGGCGTGAAAGATTTGTGCATTCAACGCTTAGGAGAATCGAAATCTCCCTGAATTATACGAGTTCCTCTGCGCCTACTCAACCGGTGCTGGTTCAAGCCGTTTCACCTTCATTCTCTACGATAGGCTGCACCATTCTTTTCTTTTGATCGTTCTTGCAGCAAGGCCAAAGCCTACTGGAGAATGTTCACCCAAAGTGTGCTAGCGTAGCCTTGCACTCACCCGAATGGTATTAGCGCAGCCACACAACACGTCAGCCTACGTCTGGGGAGACACACGACGCAGAGCAATCTACTGGTATGGTTGTCTCTCCAGTAGCGTAGCTGCCGCTCATACGATAGCCTTTTGACGGTGTCTTGATTACCCAATGATTTTAGCTGTAACTACACCACCTTGGAATTCAACAGTCACATATGGCGTGTGAGGCCCCCACCGACAGAGAATCATTGCGAATGAGAAAACGTGGCTACTACAAAGAAGCAATCACCTTTCTATCAGCTGAAGCCACAGCCGTTCTCGGCAAAGTCTCTCCGCTTGACAAGATCATAAGGTTGAAATTTACGGCGCTGATCTGGACGTTCCAGATCCAGCCAACATGTGGGGGTTAGCTCGGATGTCTGTGGTACTTCCGTAGTCTTGTATATAGTAGTGGTATTACCTCTAGTCCCCCTAGCTCCGAGTTAAAGCGAGTTTCCGCCTTCATTTGACAATAAGTTTGTCTTGAGTTTTGTTGTTTAGTACTGAGAAGATCGTTAACAATTCTCGATATCCTGGAATATAAACCTCATAAAATCGTATAAAGACAGAAAACTATTGCAATGTCCAGTTCTGCAACAAACGCCGAGTTCGAGGGATATCCTTACCTCCAGCACCTTCGAAGCCTCGATCATGCGTTTCCAGCCTTGAAAGCATTTCTAGAAAAAATCAAGAATGCCGATGTTGGACGCAAACGTGTCCAGGAGTTCTTCAATCAAGATCCGCACAATCGAGCTCCTGGACGATGCTATGGTTTGCAATTCGAACCCGATAAAGTTTCTCATCTTGAAGGATATCCCGACGGCTTTGAAAGCCCACGAGCCCTAGCCGAGTACCTTGAGCTCCATACGGCTAGAATGAGCCGTGAAAGCAAGCGACGATTATTTATTCTCGAGGATATGGACCCCGGCTACGTAGACATCTTAGGTCAGCACCTAGGTGTAGACCCACTGGTTTTCAGTGAACAGATGAATACTTGGAACTTTACTGACTCCAAGTCTATACCACACCGAGGACTACCTTCAACCTCTCTGCCAAACCAATCGTTCACCCTACGATACTATGAGATTCGAACTTTGGATGATGCGTCTTCGGTTGATGCGCTCACGTTTCAGATGACCTTTGCAGTCAACCGCCGTCGATATGAGAGATGGAGGGATATCGAATTGCCGACATTTGGCAAGTGGACGGATAGTAGTTATGGCTTTGTCAGGAGATGCGCCTCTTTCTGGACATCACAGGAACAAATTTCTGTATCGACAAGCCAGGGCTGGGATGGTGCGTATTCACTCGCTTCTCCATTGGAATCCTTTCGAGCTCACGATGGCAGCTGTAATCTTGGTCGATCCGGGAATGTCGGCTGCCAGGGTCTCCGAAGATACCAGCTTGATCTTGCAAGATCCAATGAAATATGAGGATAGAGCTTCTCTCTGGAATGCACATACTTGGGAGGCGCCAGAAGAAGTCACGGCTGTCCAACATAAGAGCTGGGCCTACCATGACGGCTGTCCCACTTTGGCGCCTCTGCTTTTTTCTCAAATCAGCTCGGAAGCCCAAGATCAAATGATGACATTTCAACAACAGCGAGACCTCGCTAGCCCTTTGGACGAGTTGGTATTTTACTGGACAAAAATTGCTTCCAAGGATCTCATTGCCGAGACCAACAGAGAATCCTCGAACGCAGCATACTACCTCCTCAAGCACATAGCTCAACACTGGACGAATCAGCTAGAACTCATAAACTGCACTGTAGCCAAGGGCGAATATTTCTCTGACGACTACCAAGCCACGATTGACGATGTACTCAGCGGGCCGCAGTGGAAGGCTGAATTGATCGAGGTCAATCATATCGCCATGGACATCAATTACATGCACCGTCAAATGAATCACTTTTGGCGCGCGATGATCCTTAATCTTGAACGCCTTGGGATTCAATTAGGGTGTGAGGAAGTTGACAAGAGTCTCTCCCTGGCCCTGCGAGGAGCACAGAAGGATTTCCTTACCATCAATACAAGACTGCAACCACTCCGAGAGCGGGTTGAAAGGTTGACGAGTATTGCGAATGACTTGGCCAATCTGAGAGCAGCATTTAAGGGTATTCATGACGGCGAATTCAGTCTTCGGCTTGGCATATTTGCTTCGATAGTTTTTCCACTTACGTTGGTCGCCAGTATTCTCAGTATGGGTGATGACTTCTTGCCTGGGAAGAGCAAATTCTGGATCTTTTGGGTTAGTAGTATCCCATTTGTTGCCGTATTCGCAATCGGGTTGGTATATGGTAGGCGGCCGGATCGGATTGTGAAAGACGTTAGGGGCATAATCAAAAAAGGATTTAGAGGGAAAGATCGATCGCAATTTGATCAAGCTGGCAACCAAGCTGACGTTCAGAAGGGTGGAAAGTGGTTTCTGAGGAGAAAGACTCGTCCAAGCTCCTCTCGTTGCTGAAGTTTGACCTTGTTCAAGTTACATCAATTCCTGATGGGGTTTGTCTGCTCAACATGTCGGACATTGGCTTCCCTTTACTCTCATTCAGCGCCAAGGCTTACGGGCCACAAGTATCTTCAGCTGAAGCGACGACCGTTTGTAGTTTAGTTGGAATTATCATCAATTCATTAGCTTTGATCCCTTTTTCCTTGAGAGTCATTGCATCATCTCCAATACGATCACCCCTTCATCAGCCTGAGTCAGTCATGTAGAAATCAAACGTAACGAATAGCTGCGTATCATGATGCGTGAGAGCAGCATTGCAGCTCCAGCGTGTCCCGAACGCTGGTGCAATAGGTCACGCCCACGTGATGTTATTATCGCCATTTTCTGAGCCAGTAGTCAGACCTACAGCCTATTTGCCTGAACTTCTCTTTGCAGCTTCCTTCTATGTACAATAATTCTCTTGCTCTTCTTTCAAATTTTAAGCACAGATTCCCTTATCTCCACTACCTCTGACAACATAGCAGTGTATGAGCCAGCCCCTATCCATTCCCCGTCCTTGATATACGCGTAGCCATGTTCTGCCAATGAGAATTATGCCCATAACCCTCATTATCTCACTATAGCTAAATCTAAAAGTACCATTAGTACTAGTAGAGTATTTTATGTTAGGCGGCGATATCGACCAGAGCCGCCTTCTTGAGAGCAGGACAGAGCTTGCAGCTGTTAGCATTTGTAGTAGCGGCTCCAGTGGGTGGCCATTGGTCGTTGCGCTGAATCCCGTCCCCCGCAGTCTTCGGATAGCTTCAATTCATGCACATATTCTTTCGGCGTCACTTTCCCTAACATTATTTTCCTAATTAAGGCGAACAAGTTGGGTTGATAATTCCCTTGATCGCTAGATAGGTATCTCTAGATAGATTTCGCCCTATTCGATCGGGGGCTTAATTGTGAAGAGAAATACGTGCCAGATGGTTGCTGGTGCATCTTTGTTTTTTTTTACCGTCCCACCTGTGGGCGCGTCATAGAAGCCTTTTGCATCCCTGCAACGGTTGCTCCGTTGAAAGTCCCGCCAATTCAGGAAATTCCCGGACTGACGAACAGCCAAGCGACCTAGCAACCAAACAGTAAAATTTAAATAGGACGTAGCTCAAGGCGTACCAATAAAATCAGAGCAAAACCGACCAGAAACCGAGTCCTTTCACGGAAGATCGGCATGGCCGTTGGACTAAAGTGTACCTATGGACGTGGGTAAGACAGACGCTGCTGCGGTCGGCCTTACTTTGACCAATGGCATCGGGCCGTCGCATTCAATGAATCCGACGTCTTGCGAGTGCACAGGCCAAGTGCTATCCAGGCGACGCGCACCATCCTGAGGCATGGGTCATCTTGGATTACACGATGCCCTATTCTTCATTTGACGTATAAATAGTCGTTGCATGTCGGGCTTTTTCTGTGCCAGCATATTGCAGCTTTCTCCATTGCAACAAAATCTTCCCCGTTGACCAACGGTAAACAGGCCCCCTTGCTAGAAGTTATCCGCCCCGTAGGAATACAGCCCACCCTAACCCTGATTTATCGCCCACTATGCACGCTATCGTAATAGGGGCTGGCCCTGCAGGGCTCTCCGCCGCCGCCGCACTAGCCGGAATCTCAACCCCTGAACAACCCATCACCGTCACCGTCCTGGAGCTCCGCTCAAAACCATCCACAATCGGGGGCGCCGTCAATCTCACCCCCTTGGCATTGCGCTATCTCGACTACCTGGGCGTCGCCCAAAAAGTCCGCGACCGCGGGATCCGGACCAATGCCATCGACATGGTCTCTCAGCGGACCGGCAAGTCCATCGCCCGGCTGTGGCCCGATGTCGACAACTTGCGCGTCGAGCGGTCCAGCATCGTTGAGTCCCTGGTTGCGCGCATCGCCGACCTCCCTAACGTGTCGGTGCGGTTCGGCGCAATGGTGACCACCATCGAGGAGGAGCCCGCCGCCGAACACGTCAGAGTGGAATTCCGCGTCGGCGGCGAGGGGGCACCGGCAGAAGTTCTCCAGGGCGACGTGCTCATCGGGTGCGACGGGATCCACTCCCTTGTCCGGGCCAAAGTGGTCGATCCGGATCGAAAAAAGGAATATTCCGGCCGGGCTGCGGCGTACGGATACGCATCGACGCTGAAGCCCAACGACGCGGGGATCCGGCTCGTCGGCAAGGATACGCCGGTGGTCCAGGACACGAGCATGATCTCGGCGCCGAGCGGGTCTTGTCTCGTGTCCTTTTTCGAGCCGTCGCGCACCAAGCTGTTCCTTGCCGGCGTCGTGACGGTGCCCGAAGAAGAGGCGCTGCACCTGCAGAATTGGAAGGATTCAAAAGACGGGTTCCGGCTAGAGGGCGACCGGAGCGCGGTCCTGTCTGCGGACTTTAGCAAGCGGTTCGCCACTCCCAAGCTGGAAGGGTTGAAGGAGACGATCGAGCGGGCGACGGAGTGGTTCTTCTTTCCCGTTTACATGCTTTCTTCGGGGGGTGTTTGGTCCAAGGGAAGAACCATTCTGCTGGGGGACGCAGCTCATGCGGTAAGTCCACGAACTTTTAATTGGGCCCCAAGGATGACAAGCGTACTAACCACACCTGTCCAGATGCCCCCACAGGGAGAGAGCACAGGCGTGGCTATTGAGGACGCCCTTCTTTTGTCGCATGTTTTCAGCTTGCGATCCAGTCATGGCGTTTCAGAAATGCTGGGTATATATGAGAGCTTGAGGCGAAAAGAGATTGACACTTTGTACAAGAAGTCGGTTTGGCAATGGAGTCAAGCTGGCACAAAGGGCTGGGTTTGGTACATGTTCATGGAGCTCATCACATGGTTGGTGATTATGTCTTTCAATAAGCGCAAGGAGGACTATTTTGCGAGAGATGTCACCAAACTGCCGTTGCCAGTGTAAATTTTGGGGGATGCTAATTTTGTCGTTCGGCGGTATTGAGGGAAAGGCTTGTATCGATAGTTATTACTTACGCAAGACTATAGAGATTGGGCATGAGAGACTTCGAGACTTCTTCATGTTATTAGATGATGGGAATTGGAAAAACGAAAGAGAATAGACTTATCATTTCTTCTTGGACTTGGCCTTACTCTGATGTCCGGAAGATCTCCTAATATATTGACTTGCTTCGAATTGCCCTGTACTCCTTGTGGTCATGTTGCTGTTTCTTTCCGCCCATCCGATATCCAAGGGCAACTGCCGTCCGTCAATCAACCCATCCCGATGCTTCCATCCAAAGCCGCATTCGGCATTGTCCACCTGTACCCATTGTCCCTGTGAACTCATATCACCTACATCATCGCAATCGACTTCGACTCGCATTGACAAGGGGGCGGCGTGTGATAGGATGGACTGGGTTTGACCATCAGGATAGTTCGGCGTGGCAAGAAACCCGGGATACTCGTGAAGATCTTCTTCAAGGAAAGAAGGAGGAACAAAAGGTCAGTATCACGAGCCATATTGACTAGCCTATTGGTTTATATCTTGCCATTGACCTTCACCATGCGAGTATAAGCCTCACCAGTTTGATGCGCACCCTCCACCACCTGTTTTATTCCACTGCAGTTACTCGGCTGGAACAAGATACGAGTAGGGTAAGGACATGCCCCGCCGATACCGAAGAGAAGCATGTCGATCTCTACGTGTTGATCCATTGCACTTGTTGACGAGACTAGAGGTGGCGGCTGTAGTCCTTGCGTGGCGGTACATCGGCTGCCGTACATGTAGATCGATAGGGTTGAAGTCGGGCTGCGGGGAAAGAAATAATTGAGAAATCTGACCAATTGGCACATCCGATTAATAGGTTGGATGAACACAGAAATGCTACGGTTTGACGAAATTCAAATCTTCATGTCTCTCTGTACGTCGTTGCTCTGGTTTTATACACAACAATTGTAATTTCATTGTTATTTCTCGCTCATTAATCGACCTTCCCAAAGGAATTCCTATTCATTAGCTCCGAGAAGCTTTCAGGACGTTTATCCTTCCAAGTCCCGTCTTTCAACCCGCACGAACCCCTTGCACGCCTCAGTTCAACATGGGAGCCTCAATCTCGGCGTCGCGGAGTAGCGGGCTAGATTTACATATGGCGGTGCAGCTCGACCCCTGACAAGCCAGAGGCTACCCCAAACTCGCCTCAGCGCCAGCCACCGTCGTTACTTTGATACTGGGCACTCTAGCCTCTGATTCGCCGGCCTTAACAGGCAATATGCTCCAAGGCCGGATGCGTTGATTCATTTTTTTCGGGCAGCCGGGCGTGGTGGGGCAGTGGCCCACCCCATTTCCCCTTTCGGAACCGGTCTGTAATCTCAACCGGCGTGCAGATCAGGAACCGGTCTGCTGGGCCTACTATGGTCGGAGCTTTTTGCCGTACGACAGCGCAAGACCGCCGGCGATTTCAATGGCCTCTGCATGTCCAAATTTCGCACATGCTAGATCCTTGTCGCCCCACGCGGCTGTGGGGAGATGATGGAGCAAGACTCGTTGGACTGCAGTCGGATTTCGCCAGGCGGCTCAGACGTTTCACGCTCAAGATACTGATCAGTTTAGTATTTTGGGATATTAATAATTGATAGTGAAGACTCCCAATTCCATGCATCTACAAATACAATCTTGAACCTCCTCTCGACATACTGTCCTCAAAAGTCATTCAAACCGTGATTGTGTCGCTATCCAAGTTCATCTCATCCTCATAGTAGATGCGCAGCGGCGCATTATTGATGGTCCCATCATCATAGTCCACTTTTGGGGAGTAGGGCGTCCAGTCATCCTCAAACATCTGCGCAATAAAGAAGAGCTCATCTTCAACGAGTTCCAATTCCTTGTTGAGCCTGAATCTCTCGGCTACGGGCAGAACCTAATTAGTACTCTGTAGATGGAAAGGAGGGCCTGGCTGTTGGCAACTCACCTCTCTCTTCAACCATGCTCTTCGTTTTGTGGAGGAAACGGATTTCAGAGGGAGTGTAGCCCCTAAAGCGGGTCGACTGCCGCCGCTTCCAGTCAATCTTGAAGGGGTTGCAGGACTTGGTGACGTAGTGATAGTGTGACAAGAAGACATTCGCGCTGTGGTGAAGCTCTTCGATGAATTGCGGCATCGAGTAACGACGCTGGAACGCAAAATACGTCAGCAGACCCACTACGTGGTACAATCTGGTGCATATTCGCCGCCGGGTCATGACTTACCCTGAGTCCGTGCCTCCGCGCATTCAGCCGAGCTGCCGTGGTCAAGATTCCGCAGTTGTGAAGGGCTATGAAGGTAATAAGGTAGATTGTCATCCAGCTTCGGGGTTTGTTTGCCTGCACGACGCGCTGAAAGTCCTCGAAGACAATTTTTTGCAGTGGGTTCAGGATGCCGAGCGTCAAGACCATATCGAGCTGGTGGATCAGAACCGGCGGCAGGGGGATTTTGCCGAACAGCGGGTATGACTTGTCCTTCAGCTCTGGTGTCATGCCGAGAGTTTCATCACCAACAATGTGCTCTTGGCAAGATGTGCGCCTCACCGCAAACCAGAATCGGAAAAAATTGGCCATGAGGACACGTTCATCTTCAAGCTAGAGGGAAGATAGAGAAATTAGCCAAAATTACTGCACATGAGAGTCCTTGGAGTGTCCCACCTCGGTCCGCGCCATGTGTTTCCGGGCAAACGTGTAGGTATCCTTGCAGAGTTCATCGCAGTGATTTTCCTCAAGAAAGAATTCCATGGAACTGTAGATATGGGTATCGACGTATTTCTTCATGTCGTCAACGGCTTTCGCCATGTGGACTACGGCGTATGGCTCCGTCCGCTTCCACTTCTTCCTTTTGCCGTCGTACCAGCCGCGGTACATGGTGTCGTTGGCTAGAGGCACAAATTTGCGGACGTGTGCGACCAGCGGAACGGGGCAGACGTTGGACATGATCTTGATCGTCCGGATGTCGTCGGCCGCCCAGTCTGTGATGTCCTTGAGTTTCATGACAGGCCACCGCGACGTGAAAGACAATCCGGGCCCCTTGCCCACCCGAAAGACGGTGCATTCGGTGATCTTGTAGCGCAGGCACTGGATGCCGTTGACGAGCTTGAAGACGGATGCGGCGCGGCATGTCTTGCATTCCCCAGTCGGGTTATCTTCGTCAATCTGACATCGAATCTTTTGCTGTCTGCATCTGACGCACGCCTTAAGTTTCCGCGTCTGGCTCGTCTCGGCTCGCAGCTTGGGATCCGCGAATGACTTTCGCTGCTGTCGGGCCGCTCCCTGCGGCGCGTCCGGCTTCCACAGCACAACTTCAAACGCGGAATCCATCTCCGCCGTTTGCGCGGTTGGCCCTGCCGCCACCGCTCTCGTGCCGGTGTTTTCGTCGGCAACCGGGGTTAAGTCTGGGAGGGTGATACCCCCAAGGTCATCCAAGAGCGCCATGTCATCCCAGTTAAGCGAGTCAAGAGCACCCCCAGCGAGCATCTCCCACCCTTGTTGCTCGGGTTGGAGTATTCCGCGAGGTCTAGGACGTCCAAGGCGCGGACGAGGAACGAACAGGGGCCCTCCTACGATGCCGCCATCACCCTCATCTGGTCCTTCAAGCATTTCATCGGTCGCACTGTGAACACCTGCCGGTCCGGCCATGTCGTCAGCTTGGTATTGGTCGATGAAGGCGGGTGGCTCTTTCCCGAGCTCGGGCACGGCGCGGAGAAACTTTGGGTCGCGGAAATCGTCGGCGTTCCGAGTCCACGTCTGGAAGCTGGCGCGGGCAGTAACTTCCTCAATCTCGTCGTCACTGGCGTTCGGTGACTTGGTATCGTCTTCGCCGTTCTCAATCGGCCTCGTCATCGCTCCTCCGCCGTCCATCGGCATGGGTGGGTTGTGGTTTGATGCCATCGAGGCCAGGAGATGGGCCACGGGCTGATTCATTATCTCTGCGACCCGTTGGAAGGCATTTCGGTCGGCGATGGAGAGATGGTCAAGCAAACTTGCATCGGCCCGGATTGCATCGCTCTGGAGGCTTGTTCGTTGTCTCACCATTCTGGCGGGGTCGAAGCTTGCATTCTCGTGGAAGCAGTCAAAGGGTCGCTTTCGCGGGGTGCTAGCCTGTCAATCATACAGGGTTAGAAAATCCATTAGGAGCAAGGGCAAGTTGTAGCTTGAAGAAGGCGCATCCTTATACCATTGTTTCACCCCAAAACGCGATGCGTGGTGAGATTCCTCGTCAAATCGCAGCACACTCGACACAGGGATCGATCTAGATGGATGGCCGATGACGTTACGGGAGTGGATTCCGGCGGTGAGACTTTCCCCGAAGCAGATGGATTGACATGTATCCAGCGGAAGTATTAGGAGAGGGAAGTTTGCCGATCCTGATCCTGTCCCAACAGCATATGACCTGATGGCCGGCGACGCGGGGGGGGGATGTGAGGCTTTAGAACCCCGCCATTCTTCCACACCGGTTCCCAATTGGGATAGCTGTAATCGACAGCCCTAAACTGGACACTGTTGCACCAGCCGCAGCGGTCGGCCAGTCGGCGAGCCCAGTCACAAAACGCAAGGGTCAGGAACAATCTCCGCATTGACACTGGCACCAGTAAGGCAACTTATCACGGACACCGTTCCGTCATAAAACTTAACATGATCCCTTTTTCTTCCGGTTTTGCCTCTCACATTAAGCTCAAAAATTTGCAAGCATTTTGCGGTCTTTAGAGGATATTATGACGGCAGCGAACCTCAGCCGGCGACGGCTGATGACAGTTGCTTCGAGCTTGCCGTCCAGAATGCGGCAATTTCGTCTGAGCACGTGCTTGGAGAGTGGTTGCCTGCAATGCTTTCAATTGCCGTGACTGGCTGAGATGCCCAGCCGGCTGGGCTCGCGGGGCGGGGAGGATGAGCTCACTGCGTCACGATCCCTGCCTGCCAGGTCATTCAGACGAACCCGGAGCGACGAAGCCACTGCCGACGACGCCCGCACGCCCGCACGCCCGCCAAAGACCCCTAATCATCAGCCTGCTCCCTGGGAATGGAAGATACGGCCGTGAGATGGAGATCTAGGGACGAGAAAAATGGAGCAAAGAAAAACACTGATCTCCTTCTATCCACTGCTGCCCAACAGGCCCAACTGCGTCCCCCAAGCTCGGGAAACGAGCCCACGGCCAGAAATCTAGTTCAGCCATGGAAGGAGTACTGGCCGCCAAAGCTTGGAGATGCCCTGTACTCGGAGCTTGTTTCTGCATACCCAGAAGTTTTGACGTGGAAATTTGAGCCGCACAAGCTGTTTGAACAGCCGTGGAGGCAGTGGGCGAGTGCATCCTATGCCGATTCGGGAAGTCCTGATATTACTGAGCCCTATACCACCAACGGTAAAGGTTCGTTCTCCCATAACGCCTTTGTCGACGTTTCCCTTTTCTCACGTCTTCGCGAAGACAATGATGAAGCGTACGCAGCTTTAGGTCTTGAAGAAGGGCAGAGCACCGTTGATCATCTAATCACGGAGCTTCGCCTAGAATGGGTGTGCCCACTGGACTTCTTCTATCTCGCGGCCCTTGACCTCTATCGGCTAGAGAAGCCGTTTAGATGCCAGCTGCCAAAAATAAATGGGTACCGCATGAGCAACATTGCAACGTCACAGCACAGCGTTCGGATTTTCAACATTGCAGGGCATGAAGATCGGTTCATTCTCGATGAAGCAGGCTTCCAATTCACGAAGTGCCCAATTACACTCACTGATCAATCAGATAATGTTGTGGTGACGGAATATCTTCCGCAACTGTCGATATGGCTGAAAAGATGGTTGGGTTGCCAGCAGGTTTTCTTTTACGCGTATAATGTAAGTTGGTCAGAAATGTAACAGCCCTCTGCAAATAGCGCTTGTTCACGGTCCATCAGTTTCGCAACCGCAGCAAGTCGAAGAATTCTGCAAGCGACTGGAAGCCACCCTTTTTTAGGGCACACTGCGGTATGTAGAACTAAAACTTGTCGGTTCGCGAATCTAAACCTAACGAGGTGGAATATAGATGCAAGTAATCGTACCCATCTGCACCGGTTGCAGTTGTACTTTCCTGATACCTGGCCACTACTCCTAAAGAACCGGATTCGATTGATCAAGTAAGTTTAGAGAGGAATCCTGGCTCAGTCAGTAATTGTTGCTCGCCGCTAAAAATCCTAACAGCGTTTGGAAAGCGCTTTCCGTCCCAGTTCAAGACAGTCCTCTTGCCATGTGTGATTTCAGAACAGTATCCAAGGACGACCTGATGCCTATGGACTTGGTCTACCCGCACATGGAAGATGAAGCATACGAGATCGTCCATAACCCCAGCCATCGGTGGTTCTACAAGAAAAACATGGACTGGGATGACGCCATCGTTTTCAAGCTGCACGACACACAGGAGTCAGTTGCCTCGGGTAAGGATACTTCCACTGCCACACAAGGCTAACACTTGCTGGAACTCCAATAGAGTCAGCCCTGCATGTCCCATGCTAATATCCTTAATGACAGTTTGTCCACACTCTGCATTTATGGACCCGTCTGTGCCGAAAGGGACACCTGCACGTGCGAGCATTGAGGTTAAGGCTATACTTATCGGATAGGGTAGTATGCATGTCATCACGACTGGGTTCAATTTCTTTATTGCGGGCTTTTCTGGATTACATGATTGCGAAATTGCGCACCCTGGACATGAGACTTCATATTTAAATCTGCATGAACGGCGTAGTGTATCATCTCAATGGCTAATTTGTAAGCATTTGCATGCCCTCGATGGCCTTGCTACGCTGCTAATCAGCATCTCGCTCTGCATTTCCGCTACCTACATCGCTCCCATCCAACGTGAACTTGCTGTGTTAGGGCGAACGTCGCGTCTTCATCAGACAAGACACCGCTTCCGCCTCTCGCCGCTTCAAGGCTGATATGCGTTCTAACCAATAAATTGGCATTCTGCCCACCACAAGGCGCACTCACTTGCTCCCTGATAGGTATTGTATCTGTCACAGTAAACGTCTCACCGTCGGACAAAGCCCCTCCACCCGTAAGCACCGAGTTCGTAACGACCGACAACAAGCCCGTCACGCTGCCGAGCACACCGCCAAGCAGGCCACTGAGCAGCCCGCCCACCGACCCTACCAGGCCCCTCCCCTGGTCGTCCGCAAAGGTGTACTCGGTCTCTAGGTTCCCCACGACGCCCTCATCAAGCATGGCGAACCCGTGATACGTCGTCTCCAGTACCGAGTACGAGTAGCCGCTAGGGTAGTGGACGTTGAGGAGAATATTGCAGTTCATCTCGGCATCCTCGCGACGGAAGCCCTGGCCGATGCCGAGCTGGAACTCGTCGAAACCGAGCGTCACGATAGTCCGATCGGAGGAAATGGAGACTGAGACACTACCAGAGGGGCAGCCGCTGCCGGATGTGCTCACTTCGTTGATGGTGATGAGTGGAATATCACCTGGGGATGGTGCTCGCTGCGCTATTGAAAGCCACGGGAATGCTGTTATTGCGAGGAGTATCGGTGGGAGACTGGATATTGGTTGCATCTTGAAAGGATATGACCGCCAAAAGACTTCCTTATGGAAAACAAGTCCTAGCAACCGACATTCAAGTACGAATTGAGGCCGATCATCTCCGATGAACACAAGGCGTTGTCTCGGGAGTGAGATGAGAAAACTTACCAAAATGGCCCAGTACAGATATTTAAACCACAATCCTTCATTTGCGATATCTGGGGAAAGGCTGTGCAGACCCACCACAGTCAAGCTGTTACACGGCTGGTAGATCATAACAGGCAAATCATATGGCGTGCCGCGATATGAGCCTCAACGAGCGCCCGAGGATCCCATTTTTGCCGCGCACTACGACTCGTGCTTGACCTGTCACTGTCCGTAAAAAGTGGCTCCATCCCGTCCCGTTTGCAAGATTTTAGGGAATAGTGTGCCGTATTTGCATAGACCCTGGGAATCGTTGACTAGGGTCCAATTCTCCCGAAGCCCACGAGTCGCCCGATTTAGGGACAGGTTAATATATGCGGCATTCCGGTTAAGGAGTCCTAGAAAATTCCACTCGGCAATTTTGGCCGGCCAATCTCGGCCGAAATCAATGATTGGATTGCGGGACCCGAGATAGCCCGGAGCTCGGATGGTCGGACATATCGCGCATGAACTGCATAATATTGGGTGCTTGATCCACAATTGCAGTTCGAAAGATGCACGGTCGGCGATGGGTAAGCGTTAGAGTATAAGGAGAAATAAGCCAGGTTCAAACGAGGATGTCGGCTTGATTACGATCTCTAAATTCTGCCACGAGCAAGTCAAGCTACGACTCTCGGCACATTCTACAGTCATTCTCGCCTAGTCCCAGTTTCGCAAGTTTGAGTTCTTCAAGAAAGCCACAAGTGCTCAAAAGAACATTATTATCTGTCTTTGGAAGGAAGTGGAAAGCAGGATATTCGCACTTGCTCCGCAACGACTCAGTGCTATCCTGGATCGTTATCGTCAAGCGTCCTGGATATCTTGCTAAGATCTCTGTGAGAAAGCACGTGGTGGGGGTGAAACGAGAACCTCAAGAGCTGCTAGAGTAGTTTGGAGGTAGCGCGGCGTCGGACTGGCACTATATAGTCTGCGTATACTTAGCTTGTTATCCTACGCTAATGATATGGACCTTCTACGTACCGACTATGAAAGATGTGGAAGAACTCTCAAGGCTGCCTTTCGGTTCATTTCCATTGCGAGATTGAGTTCGAGTCAGTTTTTGGCTAACTGCTGATGATCCATGGCTTCACTTGGTTGATCTGAATAATCTTGCCCTAGCAGAGTTGGCGTTGTTTCTCAGGGGCTGATAAGATATGAATCCTGCCGAGGGAGGACACAGCATGGAGATGACGTTCATCTAGCTACGAGGAATACTCGTTTCCAGCGTCAGAATTTAGCAGAACTTAGTGCTTGCCACCTTGGCCGAGCCGGACTGATGAAGGGGCCCTTATTCCAGATGGGTCATTTGCAAATGTCGTAGATCTGCAAGGATGCGTTCCTAGGCCCGGTTTAGGACACAGATATAGCGCTACTTGGCTACCATTTTCTGTCCTTGCAGGAACCTCTTTTTCATTTCTTTGCGCAAGACTTTTTGAATATTCCATATGGTGCGGACGATGCTACCGAATCACGGTGCTGACCACCGCCGTATTGGCAAGCATATGTAACAAGACGCTTGGCCAATTGGCGGACGCTTGCGGCGAGAATCATTATGAGTATTCACGACTTTCTACAACGCTGACCAATTTTAGCCAATATTTCATTCTACGAATAGGCGCAAAGCAGTTCCAGGGTTTGATAAATCCCTTGGATTTCGTACTACAGGAAGCGCGCAATGGCTGCATGAAAATGGCGTGCAGTGAAACAGATGCCTAGCCGTGCCATAGGGCACTTACTACATGGTACGAACCTTGCCCTTGCTCCTCTTGTCCCAATCTCCCCTGAGAGCTATCTCTTCCAAACTCACACCCCTTCGCGTGCCACGGCAAAGGGCTTTTTTGGAGCATTGGCGTGGTTGGATGTGTCGTAACGTGCCGAGGCCACATGTTGCGAATGGGTAGCTTTTGGACCTGTTACAACTACCGAAGATCCTACTAAGAGCGGAAAAGGGCTGGTAAGGATCTAGTCTGTTGCGTAAATCCTCCAAAGACATTGCGGTCGTTTTTGTCAAGTGCTTGTAGTCGGGAATTTTCTAGATGACTGATTGGCTTACAGCCAGCCACCACGTGATGTATGAGGGATTTAGATGCGTAGTCGCCTAATTGCGGCCTGCACGGGGAACTTCACTTGCCGCTAGGTTTTGATGTTATCACCATTATCCGCTCTGCTATCCGGACCTGAAGTATCGAAGCTTGGATATACCATTCCACTAAGTTCTGCTGACCGTGCCAACATTTCAGGAGATCAGCATTAGACATCTAGCAGATTCCAAAATATGTCTCTACAACGTACCCCAAAGTGCAATGTGTGTCTCAACTTGATGGAAAAATACTGGACGGGCATGCCCACGGTAGACACGGTCGAGACCATCAGGCACAATACACTAGACCGTGCAGCGAAGAGTGGATGTACCTCTTGCAAGCTCCTCTGGCAGATCATTGATGCCTACACGCCAGTCTCGATCTTAATAAATTCGGAGATTCACAATCTGCGCATCGAGCGCTCCTCAGATATGCATCACAGACCCGGTACACCTCTCTATATCGATGTTCGGTGGAACAAGGGTCGGGAAACCCTACAACGCTCCGTCGAAGTGTTTTCGGACAGAAAAGGTTAGTTATTATCAAGCAACTCGTAAATAGACTTCCCTAGACATTGCAAGGGGGCCGCCAGCGTAAAATGAACAACCCTTTGACCAAACGAAGGATCATGGCTAACTCTAAAGTAATTGTAGACGAGCTTCTAGCCAATTCAGCAATTCACGTTGGCAGGCCCATTGCAGGGCTAACAAGGGATATTTTTATGACTCGAGGCCTGGATACCATCCGTTCATGGCTTGACACCTGCCTGCAATCCCACCACAGCTGCTCAGGAAACATACAGTCTTCATTGCCTACCCGCGTAGTTGTTCAGGAACGGAACGCAAACGGGGAACGCAAATACCGACTCTGGGAGCCGCCGTCTAATGCGACGGGCCGCTATGCTTGTCTCAGCCATTGCTGGGGCAAGAAACCTGTCTGCCGAACAACAAGAAGTCCGGATACCTATACATTGTTCAGAAAGGAGATTCCCGTTAATCAGCTCTCGCGGACGTTTCGAGACGCCCTCGATGTAGCCGACGTCCTCGGAATCGACAAGCTGTGGATCGACTCGCTTTGCATCATTCAGGATGACAAGGTGGACTGGGCGCGTGAGTCGACTAAGATGGCGGAGATCTACGAGGGTGCGTACGTCACCATTGCTGCGACCGCAGCGAGCGACGGGTCGCAAGGCTGCTTCAATATTAGCGGAGAAGCAGGGATGCGACCACGAACCTTTCACCTTCCACACGCTGAGGGCAGTGGGCCTTCGTCAACAATCCACACTCGCGAGAGGCTGGAGCACTGGTTCGACAATTCGAGACTCGACATGGATGGCTTTAGATCGGAGACGTTTGGGCTGGAGGATGTATTCCCGCTTCTCACAAGGGCGTGGGTATTCCAGGAGCGCCTCTTGTCCCCGAGAATGCTCCACTTTACCCGGGACGAGCTAGTATGGGAGTGCGCAGAGGAGACAGCGTGCCAGTGCTCGGGGCGGGCTGAGCCGGTAGAGTTCTGGTCATCTCTTCCAAAGTCGATTCACTCCGCAGCACTGCAAGGAACAGTAACCGGCCCAACCAACCTAGGAACGCGATGGCGACTGCTGGTGGAAGGATACTCTGCCCTGAGGCTCACCAAGGATGGGGACCGCCTGCCAGCACTAGTTGGACTC
>Ga0247774_1000104_pt1 | contig 39350 bp, 41 predicted proteins | sample UWRJL001104B6_FD_179933 | JGI IMG/M metagenome (GOLD analysis project Ga0247774, IMG submission 179933) | Plant litter microbial communities from Arlington Agricultural Research Station in Wisconsin, United States - UWRJ-L001-104B-6 | ecosystem: Environmental > Terrestrial > Plant litter >...
GCTTTCTGCTGACAGTGCTCGTCGGCTCCCGTGCAAACCTGTCGAGAGGTCTCTATAATCGCATGCTCGGTGTATGACTTGGTACCCAGGAGAAGCATCACCATGCGCCACGACCGGTACAAAACGGGCAGTGGGGGATCTTTCCGGAAAGAAAAAGACCACAGGGCTTTGGCCAAGACTGAGCGGAAGGCTTCTTTGATCAGATTGAAGAGTCAATGCCTGCTTTCGTTCTCCAGAGTCTGCCGTGCACCCTTGTATTGGCCAGGCTCGGCACTATCGTGGCTTTTTGCCTTTCCTTTTTATTGCCTAGGCACCGAGACATCATTTGCAAATGCTTGCATGGACTACAGTATTTTGCCCCTTTCACGGTTAACAGTAGGCAATCGAACAATTCTCTGAATCCTCGATCGACCTTTCTAGAATCTGTTCTTGCACTTGAAAGTGGAAGTGGTACGTGTCTTGATCTTCCGGAATATCTTGAAATGGAGGTGCCGTTGTAACAGCTACTGTAAATTCCCATTTCGTGGCCAATAACAGACTGCGATTGGCAAAATTCATTGGGTACCCACTATGAAGTAAAGTGCTTGATCGTGTCCACCGCCGTGTGTCAGAGGAATGTGAGAGCCAAGGAGCCTCCCGAAAGCTGCCAGTGGCGACTGCTTAATAGCGGTAGTGCTAAGGCCACTCAGTCAGTAAGTCCCCGACTTCCCGTTGGCCTGCCGCCCGCGAACATCTGTAACCAGCCACCCCGCATTCAATGCAATAGGCAAGGCGGACGTTATCCGACCCCAATTTTTTTCTAAATGCTTCGAAAAAAAGGACACGTTCACATCACCGGGCTTTTCCAGACCTCGAGTAGAAAATCCCCACAACCATCGACCCTGAATTTCTGCACCTCTCCCCAAGCATCCCCAACTGTCGTATTCAAGGATCACCTCAATCCCTAGCGCGCTGGGAGCCTTGACCTGTCTTCCTGACTTTTTCCTTGCCTTTGCGTCTTGCGACGTCATTCCTTTTCGATAACTGCTGTAAACACCGGCCCACGAGCTTCTTGCTCCACGATAGCTCACCCCCCCGCTGCTATCCCCTAAACAGTCACAATGCGAGTCAATCCGATCGCGACCGTCCTTGCAGCTCTCCTGGTCGGGACTGCCTATGCAGACGACGATGGCTCCAAGGCCAGCGTCGAGCTTCCCACCTTTTCTGTGAGTATACCAGAGATGAAGCATCTGGAGCTTTGACTGCCGACTCTCTTGATCTATGCCAATTGCTAACCCGCATCCCCCTTTTTAGCCCACAACCATCAAAGCGGAGTTCCTAGAACAGTTCACGGACGGCTGGGACAAGCGATGGAAGCTTTCCCACGCCAAAAAGGACACCAAGGGCGGAAAGGACAGCGAAGAGTGGACCTATGTCGGCGAATGGGCCGTGGAAGAGCCGTCCGTTTACAAGGGCATGGAGGGTGACAAGGGCCTAGTAGTCAAGAATGCCGCTGCCCACCATGCTATTTCCGCAAAGTTCCCCAAGAAGATTGACCCTAAGGGCAAGACGCTCGTTGTACAATATGAGGTTAAGCTTCAGAGTAAGTCTAAGCGACCCCAAACCAAAGCGGAAACCTCGAAGACCGGTCACCTAACAAACCTTCACAGAGGGTCTTGAGTGCGGTGGTGCCTACCTCAAGCTTCTGCGGGAAAACAAGGATCTTCACCGCGAAGAGTTCTCCAATGCCACGCCGTATGTCATCATGTTCGGCCCTGACAAGTGCGGCCACACCAACAAGGTCCACTTCATCTTCAACCACAAGAGCCCCAAGACGGGCGAGTATGAGGAGAAGCACCTGACCACACCCCCCACGGCCAAGATCGTCAAGTCGTCGGAGCTCTACACGCTCATTGTTCACCCAAACAACACATACGTTGTCAAGCAAAACAACGAAGAGGTCAAGTCGGGCAGTCTCTTGACGGACTTCCAGCCTTCTGTCAACCCAGACAAGGAGATTGATGACCCCAACGACAAGAAGCCTGAAGACTGGGTTGATGAGGCCAAGATTCCTGATCCCCTCGCCACCAAGCCAGAAGACTGGGATGAGGATGCTCCGTACGAGGTTGTCGACGAGGATGCCACCATTCCCGAGGATTGGCTTGTGGACGAGCCCATGAACGTCCCTGACCCCGAGGCCGAGAAGCCTGACGACTGGGATGATGAGGAAGATGGCGACTGGGTGCCTCCCAACGTCCCCAACGCCAAGTGTCAAGATGTGTCTGGTTGTGGCCCGTGGACTAAGCCCATGGTCAAGAACCCCGACTTCAAGGGCAAGTGGACGCCTGAGCTGATTGACAACCCCGCCTACAAGGGACCCTGGGCTCCTCGCAAAATCAAGAACCCCAACTACTTCGAGGACAAGACGCCTGCAAACTTTGAGCCTATTGGAGCTGTAAGTTTTTCTTGGACTAAACCAAAGACGACGTTCTTGAGCTAACATGCCTCACCCGCAGATTGGATTCGAAATCTGGACCATGCAGAGCGATATCCTGTTCGACAACATCTACATTGGCCACTCGGTCGCCGACGCTGAGAAGTTGGCTGAGGAGACGTGGAAGGTCAAGAATGCCGTCGAGAAGGAGCTCATGGATGCCGAGCAGCCCAAGGATGAGCCCAAGCCAGCCTCCACTGGCGGCAAGTTCGGCGATGACCCTGTTGCCTACATCAAGGAGAAACTCGACTCATTTGTCACCTTGGCTAAGGAGGATCCCGTCGGCGCTCTCAAGGCTGTTCCTGAAGTTCCTGCTGGCATCGTCGCCGTTGTCATCGCCGTTGTTGGTCTTCTTTCCGTCCTCGTTGGTGGCGCCTCGTCTCCCGCAGTCAAAAAGGCGGCTGGCGACGCCAAGGACAAGGCAAAGAGTGCCAAAGACAAGGCAGCAGATGCCATCACGACTGGCGCGGACGCAGCCAAGTCGGAGGTGACAAAGCGCGCCACTCGGAGCCAGCAATCGTGATAGGTATTCGGAGGAGCTGTTGCGTGGCTGGGCCTGCACTCCGGGTGCAGTACCGTCGTTGTCCAACGCCATGTCTCTGGCAAGGTCATGGACATGTCAATATAAAGGGAGTCAATAGTGACAAAAATACTTGGTATTCGTGGGCTACCGACGCTACTTTGCAGGCAGCCGGTTGCGTAGGTGGAATGGCACGGCGACTCGGAATGAATTATAGTCCGTTCATGCAAATAAAGTCTCTTTTCTAGTCAACAACACTCTCGTTGCGTCTGGGGTGTTGATTAAGACATGTTCTGATTTGCAGATTAAAAGCCATTAAAGCTACTTGCGACCAGCGCCAAATGTTGTCCTTTTCTTCCCCACCTGTGCCGAATCTGGTTCGCTATCATCGTCGTTCTTCTTCTTCTTGTTCGCCTTTCCAGCCGTTGCCGAGGTCGGTGTAGGATGTCCCGATCCTGCCTCCTTGAACGAGCTCGAAAGCGGAGTCGGCGCGTGGGAAGCCGGTGTCGAGCCGATGGATCCAGGCGTCATCGCGTCCTGTACACGAGTCGATATCAGTCTCTCATGATCGAAAATCAAGAACAGAGCAAAGCATCCTACCCCATTGTTGGGCTTGTACGAGACCGAACTCCGCGAGAATACGCGGTTCTGATCTGTCGAGCCTGTCTTGCGGCGCTGGGCCGCCGCGCCGCCGGTGCCTTTTATGTAGTTGTCGTATCCTGTAATGATATTCCCCGTAGGCGAGGATTCGAGGTAGGCGGCTTCCTTTGACGCGATGTTTTCTTCCAGGAGGGCCTGGGGGTTTCAGTGGTCAGTACCAAGTTCTCGAGGCGCGCAGGGCCAACCCTGGGGTAGGGTTTTGGGGATGAGAGAAAAAGCGAACCAGTTTCTTAGACATAAGCCTCTGCTTCTCAATCATGTCGCGCAGGCGGGTCTGTTCCTTCTTGTATTCCTGCAATGTGGGCGGGGGGCCAGCTGGGGCAGCGGAAGAAGGGGTTGCGGTTTTGGGTTCTGCCATGGCTACGAGCGCCAGGCTGGCGAACTTGGTTGGCGATCGACTTATAGGGAGTATGGGGTGTTGCTAAGCGGAGACTGTAGTCTTGGTCGGACGTATTCTCACGCAGAGCATGGATCGAAAGGTTGTAAACTTGAGCATGTGTTGTTCTGAGCCAGATTTCTAAGCCGCGATAATTTCTGGAGTTTGGATCCGAGCCCCGCCGCTCCCGTCGTACAGTGTTAATTATTTGGTATATCAATCCTCGCACTATCTATCACTGATAATTGGCCGAGTCGTTCAATGTGTCTGACTTGGATGCGATGACACTAAACTAGATCAGTCTGAGAACGGCTTATCGGAGCCTGTACCTGCAGCGGCGCCGCAGCGTGACGTGCGGTGGGTTTGTTTGTCGGTAGCGATTGGGTTGATGATTGAAACCGCAATGGGGCAGCATATCCAGTGCTGACTATCCGTTGCAGATGCGGCCCTACCCCCGCGTTGCTCGTAAAGCGGGTCAGACCTACTTTCGTATGGCGAACAATACTTTGAAGCACAAGATTCTAACAACCTCTACCTAACACCTAACAAGGACTCCCCGTTCCCAAAAGCCATGTCGGTAAAGGGACCAACTCCGCAGCAGTTTGACGGTGCACCGCTCCGTGTTGGCATTGTGCATGCCCGGTGGAATCTCTCCATCATCGAGCCATTAGTTGAAGGGGCCAAGTCGAAGCTCCTGGAATGCGGCGTCAAGGAGACCAACATTGTCGTCCAGTCGGTTCCAGGCTCCTGGGAACTGCCAATTGCAGTGCAGAGGTGCTTAGAAACCCCATTACCTACTACTACAAAGTACCACTCACTAATGGTGTTGTCGTGGTAGACTGTTCGCAGCCTCACAGGTCCAGAGCTCCACAAGGGGACCCTCCCTTTCGGCCGGCGACTTGCTGGGCTCCTCGACCACGGATCTTACCGAGCTATCGTCGTCTGCTAGTCGGGAGGTTGCGAGTGGTCCCTTCGATGCCATCATAGCCGTTGGTGTTCTGATCAAGGGCGAAACCATGCATTTCGAGTACATTGCGGATGCGGTTTCGCATGGGCTCATGAGGGTTCAGCTTGATACGGGAATTCCCGTCATCTTTGGCGTTTTGACGGTCCTCAGTGATGAACAGGGTCAGGCTAGGGCTGGGCTAACCAAGGATGGTCATAATCACGGTCATGATTGGGGTCTGGCTGCCATCGAACTCGGAGCGAAGAGGAAGGCTTGGGCCAACGGGAAGATTGAATAGCTGTCCTCCACTTACATGGAACCAGTCCCACAAACAGCTATCACATACCTAGTCATGAAGGGGAATATTAGAAAATATACATGGGCCGCAGGTGCCCACGAAACAAAATCAATTTCTTCCAGAATTTCACCATGTGCGGTGTCGGCTGAAGGCCGTACGGGAGGCGATCCAAAGGTCACCTTGGCTTCGAATGCGGGGCACCCCCGCCTTCCTATTTACACTACACCCCGCCTCGTACCCAAACTAGGTACAATTGCATAGCTGTTCCGTAATCTGATGCTGATTTTCTTCTTGTTGATTTCCCGCTGCTAGGTATCGAGAACTTGCAGAGTCCGTGACCGCCATCTTCTCTCCTGCTCCGACAACACGATGACGAAAATGGCCACCAAGTTCACGCCGGAGGTGCTCCTGTCGACGCCACGGCGGAGCGCCGGTTCGCCCAACCCCACAGGCGAGCTCGTCGTGTTTACGGTAAGTTTCCATGATCTCGTCGTTCTGGGTGCTCAATTGGCTAACGAGGCTGCTTTCTTACAGAAATCGACATACAGCTTCGACAGCCATTCTAAAACTGGCCACATTGGCCTCTTGGATGTCAAAACCGGCCGGTCGGCCATGCTAATTGAGGGGACACAATTTGGCAGCCCTGAATGGCTTGGAGATCACGAGATACTGTTTCTGGATTCAAGCGCGTCAGATGCTACGAGTCTCATCTACATGGACGTGCGATGTCCGGGGTGGGCGACAACACGCACCCTGACGCGTTACTTCAAGCTGACATAGGATCATAGCGTGACGCCGACTATACAGCGCATAAACGGCGTCATTACCGGCATCAAGGTTAAGTGCATATCAGACTCTGAGGTGGCCATAGCTTGCTCAGCTGTCGCGACACCTGACGGCCGCATGCACCGCCCTTCCAAGGACGAGCCCAAGTCATCGGCCAAGATATACACGAGCCTCTACGCGAGGCACTGGGACACCTGGAACACGGGCAACAAGAATTCCGTCTGGTACGGAAGGCTAGCGAGAGACAGCGAGAAGTGGTATTTGAAAAGCCCCGGCCTTGTCAACGCGCTGGCAGGGACGAAGCTCGAGTGTCCGATCCCCCCTTTTGGTGATACGGGAGACTTTGACATTTGCGCATCAGGCCTGGCCTTTGTTGCCCGGGATCCGGAGGTCAGCCCGGCCGAGTATACAAAGTCGGATTTGTATTACATTCCTATTGGGGGCGCGCCAGCCCCGGCGTTCCCCTCGGCCGAGAAGGTGCCGCAGATGGTCAAGACGGGTCGGCTTCTGGGGTATACCAATTCGCCTACATTTTCTCATTGTGGGAGGAAGATCGCCTTCACTCGGATGAGGCACATGCAGTACGAGGCGGACAAGACGAGGCTGATGCTAATTCCGGACGTCACGGACCTGGGCAATGTCCAGGAGTATCATGAATCTAGAGACGGGGAGGGGAAATGGAACCTGAGCCCCGGGTCCATTCTGTGGAGCCACGACGATTCAGAGCTGTACCTGACGGCTGAGATGTCAGGACGCGAGAGGGTTTTCAAGCTCCCGGTCGATCGGACCATGGCCCAAGGCGTACCATTGCTCGATCTTCCAGACTCCGTCCAAAGCATCGCGTTGCTTGCGAGCGGGACCAAAAAAGAGAACCGAATCTTCTTGTCTGGGTCGTCCCTGGTCGACAACTCCTGCTACTCCACCCTTGACCCGGATACAGGAGTTGTGGAGGTTGTCTCGTCCATGACCAAGCACGGCAAATCCCTCGGCCTTTCGAGGAAGCAATGCGACGAATTCTGGTTCAGGGGCTCTGATGATTTCAAGGTCCACGCCCTCGTTGTTAAACCCTCCAACTTTGATGCGAAAAAAAAGTACCCCCTCGCATTTCTGATCCACGGTGGGCCGCAAGGGGCATGGGGCAATAGCTGGAGCACGAGATGGAACCCGGCCCTGTTTGCTGAGCAGGGCTACGTCTGCGTCATGCCTAACCCGACAGGGAGCACGGGTTACGGGCAGGAGTTTACTGACCGGATCCAATGCGAGTGGGGTGGGCGTCCTTATGTGGATTTGGAGAAGTGCTGGGAGCACATCGCAGAGAACTTAACCTACGTGGATGTCGAGAACGGCGTGGCGCTCGGCGCGTCATACGGAGGCTACATGATCAGTGAGCAGCCTTTTCTTTTCACAATATCCTCTCGTAGCTAACTTGACCGCTTCCAGATTGGATCCAAGGTCAACCCCTCGGCCGTAAATTCAAAGCTCTCGTTTGCCACGACGGCGTCTTCTCAACCGTCAACCAATGGTCCACGGAGGAGCTCTTCTTCCCGCTTCACGAGTTTGGGGGGTCGCTTTGGGAGAATCGCGCCACGTACGAGAAGTGGGATCCGTCCCGGTTCACAAGCAATTGGGCTACGCCCATGCTGGTCGTGCACAGCGAGTTGGATTATAGGCTGCCAATCTCGGAAGGATTGGCGATGTTTAATGTCCTGCAAGCGAAGGGGATCCCGAGCAAGCTTGTCTGCTTTCCGGATGAAAATCACGTAAGTTGGGACTTCCCTATCTCCCCGGCTTCGTGGTTACTTGTTGGGCTCATGGGCCGTGGTACTGACGAATATTTGGCTTAGTGGGTTTTGAAGCCGGAGAATTCGCTAGTGTGGCACCGAGAGGTCCTTGACTTTATTAACAAGTACAGTGGCGTTGCTAAATCGTACGACGAGGGGACGGCAGTTCCGTACACGTAGGCGGTCGGTGGTTGAGACCTGAATTTGTTATGGGAACACATGGTGCACATTGGACAATTTGTACGGAATAGAAAAAGAGGTGGCAAATTGCTTTCCTTCGCCAGGTTGGAAGATTAAGTTGCGTGCATGAACATACCAGGCCGTGAGAACCCAGAACCAGTCTATACGAAGAAGTGAAGTGTCATATGTTCAAGTAGTCTACACGTATTCTACCCTATCAAGTGTGTTGTCAACCGTCTCGTGCATCAGAGAACCTCGCCGATTATCTTGGCCGCTTCCCTGTATGTGTGAAGTAGCCTCTCGCACTTCTCCCTCTCTTTCTTGACGCCGTCATCCTCGTACAGCAGCTCCTCAAAGAGCCCCTCCTTGTACAACTCGCTCACGAGCCGGTTCTGGACCACGTCCTTGCAGTGGTTGACCAGTAAATGCATGACGGCCTTGGGGACTTGATCCGCGATGGATTCACGGACAATATTAAAGTAGGACGAGATCAAGGCTCGAATCAAGTCCGTCTCCATGGCTTCCCGCTCTGTCAAAGCTGGTTCAGCCGTAGCGCCCTGGAGAGAGTGTCAGAACCAAGTTGAGTCGAGATGCATACGATAGAGGCCCCAAAAAACTTACGAATTGCGAAGCAAAGTCCCCGCCCCGGATTGATCTTGCGGCGTCGTACTCCTCCTCTCGCAAGGTAGATGGCCGGGCGAGCTTGTCTTCGGTACGGCGGATACTCTGCGTGATGCTGGGCTCCGAATTTTGACTGACGTGTCTCGTAGATTGGGACTGCCCGGTAAGCGACGCCTGGGCTCCGTCCTTGCCGAAGAAGTAATTGAGGAACGATTCACGAGCGATTCCCAAACCTTGGTTGTTGAAGCGTGAGGGGGACATGGACCGGCCGCCATTCACTGCTGCAGTTAGTGTTCCGGAGCCGTTTTCTCTAACGCTGGGTGACATGCTCCGCAGCATCTTTCCGTGGGCTTTCCGATCGCCCGCGTCCACCATGGCTGCATCTTCATTGTCTTCTGGGGTCTCGATGCCGTTCGCTCCAAGTTCCTTCAACCGCCTCCTCTCCCGCCGTTCACGCTCTTCCTGGATCAGTCGCTTGCGATCTCTCTCGTGTCGACTTGTAACGACCTGGCCCATGGCTGCGGCAGCGCCAAGGAAGTTTGGGTGGTTTGTATTGATGTAAGCCCGCTGAATCGCAATCAAGGACTCGACATATGAAGATGCCGGTCCTAGCCTCTCGCGCAGAAGGTCAGATACAACTTCGATGAGCTTCGCCTGGAGTCGGGGGAATCGAGAGAGCTCGGTGGATCCGCATGTGTGGCAGATTTTGATCAGTTCCTCGTACACCAACTCAACGCAGCGCTGGCTTGGTATCTCGAGAAGCTTGATCTGTGGTTTGACAAGGAGGTCAAAGGCCATCTCGGGCACAAACAGGCTCGGCCTCGGCCCAGTGGAATTGCGAATCGCCGTTCTAATATCGAGGGCCGAGAGGTTCGATGTCGGATCAATAGACTCGAGGGAGCTGCCAAAGACCGAGTTGAAGATGTAATAGATTCTAGCACCGCCGCAAAGCTCCTTGGTTGATATATCAGTAGATGTGCCGTCGATGGAAGATATGAAGGATGTAGCAAAGCGCGTCATCAGCTGGAGAATGAGCGATCCGCGATGTTCCTTGCCGCTAAAGTGCATATCGCCATAGCTGGCAAGCTCCTGCTGTGTTTGGCCCATGAGCGTATTCAGGCGGGCCTTGATATCGGGAAGACGTTCTCGGATGTGAGCCATGAGCGTCGTGTTGAGTGTTTTCGCCAGAAAGTGTGTGCCGCAGCGGGTTGCAATGTTGCGATAGGCGGGGTGATGCTTGAAGAAATCCGATTCTGCTTGCAAAGCCTCATCCATGGGCTTGTTGCCCTGGATGTCCTGCTGAGACCTATTGACCACACCAATGAAGCCTAACTTCAACGGATACACGCGGCCCGAGAGGATATCAAGGGCGTTCGTGCCGTGATCCATCAAGTCGACCTTGGTGAGGACCCCGATCGTTCTCCTTCCTAGCGGATCGACGTGTCTCGCCAGCTTGAGGGCTTCCGAATTCACAATATCAACGTTGGCTGGGGACACGGCGAGGATGATGCTGTTGGGCTTTGCAATATACTCGGAGATGAGATTCCGCGTCTGCTTCTCAATGTCGGTCGGCTGATCGCCAATGGGCACCTTTGGTTTTCCGAAAGTTAGCATTTGCCTGCAGCTTCAGAACCCTGCTCCTTCATCTAGGTGCGGGAGACGCACCTTTGTCAAGCCAGGAAGGTCAACCAGAGTGAGATTCAGAACATGAGGCGAATATATCTTCAGATTTATTGGCTGTCGATTGATGCCTTTGTTCGTACCAGCTACCCTCGACGTCTCGTTCTCTACCTCACGCTTGACATCGGTGAAGTCGTTAAACCTTCGGTTCGGGATATGATGAAATTCTGCCCATTCGGAGCGCCGGGCGGCACCGGGTAACCGGTACTGGTTGCCGAGAGGCTCGGGGGCATTTTCGTCTTCCGGTACATTGATGAGCTGGAGGATTAACGGTCGGCGGGTTACGATACCACTCCCGCGTGGAAGAAAGTCGCGGCCAACTATGTTCTCGAGCACGGATGACTTCCCAGCCGACTGAGAGCCAACGACGACCTATTACGAAATAGCTTGTCAATTATAAAAGAAACACATTAAGGAGACGACGCGCCAAACTCACGATTTGGGGCAGATCCAACGAGTCGCTGCCGATGGTGTTGAACACCAAGTCCTGCAACTTGTTGACGATGCCGAGGAGGTCCTCTCCAAGAGCCGCCATCGTAACGGAATGTTGGAAACGATGGGGCCTTCCAAGATCGTAGATGTAAAGAGGAAGTGGCTTTGTTGTTTGTCGTGATTGGGATTCTCCTCTTTTCGTTTCCGGATGGTTTTTCAGTCCAATGTCCAGGTGAGGCTGCACTCGGCTTCGCGTCTTGTGCCAATTTCCAGGTATTCATGCGCGAAGAAACTCGACCACGCCGAGAGCCATGGATGGCTACGTAGTGTACTAGCAGCGGTTGCTGCACCCCTGTCTGGCTCGAGAATACAGTTGCCGAGGTGCCCGCACTTGCTGCCAGGTGCCTAACTTGCCGGCACTGCAATATTCGTATTACGGGATATGTGGTTCTTGTCATGTCGTCACTCGGCATTTCAAGCCTCCCAGTGCCCAGCCAACCTGCGAACTACGCATTTATGATTTTTTGTCACATCAAACGAGCAAGACTCTCTTTCTGCAAACGGCTACATCAAGGTCATTGAAATGAGTGCCTTTGGGGGTCCAGGATCCCGGCAAATTACCACGAAACCAACACCGTACGTCTGTCCTTGCCTGTTGCATTTGCTGAAGAGGTTGGCTGATGTAAAATAGTCCCGAACGAGGAAGCTTCCCTCTTGACCATGATGGTAACTCTCCCTTGATTCTATCTTCTATGCCTCCGCTTATATATAAACAGGCGAATGCAAAAATGTCATGAAAACATACCTATCTTGCATAAAAAGGGTACAAGGCGTCAATGATGATCAGTGTCGGGAGATCGCAAGGGCATATCTAGCCTGCCGAATGGATCGGTAGGCGCGATCGACGTCAACACTTCGCACTTTTAACTGATTATCTTCAGGAACCTGATGGCGCGGGACGATTTTAAAAATCTTGGGTTCGAGGCCCAGAAATTAAGCAACGGCGCCGACAATAAAAATCAGTCGCCAGAGCAGAAACCGCACACGACAGAAAACGGTGAAGCCGGGCAATTGCGCTGGTAGCATCTTCAAAGTGGGTTCTGTAAACGAGCTAAACCGCATGCAAAGCCTGGACACGTAATAAATAAAACAATGGGAGCGAGACATTGCCAAAAAAAGGCAAAGTACAGCGATCCTCCAAGGCCAAATAGCGCAGTGAGTTTTATTATGAGAGATTCGTTGAATGTGTTTGATTGGTGGACCGTTGTCCGGCCAACTCGTCTTCTCCCGGTAGGGTTGTTAAACATGGCGAGAATGGAAAATATTTTCGAGAACTTCATCATCATCATAACTAAATCCATAGTTACGGTTTCCCCCTCCAATAGCTATCGCACACTACTTGCAACTGCTCACAACTACTCCTGCCAGCCGCATGCCCAACATACTACTCTAATACGATTACATTCCTGCTATCGGCCTCGACTACTTGACAGTCCTCGTGCTATCCGACACAATATCTACAATCCTCAGGCGCATCTAACGACGCTATGTTCTCGCGAAGAAAGTCGGGGGAGAGCAAGAGGAAGGTGACGCCTCCATCACCAACCTACATGACAAATGAACAGTTTTGTAGGTCGTACCTGACCGACCGCCTTCGCCTAGCTGACAAGACACCCCTAACACAACTGAGTAGCGTCATATCTCGCCGGCCTACGAAACGCTCGCATCTCTCGGCCCGGCGGGGCCCGCGAACAAGCGTTCAATTCCGCCCGAAGCAAAGACCAGACTGCTGCTCCACCTGTCATCCCAAGGCCACAAGTCCACTCTCCGCCAGCGCCAGCCGAAACTCCACTACAGAGACCAACGCAAAGTACGTCGAACGCAGCAGTCCCACAGCAGCGGCCGCACCCCCCAAGGGCAGAGTCTAGTATATCAGCGAGCACCAGATCGCGATATTCCATTGGGCCGTCCGCTCGAGACTACTATCCAGACCGGCCTTCGGTGCCGCTGAGACCATCGGAGGTGGTCCCGAGCTCAACCTACATCGAGCGAGGACAGCGGTGGATGGAAAAAGAGGAAGCTTATTCTCTTAGGCACGCTCTGCACGACATGGACATCGAAGACAAGCAAACAACCAAGAGCGAAACAACCAAGGAGGAAAGTCCAGAAGACAAAAGGTTGTATGAGGCGGCCCTACAAGAAGCAGCAGAGCTAGTATGGCAGTACGAGCATGGAGGGCTCCCAGCCGCCAAACCCAACGGACCGTACCGTTATCGTCCACATCTCCGGAAAAACAGTTACGCTCACGCCCGAACCGCCAGTGTTGGGAGGTATGGCGACGACATTCAGGCCAGTGGGTTGGCTAGAAACTGCTCACGATCTGTATCCGGAAGCTCTACTGATAGTGACGGCTTCCCTACGAGAAAGAGCTTGCTGGTCGGGGAGGGTCCGGGTCCGGATCCGTCAAACGACCTCGCAGCCATGGGCGATGCGGTGCGTCCCTTTGCGAAGCCTTATGGTGGCATCTCGTCAGGAAAGTTTGCCGTGCCAAACCCGCGCAGAAGGAGCAGTGTGAAGCGGAACATCAGCGGCGAGATTGAGGCGCCTTTTTCGGGGGACCAGATCTGGGAGGAACCCGACACTCCGTCCACCTCCACCATTTCAGGGCCCAGGGAGCCGCCGCCCCGGTCGGCACTCGAAAGCAAAGGCAGGAATCCCCTGAACCGAGTGCGCTTCACCACAGGGCTTGGTGGCAACCCCGAGCTTGCCCCAAAGCTGGTGTCAACAACTGAAATCCACCGGAATCCTCCTAGCCGTAACCGAGATCCCACGTACGTCACCAACTCCCAGCCACCGAGGAACACGGATCTGGATGAGAATGTTCAAAGGAAACAGGGGGTAGAAGTTCGCGGTGACGACATCCGCCAGGCCACCAGCATGAAGCTATCGGACCGCAGTGAGAAGCTGCCTACTCCCTCGGCCGTCAGCGATGACCCAGGCCGTCCCATTGTGAGCTTCGATACACGTTGGGCGCCGCCCGAGGACATCAAAGATTCGTCTCCCCGGCCCATTCCAATAATACAAGAACCCTCCTCCGCACCTGCTCCACCAATCATTCTTGTTGATGATTGTGAACCAGTGGCTGGAATTCCGGTCATTTGCACCCCGGATGATGGAAATGATGCCAGCCCTCGGCCGCTTCCCAAACCTACAGGCGCCTCTAAGGCTACTACCCGTCAAAGAAGGCGGCCGCGAGCTCCGTTCCAGCCTCCTGGAACCACACCTCGAGGTGCCGCCATGTGCCATGAATGTGGCACACCGATCCAGGGAAGGTTCGTAGCCCTATCCGGGTCGACAGAAAAGTTCCACCCTGCCTGCTTCTGCTGCTATGCATGTGGAACTGGTCTCGAGGCCCTGGAAATCAGCCCGGAGCCCGAGTCTTTCCGCGATGAACGCCTAGACCGAATCAAGAGAAGGGCCGCTGGCGAGACCCTCACGGAAATGCCGGGCAAAACTATGGCTGAGGACGGAGATGAGCGCCTGAGGTTTTACTGCCATCTCGACTGGCACGAGCTCTTCGCACCGCGCTGCAAGCATTGCAAGACGCCGATTCTAGGGGAGCACATTGTCGCTCTCGGAGAGCACTGGCACTATGGCCACTTTTTCTGTGCCGAGTGTGGAGATCCGTTCGAGCAGGGAATGACGCACATTGAGAAGGACGGGTACGCTTGGTGTATCAACTGCCAGACAAAGCGGACCGAACGACAAGCGCCCAAGTGCATCAAGTGCAAGCTTGCAGTCGTGGGTCAGTATATTCAGGCGCTCGGGAGCGACTGGCATGACCAGTGCTTCCGGTGCACCACCTGCGAGGGAGCCTTTGAGGATGGTCAGATCTTTCCCAGGGAAGACGGAAATGGCAATACCCTTATTTTATGTACTGGATGTCGGGCGAGGGAGCTAAAGCAATGAGCAGCCAGCAAGGATGCAAGGAACACTGCATGGGTTGGATTGGTTGGGTTGGAATTATCACGCATGGGTTAGTTTTTCTCGTTATTGGTAGGAAAGTACTCTCTCTTCTTTTTCTGGGGCGCCATTCAGCAAGGGCATGGTACGCATGGGCTTGATCAATATACGGCAACTAGGGAACTCCTCTAAATAACCTTGTATTTGTTGAAGCTTTCGGGTTCCTGGACGCCGAGATATGATACCGCCAGGAACTAATCAGGTTCCACTCAAACTATTCCGCTCATTTCTGCGCCTTTCGCCAATCACCTCCAATCCGCCACTGATGTGATGGGCAAGCAACTTAGGTGGTCATGCAAGGTCGGAATCATGACCGAGCTCCCCCAACCTGCTCCTGGTGGACCTCAAGCGTGTCCCCATCTTGCATATCTAGCTGTTCACCCGGTTAGACCTGCTCGTAGTAGTTGCAACACCTTCTAAGCGCTGGGGAATCGACCGTACCGAGTCTGGAGTGTCCGTTCCCTGGACGCGCTGACCCTCGAAGAGGAAGCGCACCGAGTTGAGGTTCTTTCCCTGTCGGTCACAGAAAGCCGACATGAGCTTGTCAAGCTTTGTGGAGCGTTTAATCTTGAAAAAGACCTCGTTGTTGTTATCAGTCACCTTAATATTCAGATGCTCGCTAGCTGCAGGTGCATCGTTCCTGTCGTGCGGACTCGCACCGCCGTTCTCATGCTCTGACGACATTGCGTGCAGTCCACTTTTCTCGAGGATCAGACCACGGGGGGTGTCGTCGTAAGGAGGCGGGCCTTCTCTGGAGAGCGTATCGGTAGTTTCGATGTCGAGAGAGTAAACTTTGAGAGTTTGCACCTAGAATGCGCCGGGTCTAATAGGGCAGGCGAATTAGCATGTCTGAGCGGGGAGATGTAGGCTTGATGTTGCTGGAGCAAGAGTAGAAGAAACAAGAGAAGGATCACTGTCGGATGGAACAGTTGACACACCTTTATGAGTGAGAGAGAAACGACACAGTTGCAGGTCGCGAAGACACTGGCTTCGCGATGCGAAAAACTGTAGGAAGTTGAGCGAGTTGTAGGTCGGCAGGCAGGCAGCAAACAAGAGTGTCGCTCAAATAGATATGAAGGATCCACAGTCGCGACGCCGCATCCGCTTACGTAACTCCCGCCCACTCGAAACTAGTTAACTACACCAGGTTTTGGACAAACTGGCAGCGTCACCGTTGTCTGCGAGGTCACCATCTAAGTCTAGGGGAACATCCTAAGCAGATTCCCATTGCAGACCTCGCAATCTGCCTCTACCCACTTAGGATCTATTCTTTGGCCTGGCCAATCAATCATTGACTCATAGGTGTCTGAGTTTCGACATGTTGCTAGGTCGGCGTGCCTTTGTCTATTTGGCAGCACGACCCTAGCAGGGCACTCCGAGTCACTTCAAGTGTATACGGTGGTGCCGAACTCGATCGTCCGCCTGACAACAAAAATTGTGAATTGCATTGTCAACGAAAGCACCACGGCAAGAAAGCATGTCAGAGAAAAGCCAATATGCGCAAGAGGCTTGCCATGCCCAAGCTGTAAGCATCATCAACCAAGAACCAGCCCTGCTTCGTTGAGCCTCAACTCACTTAGGTCCTAGTGTGCAATCCAGAGTAAGAGCCGGCCCGACTACCATGCCATTCCCAAGTATCCGAGGTGGCTGTAGTCTTGACGTATTCTTATTGGTGCTATGTGTGCTGATACCTCTGGCTTTCCTCTTAGACTGTTTGCAAAGAAAAGGATACGACGAGTCGAAATGCAAGGATGCCGTACTTGCCCTGTACAAGTGCTGCGAGGCCTTTTATAGGGAGAAAGGATCCGATGCTGTGTCTTTAAGTTGCCCCAAGAAGGAGGTTCTTGGTAGACAGATGGAGAATCTCACCAAGCACTGAGGGTAAAGGCAATCGAAGTGTCGAAAAGTCTTGACAAATATGGTTCCGCCCTTTAAAAAATGTACCACGATCTGTGGATGCGTCAACCCGCAACTTGGATGCAGGCAACAATAGAGATAGTGTCGGGTTTTTCTAGGCTATCATTGAGCACGCAGGAGATTCACGAGGAATCTGAACAAGAATTGAGGAGCCTTGTTCCGGGACTCTAATATGAATGCCATGACATTGTAGTGAAAAGGTAAGTCCGTAGAGGGGAAATTTTCGCAGCGGCGTTGAAGTAGGTCTGTCTCGGTTGATTATGTAAGCCTACTGCCGCCACTTGCTGCCAGTGCCGATGTCGTCAGGTGCAGCTGGCCCTCAGTCGCGTAGCAGGATCGTTGGTTGGGACAAATCTGCTTCGCGACGCGAGCGACTGTACCTCTTTCGGTTGCTTCCAACCATATTGCGGTCTTCAGCATCAAATGCGCTTGAGCTTCCCAATTAGTACCCCAACAAATCAACCTCCCCGACCTTCAATCAACGACCTGCGGCTAACCCCCCCTTATTAACCTCTGATCATCGCCGCAGCCAAAGGTCGACGAGAAACAGAGTTGCAGGCTCCGGGCTTTGCTTGGGCGTGGCATGACGGCACCTTCAGTAACAGTGTGCCCAGAGTTGATGCGCCGTCATGAACTCGGCGGGATCCCCACAAGGGGCACAAAGCCCAGCGCCAGCACTCGCTCCCGGCCCCGAGATAGCATTATTTGCTACCGCTCTAGATGATTGCCTCCGAGTTAAGGGTTCGGTATCGGAAAGGAGATCGCGACTCCTCAAGCTTGTAGATAGCTACCACCAATACGCAGCAGAGCAATACCAGATTTTACAACAAGGTCGGGGGGCGGGACCGAGACGAGCACTTAGTTCCGGCCTCCACGATGACATGGATCTGGATCTCGACGATGGCGAAGAAGCGTCGAATTTGAATCAAGGCAGCAGCAAACTCTCTCCGGAAGCCATCGCTTGGAGGCAGGAGGCGCAAACCTGGGACCTTCTACGGCGTCTTCTCGCTAGTCGGTATGCGGATAGAAAGGGAGCAAATCGCTCAGGCCGGTTCTCGCCGCGTGGGACCGTCAAGGGCCTCTGGCAAGAATTCGTTGAATCTGATTCGGCTATCGTGGAACGCAAGGCCGTCTTGCACTGGCTGCAAAGCAACGCATTCGACGGACCGAATATTGATGAACTTGTCAAAGAACTGCAACAAAATGCCGATCGCGGGGACATTGTGGCGCATGGCTGGATCCATACCCGGACCGCCATCAAGCAGCGAAAGAGACTTCTAGGATCACCACACCCGCTCGACGCCAGTCTCCCAGAAGTCGCGCAAGGTCACCTCAACTCCTTGAAAGCACCCCTCGTAACAAATCTCGATCCAGACGCGACGACTCGGCAAGGGAGAAAGCTTCAGCCCCAGGATGAGTACTTTGAGCGAGCTACATGGCTGGGCTGCTACGAACTCTTGCGGCGCGGTTACAGTGCCGAGGCTATTCGTGAATGGTGTGTTGAGCGGACTGAAGGCTGGCGCGCCGTATCACTCTCAGCGCTACCTCTTGCACCTCGGGACGACGGCCCCAGTCCCGAAACCACGCCGGAAGCACTGGCTCTGTGGAGACGCACTTGTCTCGCCATTGCACGGCAACCCGACGTCGATGACTACGAGCGAGCAGTGTATGGCATGCTTGGTGGGGACGTGGCTACGGTCGAGCGTGTGAGCAGCACGTGGGATGACTTTGTATTTGCTCACTACAACGCCATTGTCCGAAGTCAGTTTGACTCCTTCATCCTCTCCAAGTGCGCGCCTGAAGAAGCTGCGAGCCTATCACAGTCCTTCATTTCCTTCGACGCAGCACAAAAGGGCGGGGAGCCGGCAGCATTGGAGAAGCGTCTTCTGAAGGCTCTCGAGCAGTCGAATAGCACCATGTCCGAGGCAAGAGAGCCGTACAAGGTTTTCCAAGCTGCCGTCCTTGCCAACGAACTGGAGCAGTACTTCTTTGACCAAGGCCTCGTTCTCGGCCAACAGGCGAACAAGGAGGTCGAGTCCAGGCTGATCCCCACGCTCGGTTTTTCCTCGTCCAACATAGATAGCGGCCGCTTCTACACGCTTGAGAATCATCATGGCCTTCGCGTCATCGCCCATGCATATATTATCATGTCCCAACTCGAAAAACTCTCGCCCGACTCGACAACTGCGGCTGTTAGCTCGGATGCCTCCCGCGCACTTATCCAACAAAACTCAGTCTCGGGCTATATTAGCCTCTTGCGACTGTGTGACGCTCCTGAGCTCATCCCTCTTTATAGCTCCACACTAGGAGAGACCAGGCAGTACGAGACACTCTGTCGAAATCTCATCCATGTCACCGATGATGTGGTTCGTTTGCGGTGCATCAACCTAATCGGCAAGTCCGGTCTCGACGCCCTAAAGTTTGTTCAGGATCTGGCTTCAATGCATCTCAGGGCAGTCTTGGCACAGGACGGCAGTCGACCGGCGGCGAAGCAATTTAGGATTTTAGAAGACGGTCCAGCAAACATCAAATACGGTCGTCCTGTCAAGGCTGACTTCTTCGGCGATGATCCGGATCGAATTGGGAAGCCGCACGAGCTGCTAATACGATCAGTCGAGTGGCTCACACTGGTGGGTGATGCCTGGCCGGATGTCTTGTCGATAGCCACCGAGACATACAAGCACTTCCTCCGTAGGTTGCCGTTTCGTGACGTTGGAGCAGAACTCGGAAGCTAATGTGAGGCAGAACATTTGCACCTAAACGCCGCTCGACAGTTCTCCCAGAGAGTGCTATTTGTCGATGTCCTTCGAGAGCGAGGCTTTGAGCTGGAGGAGGAGCTCGAGGGCCTTGAGCCTCCCGGCCCGGATTTCTGGGTAAACCAACTTTCCCTCGTCAAGTCGCCGGAGTCATCGGCTGCGCAGATTGCGGCGGACGCCCGGAGTTTCCGAGACTTGGAATGTTTGGTCAGAGCCCTGGACCATATGGAAACGCTTGCTTCGCTCGAGGAGTTATCTAGGGAGTACGTGCACCGAAACTGTTGCGGTAAAGACTTCCACGCTGACATAGTTTGTTCCAGGGAGCCTGCCGTCAAGCGAGAGTTCTGGGCCAAGGTGGCGGATGAAGTCAAAGCCGTCAAGGAACATATGAGCCCAATAATGGATGGTTGGCTGCTTGAAGGTATTCAAGGTATGGATTTCTCTCTCGTCTCTAGAATAGAGACTTGGTCGGAACGCGGTGGGGCTGACTTGGTAGAAAATGGCCGGGACACTGAATTCTTGGGGTTGAGACAAACCTACCTCCCAGAAGTAGTATTGGCTTATATCAGTACACTCCACTTTGCGGGGACGTGTTTGTCTCGAGACAACCTCTTGGAGTGCATGGACTTGGCAGCAGTTATTGCGCAGAAGGACTCAGACATCGCGGCCTGCTTTGTCGAGGTCGGTCGCATGAAGGAGCTTGTAGAGGCCTTTGCTTCTTGCAGCAAGGCTCTAGCTGTCATGACAGGAGAGAAGAAGGCTGCTGGGTCTAGCAGCAAGAAATTGAGAGAGATGGGATGGTCTCGGGATTTGTGGTCGGTCAAGTCGGGCGAGAGTGGACGTTAGAGACTAATAGCCTAGATCCTGCACGATAAAGGGACGAGCCACCGAGCCGGCTGTGTTTTTGTAGGCTGACCGGTCTATAGTACACCGTATATCTTACAAGGGCTGGAGAGCCAGCACGATGTGCCATGCCGCTGACATTGGCTGGTGGCAGCATTTTTCTGCAACGCGCGGCACCACGTAGCTCAAACCTGCCTTGCACCGGTAATAGATATCATCACTCAATGCCACCGGTGCGACTGTGTAAATAATCGACTATCTACAAATTTGCGTGGCAGATTGAAATGTCCTGCCTTACAAGACCACTTGGCCATGGGCGTGATTATGTAATGTCGGTGATGGTGCACCACCGCGCTGTGATGGCGCATCATCCACTCACACCTGCACAGAAGTGCGAATAATCTTCAAGCTCGTCGCCACCTGTGTTGACCAAACGCGATCGCGACTTGTGTTAGATCAACGGCGTGAGCTTCGCAGCCCGGCATTTTATCTCAGATGGACGGTTCCATGTAACCTCGAGTTCCTTGGCGATTTTCTACCTGCCGACGAAAATACTAGCGACGAACTCCCGGACCCAGGGCTCTTTCGCCTGAAAGGCTTAGTTGATGAGCGAAGGACGGGATGAGTTCATGTCGACGATAAGAAATATCCAGCACTGCTGAGCAATTCGAATCATCCCTCTACCAAGAAAGCAAGCGTGAGGCAACTTCGCCGTCATGGACAGTCGTGGCTCAACTCCGATCTCAACTTCCAAATGTGTGTCTCTTCATCTTTTCATGTGAATCTCCCCGTACTAAGACTCGTCCAGCCTCCACCAATAGCCAAGGCACATTTGGCGTCCTCCGCCCAGGTTCCAGAAAATGGTCCACTCCCCAATCTCTAAAATACTCTCACCGGAATTCCATGCCAAGTAATCTAAAGGGAAAAGCAGACCGAAGCAAAGGGAACTTTATCGTGATGCACATGGCCGGGGCATCACCCAAGAAAACGGCATCACCAGTACCAGCGCCAGCGCCAGCGCCAGCGCCAGCACCATCACCTGCAGAATCTCGCCAAAATACCAGCACACTCAAGCCAGCACTACGGGGACTCCCGAACCTCGCCCCCAAACCACCGCCGCTGGCCCCGCCTCACAGAAGAACCACCCCGCCCACCTCACTTGAAACCAAGAGGGAGCAAGCCCGACTGTTGACGTTGCTAAGGAGTCTGAATCCCGTCACGGTGGTGGATCAGATTTGCACCGCGGTGGCGTTCTTCGGCGGGATACCGGGGGCGCCACCTCCGCAGAATGGGCTGTTTCCGGAGAGTGCGCTAGGGAACGGGATGGGCTCTGGGTTTGTGGCATGGATGGCCGAGATATTTCCTAGCCTTGAGCAAGGAATGACACAGCAACCAAGTCTGCCAACCGTAGCTGACGGTGGAAACTCGGCCCCTTCCGAACCCCGGCGGAATGGATCAGACGAGACATCTTCGACCGAGGGCGAAGCACGAGGGAACCAAAGCAAAGCCAGCAGCCATACTGAGCAAATACCAAGTGATGCGACAGATCTGCCGCAGCGGCGGAAATCACTTCCCCACCAAGCCCAGCCTACCGATTCCCCCTCACCACCTCCGCCGCCACCGTCGACCGAGGTCATAAGCCCACTCCCAAGAGAATCTCACGAAGATCCGCTGGAAGCCCAACGAACTCTCCCCATCCAGTCGTTACCTGCACATGAACAGCGGCGACCCGCACTAGGGACCCAAACCCCGGGGTCGAGGAAAAGGGGTCGACCAAAAGGGTCCAAGAACAAACCAAAAGACTCCCTCACCAGCGATGGCCCAGATGGTACTCCGGTTGCCAAACGGTCAGGGCCAGGGCGGCCAAAGGGATCAAGGAACAGGCCCAAGCCCCCTCCTCCGCCTGCAACATCCTCGGACCAAGTTGAATCAGGCGTACCTGGAGATTTGTTTGAGAGTCCTGCGGGTGTGAGGCTCCAGGAATCCCAGGGCCAGAAGAGGCCGTGTCAGGCGTCAGATTTACAACCAGTTGAAGTAGAAGAGAATAGGAATTCTCAGACGCTGGTGCCCCATCATGTAGCGAAGCGGCAGAAGAGAGCGGGAGGCACCGAGGTAGAATCGTCACCGGGCGTCATAGTATCGCAAGGACATGTTCAACTATCACCCGTCAACATGACCGACGGATAGCACGATGTTAGTTGGTGGCTCCGAGCCTTGGATGGGCAAGTCACATATTCATGTATATTAAGCCGAGCAAATAATAAGGTGGTTTGGCACGAGAGTCTAAGACCAAGAAAAAAGTCGACTGCGGTATTCTATTCCGGGTATGCTTTCAAAAATGCCCATCTTGTGCCGAACATTATAATTCCATATTTGTGCCGCCCGTAGGCACCAGTATCATATTCTACAATGCTTTCCTCTCCCTGATAACCTGAGAGTCAAAAATTCCAAAGGTGCCTCCCAATGTGTGTTGTAACAACGCCGCCACTAAATGCTCAAGTAAATCTCGTTTGTTGCGACACCATCCGCAACACCGTCGTCTTCCAACGCATCTGCGGGTGGGCGAACCGAGTCCGGGGCGTTCCGTGCGTACAGCCACTCGTCTTCCTCATCGATGCCGTCCTCGCGAATGAGCTCTAGCATCACCTGGGCGTTGCGCAGGATGTCCTGGCTCCGCGCGACGATGCCCTTATCAAGAATGATGGCCTCGGCTGTTGTGTGCCAGATGTTCTGCAGCTGCGGCAGGTCGGGAAGGAGGTAGCGGGTTGAGTCGCTCGGAAGGGGACTCATGGGCATGCCTGCAGCGAGGCTGGTGTTGAAGATAAGGCCGTGCCTGTGCCCATCCCCATTCGGGTGCCCGTATCCATCGCCGTGGCCATTTGCGTGACTATTGCTGTAGCCATTTCTATAGCCGTAACCGTAGGAGTAGACATCATGCCCATTCGTCGTCGCGGTAGCATCTCCGCAATTGCTATCGTTCACGCCGCCCACGCCATTCTGCCTGTCAGCTATTGCCCCTTGCTTAATAGCAGCCATCGACTTCTTCCTCCCGAGGGTCATGAGGGAGCGCTTCGGTTTGGATTCTGGAACAGGTTCCTTGGTGACGGCCGAGTACCACGTATCTACGTGGGCTCGGCGGCTGTTGTAGCCCTTCATTTCCCAGAACCTCTCCACCTGCCGCAGCCCACCGAGACACAGGATCGCGACGTGCACCTCGTCTGGTGGCTTTTCCCTCAGGTAACCGCGTAATGACCTTTCAACTCGACCAACGTACGAGGGTGGACGCAGCTGACGGCAGAATGACGATACAACGAGAGGGAAGACTTGGTGTACTCGGAGCAACGTCCGGTTGTCGTACATGCTCATAATCTGAGCTTCTATAGGGTTGATGGTGTAGGGCTTGTGACGAAGTCCGTAGCCGTACTCGGCGATATGTTGGATATGTAATTTCCGGTACATCTCGAAGAAATGAAATATGGTGAAGAGAAGTGGGATGAGTCGGCGGTACATTCGTTCCCGCTGAGGGATAAAATCTTGCCGTTGGGCTTTGGTTTTCCGCAAGAATATTTCCTTGGTGATCCATTCGCACATCAAGTAGGATAGTTTAGCCGCAACGTGGAGGCGATGCCAAAGGCTGCACAAATGGTGGAAGCTGATTTTCGAAGCGTCTGGCGCTGGGTAGAGCCGGAGGGCGTATGCGGGGATGTGATGGTCAAGATGGTACCTCACTATCGGCGCTTCGTTGAGTGTTATTAATGTATGCCATGATTTGGATGTGAGGCGGAGATTCAAAATGTCTGCCAACGGCAGCGAGTTTATAATTTGAATCTGCAACTCATTTGGCAAGGCCAGGAAAAGCTGATCCAGAGGAACACTGCAGGGATAGAGTCGTTAGCAGACTTGCTCGCAGGTAGGGCACCTCATCGCATGATGGGTAATGAGGCAGTCCTGACTGCCGGTCCGACTTTACAACTTACCTGCTATGATGGGCGGGCTCGGCAGTGGTTGAGGCGACAGGTTTTGGCGGAACGGAAATGTCGGACACAGGCTGCGGTGCCTGTTTGGAATGAAGGAGCTTCGAGCGGAGACCAAACAAGCCCTTCTTCTCCTTCTTTGGTTCCGGGGGGCGACTTTCCGACTCGGATTTTGATGTTCGCAATGGCAGGATGAAGGTTGATTGCGCTTGTATTGGCGCCACCGGCTGCACAGCAGTCTGGCCATTGGCAGATGTGCTGCCACTAAGGACTTGGCTGCCGGGCTCATTGATCTGGTTGAGCTTGTTGAAATATCGCTCCGAGGCGAACTCGGTAATGTGTGGAGGATCCATGTCGAATATGTTGGTGGTGCTATCGGGCGTAAACGCCACGCAGCGCAGCCAAATACAAGATCGTCAGACGTGGGAATGGCATAGGGTCTCCCAAATCCGTCTTTCTAAGCTGGAGGAAACATCCGGGCGTGTTTCCGGAAGATCATTCAATCGGGAACTTCGATATCTGGCAGGCTCTCAGCCCTCCATGAAGATGATAGTTCCCAGGCCGTAACACTGACCGCGTGATTTGGGACCCGCCGTGACGCAACTCGATGGCCGTCGACCCTCCTTATCCGCCGCAAGGGATCGAAACCTGAGAAGCCCTCGGCTTCGCTAGGCCTGAAGTGGACCACGTGGAACCGCGTAGAGTCGCGCGATAGATCCGACCACGTCGAATATCGCTTTCGCCTGGGGAATTACCGGCTTATGATATTGCAAAATCGGTCGCGGCGTCCGACCTGCTCAATGTCGACCGACGGCAGCGACTATCGGATCGTACGGAGTATGAATCGTGGACTGCCGCGATTCACATGAATTGATGGTGGCGCATATACGGTGATTTGTGACGACTCGAAATCGAGAATGGATTCTTCGGCGCCCGAACCTTAGCTATCGGTTGCGGTTCGTCGTTTCGTTCGTGGTTGTAATCGAAGTTGGAAGGGAAATTCCGGAAATGGGTGATGGGTGATGGGTAGAAGTTGTTAGATGGGGGAAGGGGTAAAGTGATGGATACCTGGGACCCAGAAGTGGGCACTCCGTTCTGTTCGCTGAACTACTGGCAGCAGAGGTTGCGGCGGCGGTTTGGCCGGCGTAATAGTGGAGAGTGGGGAGGGATCGCAGTGGAAGACCGCACTCCAAAGGCTAAGTGGTAGAGACGGAGACGGAATTGGCTGCAGATACGGTCCTTCGGAGCTTTTCATATTGTCGACTCGTAATTTGGGAGAAGCCACGAAACCGTCACCTACCGTAATTGGTCATGGTCTTCAATCTCAATAGACCCTTCAAAATCAGCTTCCTTGTTCATTTCAACCACGATGCAAGCACCCAGCTTTATTTGCCAATCCATCATAACAAATCTACGAATACCCCGACCGAAGTGGGAATTCCAACACTCAAACAGCCAAAATAATGGACCATTGCGCAGGCGGGGGCAGGTTCAAGGCTCTCGGCCTGCGACGGTGATCGCAGGACCAGCGAGCGAAACTCGGTAGAGTAACGTCTCGGCCTCGGTCTCGGTGGTATATATGAGTAGCAGACGCCTTGGCCGCTGATGGCCAGAGCCCAAAGATGAATCCTACCCCCGGTGAATGCCTTCACCCGCAACGGCGCCGAACGGCGCAAATCGCACAGGGAGCGAGTCACAGCAGCGGACATGGAGGGCCAACAGGTCCATGGGGATGGAGCGGCCTCCTTGATGAACGGCCGAGATAGAAATATGGATCGTGATGCGATCTTCTAGTGTGGTCCAAGGCTCCAAACTCCGCCGATCCACGAGGCCTCGAAAGTCGAGACTTCTCTTGGAGATACCAGCAGGCTGGACACGAGAAGACAGTGCTCCTCCAGTGCCGGTCAGACTTCTATCTCCGCCGGTCAGCTGGACAAGTGCTCCCAGATGCCACCATCTCGGCCCTCTATCTTCGTCTTGCCTATTCACGGCGTGTCTTTTAACCTTTGCCGCTGGAAGTGGCGAGAATCCAGGATGAATGCATGGATGGGCAAGGAAAACGGCAGGAGCGACCGTTGAGGGGTGGGGGACGAACAATTTACCCGGAGGTCCCTAGCTAGGCACCGTGTCCAAAGTTCAGATCAACTCAAATGCCTATCAGTTCGTAGGTACGGATACTAATAACCGAAACGCCTCCGAGAGGCAAGGACGGGATGATGGGAGGCATCGTACATGAATCAAGGCCCTCAAGATAATCGCATTCCACTACCGTCTATTGTATTTTTCGTCTTCTACCAAAGTCGGCGGTTTTCTGGCGGGCCGAAAACGCTAGGTTTGTACCTGGAGTGTATCCGAAATACGGTTGACCTTCCAAGGCAAAAATTGTGCCGTTTTAAATTTCGACTATGACCAGCAAATGGGAAGGGCGAGGCAACACTTTACCAAGCAGGGGCCTGCATGTGAGTGGCATGGAAGGACCAACCGCGGCATCATTGGAGACGGACAAAAGCGAGGGAAATTTACGGGCGATTATGCCGACGTGGGAGAGGTCGGGGGAGGGGGGAGGCTCTCGCCGTCTGTCCCGGCCCTACTCCGGTCGTTTTTGGCAGGGATGATTCACCCTGGTGCTGGAGTTTTGGATGGAGCATGGAGCCCAGGCATTTAAGGCGATCGCTATTTGTAGGTACCGAGTACCTCTGCACAAACCCGCTCATTCCGCGCGCATGGTGCCAACCAAGTATCTCGAATGGCCAAACTGGCCATTTTCCGGGGTAAATGCCGACCCGAGTACAAGAATCTACATCCTGTCTCATCAGAGTGCTTGGAAGGTCTACAACTCGGGGTGCTAAGGTACGGAGGTACCTCTGTCCTCTTTCTTCTTTTTCCCCGCGTCACTCCCGAGAGGGTCCGGCCGGCGCTGCGGTGCTTGCCGTGCCCACGTCTTCGAACGGTCGCCGTGGTATTCATTCGGAGCAAAGAGAAGGATTGAGGGAGTCTGAAAGTCTAGAAGTCCCTGTGCCGGCCGGTCGGTGATCAATGTCCGTCACAGCTTGAGAAGAATGGACAGCCCAGTACACAGTGACAGAGTAGATCTAGTGCATATATTGGGGCAGCCCTTCCATTTGCCTGTCGGGTTTTCGCCTGCTCGATATGTCGCGACGACCTCTTAGCACGGCCGTGGTTTTACCCCCATTTCATTCTCTACCCCGACATATATTTGACCGTCTACGAGATAACGCCGCCGACCGAAACCCGCAGTTTCCATGTCGTGGTGTACTGAAACCCAAGCATTCCTTTGTCTCGCGGGATCTTCCAGGAATAACTTGGCCAGATGCTAGATAATCGGGAGCCCGTCACAATTCCAATTCGTCGTACCTGCATCGAGCCGGGGTGGAGTGATAAGACCAAAAGGCAACTGACTACGACAGCCCTACGGCGATCACGGGCTTTTCCCGCCTAGTTTCGGTACTACACAAAGCTCTGGAGTTCCGGTGTGCTGCAGTACTGCAGTGGGAAGAAGTGATGGAGTACGAAGGTAGAGGAGTGCCGTGATTGCGTGGGTACAACTGCGTCGTGGTTTGATTTCTATTCTGCAAGCCACAGCTAGCCCCCGCTCGCGGCCGCCATAATTTTTGATGTTCCTGCCCTAGCGGCCGCTAAAACGTGGTCAGCCACGAAAGATGGCAAGGATTCTCCATAGTGCGGAGCGCGGATTGCTTCGATCCTGGTGTTGCTTGCTTGCCCCCCTGCTTGTCTCCATACCGATAGATCAAGATCACCTCAGTCATCCACGAGCGTCCATCACGTTCAAGTTAACTGCTCACATGCGAGCAGACCAGCCATAATGGTGAACAGCAATGACTGGGTCCAGGTCCAGCGTTGCTGCATCCAATGGTCTGTTGTAGTAACAGTCCCACATCGGCGTTCTTTTTTTGGAAGGTCAATAGCGTCGTACTAGTGCCGAGAGGTCCCCTTAAGCTGCTGGCCCCTTAGTGCCTTATGCAACACACTTTCAACTTGGAGTTGAGTCTTATGCACTCCGCGCCAAGGATCCCGTCAACGGTCAACCTCTCGCTTCTAAAGGCGGCGACAGCGTCAGTGGATACCGGCTGCCTGGGAACCTACTGCAACAGCTCCGTCATATCCCCTGACCATGTTGGCATCTCCCGCCCGTGTCGCTGAGTTGCCCCAGGGGACTCTAAGGTACGGATACTAACTTATTTGTACATGCTTGAGCTCAGCGCCCTGCTGCCTACGCCTTACTGTGGAGTTCAAAATCTGCGGCAGCAGTATCAATAGGTACAGCTGTATGGATACTTCTCCCGGTTGAAGACCCGTTGCCTGCTACAATTAGCATCGGCAAAGTTTTGTCGGCTTCGTCAGAACCTAGCGGCTCAAATTTTGGACGGCTTGTCCCAACTCCTGATGCCATGTCCAAGAGGTACATCCGATGTTCCCCGCACATCGGTCGCAGCATTCTCTGCCTAAAAAGTCCAACCCAGACTGCAAGAGCGGCCCAGCTGAAGAACGAAAGGACTTGAGCTTCTAATCTACTAGTAGATCCAGGTTATCTGACAACAGCAGTCATCATACATAGGCCATCAAATACCTATCTTTTCCCCGTCAAAAGTCGACGACGGCCGCTTGGCCTTCACGACGTGCAAGTGTACTGTGTACTACATTACGCCCAAGCCGCCTGCCCCACTACCATCGAGCCGCCATACCAATTCAAATTGGTGACGTGCTGGAATTCTGATTTCGGATACGGCGGAGAAATCCTGCAAACACCAGGTGCAGTTAAGAGACCGCGCTACCATCTTCCCAATGGAAGGTTCAATATCGCGCCCAGAAGGCCGGGCGGGCGACGCAGCAGATACGGAGCTTGCCGACGCAACCGCCCAGCTCGGCCTGGCTGCATCGTCTCGGTTCGAGTTCGAAGCGACCAAGGGAAATGAAGGAACCAAGATACTCTTAGTTGAGTGGGATACATCGCCTGCCACGGCCCAGCAAGATGAACCACCAGTATCCAACGAGGAGGCAACAAACGAGACCGGCAGTACTACCGAAGTAGCAAAAGCTGGAAACATCACGAGTAGTAACACAGTCGGTGACTGGGAGGTGTCTTGGGAAGGGAAGAGGGCCACCTTTCCAACGAGGGACAGAGACGCCGGCACAAGGAAACGTGTATATTTTCTTCTACCGCCCGGTGCCCATGTTCCCCCCGTCGTCATGATCACACACACGTCAGGCACAAAACTCGCAACGAAACCTCTGCCAGCCATCTTTCCCGAGGGGTTAGCACCTGAAACAGGTAGTCTAGGCGTTCTTCGTAGGTTGACAACTCTGTTATACCGACCCGATGCTTCACCAGGTCCTAACTAACTCATCAGACACAATATGGGCAAAGAAGAGGTTGACCGAGGTCGAGGCCGAAATTGCCAAAGAGTTGCATCGAGACGCAGAGTCGATGGGACTTGAGATGTGCTTGAAAGAGAAGCAGTGGCTTATACAGCACTTCGGACTCGAGGGGCACGACTATCCGGCCGGTCCAGCCCTGTCTCCGGTCCCATTGCCTGGACCCCTTTCCCCTAGATCCCCCGTGGCGGGCAGATTGAGCGAGAAGCTCAAGGGGCTCAAGTTAGCTACGGCTCCGTCCGACCTGACGGCTGCCGCTGCAGGTGAGTGGAATCCTTTGACGTGGCCGGCTGCTGGTCCTCCCGAAGTCCAAAATTCCATAGTCACGCCCTAACAGAACGTAGCCAAGAATCGAGCTGTATTCCCCAACGCAAATGTACGATCCCTGTCGCCTCAATCCGCCGACCTAGCCATGCCTTCCTACTCCGCCATCCCTCGACAGGATATCCTGCCGCGCGACCGCGCAGCGCCGGATGCTATCGTAGCTGCTCTCGAGGGCAGCAATGGCAGTGCCATAGTTGATGACGGTGACAACGAAGACGATCTCTTCGCCCTTCCAATGAGCCCCAGGAGCCCGGAGATGAAAAGGAGCCCATTTAGCTTGCTCTAGCCGAGTGCAGATAGACACATGCATAACCAGGAGTTAAAACACCCTTCAGGCAATGCACATAGACATGTCCTGCGACTCAGCATCCAATTCCCTTTGAACCGAGAAATAGGAGGCCAACACAGCCGGGCACACATGGGACAACTGGAGCCCAAATGTTATCTCCAACCTCCCACGCGACCTTCATCCCACCGTTCCTTCCTTTCGAGACGCTGGTAGTACACAAATTTAGCTTCTCTATAACGCCGAATCCAGTCGGCCGTCTCTCTCTCGGTGGCGCACGTGCCTTCGCCGCCACTACCATCGAGGAAGCTTTCCTCAAGAGCACTACAGACCATAGCCTGCTCCTGAACGCCATGGCCCAGCCGTTGGTACAGCGAGGCAGGGGAGAAGGGCGAAAGAGCTGTGTCAAGATCCACCTGTTTTTGACGCCATTGTCGCTCAAGCGCATGCGTAGAAAGGAGCTGGGCTTGTGTCGTGCTTCTCTCTTCGGCCAGTCTCCGCTCTTGTTCCATTAATCGCGATGCTATGTCGACATTTTCTGCCAGAGCGGACTGGAGGGTGTGGTGCGATGCTTGGAGAGACGAGTGGATCGCGTTGGGGGACTGTGCAAGGGCATTTAGGAGGGCATTATCAGCCAGAATGGCGGCGATGTCTTGTTTCCTGTCTAGTATTAGTTTTTGTATCATACCAAGGCAGATTCGCAGAGCTACTATAGACATACGATTTGTCTTGTATCATTTCGGGGAGCCACGAATCTCCCGGGTCTGGAGGGATAGCGTTTGCGTTTCCGGTCATGGCCGCATGGGCAGCTTGGTAGTGGAGAGGTCCGTCCCCAGCTGCTCGGTCGAACCGACTTGGTGAAGCTGGTCCTTGATATGCAGCGGCGCCCAATGGTGTGCTTCGCCTGCTGGCTTCGTGACTATCTGGTTTGGGAGGAAGGACTGGGGCCTCCGACATGGTAGCTGAGTTCCGTGGAATCGTGTCGGCGTGGAGCCGTAACGATAGTCGTGCTGGATGTTGTAATTAGATGTCGCTGCTGGACTGATAGCTTAGGTGCACGGAGGAAGGCACGAGAGTAGGTGATGCTGACTCGCGACTTCGATTCGTCACCCAGCTGCTGACGCGGGGGTAGCGATGAGCAGGGGTACGGTCAGCGGGTGGGTGGAGTCATGCCCCCTAATACTGTACCTAGTTATTGAGCAAGCTACCTAGCCAGGAGAGCGGAACCAGGAGAGGACGATTGGACAAGCCCGTGACAATATCCACCGGCAGGAGGTACTTAATTCAACACCTAAGCTCACCTCCTGAAAATAATGAAATACAGAGGGTTAGAAAATGGGAACAAAACTTTGAAAAAATAAACGAGGAAAGTACAAGACTCTACTGCATGTCAAGCGGTGGACAAAAGGTTTTGCCCACTGGCTAGCAAGGAGGTCAAAAAGGACGAGCTCCAGAACACATCAAACCTGTTTCTATAATTATAGACCGCTGTTAGTAGATAGGCAAACCCTTTTGTCCACCACTTGCCTGTGTCGGCAGGTTTGGGCGCGTGCTGTGGGACCTCTCGAACAGCTCGGGGCCAGGCGTCACGGGCCAGGCGACACACACCAGCGGCACCTGCTGTAACGTCACGACCCCGCCATCCGCGGCTCCAGGGCCCTCTAGCCAAACTTCCGCTGCTAGCTTTTTGGCTGGCTGATATCCACACCCATGATAGCTCCAACTTGGAAGCTTCATCTTCTTTTAAAACACATGCTCGACCCCGCGGCCGACTCTCAAAATGGGGTCCCAATATGCGCTGGTGTCTCTCCCCCTCCAGGCCTTCGATTCCTCGGATAAGAATGATGCTCTCAGCTCCCTAAAGTCTACGGTGTCTGACAATGGCACGGTATTGTCGTGCAACATCCCTAGCTTCAAGATCGGGACCCTCGATGCCTTAGTCCAGCAGGCCGAAGACCTAGCGAAGCTCGAGCAAGCTTGTGCCGGCGTCGTTTCCAAAGTTGCCGATTCCATCAAGACTCTAGCCGAAGGTGACGAGCAGCGAATAATACAGAGCAAAAGGGTGAACGACAGTAAGCTCGTTCCTACTTATCTATGCATTATTTGACGATATTCTGGCGATGTCCTGACGTTACTTCTTCGCGAACAGAGCCCACCGATGCCTATATTGCAAGCTTCTCGTGGAACAAGGTGCTGTATCGGTCTGATCGCCCAATCGGCGAGCTGGTGGATATGCTGCAGAAGGCAAGTCTGGAGTCTGAAGCCGGTCACGGTAATCTCAGATCTAATAGCGCCGTAGGAACTCTCATCGGTCGACAGCGACGTTAAGGGCAAGCTGAGCGCGTTCAGCTCGGCCAAGACAAATTTCGCGGCTCTAAAGCGAGCGCAAGGGTATGTAAATGCGTCGCGCCGTCACGCCCCAGTTCCCACACCAACTGACATCTCTTGAAGTGGAAATCTCGGCACCAAGTCCCTGACTTCTGTCGTTGACCCGGCAAAGCTTGTTCGAGACTCGGAATACATCGAAAGCCACCTCATCGCCGTTCCAAACCTGGCAAAGAAAGACTTCACGAAAAGCTACGAGACCTTGGTGGACATGGTAGTTCCGCGGTCGGCAGAGGAGCTCTCTCATGACGACGACTTTACGTTATTTGCCGTCGTTACCTTCAAGAAAACCAGTGCCGAGTTTCTGCAGAAGTGCAGGGAGCAGAAGTGGACGCCCCGTCAATACACGTACATGGAAGGAGGCGTGGAAGCAGAACGGAAGGAACTTGGCCGTGTGGAGAAAGAGATGAACAAGCTGTGGGGAGAGGCGATGCGTATGGCGGCTACGGGCTGGAGCCAGAGTGTACAGGTATGGATGCACCTTCTCGCCTTGAGAGTGTTTGTCGAGGCAGTCCTGAGGTATGGTTTGCCACTGGACTACGTATCTGCCATTGTCAAGGTTTGTACACGCGCCCTCATAAGATTTACCCGCAAACCCGAGGCTGACAGAGCGGTAGACGACCTCGAAAGCAGCTAGGAAGATCAAGCAGGATCTGGACGACAAGTATGCATACCTTGGTGGGAACGCTTTTGGAAGGGACAAGAAAGGAAAGCTCGTGTCGGATGATGCGGACATTGCTTCAGAGATGGCAGCGGCGGGGTTAAGCACAGCAGGAGGTGACTACGCAGCATATGTTTACTACGAAATTGAGGTGCCTTGAGATGGTACGGACACCACCGTATGCTAGTATTCGAAAGCGTGGGGATAACCTATATATCTTGCCATGAACACGGTGTATCGAAGCATCTGAGGCACGTAGAAGGCGGGTTAAGTAGTCAAATATTTACCAGGGTACCCAATAACGTAAGACGTATCACATGTAGTAGGAAGTGAAGCTATGTCGCCGTTGATTGAATTCAGTTGGCCAGAAGTGTGAAGCGTGACGGGAATCAGGGATGTTGCCATGTCCTGCATGATTGTCGCAATAGACTAAAATAGCGGGGCCTCCACGACGGGATGATGCGGGACGCTGGAAGCTGCCGAATATATATGTGTCGTGTCCAACACAATTCCACGTCCGGGTAATCAATCATTCATGTCCTGGGGAAATTGCCAGCTCACGACAGGCACAAAAGCTCAGGCTCGAACAAACCAGGATACAGTTCAGTGAGTTAAGGTCATACAAGAGGGAACCACCAGAAAGCTATCCCACAGCGTCATCTCCAACTCCATGGTTCCATCCTAAGGGTAGTCAGCAACATGGCAACGTAGGTCACATATTGCGGGCTGCACAGACAACCCCCAATTTTCGGAGCCCGGAGACTGCTAACTCGCTCGCCGATGAACTAAAGAAACATAACTTGGCACTCTTCTCTCTCCCGCCATGAGCGATTCGAACTCCGAAAGCAAAAAGGGTTCACTATCTGGCTCACCGGCCTCTCTGCCTCGGGGAAGTCGACAGTGGCAACCGCCCTGGAGCAGCACCTCCTCCACCTCGGTCTCTCTGCCTATCGCCTAGACGGTGACAACGTCCGCTTCGGCCTCAACAAGGACCTGGGCTTCTCCGAGGCCGACCGCAACGAGAACATTAGGCGCATAGGCGAAGTGGCCAAGCTGTTTGCCGACTCGGCTACGATCGCCATCACGTCCTTCATCTCGCCGTACCGTGCGGACCGCCAGGTTGCGAGGGAGCTGCACAGCCAGGCGAGCCAGACCAAGGATGATCCGATCCCGTTTGTTGAGGTGTACGTCGACGTGCCCATAGAAGTAGCCGAGAAGCGGGATCCCAAGGGTTTGTACAAGAAGGCAAGGGCCGGCGAAATCAAAGAATTTACTGGCATTTCGGCGCCGTATGAGGAGCCGGTTGAGCCGGAGATTCATATTCGGACTGACCAGCAGAGTGTGGAAGAGTGTGTTGCGCATATTGTGGAGTGGCTGCAGAAGAAGGAGCTTATTTCCAAATGAATACCTAGAAGTCAAGGCTACCAGGCATCTCTTGGACTATACGCTGCTGGACAAGCAGATCTAGGTCTAGGTGTCTATATGGAACTTAGGTCTATCAAGCACCATGCAGTTTCGGCATTAGCTGATGGGCGGGGAATGTTAGCCAGTAGTCCTAAATCGAGGAACGAGTCAGCTCAAATGAACTCACCGCTGCATTTTTTGGTGATACGAAAAGAGCCGATGCCTCGGCAATTAAAGCGGGCTTCTTCCCATCAGACTCAAGAGTCTCAATCCTCCCCTCTACCCACGCCTTCCGCCCCTCAACCTTCACCGTGTTTGCCCTGAGGACGAAAAGGCTACCTGCCCTGGCCGGACTCCGGTAGTTGACCTCCAACCTGGCCGTGAGGGCAATCTTATGCGGCATCGCATCAAAACAACACCCCGCCAGCCCCTCGTCCAGAATCGTCGCCAGGAGACCCCCGTGCACGATACCCGGATGGCCACAAAGGTGCTTCCCCGCGAAGAACACCGACACGAGCTCCTTGCCTTCACCGTCGCGCCAGGTGTACGGCGGCACCACGAGCATGTGAGGCCCATGTAGGACGCCGGCCGTGAGGCACTGTTTCTTGAAAGGCTCAGGGATCTTCATGTGGGGGCGAGACTCCGACAGCCTCTGGTCTTGCCGGAGAGAGACGACCAGAGGATGTGCGGCAATCTGACCCTCTACGCGGCGCGCTTCTTCCCCATCCGGTTCGTAGGCGCTCAGGCTCTCCTCGTCGGAGAGGAACTTGAGGCCTAGAAGACTAGCGGGGAGGGTGGTAGAGAGGGCCGCAAAGAAGCCGGCGGCGGCGAAGGCGAGGCCGAAGGCGCCTAATAGCACAAATCGGCTGGATCTGGAGCCATTCCGGTCCCTTCCATCTGCTTTGGTGCCAAGGTGGCGGAGATTTTTCTCGCAAATTCTGATATTAAACGCCCCTTGTACACTCGAGAGTGACGGGTGAGCCAATATTGGCGGTTTGGCAGCAGATGTGGCCCATCTGCTCGCAGACGATGGGCGAAAGCCGCAACTGGCAATGAGCCGCGCCGCCCTCATGACAATAGACTCTCCAATAGCGTCGTCAGGTTTGAAGGTCCACGAATTTGCGTCTGGTGGTGATATTTATTAGCAAAGAAAAAAGACATGAAGTTTTAATTTCGAAGCATCGGTCCGACTCGGAGACTTCACTCTCAAGCAGCACTCTCACTGTGAGTTGGATGAAAATTGCGAGACCACACCCCACTAGGTTGGACCTCGGTATGTTCGAAAAAGCCGATAGGAAATGAAAGGATCCACAGGCCGGGAATGATCACCAGAACAGAACATTGGGTTAGGGTCAAGACTCAGGCAAGGACTGCGATAGAAAGAGTGATGGAATTTGCATTATTCGCTCATCACAAAAAATGCATGTGATTGAGACGTGGGTATCCTCTAGTTTTTTTTTTTAACTGTGATCCGGCAGTGTCTATATGCGGTACCACTCCCTCCTACTCGAAAAGTACCAACTTTGCAGGGCACGTAGCAGCTACATTTCAGCATCATCGCCGAGCAGGTGAAGGTAGTCTTCAGCTGATGCAAAGGTTGGAAGATCGCGAAGGCGACTCTTCCTTTTCTTGGCACTCGAAGTTCCTCCTTCTTCGGCACTAGCGTCAGCCTCCACCTCCACCGCTTCATCCTCGTCCGAGAACGGGCCTGGGCCATCGCTGCTGCTATCCCAATTTTCCATTTCAATGTCTGACTCAGAGTCAACCATCTCGTCCATGAAAGCCTCCATATCGCCATCATCTGAGCTCCCTTCCTCTTCATTTACCCCAGGACCGAGCGCATCCCAGCTGTCATCTGGGTGCTGAGGGTCAACATCCGATTCAGCTGCGGAACGTTTCGCAGCCTGGCTTGCCTTCCCACTGCGGTTGAAGTATTCGTGAAAGAAAGCATCCTCGGCTGCCACATCCTCGCGTCGTCTGGACCAAAAGGCTGCCGAGTTGACTGTTTCTTGAGCGCCTGTATTAGGCTTCCTGCTACGCAACCAGGGGTCGGAGACGGTATTTCGGGCGAGAAGGGGCTGCATGATAGAGCCACCTTTGGGGACTTCTTTCTCCTTCGGGTTTCGGTACGAAAACTTGTCGAGGAAACGAATGAGACTAAGGCTTTCAATAACGGGCTTCTCCGTCTTCTTGCCAGCCTCCGTTTCCATGACCGATGTTGCGTAGACCAGTACCGACGGGTGGAAGTGACGCATAATGGGGATCTACTTTCCGTCAGCCCCTCTTCCAACATGCTTCAACAGCAATTGCGACTTACCATTTCCCAAAGACAGCTTTTGTGGGCATTGCTATATTCGGGATCTCGCTTCCGACCATCGTACTTGCTTTTTGCATCATCGAGGTTATCTTCGTCACCATCAGGGTCTTCCTCTGGTTCCTTCAGCAATGGAGACATGGTGTTGTGCAGCGTTGAAAGCGTGTAGAGCACACCAGAAACAAAGGGTGGCTGGTGCAGACTCAGGACCTGAAGCATCCGTTTCGCAAAGGCTTTAATCCTACGCGGATCAGAGTCGTTCTTCATGGCTCTCATCAAGAGGTTGATGTACATTGTGTGCTTCGAAGACTTGGCAAGGCGGGGGTCGAGGAGCGATTCATAAAGAGTTCTATAGAAGCGGTCCACGCCCACATTCCGGCGTGATGAAAGATGCTGTATCAGTAGCAGCGCCTGGATGCTGGTATTGAAATTCGACGAATGGGCAATCCGAAACAGTACATCGAGACGTGATTCCAGGCTGGCAGAATTAGCAAACCTCTATCGTAGTCCATCATGGTGTCCTGGCAGCCAACTTACACGTCATCATCTCCGTCAACATAAGGAGCGGCTCTGTTGATGCCAGTCAGGATAGCAGATATGAGCTTCTCCGCGAGCTGACTCGTGCTCTCCTCCTCTGCGGCACTCGTGGCACGCTCGCGGTTCGGCTTCTTAAGCGGTCGAGCCTCAGCAGAGAGCTCCTCACCCGTGAAGGACGACATTTCACCGCCCTTGAGCATTGATGAGAACAGGTCGAAGTAGACGCGAAGTAACATGTCCGCAATCGACGTCTCGTTGCGGCCAAGCACCGTCTGGTTCAAAGTGTTCACGGCGTAGTACCGCGCCCGAAGTGCCTGGCCCGGTCGGAAGAGGACTTCTCTCGCGATGGCCTGGACGATGACGTCCTTCATGCCAGGATGGGTCGACTGAATCTGGATCAGCAGATACGACGCTCGGGATGCCAGCCTTCGATCCTTGTCGCCTAGCTTGTTCACCAGTAACGCGAGGAGATTGGCCTCTTGCTCTGGCTTTTCGGACAGAAGGCCGTATACAAAATCAAGAGCCTTAGTTCGAAAGTGGCCGACTTCATCGCGACTCCAGGATTCTAGAAGCTGGATGATCTGGAAATAGGTAGTCTTGAGCCAGTCTTCGAAGACCCAGAAAATTAGATGGGGGTTTGTAATTCCCTCGGGCAGCCTGTCGCCCTGTTTCCACCCTCTTCCCCGAGCGCGCTGGAGAGCGCCGAGAAGGCCGGGTTGGTTCCGAAACACCTTCAGCCTCCGGCTGGCCGGTAAGACGTCGCCGGGGCCGAACAAATCGACAATGGCCTCCAGTGCGTATATGGCCTGGCCACGGCTTTTCTTGTGGGCGAGGCTCAACAAACTCTCAAATGCTCGAGTATTGTGGAGTGGTGATTCCCTGACTGCGAGAGTCAAGGCGGATACTTTGTCAGCAATGGTACCAGATGACATTATGGTGCCTAGCAGCTTATGCGAGGAAGACGCAAGAAAGCTGGCCGCATATACGGCACCGTCTTGCTCTAAGAGAGTCCGACCATATTCCCTCAGGCCATCAATCGATGGAGCGAGCGTGGTGATATTGTCCGACACTGGGCCTTCCAGCTCTGGCAGGTCAAAAGCATGCCAATCCGGCCGAGGATCTATGACCTGACTGTGTGTTAGATCACTTCTATCCTCCACGTGATACCGATACGAACCGTTTTCGCTTGAGCACCGTGTTTGGCCTTAGCCCTGATGCCCTGGGCAGTTCCATGACCAAGCGCACCAACTTGACCGGCGTTCTCTGCCAATTTAGCTCCGCCGTCTCTTGGCCTTTTCTGATCCCTCTCCTGTAAGCCCCGTGAATCTAGGCTCTTCCGCTTTTTCCCCATCTTCGGTTACCCGCCACCAATAAACACCAGCGGCATGAGGACCTCGCTGTGTACAAGCAAATATCCAACTCCAAGTCTTATCTTGGGGGAAAGGTAAGGTAAACTCTGGTTGTTTGGAGAGTCAAGATGAGAATTTGACCGACGTTTCTTGCGGCGTTTGACTTTGCAGACTCACTTGGTCGGCAAGTCGCAAATAGAGGAAGAAAAAAAGTTCATTGACCTAACCATGAAGAATTTCATGGCGCCCCACTTCCGCGGGTGACCCTGTAATTCCCTAACCCGATTGGTGAATTTCAGTCGCACGGGCGTATTCATCTATTCGCATATTTATCAATTGAAGAAGCCTAGGCCAGGCAACGCGATACCTCGCGTCTCTTTCAGGGTTCTTGCCAACATGAATCGGCAAT
>Ga0247774_1000105_pt1 | contig 39258 bp, 16 predicted proteins | sample UWRJL001104B6_FD_179933 | JGI IMG/M metagenome (GOLD analysis project Ga0247774, IMG submission 179933) | Plant litter microbial communities from Arlington Agricultural Research Station in Wisconsin, United States - UWRJ-L001-104B-6 | ecosystem: Environmental > Terrestrial > Plant litter >...
CTCGAACAAGTAGGACAAAGTCCTTGCCCGAGCAACGCAGCCTTTGTCATTTACACGTCCGGCTCAACAGGAGTTCCTAAGGGCGTTGTCATCGAACACGCCAGCATGGCCACGAGCATGCAATCCCATGGGGCCAAGTTCGGCATGACCCCCGAGACGCGCGCATTCCAATTTTCTCACTTCACCTTTGACATCTCTCTTCATGACATGCTGACCACGCTCCAATTCGGAGGGTGCGTCTGCATGCCGTCAGAGGAGGAGAGAATGAACGACTTGGCAGGGGCTATAAGAAGGATGGCCGTCAACTACACCTTCCTGCCCCCCCGTATCTTGCCCACGATTCATCCGTCGGACATCCCCGGGGTGCGGACTCTAATCGTCGGCGGCGAAGCTATGCAGGCGGAGCACGCGAAGCCTTGGGTGCGCCAGGTGCGCGTCTTCCACGCGTATGGTCCGGCAGAATGCTGCATAGTCTCAACCTGCAATGAGATGACAAGCATCGATCAAGCGCCCAACATTGGCCGTGCCGTGGCTGGAGGTTTGTGGGTGGTAGACGAATTAGATTACAACCGACTGCTCCCCATCGGTGTCGTGGGCGAGTTACTTATCGAAGGGCCACTTCTCGCACGGGGCTATCTCAATGACGCTGAGAAGACGGCGGCTGCCTTTGTCAGCGATCCGGCCTGGCTGACGCAGTATAATCAGCTGAGTTCGGATAAAGACCCGTCCCGTTGCCGTCGAATGTATCGAACAGGAGACTTGGTGAGGCAAAACGACGATGGATCTCTTACGTACATTGGGAGAAGAGACAATCAAATCAAGATCCGGGGCCAGCGAGTCGAGATAGGAGAGGTTGAGCACCATTTAACACGGCAGGCGGCAGTCCTAGATGCAGCCATTCTCTATCCCCGTCACGGCCCAGCCCAATCACGCCTTGTTGGACTTCTAACCCTTCTTGATTTCTCGTCCGATGTTGTGGACGGCGCCGAGGTGCAGCCCACCGCGTCGGATCAAGCGCCAGGCGTTCTCGCGCAAGTCGACTTGGTCCGCCAACGACTTCTGGAAAGTGTCCCTGAGTACATGGTCCCTAGTATCTGGATCTCTCTGGCATTCATGCCGCAGAACTCCTCCAACAAAGTTGACCGCAAGAAGCTGTTGCAGTATCTCGAGAACATGGACGCCGGTGGACTGGAGAGCATCGCCCTCTTCGGTGCCGTTAGCGAGACGCCAGAGGCACCAGCAAGCGATCTGAAAAGACAGCTCCAAACCGTGCTGGCAGAAGTACTCAACTTGCCGCTAGAAAAAATCGGCTTGAATCGGTCATTCCTCAGCATGGGCGGTGATTCCATCACGGCTATGCAAGTTGTCTCGCGCTGTCGCACACGGCATGGCATCTCGATTCTCGTCCGGGATGTCCTGCAGGCCCGTTCAGTCGCCCAGCTTACTCTCAAGGCAACCGTTCCGAAAACTGCCGAAGCACTGCCGCCCAGTGACCCAAATCTGGCCACTCTCGAGGCTTCTCAGTTTGACTTGTCTCCGATCCAGCAGCTCTATTTCGATTCCATGGCCGCCCGAGGTCTGCAAGCCGAGGACGAGAATAGATTTAACCAGAGCATCTGTCTTGTGACCCAACGGCGAATTGACACTGGAGAACTTGAACGCGCTGCCGAGGTGGTTGTGCAACATCACGCAATGCTCCGCGCTCGGTTCCAGAAGACCGGGCAAGGCGTCTGGAAGCAGAGGGTTGAAACTAGCGTCAAAGGGTCGTTTCGCCTTGGCATTCATCGGGTACAAACCCGCGATGATGCCGAAGCCATCATCTCTTCAGCCCAGCGCCATCTGGATCTCGAGGATGGACCTGTATTTTCGATTGACTGCATTGACGTGGCAGTTGACAGTAGGCAGCTACTGTTCCTCACTGCACATCATCTAGTTGTCGATCCTACCTCCTGGCGCATCATCGTCGACGATTTGGACGACCTAATCCAGCAGCAGAAGCGGTCAGGGATCGTAACGAAAAGGAGCAAGTCTACATCATTTCAGCGTTGGACCCAACTGCTCTCCCAGCGCAGCCAGGAGGAGCAGTCTGGACTATCGCCTGCCAAGGCCCATCCCATCGAAACAATTGAAACCCCTGTTACCGACTGGGCGTACTGGGGCATGACACGTGAGAACAACGTCTTCGGCGACTGCACACGCGAGAGTCTTGTGCTCGAAGAAGGCGATACTGCTCTATTGCTCAGCGAAAATCAACCACTCCGCACTGAACCCATTGAGGTTCTCCTCGCAGCCCTGTTCCACTCATTCCATCAAGCGTTCCCCAGCAGACCAACTCCGACGGTCTTCAACGAAGAACACAGTCGTGAGCTGTGGGCTGACTCCATCGATCTCTCTGGCACGGTGGGCTGGCTCACGACCTTAGCTCCCATACACGTCCCTGTAGCCGACGACAATGGTGACGGCCTGATTGATGTGCTACGGAGGACAAAGGATGCACGCCGGGGTATTCTAAAACGGGGGCTGGCATGCCCCGAATCACCCTTCTTGAACCCTGCTGTAAGGAAGACATCTGCATCACACGGCCACGCCCAAGTCGAAGTGGCGTTCAACTACACTGGCCAGGATCGGCAGCAAAATTCTGGAGATGCAGCAGGGAGCCTGTTCAGAGTCGAGAGGGGGCGCCTCAATAACCAAGCTCACCTATCAGACATCGGCCTAAACGTGAAGCAGCTTGCCGTGTTTGAATTCGAGGCGTCCGTGTGCGAGGGCAAACTGGTTGTCAACTTGTGCTTCAACCCCAAGATTCGCAACCACGACGCGGTGCAGAAGTGGCTCCAATCATACCTACCCACCTTGAAGCAGCTGCTCAAACGGCTGCCTACGTTACCTCCGACCTTGACGCTGAGCGATTTCCCTTCCATCGGCGTAACGTACGATGAGCTCTCCCGGCTTCAGGCCGAACTCCTGCCCCAAGCCGGGATCACGAACCTCGCCGACGTGGAAGACATATGCCCTTGTTCGCACATGCAGCAAGGTATCCTGCTGAGCCAGATGAAAGATCGGACAACATATCAAGTGCAGCAATTGTGTGAGATCCAGAGCCTCGGGGGGGATCAAACCGCGCAGATTGACTTGGAAAGGCTTTCGAGGGCGTGGGAGGGGGTCGTACGACGTCATGCGATATTGCGGACAGTCTTTGTTCAGTCAGGTTCTGGCAGTGACCTGTTTTACCAGGTCGTTCTCAAGCAGTGGAAACCACGGACCCACCGGATTCCCGGCGACAACTTTAGCAACATCGACCATGTCGTCTCAGCCTTTGCCGGCGAGGGACGGCCTGACTACGCGCGCGGTCAACCACCCCACCAAGTGACTTTCTGCACTGCTACCACAAGACAGACATATATCCAGCTTGATGTCAGCCACGCCCTCATGGACGCCTCCTCCCTGGACATCGTTCTTCATGATCTTATCCGAGCATACGATGGTCTCCTACCCGGCTACCCGGCGCCTTCGTATGGAACCTATGTCTCATACTTGCGACAAACATCGGCAGATAAGTCACTCGACTACTGGACCGGCCAGCTGTCCAACGCGCAGCCTTGTTGTCTCCCGCCATCGGCGGCCCCAGCCGCTGCGACAAAGACAACGATGGCAGAAGGTTCATCACAAAAGAGCGTCGAAATTGAACTCGACAATCTCGAATCCTTGCACCGGTTCCGAGACGCACACGGCATAACGGTCGCCAACATTATGCAACTAGCATGGGCTCTTCTGTTGGCCAGATACACGGGATCCAGCGACGTCATCTTCGGCTGCCTTGCAAACGGAAGGGACGTGCCAATTTCTGGCGTCGAGGAGATGGCCGGGCCAATGATCAACATGATGGTCTCGCGCGTCCGGCTCGGCCCCAAGGGGGTGACCGTGGCGCAGGTCGCACGGCAAGTTCAGGAAGACTCTCTGCAGGCCCTCAATCACCAGAGGACGTCCCTTGGCAGCATCCAACATGCCCTCCGCCTGTCCGAGCAGGGTCTTTTCAACACGACTGTGTCGTATGTCAACCGCCGGTCCGTCGACCACGCACCAGGCTCTGCCGGACTCGCGTTGAAGGGAATTACTGGAGAGGATCCTACTGAGTATGACGTGAACCTCAAGATTGCCGCCGGGGACGACGCTATATGGCTTTCTCTTCAGTATTCTTCTTCATACCTGGATGAAGAGTCGGCGAGATGCATGCTCGACAGTCTGCGAAATGCTGTGATTTCCATCACCCAAACCGCTGGTGACGACGAGGCTACCCTGGAGCATCTTGATCCAGTAACGGCCTCCGACATCGAGCGAATTCGCCTGTGGAACGCAAAAATCCCAGATACCATACAAGCCCATGTTCAGGATCAGGTCTACCGGCAGAGCCAATTGCGACCTGACGCCCAGGCTATATCTTCATGGGACGGACACCTGACCTACGCGGAGTTGAATGAGTTGGCTAACAGTCTGGCTTGCCATTTAACCGGCCTTGGAGCTGAAGATAAAGGAGAGTTCATGGTCGGGTTGTGTTTTGAAAAGTCAGCATGGGCTCTTGTAGCAATGATGGCTATTCTCAAAGCGGGAGGCGTGGTCGTGCCGCTAGGGTCCCAGCTTCCACCTCAGCGACTACAACTCCTTCTAGATGATTCCAGAGCATCGGTCGTCTTGACGTCGCGCCGATGCGAGGAAAAATTCAGGGATATGCCAAGATCACCGCCCCACATTCTCACAATCGACGAAACCATGATCACAAAGCTGCGAGAGGCAGCCGTTCGCCACCCATCACCACATAGCTGTGTGCCAGTCTCTGAAAGTGCACCTGCGGTCATCATCTACACTTCCGGATCTACCGGTCTCCCAAAGGGAGTTGTGCTCACACATGCGTCGCTCTGCACCGTCCTAGACCGGCTCGCGACCCGACTGGATATGGGTACCGGCACCAGGGCTCTCCAGTTTTCCGCGTATGTCTTCGACGTTAGTCTCCTCGACATACTCGCAACCCTCCGATCGGGCGGCTGCGTCTGCGTTGTGTCGGAGGAGGACCGAATGGACACCAAGAATCTTGCCGCCGAGATGGAGGCCATGGGCGTCAACTTTGCCGCACTAACCCCGACCGTCGCCGCGCTCATCGATCCCGAGTCAGTGCCGACGCTGCGCACGCTAGCGTTGGCGGGAGAGGCACTTCAGCCCGCTGTGGTTGAAACTTGGTCCCCCTACGTCGAAATCTTCAACTTGTATGGCCCCGCGGAATGCACAGTCGTGACTACTGTCCATGGTCCGTTCAAGGACAAAGAACGATCCTCCAACGTGGGTACTCCTGTGGCTAGCGTGGCGTGGGTTGTCGACCAGGACGACTATAACTGCCTGGTCCCAATTGGCGCCGTGGGAGAGCTGCTCGTCGAGGGACCTGCCCTAGCCCGCGAATACCTCCATGACCCGACCAAGACGGCGGCCGCTTTCATAACCAACCCTGCCTTCATTTCCAAATACGGACTTGGATCGCCGCAGCCGGGCGTCGTTCGACGAATGTACCGCACCGGCGACTTGGTGAGACAGAGTCCAGTTGATGGCTCGATCAGTTACATCTCGCGAAAGGACAGCCAGATCAAAATTCGAGGCCAGAGGGTCGAGGTCGCCGAGATTGAGTACTGGGTCAGGCGGACCTTTTCTCAAGCGCAGACAGTAGCAGCAGCCCTGGTTATGCCACGTGTGCGCAACGGCGAGCCCATATTAGCAGTGGTAGTGGAACAGCAGAGGAGAAAGAATCAACCTAATGGCGTAAATGGCAGTGGCGTGCCTTCGCCTAGCTCCGAAGTCCAACCGTTCCTGCCGCTCACCGATTCTTTGCGCCGTTCTTTCTTGGAACTCCAGGCTGCGCTCACGGAAGCACTTCCCTCCTACATGGTCCCTGCCATCTTCGTCCCGTTCTACCAGATCCCTCTGACAGCATCCGGAAAAGTCAATAGGATGTCTCTCAAGACACTGCTGGAGGATCTTGACGAAGAACAGTTGTCTCAGTACGCATTAGCCGAGACCGCCGCTGGCTCGGAGGAGGCTGCAACAGCAACAGAACGCCAATTGCAACTGCTCTGGACTAGGGCCATCAACGCCGTCGGACAGACTGTCGCTACCAGTGCTCATTTCTTCCGGTCCGGGGGAGACTCAGTCACGGCCATGCGGCTGGTTGCCCTGGCGCGAAGTGCCGACCCTCCCATCTCCCTCAGCGTGGCAGACGTCTTCAAGAACCCGATTCTCAAGAATATGGCCGAGGCTATCGATCGGAAATCAGCCAACGACAACACTGCGGTCAAGACAGGTATTCAGGCTGACCTAGATGCTGCACCTTTCTCGCTTCTATCAATACCGGGCGGGGTGAAATCGCCTGGGATTGATGATTTGGCTCGTCTTGCCTCTCAATGTGAGAACGTGGCGCCTGATGCTATCGAAGACGCCTACCCATGCACTCCGTTGCAAGAAGGACTTCTGGTCATCACGACGAGGCAGGAGCAGGCGTACGTCGGCCGCTGGATCTTCGGCTTGGACGAGAGCATCGACATCGACCACTTTAAGAAGGTGTGGCAGCGGGTATCCGATGCGGCGGCAATCCTGCGCACACGAATCATCACAGACCGCAGCTCTGGAAATGCCTTGCAGGTGGTAGTACGAGAACAAATCAGCTGGTTGACTGCGTCGTCCGACCCGGAGTCGTACGTACTCCAGGATGCGGCAGAACCCATGGGCTTCGGCACTAGGCTCGTGAGATTTGCCATCCTTACAACCCCTACCGGACGATTTTTCGTATGGACCGTCCACCACAGCATCTACGATGGATGGACCGCAAGAAAACTGCTGGGAGCAGCCTCGAATCTCTACTCCGACCAGACGGCTCCCGAGCTTGAGTTTGCACCGTACTCGCGTTTCATCCGGTATCTACACCAGACGAGCTTAACATCAGATGTTGTAAAGGAGTACTGGCAGTCTCAGTTAAAGGGGAGCAAGGGGTCTACATTCCCGGCGATGCCACAAAATCATCAACCTCAGCCGTCATCCAACACCAGTCGACGCATGAACATCATTTCCACTCGCGGTACGATCACCAGTGCCGCCATTCTCAGAGCAGCTTGGGCGCTTGTCGTGTCACAAGAGACCGAAAACCAAGATGTAGTCTTCGCGGCACCACTCTCAGGGCGCATGGCCCCGGTAGCAGGTATCCTCAACGTCATAGGCCCAACCGTGGCAACCGTACCAGTCCGTATCAGAGTCGATCGAGATCAAAAGCTCTTGGATTACATGAGCGCAGTCCATCAACAAGCCGCCGACATGATCCCCTTTGAGCACACGGGGCTGAAAAATATCAGTCAGTTGTGTCCGGACTCAACCCCGACGCTCCATCATCTCTTCGTCATACAGCCATCCGCAGACCGCGTGGATCGAGGCGGCTCGTCGTTCCCGGGGCTCGAACTAGTACCGTCTAAGACGGACAGCTTTTACTCTTTCCCGCTTGTCGTTCAGTGTAGCACCGTGGCTGGGGACCAGAAGAGCCAATATATCGAGGTGGATGCCTGGTTCGATGAAACTGTGCTGCCGGCCGCAAAGATGCAGAACCTCTTGGAACGATTTGAGCATCTCTTCTCTGAGCTTCAGATCGAAGCGTCGTCCGGAGACGCCGAAACAAAGAACCGCCTTGTAGGCGAGATTGACATGCTGAGTCCTCGAGACATGGCCCGGATCCGTGAATGGAACACTTGGAGCCAGTTGACAAGCCCCAAGGCCGATGCGTGCGTGCATGAGCTTGTCCACCAACAACAACTTGATCAACCCGAGTCTCCAGCCGTGTGCGCATGGGATGGCAACTTGTCTTACGCACAGTTGGAGAATCTTGCCTCCCGGCTGGCTTACCACCTTGTCAACCTCGGCGTTGGCCCCGAGACTGCTGTGGTCCACGTTTTCGAAAAGTCAAAATGGGCTATCGTCGCACAGTTAGCCACTCTCAAAGCCGGCGGAGTCGTCGTTCCGGTCAACCACCAGCACCCCACTCGACGTATCCAGGGTATCATTGAAGCTACGGGTGCTTCGATCATCCTCACTTCTTCATCTAGCGACCGGTATTCCCGTCTTGCCTCTCACGCATTGATCGTCGACCAGCAGCTCCTAGCGCAGCTTCCGGACAGGAATAAGCCAGTCCGGGAAGTCGTGCGTCCAACGAACGCTGCTTTCATCATTTTCACATCCGGAAGTACAGGCATCCCAAAGGGGGTGGTGCTGGAGCACGGCGCGGTCGTAACCAGTCTCCAGGCGCATGGTCCACTCTACGGCGCCGGGCGAAGCACCCGAACGCTCCAGTTCTCCGCATACACATTCGACGTCAGCATTGCCGAGATATTCACGACGCTAGTCTTCGGTGGCTGCGTGTGTGTGGTATCCGAGGAGGAACGTGTCAGCAACCTTGCGGCCGCTATGGACGCAGCACGTGTCAACTTCTCCTTCCTCACGCCTACGGTTGCTAGTCTCCTCAATCCTCCCGACATACCTACTCTAGAGACATTAGTATTTCTCGGTGAACGACTCGAGCCGGAAGTCCTGGAGAGCTGGATCGACGATGGTCACGTTCGACTCTTCAACGCATACGGGCCAGCTGAGTGCACCATCCTCGCTACGTTCAGCCGTCCCATCACGGACAAGAGCCAAGGCCCCAACATCGGGACTGCCTTGGCTGGCGGCAACCTGTGGGTTGTGCATCCTTCCGGTCATCAGCTAGTTCCTATCGGCTCTGCGGGCGAGCTGCTCATCGAGGGCTCACTCCTGGCTCGTGGATATCTCGGCGACGAGGAGAAAACGTCACAAGCATTCGTCACAGACCCGGCCTGGCTGCGGCGTTTCGACTCCAAGCCCGCCTCGGGAAGACGGCTCTATCGGACTGGAGATCTAGTGCGACAGAACCAAGATGGCTCGCTCGTATACCTCGGTCGTCGGGACACGCAGGTGAAGATACACGGCCAGAGGGTGGAAACCGGGGAGATTGAGTATTGGGTCAAACAGAAGCTCGGCCGAATGCAAGTGGTTGCAGCGGGCCTCATCACGCCGGCAGAATCAGATTCTACCAATCCCCAGGTACCTGAATCTATCCTCGCAGTAGCTTTGGAGATTGATGCGGCCGATGCTATGACAGAAAAGGAAGAAAAAGAGCGAACACCTACTAATCCAGCGTCTCTTTCCTTACTACCCCTCTCTGACAACCTACGCCAAGAATTCAACCAACTTCGGAGCTCCCTCTTCGACGCCCTGCCCGCATACATGGTACCCCAGCTGTATGTTCCCATCAGGAAGCTGCCTTTGACCGATTCGGGAAAACTGGACCGGAAGCTTGTGTGGACCGCCATCCAGCAGTCCGATGCGTGGTCGCAGTATTCCTTGATTGGGGACATGGAGCCCAAGGTTTTGCCATCCACCGATACGGAACGGAAGCTTCAGCAGCTATGGGCAGAGTTATTAAGGATCCCCATCGAACAAATCGGCGCTCAAGACGACTTCTTCCGATCCGGCGGCGACTCCATCTCAGCAATGCGTCTGGTTTCTAAAATCCGCGGAGGTTGGCAAATCTTGCTGACCGTGGCAGACATCTTCAGGCATCCTGTATTATCCGACCTAGCAGCTGTGGCTGATACGAAGAACTCAGGGCGTAATGGCATTTCGCAAGCATGCTATGAGCCCTTCTCCACCCTGAGCCCCATTGCGAAGCCGGCCGAGTTTGCCAAGCAGTCAATCGGTCCTCTCCTCTCCACGCAAGGTACCATCGTTGACGCGGCTCCTACCACCGACTTCCAGGCTCTCTCGGTCGTTTTGACGCTGCGAAAGTCGCGCGATATGCTGGGGTACGTCAAACTCGATGGCAATGGTATCTGTGACACTGCTCGCTGGGAAGAGAGCTTCCGGGAGCTCGTTAGACTACATGAGATCCTACGGACTGCATACGTTCTCCACCCCACGCATGGACTGCTGCAAACGGTCTTGAAAGAATACCAGCCCCATACCGCGTTCTACCAGACGGACATGGGCATTGATGACTTCTCTACTCAACTTATTACGCAAGACATGCACTGTCCACCGAGCCTCGGACGACCGTTCGTCGCATTCGCCATCATCAATTCGACGAGTACAAAGCGCCATCAGATTCTATTCCGTACGAGCCACGCTGACTACGACGGTATTTCGATGTCATATTTCCTCGACACCTTGAAATCAATATACGACGGAGTCACTCCGGCAGCATATCCTCCCTTCACGCAGTACATGTCCGTCCTAACAAGCCATAACAAAGAGGAAGCACGCCGATACTGGAGTGGCCTTCTAAAAGGGTCATCCATGCCACAGATATCCGCATCTCCTCAACACGGCCGTCCCTTCAAATTGATACACCACGCGACCCGCAGAGCGGCTCTGGTAGAGACGCCACGGGAGGGCATCACAACGCCAAGTCTGATCCGCGCAGCCTGGGCGCTCGTCCTCGCCCAGCACGTCGGAAGCGCGGACGTCGTATTCGGCGAGGTCGTCTCCGGCCGCAACACCGGAGACCCCGTCGCCGAGCGCGCGGCCGGGTGCTGCGCCAACATCGTCCCCGTACGCGTGAAGCTGTGCGACGATTCCTGGACGGCCCGGGACCTACTTTCCAGCCTCCACCAACAACATCTGGCCCGGCTCCCGTACGAGACGCTCGGGTTCCGCGAGACGCTGCAGTCGTGCGCCGGCATGCCGCCCTCGACGCACTTCACCTCGCGCATCAACTGTCTCGATCGCGCTCCGCGGTGGGCCATGCAAATAGGAGGCACTGAATACCAAGCGAAAATTACCCTGCCTGAAGGCTCTGAGGATTTATCTAGCGTCGCAATCACGTCTGTCTCAAAACCTGATCATGTCGAGATCGCGTTCGGCTATCAGGAGGGAGTGGTTTCTCCACGGCTTGCGGATGAGCTGCTGGATAGGATGTGCAGCACAGTCGAGCTACTCGCTCGCGGGCCGCAGGATACGCCGCTGAGATCCGTGCTCGAGGGACTTTGGGGGCGGCGGGACGAACAGATGGATATGAAGGACAGTGGCTTGAATGGGGTGAATGGTGTCCACAAGGTCAATGGGGTCAACGGGGTCAACGGGGCCAACGGGGCCAACGGGGTCAACGGGGTCAACGGCACGCCTAGCAGAAACGTGGATGTTGTTTCATTAGGAGCACCCAAGGGTGTAGACGGCTCGGTTTTCAAGTTCGAAGGTGACATGGTGGACGCCGGCTACAAAGCTTTTGCTTTGCAGCAAAAAGGGATGGAGGTGACGACTGACGATGTTCTCTGCCGTGCTCTATAAAGAGCTTTTATTTGTTGCAGTAATGTAATTGACGGGGAAATATGGAGGGAAATGTGATCCTAGTTTAGAAGTTGTTCGTAGATGTCTGCTGGTAATTATTTTTTTAGTATCTTTAATCTCACTGTCTCACTTATTCGTTGGTCTAGATAGTAGTAATCTGGAATTTGGGTATGAGGAATCTTAACCGATATTTCTAGTCATCGTGGGCGGCCGCCATTTGGCCCCTTCCCCCAGGTCAACCTCAAGTAGCCTCATATCAGGTTTAATCAACTGCTGCTTAGTCTCGATCAGGTTCAGCTATCAGCTGCAGCCGCCGGTCGTCAGAACAGAAGGCACCAACTCCCTGTAATCATCTGCATTTGGCGGCTTTGAATCTTCGAAGTCAGTGGCCCGATGAAATACCTTCAAGGCTCTCTCCCACCGTCAGTTTTCAGCCTAGCATTCTTCAGAAAAGGTAGATATATGTCCTTTCGACAACAAGAGTATAACCGGACATGGCATTTAGACAGAAAAATTCAGACCCTCATTTCTATATCTTTGGTTAAATGTTAGAGAAAGCGATGCCGAGAAGAATATCGGCATAAAATTGGCGTTATCTAGAGGCCGCAGAAGATGAGATCCGGTTTCTTTCCCTGACCCTTAGCCTAAGCGTAGTGGCCACGTGTGGCTTCTGCGCAGTGTCAGCACCCTAGTCGTGTCACCACCGTATCTGTAGCCTACGCATAACTGGTAGGCTGATACGGATGACAATGACTGATGTGTGCTGACTTTCTTGATTGATTGTTGATGTATCTAGAGAGTCTCTATGGAGACGGTGGGGAAACATGTGTGCCCTCAAACCCTATCCCTAACGGGTCGGTTTGGGGAACCACACACGGACAACTACTTTGAAACAGTAGCTACTACCCTAGAATCCGCGGTGCCGTAAAGAGAGCGGCTGGCGGTAGACGAGAATATCAACTCACCATACATACCATGCTCGATTCCGCGAAGGTTGTAGGGCTCCGGAAATCAAACCTGGCTTGGTTTCCGTCCGCTATGGCATAGCCCGCGCGAGGAAGTGGGGCATAAGGCGCGGTCGGCATCTCTTAGGGCCTTACGTCATTGGAGGTTCTCCGCTTTTCCACTTTGCCAACAATAGCTTATAGACCGGATCCTCTCTCTCCTCAACGGCAGAGAGCCTTCCACTGACATCAGAATTGCGAAACCGCTAGCCTGAAACCCTCTCCAATCCTGATCCAAAGCAGCCCATAGTCGATCGGGTCAGTGCAATGGGATTTGGTCGCAATTGAACCATCCTTGGCACTGCGTTTCGTCTGCAGGTAAGGCCGTCAGATGTCCATGGCGGGGTGGCTTGCAGCTCTGAGAAGCCTGGCTAAACGCCTCTGTTACTTGGGCAAGGAGTCACCTGGTACCTGGATGTTACAGAGAGCCAGAACTACAGACTAATCAGACTAGATATAAACGGCATCACACGTGGTACAGCTGGCTGCCACAGCAAACTGATATGCAAATATCTTGGGTAACCACTGTGTATTAAGCCTACAAACTGTGACCCGCCTGTGCAAGTTGACGCGAAGTGAGCTGGTCGCGTTGGTCAGCGTACTCTATGTCTCCTCTACAAGTCTTTGGCGTCTTCCTGTCGAGCAGAACGAGGCAGAATCGACGTAAACAGAATGGGTTGAGATTTTCGACCACCTCAGGCTGTATGTATCTGCGTCTCTGCTAGAGCATCCAATGCTCCAATCCTTGATCGCCACGTGGATGTCCACGAAGCTGATGTCTGCCCCGCGGGCAGCCTTGCGATATGCCCTGAAAACCGGTTTCGGCTCGGATCACTGGACAGCTCCTATAGAGCCACTGCTTTAATTAAACACGCGCAACCGGATCGCTCCCACTCCGATGGCTCCATCTGCTCTATTACCATCTGCTCTGTTACCATGATACGATGGAAGGGCTAGGGTCAGTTGCAAGCATCATCGCCGCGATCGACCTTTCCGCCAAAGTCACGCGGCTTTGCAAACAATACTGCTCCACCGTCAAGAATGCTAAATACGATATTGAGCGTCTGCAAGGGGAACTCATCAGGCTGAAAACCGTCCTCGAAGATGCTCAGCGGCTTCTTGAGAGCCCAAAGGGAGGAAGACTTCAGACTTCCCAGCTCCTGCGGGATGAGCTTCGCGGCTGTTTATCCCTGCTTGTAGAGCTTGAAAAGAAGCTGGGAAGGGAGTTTAATCTTGGGCCAGCGCATAAGGTGATGAGGTCATTCGGCGTTCGCGCTCTCAAATGGCCATTTTTTACCAAGGACGTCGACCGCACTATCGAGACTCTCAAAGGATATCGAGACACCTTTTCTACGGCTCTCAACATAGATCAAACGTATGTCACAAACTTCTTTCTCACTTCATTTCTAAGCTAAAATAGCCCACAGTGCGCAGGTTCTTGGTATCAACCAGACGCTCCTTCTTTCCAAACTTCTAATCGCGGAAGATGCAACCTTCGACTCTCACGCGGACGAGCACGACGCGCGATGTCACCCAGAAACTCGAATTACAGTCCTCCAGGATATAATGAGATGGGCAGATGATCCGCAAGGCGAATCTATCTTCTGGCTCAACGGCATGGCAGGCACGGGGAAGTCCACAATATCACGTACGGTCGCGCAGTCGTTCGCCGATAAAGGGGACCTTGGCGCCAGCTTCTTCTTCAAGAGAGGCGAGCTAAACCGCGACGACGCAACTCGATTATTCAAAACTATTACGGCTCAACTTATCGCCAAGGACTCTAGCCTAGCAACACACGTTATTGCTGCCATCGAGGCTGATCCTGCTATTACCGGAAAATCTCTGAGAGAACAGTTTGAGAAGTTTATCTTAGAGCCTCTGAGAAAAAAGCCTCTAGGAAATCTAAAGGGTGATCCGGACGAGGTGAAGCAAATCGTGTTTGTGATTGACGCCCTCGACGAATGTAGGCGAGAGGATGATATCAAAGTCGTCCTTCACCTGTTATCACAGCCACAGGCATTAAGCTCGGTGCGGCTGAGAGCTTTCGTAACGAGTAGACCCGAACTGCCGATTCGACTTGGCTTCAACGGCATCAAAGGCAGTTACCAGGATCTGGTCCTACATGAGATACCGAAGACAGTCATCGAGCACGACATAGGAGTATTCCTTAATTACAAGCTCATAAAAATCAGGGATAACTACAATAGTCTGTCTTGTAGCGAGCGACACCTTCCGCTGGATTGGCCAGGGCCCGAAATAGTTAAGACTTTAGTCCAGATGGCCATCCCGCTCTTCATTTTTGCAGCTACTATTTGTCGCTTTATCGAAGACCAGGCATGGTGTGACCCTGCCAGCCAACTAGCCAAGGTACTTGAATACCAGTCACGGACTCAGCAATCTGAGATCGACAAACTGGACGCTACCTATCTCCCTATCCTTAATCACCTATTGAAGGATGCTGGTGCGGCGAGGAACTCTCTTGTGGATGAATTTCGAACCGTTGTGGGCTCGATTGTGCTCTTAGCCGAACCTCTCTCGATATCATCTCTAGCACATCTTCTCGATATTCCTGGATCCGTCATATATCGCAGGCTTAGCTCTCTCTATTCTGTTCTCAGCGAACCAATCTCGCCCGAATCCCCCGTCAGAATGTTCCACCTGTCATTCCGTGACTTTCTGGTTGATCCTGGAAAGCAGGGTACCAATCCGTTGTGGGTGGATGAGAGTGCAACGCACGAGAGGATTGCAACTCGGTGCCTAGAGCTTATGTGTTCCGGTGATCACTTGAGGGAGGGTGTCTGCACCTTGAAAATGCCCGGAACGGCTTGTGCGGATGTTGAACCCGCCGTGATTGATGTTGCCCTATCATCACCCGTTCGCTACGCGTGTTTGCATTGGGTGTATCATTTGGAAAGGAGCAATAGTCGAATAAGCGACGATCATCAAGCATACTCCTTTCTCAAAATTCACTTCCTTCACTGGCTCGAAGCATTAAGTTTGCTAGGGAGTGTATCCGAGAGCATTAGCATGATAAACACCTTACAAGCTCTCATCGTGGTAGGCTATGCCAAAGCACTGTACTAGATGCTCGCTAACATAGACCGCCTAGCCCGACATGAGGGCTGCCGCCCTATCTGCGTTTCTGCATGACGCTGCCCGATTTATTCTTAACTGTCACTCAACAATTGCCCTTAGACCACTCCAGGTTTATTCATCGGCGATTATTTTCGCGCCCGAGAACAGTGTGGTTAGGAATATATTTAAAAATTCAATTCCAGGGTGGATTTCGATGCTGCCAAATGTCGATCCTGAGTGGAACGCTTGCCTGCAGACATTCAAAGTAGATGGGGGTTGGGTCAATGCTGTTGCCTTCTCTCCAGATAGCAAGACCCTCGCGTCCGCTTCGCGGGATGGTTCAATCTGGGTCTGGGATTCAGGAACGGGCAGTGAGATACATAAACTTGAAGGCCATGGTGATTGTGTCAACACCCTCATCTTCTCGTCGGAAGGAAACACGCTTGCGTCAGGTTCGAATGACAACACAGTCCGAATCTGGGACCCAGTTACGGGGAATGAGAAACTCGAGCTTAAGGGTCATGGTGGTTGGGTTAAGGCTGTCGCCTTCTCGCCGGACAGCAAGACCCTCGCATCGGCCGCGTATGATCGTACAATCCGGCTCTGGGACGCAGTTACCGGTACTGAGAGTCGAATACTCGTGGGCCATAGCGACCACGCTAAAGCCGTTGCCTTCTCACCAGACGGTAAGATTCTCGTGTCATCTTCAAGGGACGGTACTATCCGGCTCTGGGATCCGGCGATAGGCAATGAGATACAGAGGCTCGAGGGCCATAGTGGTCCGATCAATGCAGTCGCCTTCTCACCGGATGGCAAGACGGTCGCCTCCTCCTCAGACGATCGTACAATCATGCTCTGGAATTCAGAGACAGGCAAGGTGAATCAGAGGCTTGAGGGCCATACGAATTTTGTTAGTTCTGTCGCCTTTTCGCCGGACGGCAAGACACTTGCGTCAGCTTCGAAGGATTTTACGGTCCGGCTATGGGATTTAATAGGGGGTAAACAGCAAGGGCTTGAGGGTCACAATGGTCCAGTTAATGATGTTGCCTTCTCGAAGGACAGCAGGACGCTTGCGTCGGCTTCGAACGACGGCACAGTCCGGCTCTGGGATCCCGCGACGGCTGAACAGAAACCAAGGCTGCAAGGCCATAGTCGTCAAGTCAACGCTGTTGCATTCTCTCTAGACGGAAAGACTCTCGCGTCGGCTTCAAGCGATAATACAATCAGGTTGTGGGATCCAGAAATAGGCATTGAAAAAAAGATAATTAACGGCCACAGTGGTTGGGTCAATGCCCTCACCTTCTCTCCGAACAATAAGACCTTCGCATCAGGTTCAAGCGATTGTACAGTTCGGCTCTGGGATCTAACAACGGGCGACGAGATAAATAGGCTCAAGGACCATACTACCTGGGTCAGTGCTGTCGCTTTCTCGCCAAATGGTAAGACCCTCGCATCGGCCTCGTGCGATGGTATAATCCGGCTCTGGGATCCAGTTACTCGCATTGAGAAGAAAAGGCTCGAGGGCCATAGCGGCTATGTTAAAGCCATTGCCTTCTCGCCAGATTGCAGAATTCTTGCCTCTTCTTCAGACGATGGCACAATCCGGCTCTGGGACCCAACGACAGGCGATGAGAAAAAGATGCTTAAAATAGACGACCCTCCCGCAAGCCTGTCATTTTCTGAGGATAGTTGCCACCTGAGAACGAATCCAGGGCTCCTAAGTCTTAATTCAGACTCTCCCAACACGATTTACTATGACAAACCGTCAGACAACGCCTTTTATATTAGCGAGGACCGGGTGATATGGAATGAAAAGGAGGTTCTCTGGCTACTTCAGTCTCACAGGCCTAGTTGCGTGGCTCTCTATGGCAATACGTTGGCCCTGGGCCATGCTTCCGGAATGGTGACGTTCATCCAGTTCGCGCCTGACAGGATAGTACCACGTAACGGAGACTGAGTAATGTTTATACAAGATGTGTATGTGTTTCCGTCTGTAGTAGAGAATCACGGTTCAATGCTACTCTAGGATTGACGGCCAAGTGTGTGGGAACGTGTGTGGGAGTTTGTGCGGACTGAAACCCATGGCAATGCGATGCCACCAGATAACAAAGAAACACACCTTTCTTCTCCACCTGCAGCAGCACTTAGCAGCCTTGCTGGCCGAGAGATTTAGGGGAATCCTTATCATACTATTAGTTTACTGACTTGCAAGGAGGGTTCAGGTGGACTTGTTAATAGTAAAATTTAAGTTTGCTTTCTATCAAGTCTGGAATATTCAAGAAGTTGTTGAATACTTGATAGTTTTTAAAGAGCTAAATAGAATAGTGGAAGGGCGTCCACGAAATGAAGAGAATTGCCGAAGACAAGCTTACACATGTGCTTCTGGCATATACCCTTCCCGATTTGCTCTACCAAACGACACGAGAATATCAGTCCGAATAGTATGCCAGCACCGCGCGGGCTGCAAAGAAACGGCGCGACGCGGACGGACGCGAGTTCTAGATTTGGTCATCTTGAAATCATGTACCTCTCCAGGACGATGGCGTGGAAAATACGTCAAGGACCACGCAGATAGTGTTGACGCGGCTAATTCCTTATGTCGACAGTAGAGCAAACCTGAGCTAGAAAGCAAAAAAAGTCTTGCATATGTGCCGGCCTATTTCCAAGCGAAGCAAGACCTCTTTTCTCGCGCGAAGAGCTGGCCAATACTTAAGTGGTAATAAAAACAACTAGGGTTGGAGTTACTTACAAGTTTTGTGCCCTGACTGATATAAAACGTATAAATTTGTCTTTATTTATGTCCCGCTTACAGGTCTTGTTCGTCGCCGAGATAGGGGAAATCGATGTGAATATCAGGAGGTGCATGGTTACTTGCGCCACGAAAGATTTTTTTCCTCTGCTGCTAGTCAAAATTGCAGTCTTGATTTCACCGACGACTATGGCACGTCGTTTTCTCAGCGTTTTGTCCAAGAAGGTCTTTCACTTGGAGCGCGGTGTTAATCTCATCTACCTTCGCCGAGATGTTCAGCGCCGTAGACTTTTCGATTCTAGGCTTCGATAAATAACTGCTCCAAGATTAGACGATAAATTCTACGGCTACTTTTTCAAACAGGATAAATACTTGGAACAGCAGTTTTCATGGTCGAGGGACTCGGCGTTCTAAAACTAACAAAAACAAACTGGACAGATTTCTGTTTGAATTCCCGCGTCTTGGGCAAACTGGGGCTACGATCATATAAGACTCCCAGAGTAGAATGACGCGCTCGAGAACCTCGGGTTGGGGTACTAGTGAGATATCAATTGAGTAAACAATTCTAGTAGCCACGGATAGGCTAGCTAAGATATTTTTTACTCGACTTGTCCAGGTCCGGAATCTGGACTCAGAAACTTGTCCGAACAAATCTACTTTTATTTGCACCCCGCGCCAAGTATAAAGCAGTGTCTACTAAAAACAATGCCATCTAAAGAGCAACGGTATCTGAATTAAAGAACATGACAATTATTAGGCCTGTCCTGACTTGACCACCCTCAGGGCCAAGACAATCTTCCCCAGGGTTCTTTCAAACTCGAAATTAACTTGCCTGTTACCTCTCATACCTCTCCGCAGCGACACCTACTCGATCACATAGAGCTGAGTGAAAAACGCAAAAATAATCAACACCAGCGCCCAAACAGGAAGCAATTGCCCAAGCCCAACAACTTCCGACTCAGGGTTCTTACCCGTCAAAGGATCGATCTCCCTCCAACCCGACTTGTCAACCCACTGACGAACGCGGAGGACATAATTAAAGGAGCAGCTAAATATGATGACGACAGCGACCCAAATCACTATCCAAATTAGGGCGAGTGACTTGTTCGCGAAACCGTGCTTGCCCGAGCGGCGACTGGTCTCGGAGCGGCGTCGGAGACACAAAAAGACGCCCTGGCCAAAGATACCGAGAACGAAGAGAGCGGAAAGAACGACGAAGAACCAGAATTCGACCGTCAAGCTGTTTCTTTCCGATATAATTGCGTTGCCTTGTGCTGAAGTGATAGTGTTGGTAACACTGAGAATCGGATCGAGAAAGCAGGTTGCTGGAAGAAGGAGCAAGCTGTTGTTCCGCGACGGAGGAGGAAGTCTTTCCGGGATGCGATCAAAGGCATTGTGCTGCCGGATCATGAGCGTAAAAGCAAAGAAAAAGACAACCATCGTCGCAATGACTCGGAGGCCAGCTGCAATGGGATTCTTCCAGTAGCTGGGCAGAACCAAGGCAGCAAGGATGAAGCTGGAGCAGGCTATGAGAACAACGTTGATGAAGACGTTGTAGTGATACGCGGACATGGTACAGATGCCGAACTCGCTAAAGTTCCAGCCATAAGCCACGAGAAGTATCAGCTGGACATCGACCGTGGCGAGGACTAAAGCTTTCATAAGACCCGAGCCTCGGAAATCGCTATCTCCTCCGTTGTGTAGTAGCTCGAGCTCGTAGATCGGAAGGGCAGTGTGTGAGGTGGACCTATTTTTGCTTTTCATTTCGATCTTGCCATTCTTCCCCTTTTTGGGTGAATTCCTTTTAGGGTTCTTAGCCTGTGAAAATCTTGGCACAAGCATTGTTACACGATTAACCTGCCACCTGGATTGTGAAGAACAGTCAGTCGCCAACACATGAATCAATGGCTTTCAGTAGAGATACTTACATCAGCGCGTGTGTGGCCTTAGGAAGAAAGAGTTCCCCCATGTTGAAGAAAATCATAATGCAGCTCACAGTAATAAGCATAATCGTTGGGATTACAAAGGCAATTAGGACCTTTCACAAGGTTAATACCCCTTTAAGCTGTTTGAATCGAGTAATAGGACAATAACTTACTCCTTCGCCAGCAACATCTGGTGCACCGGGGAATTCACCGACAGAGAGATTTCCAAAGGACTCGACCTCGTCGCCATTGAAAGCAATACGGCAGTTCGGTGTAACGCGGAAGTCTTTGCAATACGATCCGACTTCAATAGCTAAGATTGAAGTTGTGTTGCCCATGATTACAAGAGAGGTTGTCAGGATTAGAATTTAATCTCTTGGGCGAGCGGAGTTAGAGGTTTGGAATGGGTGAGTGTGTGGTACGAACAACAGGCCAGATATAGATAGATAAGTAGCCGAAGTATAGGAATAAAATCGAGAGACGGCTAGCGAAGAATCAGAAGAAGAGAAGTGAGCACGCGAGTATAGAGAAACTATGACAAAGAGAACATAGAGAAACCATGATAGTATAGCGTCGCCGAGAACAAAGCCCCATCTTTATATTAATGTGGCATCTTTAATAGGATTCACCTCGCCTCGCCGTCAGTCCTTATCCAAGTGTGCTGGACTACAAACCATCGACACTTAGGTCCTATCCTACAAACCAAGCCTTGTCGTTTGAGCATCAGCTAAGTTTAGAGTCTCGGGCCGCCGTGGTAATCTCAGCCTACCTTAACATGACTTCCCGATATCACATCATCCGTAAATAGATACGGATATCGCAGTCGTCGACGAGTCAGGCGCGACAGGCTGAAAAGACCCCTGTAGTCCCTTTAACTGCGCAATCCGGAATGTCCGGCCAGATTACATAACTTATCGCATTTCCGACGCCTTTGCAACGTAGCCACACTGACTGCATACGGGAACTTGTTGGCCGATAATTGAGGCGAAGGTGCAATGAGTGCATAAGTTGGTTGCAAATAGCAGCGCCGGGTACGCGAACCGCCAATCCCGGCCAAAGTGCAGCTTTTCATACAAGCCAGAACGCTGCATCTCTTCGGACAATAGGGTGTCACTATTAGAAGCCCAAAGTCCCAAAGCTCCCATGTGCGCGGTAACTCAGCCTTGCCTTTACGAGATGATTTGCATTTGGAGGTAGTGACATGTCCTGTTCTTCGCTATGTGACATACACTTCGTCCAAGTAGTCACCTTTGGGGGCCAACATTGCCAACCATCGCCGAAAGGGGAAGGTCCATGTCTCTGCATTAAAAAGGATCTTTTCATGATCTCTCCCCTCCGCCATCCGGTATCCATATAGCCGCCTGAACCGCCACATCTTAGTTGTCATTTGGCCACAACGCGTATACTGGTAGCTTAAATGTCCTTGGAGGCGATGCTGAGACCAAGTAGCCGTCTAATTCCTCCTACTTTTGTATTGTTTCTAACCCGGGATACTTGTTTCATGAGAATAAGATATACTCAGCGCATGAAGACACCCGAGTCAGGCTGAACGGCGACCAGCCTGATGTCAGCGACTGTTTTGGGAGGGCTTGGGGAGGTATACTGCTGTTCTTTATATTCAAAGACAGTAGTTCGAGCACCTCGTGAACCTTGTAGCAAAGACAACGACAATCTGCTGCTGATGCCCAAGTGAAGCTCGAGTCTTTGAAGGAGACGCGTGTTGCTGTCATGTCAAATAACGACAATATTCAGAACGGGACAAGAGAGACAGCGCGCAACATAGAGTGGACGCTGACAAGCGGCACGTGGCCCAAATTACTACGATAGCCGGAACGTCAGCAGCAGTGAGCAGCCTCGCTTATTGACAGACTGAGGGAGCAAAACAATGACTGCTGTTTTTAGCAAGTTTCCTATCACTGGAGAGACAAACATGCACCATCAGGACAATGTCACGAGAACCTGTCCAGGGATTGCCCCCAGCTGCAACAGAGAATAGAGATCGCGTCGGCCACATGGTCAAGGCCGCTCTGCGCGACACCAATACACTCCTGTCCGCCGACGTGACGTAGATACGAAGACAAGCGGCCGACAAGCACTATCGCCACCTCTATGCCCCCAGGAAGTTCCAGAAGACCATTACCACTGGAATTGCTAGGAGCGGCGAAAAGCACCAAGCATCCCTGACAACCCAAACTGTGACATATATCAAGAAGATGGACAAGAGTAAGTAAGAAGAGAAAACAAAGAGAAGCCTAGAACGAGAAGGAAAGAATCCAAGGATCCCGTTAAGAAGCGTAAAGAGAAAGAAAAGGAAAAGCGCAACGAGGAAGCGCTTGCGGAGTCGAAGAAAGCGAGGGGAGGTATCGAGAAGCTCTAGAAATTTCATAAACAGCGGGATAGTGGTGCACTGACGCCTTTTATGTCCAATTCTGTCAATAACGCCATTGAGGAACAGACAGCTAAGCTCGAGAAACTGCTTGCTAAAGCTCAAAGCTGACAAGTCGACCTCGGCTCCTGGAAGGTCTTCGAGGTCTCTCGGATCGCCTCCAAGAGCCGAACTTGACCGTCCGACAAAACCCACAAACCCTCAAAACCCTGGTCGTGATGATGGACACTTGGGTTCTTCTCCTACAATCACCATAAAATTCAAAGAATCAAGCATCCGTGTCTTCAGTTGCTGGCAGTGACAATCTAGGGACCCTTTAGGATCGTCGGGACTTGCCGCTGCTCTCTCTATTCTTCGCCCTGCACCCTTCGTGGGGCTAGAGCCATCTTAGCCAGTTAGCCGCATACGCCGTCTCAGAAATTCTTTCGAGACATTTACGACGCGGTTCCACTGTAGGGAATTATAGTATATTTGGCCATGCGAAAATACGAAAATTCCACGTTGGTATCTTTGTACACTGTATCGATACTTGTTGCAGAGCTGGACGGGAAGGGTGGGTCAAGTGTGGCGCGAGGCTTTAGTCCTTTTTGCAAGGGGGAGGACCATCTGACGCTCAAGGGGGCAGCCGTGTACACTGTAAATTCCCCTTGTTTCTTTCGTAACCAATAAATAGAGGTGAATATGATGCATCATTTACCATGCGCGAGACAGATGCTATTTCTTAGCCCTAGCGCCCTCAGCCGCAGAGGCTAGATTGGGGTTCGCCTCAAAATCGCAGCACACCAACTTGATGTTGCCGGGAAATCCGTTCGAGTACGACAATTACTTGGGTGCCTCCCTTTCATAATTAGTAGCAGCCTCTATTCGCATCAATCGAACAGGAATAATTGCGGTCACTAATAGCTTCCAATGGCGGACCAGGTACTCGGAACCTTAATCAACCAATTTCCCGGCTTTTCTATCGGAAATGAATCGTCCTTAATGGACGCTTTTCACCAACATGTCCAACGGAGCCAACCTCTCTGTCCCCGCTGCCAAAGGTTGGACCTTTCGGATCTTGTGCACCCCAACGGCTGGGACTGCCTGGCCCATGGTCGGGGCGACACGGCCGTCCGAGCCCGCTTCGACCTGCCCCCCCTAGAGCGGCAGCGCTTCGTAGTCCGACCCGCAGCTATGGTCAGGGATGCCTCGTTGACCTGCCGCTTCTGCAAGCTCCTCTGGGGAGTCCTGACCGACGCAAATGGCGGACAGGAGCCGCCGACCGACCACGATGGCCAGCCGACGACGGTCCGGTTCCGGCCGGAGCCGTTCGCGCGCACGCCAACCGGCGCGGCGCACCAGGCCGTGCCCGCCTACTATGTTGTTAGACGACTCAGCGCGGCCGTATGCCCCGGGAGGGAGGGCAGGCCGCTGATCGACAATCTGAACGAGCCGTTCCCGGACGCGCTCGTGAGGAGCTACTTCTGCTTCCAGACGTGCGATGTCAAGCACCCGCATGTGACGGATCTGTGCGACGAGCGCGGTGTGCAGCTGCGGAGCAACATGGCGAGCTTCTCCGGGCGCATGATCCCAGGTCAGGTCGACTTCCGACTCATGCGGTGGTGGATGCAAGAATGCGCCGAGCGACATGGCCATATGTGCTCCGCCGATGCCGCTTCGCCGGCGCCGAGTTTTGGCGAAATTCGAGTCGTCGACGTCGTTGCAGACTGCGTGGTGTGGAGAGACCCCGCGGCTGACCACTGCCGGTTCCTTGCCTTGAGCTACTGCTGGGGACGGCCCGGGGTGGAACCCCTAAGGCTCCTGCGAGAAAATAAAGACAGCCTCCAGGAGCCCGGTTGCCTAGAGACCTTGGACGTCCCACGGACCATCAGAGACGCCATGAAATCCACCAAGGAGCTTGGAATTCGCTATCTATGGGTGGACTCCCTTTGCATCATGCAGGACAGCGTGGAGGACCAGGCGCACTTCATACCTATGATGGACAAGATCTACGGCGGCGCATTCCTGACCATCATCGCTGCTTCCGGCGAAGACTTCAACGCGGGACTCCCGGGCGTGCGTCCCGACACCCGCCAGCCGCGACAGGAACAAGTTCTCATGTGGCGCAAGGTCCGGCCGGATGAATCCGCAGAGGCGGCGGCGCACCCCGATCAGGTCTACTTAAAGCGAGACCTCCTACTCATGACCACCTTACGGCCGCAAGGCCTGGAGCAGGATCATTACCTCGACGACACGAAGTGGAACACGCGAGGCTGGACGTTTCAAGAGCGGCTGCTATCCAATCGCTGTCTGACATTCACCGAGCAGCAGGTCTACTGGGAGTGCCAGCACGCCAGCTGGTGCGAAGAGTCGCATTTTGACTTTTGGTGCCAGAGGGTTATGCGCTACTCGCGGGAGCCGTCCCTTCGTCCCCTCCCAGCGGCCGACGCTACGCCCTCTCCCGCACAACATACGCCGTCGGAATACGAAGAGTGGAGCAGGCAGCTCTACCGCTTCACCCTGACGTATACTCGGCGCCAGCTCCACGACCAAAGTGACTACCTGCACGCTTTCGCGGGGGCCCTCAATGGGCTCACCAGCTCGTGGGGCGAGGAGTTCTTCTGGGGTTTCCCGCGCTCGGCGTTTGAGCAGCATCTCATGTGGAGCGGGGGCAGCCGCGGGATGCGGCACGGGATACACGTCGCCAACGACTGGAATGGAAACAAGTTCGCATGTCGATTTCCCAGCTGGTCTTGGCTTGCGTGGGTTGGGCATGTCTGGGTTCCCGTCTCCAACGGCGTCACGTCGAAGCGCATCCAGATTATCGACCAGGCAGACACCGAGGACCGCGCAAACTACGACCTCCATAGGCCCGAGATTGTGTGTTACGCGTTCGACATCAGGCCCGCCGAGGAGACGTCGGAGGAAACCGAGTACCGGGAGTCAGACAAGCGTCTCTGCGGCCAGTGTCAGGAGCTAGACGCAGGCGACGAATGCGAGCACATGCCGGCGTCGCTTGGCAACCCTCCAGGGCCACCACTCAGGGTGCGCCCAGTCAGAGATATTCGCAACAAGGATCCCCAACCGTCCTGGCTTTCCAGTCTAGACCGCCCGTTGCTCGAGGCAAATGCGTGGCGACCAACTTCAAACCTGGAAGTCAAGGCCGAGGACGTTTTCAAAGTTGTTCCGCCGAGCGAATGGGGCCAAAATCTCAACTCTATCGAGGTGGGTGTGTTCTTTTGGGCCAGCAGCGCCAGGTTTGCCATGAGCTGGGAGAAGGCAGTTCCGAGCGGCGAGCTGCTCTACGCTTCTGAGACGGACCGAACTGTTGTGGGGCAGCATGTGCAGCCCGCCATCGTCGATGACAACGGGGTGGTGGTTGGTCACGTCAGCCCGATGTTTGAGGGTGATTTCCGCGGGTCCGACTATGACAAGGGAGGGCAAGAGTTTGTGGTGATTGGGTCATTTGAAGAGAATGTTCAAGGCGAGAGTAGTGATCATGGAGATCCCCAAAGTCTGTCGTCAGATTCGTCCACTCCGCCGTCGGGGTCTGTGGAGAAGGAGGACAAGACACAATGGCTTGATGTCATATTGGTTTACAACTCGGAGGTTTCATTCTATCGGAGGGGGTCCGTCGGACGTATTAAGGTGGATGCGTGGGTTCGTGCGGAGAGAGAGTGGAAGCTTATCGTTCTTGGATAGGGTGTCTAATATCTGGTATTATTTTAGGGTAAATACGTCCTGTTGATGGCATTTATTGAAACTACCCCTATAGCTATCAAATTCCCTGGTTCACGAGCGCCCGACCCCAGCTCCCTGAGACACTTAAAGTGAAATTCATTGTTTATGTTTCGAAATGAACCGGCTAGCGATAATGACATGCCCTCTACGTACTTTCAGCATCAACTGATGCCTCAAGCATAGAGCGTATGCTTTGAGAGGTTTGCCTTAGCTGCTGAGGTATACCTACACGTATCGTGAACAGCCCCTGCATTCTTTCACTCCTTGTCTCAAGCGCTATCCCGACGGCTTAGGTAGCCATCGCACTTGCTGTAAGACTGGAGACTGTTGGGCACCATTTTCTTTTTGCGCCTATCGCTTTGGCCGGTACGCATTTCGCCGCTAGGAAGCCGACTTAGGGGAGGGTGGACAGGAACTATTCTAGAGATCCCCATCCCAGTCACAGATATCAACATGATGATGTCAGAAACAACCAACTGCGCCAAAATGGACGCCGCACACATATTGACACAGAACTTGTGAGCCGGCGCAGGAGAAGATGGCCTATATAGAGCAGTAGATCTAACAGTCCTAACAGGTCTTCCTTCACCAAGACTACCTCTCAAGTTCACAGACAGAGATCCTAAGGGCTCTGCGGAACTCGGACATGGACTTCCTACAGCAGCAGCAGCAGCAGGCGGCACGCATGTAACAGTAACGACGCCATCACCACGGAGATCTCCGAGTGATTTAGGGTGCAGGGGCTTCCATCGAATACTTCGCGGAAGCGGCACAAAGTTGCCGGGTAATCAGACGACGAATCTTTTCACATTGGATGATTCCCCTTCGACGCCCCGCAGTTGAGGCCTTCAAGGCTCTGCTCTCTTTCAGGTTCTCGCTTTCCCCTTGACTCTATACTATTCTTTCGTTGAAGCCGCATTGCCCTGCAAGATCGGGTGCTCGTGGACAGCCTCAGACGCGCGTTGGCTGTTTATCAAGCACGGTGTCAACTTTTTCCCACCAATACTAAAATTGGAAAGAATTCGATATATCCTGATGACTATTTTCTGTTTTGATTTAGGGCAGAAATGGCGCGTTATAGGCTCATGTCCTTTGCTTTTGTGCGGTACCGCAAGACATGTGATGACGTCGATAGGCAGTTTGGTGATGAATCTGGTCGAGAACAATCTAGCCAACGAAGCTGCAGCTCGAGGGCTGGACAGCTAAAGACGTACCGGTGCTGCGTTGCGTCAGGTGACAGCTGGCAAAGCCGCAGTTTTGATGCCTTTTTAGTTTTGAGCTGCACTTCAGCGGATCATACATGCAAGATACCAACCTCTTAATTTCTGCCTGGTCCTGCGACAATTCTTCTGACATGAGTATACCCCTTATGCTCTTGTCGTCCAGTTGGGTTCCGAGGTCTGAAGTGGGGTTACAAAGTACGCTAACACGATATGCAGCTGTGAGGAAGTGTGGCGTGCCATCACTGTTGCCGTTGGCAATCGGGAGCCATTGAATGCGATCATATGCGACAGCCATCAGTGCGAAGGCCTGATTGACTGGAGGGCTGCAGGTCTTGCCCAATGGCGTTCCATAATCAAGGCTGCAGACTACAGCCTGGTTGCAAGCGTTTGATCGCGAGGAGGCCGTCACGATTTAATTTTAATATGTACTTCATGGACTTACAACTATTCTCACTCCTCCACGATCAATTACCGGATTAAAACACGTACAGAATAAAGTACTTCCTTGTACAGAGACATCTGTAGACATTTCGACAATGTTGATATTCTCTTCAGGTTTACCTCGAGGCCGTAAATAGCCCGGTCCTACGATGAGAGGACAGCACAACCGCGCCTTTGAAGCAATCGCTTTCTACCCGTTGTTATTATTTAGCAGGCTACTAAAAATACAGGTTCCAGAGCCAGTAGTGAGAAAGTTGAACCCGAGTTTGAAACTTGTTCTACGCTGTGGGGTGTTCCAAGTCCTTTCGTAAGTCAACTTTGACGATCCTAAAGCCACCCAGACTTGGTGGATGCAATTTACAGATTATACACCTTAAGGACTTTTAGACTCCGTGGTATTGTCTACCTCTTATTAAAAGAAAATGGTTGGAGAAATCATGGTGTAGAGACAATGCAATTCGTCGCTGCTTCTTCGAGGGAAGAAATGGCGATTGTTACTCCTTGCTCCTGAAAAGCTTACTCGATTATATATAAAGAGGGCTGTCGTGACCACAAATTTCCAGCTCTGGCTTCAAACCATCACCGCCTGTTCTGTTTTTAATTTTTCCAGTACATCGCCAGGCAAAGCCATGATTCTTCGTCAACCATGTGCAGTTCTCGCTATCGCCACTCGACTTGCTTTCTTTAGCAGAGTATCTGCGAACACGAGGCCGGCATGGATCAGCCGGAACTTCACCATCATGAAACCGAGGAGGGAGACTTGTTCGCGCTCCTCTAAGTCTAAGGTAGAATCGATTTTCAAGGAAACTAAGGCAAGAGCTAAAGCCATCCCCGCTCTCTCTGCTTCTTTCTCCTCCTAATAACCCATCCCAAAAGAAGCTAGATCCGAGAAAAAACCACCTGATCATAGTCCATCACTGGGGGAGTTGGATCCGCAGTGATCTGGGCGTCTCCATACCCGAGGAGGTTGAAATCTCGAGGTCCACTGCCAATCCCAAGTTTATACTCTGTCGAGGCGAGCCCCTGCAAAAGTTCCTAGTAGCATATCTCAAAAATATTTCCGACAAGGACGTGAAGAAGAAGTGTCAAAGGATTGCGAGATACTGCGCACCGAAGACAATATCGAATATAAAAGTGTTGGAAAAGCCCTTTACTCAGAAGTTGTTTTTTGTGGAAATTGAGGTGGGAACGTCAGCAGCTCGGATGGCGGAGAAGGAGGGATGGAAGTATGATGAAGGTCGGGTAGTTCGTCCGAAGGGTTTGAAGTCCGTGCTGCTTAGAGAAAGGCGGCGAAAGAAGCAGTGACATGACTCAACAATCTAAATCGGTTCGGAAGACTTGGGAAATTTGCTGGTCGAAGCCCGATTCTTGGTCCAGGTTTAGACCCAATGGCGTGCCGGTGACATGGCCATGGGTATTGATGGGGAGGAAGTTACGCGTAGCATATGTTTAACTCTTGAAAATTGATCATCCACCTAGACCCAGCGAGGAAGCTGTTGCGAAGAATGATGTTTTGCGAGCACATCCAGCCAAATACCCCTAACGATTAACATCTCAGAGAGTGACATTTTTTACTCATGCTGTTCAAGTAGATACGTACGACGCTACGACACGCACTCTAAAGCTATCCACACACCCATTACTATCACGTGCGATGTCGCCTCAGCTATGCACACATCCGGGTCCGGCCTATTATTTTCGAAAATACCCGGGAAGTAGAGATTCTTATTCATTCACCTGCCTGACTAGTAAGAGACGAAATTCTTTCAGCGCGTCTTGAACGACCAAAAAAGTAGTAGGCTTCCTAAGTGAGGCGGAACCCAAGTCCGGCAGCTGCACAACGCTCGCCGCACTTCCCATTGCAGCTAGCGCCTCTCCTATATTTCTTCCAAAATTGCTGTGTTATAGTAAAGGGACATGTAATAGAGAAACTTTGTGCTACTAAGTAGCAGGAGTACGGGAGAGTAGAAGACGACAGACAAAACCAGAATTAGAATCAGAGCGAGGGTAGAAAACAATACCCAAGATTGCGAAGGCGGCGAAGCCACTGGAGAGAATTACCTTGAGCTTCTGGGCTATTACCCCATCGACGGAGCGGCCTACCAGCCTTGGCGTTGAGCAACTTTCTTGACAAGAAGGTAGAGAACAAGAGGATATGCGATAAATTTGGAAGCCAAAAGGGACAGAGGATAAAGTGAATAAATGTTGAATGACGACCGGCAAGGCAACAAGATGAGGTACATGATCTAAGCGATTTTAGGTAGCTTAGGTTGGTGTATTTTATAATTAAACTCGAAAGAATACCAAATTAACTAATATGTGGGAAGTAAGACGACCAGGTCGGGATTGCATAAACCGAATCGGGCAGAAACGCAACACTGATGAAAGGATTCCACGATAACGTATGTTCGGCAGAAGATAAACAAAATATCGAGAGTGCTAGGCACACGCAAAATCAATTCCGACCGTCTCCGATTAGGGTGTGTGGTATCTCGACGATCCTTTGTCTATAGCCTTAGGGCTTTCTAGATGGGGCTCGCGATGTCCGACACCCTAACCACGCCGTTGAGATTTTCCACAGTAGCCCTTCGATCGGCTTTCTAAAAGTGCCGTTCCATGCCAGGAGAAGCTCGTCTGTCGGGCAGTGGACTATGCAGACTAGCCGACCCATTTTGTCTGACTTGTCCACCTTGGATGTCAGGCGGCGGCGGTATTGTGTATGTAAGGAGCAAAAAAGGGCTGAATTTGAAATGTAAAGTGTTGCTATAGCAAGCATTTTGAGACGAGGCTCTGAAAATCCATAACCTACTAAAATGAGGTGCTGATAGTATTGCTTCGTGAGATACGTTTTGCCGAGACATGACCGACGGGTGCAAAATCGTGTGTGTGGTCTGTCCTGATGGGTGTGTTCAAAATTAAGGAGACGAGAGGTCAAAGGAACAAAACGACAAAGAAGCAAGGGAGTGGAATAAAAAGATCCCGAATCAGCTGAAGAATGACTTGCTCGCTCATGGACTTCGCCTTGCCTAGGGATTGACCTCGACTCGACTACAGTCGTCGCTCGCAATCACGCTGCCAACTTCGGCGGAGAAAAGAAGCTCCCGCAATAAGCGCCAGGCAAGTGCTGGACTGCACACATAGTATCCCGATTGCTACCTGCGACATCCAAACACCATGAACCTATACACCAGATCGACCGCTTTATATTAGAATCATCTAGGACTAATTGAGATGGATTCGCATTTGCAAATCACTATGTGTGAGACTAGGCAGTTGCACTTGAAGCTCTAACGGCTGCGACTCGTCTTCCGGCCGTAACACATTCCCAAAGTAGTGGAGTGATGCTGTGGTCCGCACATCCACAGAGATTCCCTGCGTGTAACGTGGGCAGCTATACATATAAGTTCATAGGTTGAGTCATTCTGTGTCCACCCCCTGGAACTGTCACGGCTAAAATCCCCAACGATTAAACCACCCGAAAGTTAGAGCCTAAGATGTGTAACAGTCTATGCTACCCTGCTTTTGTACTTGGCTGCCTAAGGCTAGGCGAAAGCGTGGGCATCTGCGCTCGCAAATGTCCATGCTTCCGCCCTCACAGACGTGCTCATGCATCTGCGCACCGCCGCACTCGAGCAGCAACGCCGAATTGCCGTGCCGATCTAGGCGGCACATCGATGTGTGTGCGTTGGAAAAAAATAAGGAGCAGAACTCCCAATTTATTAGTGATTTCTATATTTCCTCTGGTACTGCCAACATCCGGGGAACGAACTGCGTGGCCTTCTTTCTTCGTGCCGTAACCCACCATTCGTCTGCTCTCGTGTGGTTCTCGGAACAATCATCTTTGGCGCATGTTATCGTCTTTGGCGCACGTTATCGCCTCGGATCCCCCTCCCAGAACGCACGGGGTAGCACAGTCGGTGCCTAAATGTGATGGCAGTCAGCCGTGAAGTCTTGGGTATAGCTGCTACTGCGGTCGCCACGCTCCTCGTGGCCATCTGCTCGATCCCGGCCGGCGCGTCCCATTTCGGGCGACGCAAGTACAGGCCACTGGAGACGGAGACTACCGAGAACGCGGACTCGGCAGGGCTCTACCGCGATCAGGATGGCGTCGCGAAGGAGCCCTCGAGCCGGCCGGGCTTCTTTTCGCCCATGAGCCTCCTTATTGGGAGTGTCTGTATGGGCATCGGAGCCACCGTGGCGGGGATCCTGGTTGGCCGGGAGTTCTCGACTTTCACATGGCACTATGTCAGCGGTGGTCTCGAGGCTAGTGCCTGGGTACGTTGTCCACTCCCGCTTGGCTGCTGCGGCGCTGATGACAGAAGCTACTACTCGGGCTTCAGGGTGTCAGCCTCTGGGCGAGGATGCCTAGCGTAGGCGTATCTAATCTCATCCCCTGTGCACTCGTATCGAGCGTGGTGCTCATCGCGTCGATCCTTTTCCGAGGAATGTATGCAACCAACCTACATCCTTGGGAACCTAAGATTGACATTCGTTACATTCTCTTCCTTGTCGAGGCGGCGGCGGCTCTCCTAGCTTTCGTTTCTTCGTCAAACATACCCCGGCGCCCCGATGTCTACTTCCGAGATGGCCTTGTCGATCGCCAGCTAACGCGCAGTTACTTTTCCCGATGGTGGTTTTCCTGGGCTACGGACCTGGTCGATAGGGCCCAAACCCGGAGGCTTGAACTCGAGGACTTGCCCTATTTGGATAGCTCCTTGCGGGCTGAGCAAATGAACGCCAGGTACCTTGCTGCCAACCACAGCGGCCGCCTGCTATGGAAGCTCTTGATGGAGTTCCGCGGGCCCCAGGCTCAGGTGTGGCTCCTCAGGTGTGTCATGGGCAGCCTGAAGGTTCTCCCACGCTACTTGCTCATGGAACTGCTGCAAGTAATCGAGAGGAGACAGGACGGCCGCATCGAGTATGGAATCCTTACGGCCTGGGTTCTTGCCCTCGGCACGATTATTGTCGTTGACGAGTTCATATCGGCATACCTTGATTGGATTGCGACGACCAAGCTCAGCATCTGCACCAACTATCTGCTGAGCACGCTCGTGTTTCAGAAAGCCATGCGCTTGTACCAGCCCGCGAACTTTTCCAACCAGGATGAGGGCGGTGGCGAGGCCAAGGAAAGTGGCAAAGGCAAGACGACTCCCAAGGATGATGCTGATCCCAAAGCCTCCAAGGATTCCAAGAATGCGGACAACGTCAAAGGCACCAATGGAGACACGGACAACAAGGCAGAAGCCAAATTGAAGAAGCCGCAGGGAACAAAGCAGTCTATTGTCAACCACATGAAACTGGATGCTCGCCGAGTTACCATGTTCTTCCACTTCAGCGGTCAGTTCCCGTACGCGGGTATGCAGTTGTTCTTCGGCTGCTTCCTGCTGGTCCGTCTCCTCGGTTGGAAGGCTCCGCTAGTAGGGTGCACAGCCTCGCTTCTAGTGCTGCCCATAAGCTCCTATCTGTCGAAGCGGTTCTCGGCTAGCTGGTTCGGCATGTTCCACGCCGCTGACAAGCGGTCGAACACGCTGATGGAGGTCATGCAAGGCATGAGGCAGATTAAGATGAGCGGTACCGAGGACCTCTGGGAGTCGAGGCTCTTGAAACCGCGGCAGGAAGAACTAGCTAGGTTCTGGAAATTAAATCTGCTAAAGACTGTCGTGGTGTTTGTCATGGACATAGGGCCGGTCGTCCTCACGACGACTTCTCTGGCTTTCTACGCCCTCACCGGTGGCGAGATCAAGAGCTCCATCTTATTCCCGGCCATCGGACTATTCTACGCTCTGTACGAGTCGATTCAGTTCATACCATTTGTTGTGGTCTACATGATGGAAGCTTTTGTCAGCATCAAAAGACTGGAGAATTTTTTTGCCTATCCCGAGAAGGCAAACTTTATCGAGCCGGGAGAGCAGATAGAACTCCGCAATGCAACCGTCGTCTGGCCGAAGGATCCTACCGCCGAGGGCGACAACGGGGACGAAGATACCCGCGGCATGCTGGAGAATATCACCCTGGCGTTCCCCAACGAAGAGCTCAGCATCGTCTGCGGAAAGACCGGGTCGGGGAAGAGCCTGCTGCTCGCGACTCTGCTTGGCGAAGTCGAGCTGGTGTCTGGAAGTGTCCGGGTTCCGCGCTGTCCGTCGCACTACGACGTCGACTACTCAACCCTGGACTTGGGTGACGAGAATTGGGTCATGCCGTCGGCAATTGCGTTTGTCTCTCAGACGCCGTGGATCGAAGGAGGGACCGTCCGCGAAAACGTCGTCTTCGGCCTCCCCTTTAACGAGGACAGATACCGGCGCGTCCTCCGCGCCTGCGCTCTCGATCCGGATATCCGGATGCTAGTCGACGGGGAGCACACGGAAATCGGGCCCAAGGGAGTGACACTCAGCGGGGGCCAGAGATGGCGGTTAGCTCTCGCGAGGGCCCTCTACTCGCGCGCCGGTATCATCCTCCTCGACGACGTCCTTAGCGCCGTCGACACCCACGTCGGGCGATGGCTCGCCGATAACGCCCTCACTGGCGAGATTGCAAGGGGCAGGACCAGGATCCTGGCGACCCATCACGCCGAGCTGTGCCTCCCCGCAGCGAGCTATCTTGTGCGGCTCAAGGATGGTAGGGTCGACTCGGCGGAGACACTTACGCCGGACCTCACGCAGACATGCCATCCCCTCCCAAGCCCGGCGCCGTCCACTCCAACCGGGGAGGGACCTGGGGCGGGCGGGGCATCGACCGAACCGAGCGGCCCTTTGAACAAGACCACGAAGGACGAGGAAAGGGCAGAGGGAAGAGTCGGCTGGCATGTGTACACTGCCTACTTCAAGGCCGGTGGAGGTTGGCTATACTGGCTACCGGCCGTACTTGCTGTCTCCACGGTGCCCGGGATGAGGCTCATCCAGACCCTGACTCTGAAGTGGTGGACAGAAGCCGTGGCCGAGAACGAAAACGAGGACACACAGCTCTTCCGGGTCAGCCACTTCCAGCAGGTGATGAGCGAAGGAGAACGCCACTACGACTCGATGAACATATCTTATGTCGCGCTCTACATCGGCATTTCGGTAGCCCTTGCCGTTATGCAGAGTTCTTACATCCTAGCCTGGGATCTGCTCGGAATCAGGGCGGCGAAGGTACTGTTCAGCAAGATGACATACAAGGTGTTAAGGGCGCCCCTGCGATGGATCGACACGACGCCCTCTGGCCGCATCGTGAATCGCTTCACTTCAGACATCAATATTGTCGATATTCAGTTCGCCAGCAGGATTTCCATCGCCGCCTTCTACTTCGTGGGTATATTGGTGAGCTTAGGCACCAGGTAAGCCAGGCCCTCTCTGGCGCCAATGTTGATAATACTTACTTTGGTAGCCTCGCCGTAGCCCCATACATCATAGCCTTGGCCGCGCTGCTCTCTTGGCTCTACTACAAAATCGCAGGCCGCTATGTGACAGTGGCACGAGAACTGAAGCGTCTGGGTGCCACCATGCTCTCCCCAATCTATGATCAGTTCAGCACCGCCGTCGTCGGGCTTATTACCATCCGCGCCTTCAACCGAACGAACAATTACGTCAAGCGCTGCTACTGGCACATCGACAACCGAGCCCGGGTGGTCTTTTATACGGAATACACCGCAAAGTGGCTGTCAATCCGCATGGGGCTCCTCAGCGCGATGTACGTCCTCGTCGTCACCTTCGCCGTCGCGTTCAGCCAGACATCGGCCCCCCTGGCGGGCTTCACCCTCAGCTTTGCGCTCGACTTCTCCAGCTCCGTAATGTCGCTGCTCCAGCGCTTCACCGAGATCGAGGTCGACGCCAGCGCCGTCGAGCGCGTGGTCGAGTATGCCGAGCTGCCCACCGAGGACGACCTGAGCAAGAGCCCGGGCACGACTCCTCCCGCAGCGTGGCCTGCGAGCGGCAGCATCAAGGTGGAGAATCTCTCCGTGGCATACGACGAATCCCTGCCGCCTGCGCTCAAGGACGTGAGCTTCTCGATTCCGTCCGGGAAGCGCGTGGGTGTGGTCGGCCGCACCGGCGCCGGCAAGTCCTCGCTGGCCCTGGCGCTGTTCCGGCTGCTGGAGCCGCGCACGGGCCGTATCCGCGTCGACGGCCTGGACATTTCGGCGGTTAAGCGGAGCGACCTGCGCAAGAGGCTAGCCATCGTCCCGCAGGACCCGTTCCTCTTTTCCGGGACGTTGAGGTCGAATCTGGACATGGCCGGACAGAAGGATGACTACGAGCTCTTGAATGCCCTGCAGCAGGTGCAACTTGTCAGCGCCGATGCCGAAGACGGGGGGGAGACAGAAGTGTCCTCGTCCTCTTCGGCCACCATTCCCGGCGACGATCCCGCGAAGCCCGCAGGAGCGACCAGGACGGCCGATATCTTCAAGAATCTCTCGCTGCCCGTGGCCCAAGGCGGAGACAACTTCTCCCAGGGCCAGCGCCAACTCGTCTGCCTTGCGCGGGCGCTGCTGTCGCGTCCCAAAGTTGTCGTCCTCGACGAGGCGACCAGTTCGGTCGACTCCGACACGGGCGCGCAGGTCCTCCGAGGGGCGGTGTCCATCTTCCCGCCGGACTCTACGGTCATCCTCATCGCGCACCGGCTGTCGACCATCGCGGCCGTCGACATCGTGCTCGTCCTATCGGAGGGAAGGCTTGTGGAAATGGGCCCGCCTGCCGAGCTCCTGGGGACAGAAGGAGGGATGTTCTGGGAGCTCGTGCAGAAGAGCTCGGAGAGGGAGGAGTTGATGAAGACCATTTCTAGGCAGCGCGGCTTGACTAGGTAGATGGCGGATACATAAAACGGAAGCATTAAGCACGTAAAAAAGCCGAGTCATGGGTGAGATGGGAGATTCCGAACATGACTCCTCACCGCGATGGCCATCTCTGGACAGCCGGCTTCCACAAAGGGACTAGGGGAGCTCAAGATAAACAGCTTCGCAATCTATATATAGTCTCTATTCCCTCCTCTCCGTTTACAATGGTGGTTTCCCGGGACTTGATGGACTTGTACTTGGAAGTTGGAAGCCGGGCTGTCAGGTGTATAGGGCTACACTAAGAAGCGAGTCAAGTTGTGCTCGGGAAGCTTTCATGGACGTGCCGGTCTCTTCATAGTTCGCCGGGTACAAAATATGAGCCCCAATTTGCAGAAATATGGTCCCGATCAAGATGGATGTCCATATTCCTGTCTTCAGACATCGAAGAGAGCAACGTATGAGATGTAGTCCAATCAGGAACCTCACGGCCGTCAAGCAGCGAAAAGCCAACGATGCCGTCGTTGCCATCCTGAAGCAAGTCTCCCGCAATTGGCCACCTCCTTTTATGTACATGGATAGCAGATATAGACGTGCAAGCTGTCGATGCATACGACTCCTCTTATGGTGACCATGTGACTATTTTTGCTGCACGTCCATAGCTATCTTCTGGGCTTCGTCCCTGGCGACTAACCGGCTAGTCCCTAGCTTAGCAACCTTCTTCTCGAGGAGGAGACCTCCGAGCGAGAGGCTCTGCACGAGCTCGGCGAGCTCCGTAAAATGATTCTGTGGCGTAATGCACACTTGTCCAGTCAACGAGAGAATGGGACCGATGACCCCGACCTGCGGGTATAGCAGGCGAACGTGTCCCACGTTGGAGGGATTTGGTGAACAAAAGTTTGGTCTTGTCAGAAATCCATACCTTAGTCCTAGGTTCCCGCTACCTATTATTTTACAATTCCGGTTTGAACGAATGCTAAGACTCAGATTTCCGGGATTCAGCCAAGACAACTGGCGGAGCATCATCAAGTACTTTGCCACTGCCTACCCCGCTGCCAAGGGCCATGTCTCGAAGATCGAGACTGCATTACGGTATTGAGACGGAACCGCTAGTCTCGAGAGCAGTTGAATTCGACCCCAGATCAGACTATACATACGTAAATCCAGATGGCGAGGTCACTCGACGGATGGACTACTTTTCTCCATATCATAAGTTAGCCAAATGTCATACGATGCCACACATATGGCTACCGAACCACAAAAAAAAAAGGCTTCTCACATATGTTGGGCAGAACGACGAGGCCAACAGGGGCAGGCCGGTTGAGTATCGCTACAGCCAGTTTTCAAAGAACCCGAACACTATCAAGATCCCCAAGATCTTCTTCGAGATTCTGACGATTGATGAGCCCAGTCCGCAGATTCACCCGGGCAATCCTTCCATCCAGGAGATGTGCCGAATTTCCTACGCGGTCGACATCCCCTTAGACGAGTGGAGGTCGGCCTGCAAAGACAGGGGCTATCACGTCTACAGCGATCTCTCCCTGGCCATGACGTTCAACGGGGATCCGAAGTGGAAACTGAGAGTGGGAAGAATCGGGACGAGCACAACGCCGAGGTTGATACTGATCCGCACGAGACGCAGACACGCAGGTCGGCATCATGAGCGGCGATTGGCGAGTGGACAAGAAAGGTATGGTCGGTAATAGCGTTCATGTACCAAATAAACAATACAAAGGGTTCACCATCTCCTATCCCATCTCGTACGACTTCTCTTCGGGTTCGACAACTTTGATTACTAATACTGTCGATCTGCCGGGTCGAGCCTAGACTCGAATTTATCAATATTAAATGAACTGGAATGGCTTCATGTAGAATTTCAGTGTCGAAATTATTATTCCAACTCAGCACCTATGCTAGTCGGGAGCGACCTAGCTAATATAACATTGAAGGCAAGGAGAGCACTTGGTATCAGGATCAGGCTGCTAAGAGCTAAGAGTTGAAGTAGTTTAATATTAACAGCTTGGTTATGGATACCAAGGGAATCGTCTAATGAATAAATAAAAACTTCTTATCGAAGGCCCCCTAGTTGTATCGAAGAGCAAAACGCCTACGCCATTGCTTGATCAATCCCAAATTACCCAACCCGACTAGTTCTTATCGTACTTCCCAGGGTACCACTTCCCATCATCGTAGGGGGTGCCGTCACCCTCGTACTTTCCGGGGGTCCACTTCCCATCATCGTAGGGAGTGCCTTTGCCTTCGTACTTTCCGGGGTACCAAGAGCCGTCGTCCGCCCGCTTCTCCTTAGGATCGTACTTCCCCGGATACCACTTTCCATCATCGTAGGGAGTACCGTCACCCTCGTACTTTCCAGGGGCCCACTTTCCATCATCGTAGGGAGTGCCCTTTCCTTCGTACTTTCCGGGGTACCAAGAGCCGTCGTCCGCCCGCTTCTCCTTAGGATCGTACTTCCCCGGATACCACTTGCCGTCGTCGTAAGGAGTGCCCTCGCCTTCGTACTTTCCGGGGGTCCACTTCCCATCATCGTAGGGAGTGCCTTTGCCTTCGTACTTTCCGGGGTACCAAGAGCCGTCGTCCGCCCGCTTCTCCTTAGGA
>Ga0247774_1000107_pt1 | contig 38374 bp, 34 predicted proteins | sample UWRJL001104B6_FD_179933 | JGI IMG/M metagenome (GOLD analysis project Ga0247774, IMG submission 179933) | Plant litter microbial communities from Arlington Agricultural Research Station in Wisconsin, United States - UWRJ-L001-104B-6 | ecosystem: Environmental > Terrestrial > Plant litter >...
GGCCCCGGGCCATCACCTTCAAATTGCAACCTTTCTACGAATCATGCGGACCGAGAAGGTTGTGATGACGAAGACACCAAACCACCAAAAGATTCACCATCTGATGATTTGAATTTCATTGTGTCGAAAAATTAGTGCTCACCCGTATTGCATAGCAGTAACCGCCAGCTCCCGCCCATGCGCTTCCGGCCCCCAACGTTCCAACTCCCGGCATTGTCTCCAACCAAGTGTAGAGTGCAGAGAAGCAAGTCTTTCGTTGATAAACCTCCTAAGATGGCCAGTTCTAAAACTCCATGCTACGCTTTTTGTTCCCGCTCATGATATCCTTCTCGAAAAGCAGGCGAATTCTCATTTCTCAATCGCGATGCCGACTTGGGCTGCGATGGTTCCTCCTCGACGTTCTCTCCTGAACCAATGCTCTGCTTGTACTCTCGTCGTAGCCGCAGATTCCCATTAAATATGCCATCCTGGAAGCGAATTAGGAAAGGTATCTCCTAGGTCACCGAAAAGGGAGAGAGAAAGAGACAGGGGCGTGTAAAGGGAATGAACTCACTTCTCGACATTGCATTCCCGCTGCTTCACATCCTCGAATCTTTGCTGGCAGTCATTCCATGTAGCGGCCCTCCTTCTAGGATCCACCGTCTTCACCGTCAAGATAAATTTTCCACTCACGGGGCGGTGATCCGAAACGCGGACTTCGTGTCGCGTGTAGTCAAGCTGCCGGATCCTCCCTCTGCCTCGATACAAGATACGGTCGCACCATGCCGGACTCCTCTTCTTCTCGCTAGAATCGTAGTTGTCCGTCCCGACGTCGTACTTGTAGGTGGGTGCGAAAGTAATAGGCATCTCGGCAAAGGCTCTAAGTCGGAACGTAGGATTTCTTCGTTTCGCAACGAGCAGTTGGTCGCGCTCAAGCAGCTTGCCGAGGTTGTTTGCCTTGACTGCTATAACAACGGTGTCTCGAGACATCGTGTCGATGCGATAGTTGAGATCGCCATTGAGCAAGCATAGCTCGTGGTCAAGAATCATGGTGCCGTCGCCGCCACCAACGTAGCTGTCTATCCGGATATCGTGGTCACGCTCCGACGGGAGGATGGCGTCGTCGAGGATGTTCGCAATGTCGTTGTGTCGGGCATTGGCTTGCGACTGGCCAGCGGCCAAGTGGCAGTTGACGAAGCACAGTGACGTGTCGTCCACCATGAACCTCACCACGACGGCTCCCTTGTTGCCGTGTAGCCCCCCAAGACCTCGCTTGATCTCGGCACTGTTCAAATTTCGTATCCTGTCCCTAATGGTAGACTTGACAAAGATGCACGTGAAGAGCCCCACCATGTGAGCCGTTTGTTGTAGGTGGTAAAGCTGATCCGGGGGCATAAAATCGTCAAGGCTCTTGAGCAGAAAGTCTCTCCAATCGCGATACTGGTGGCTCATCCGCTCCTGCTCTGAACCTTCCTTCTTGTCCTTTTTCTTGGACTTGAACAAACGCTTCGCCGTAGCCGTCTTGTCCTCTAGGTCTACAAGTTCCTGGAACCCAAAAACCAAGATTTCAGGGCAGTCACTGCTCTGAAGAAGATTCTGGATAAACATAGCGTCCGAATCCGAGTACCGGAGGCTATGTGGCGTCGATGCACCCGCGTTCCACGTCATTATCATGGCGCGGATGTCGCTAAAATGGCAATACTCGGCGTCGGCAGCTTTCATCTCGTGCTCCAGCCAGTCCTCTTGCAAGAAGCCGTCCCAGACGCGGATCTTATTGTCGGCGCCGAGTGAGACGACCTGCATTCGCTCGAGTCGATAGGCACCCGCAGAATCTACCAGCAGCCGCACAACGGGATTCTCGTGGGCCTGCCATTCTTTCTTGACCATCCACGGGGTCGTGCTCATGTCGTAAACGCAGATTCGACCATTGTTGTATCCGGCCCAGAGGTCAGTTCCCACGGCGGCCAACGAGTTAATCTTGTACGAGCTGACGCTGATGACGCCCCAACATGAGAAGTCGGCCCTCGAATAAATGCTGACCTTGCCGTCCGTGTGGCCGAATAAAACCTTGTCTGGATCTGATCTCAAGAGCGTCCCGGAAGAAACCTCGCCAGCAGACTCCTGTATCAGCGGTCGTATCAATACCTGGAACTGCCCCTTTCCATTGGCCGCTGGTAGGAAGACGCGGATCTCCTTTCCGGTGGCATGCCACAGCTCATCTCCCACAGCCATGGAGAAGGTATGTCCTTTCGGAACTCGGTACGTTTGCTGAGGATGTGCGTTGAGGCTCGGAACGCCGTCTTCCATCGGTGCCCAGACGTGAAGAGTACCACCGTCGTCGAGCGTCCAAAGCTCGTTGTAATGCCGGTACATCTTGGCCACTTCAAAACGGCCATGAACCGCCATTTTGCTCTCCAGAATACTATGGCCCATAACATCAATCTCAAGGACGTCACCAGTATTGGTTCCAACCCAAAGAAAGAGTCCTTCTTCCTCAACCATTGTTGCAGGCTTAAAGATGGCAGATGTTGCCTTGACTCCTTCACCATGGGACAAGCTCAGTATCAATTCGCCATCAGTGAGACGCCATACGCGCGTCATGTTGCCAGCACAACAGATGTACTGCCCACAGACATCGAATACCTTGGCGTCATACTTTGTGTATATTTCGTGCGCTCCCCCTTTTATGAATGGTGGCCGTCGATTGGTGTTGGAAGCATCTGGATAAGTTGAGACTTGGCCCAGGGGCTGGCTTCCAAGCCCTGAATCCTGATATGCCGTTCCGGCTCCTCCTATTTGGACAGCGTTCATTCTAAACTCTTGTGGCGTCCGAGCTGATGTTCTATCCACCGTCATGGACCGTCCCCCACTGCGAGGAGGCTGCGTGGGTTGTTGTGTCGTTGGCGTGGAGACCACTCGCTTCGGCGCAGGGGAAATTCCCGCACCGGTCGTCGTAACTCCCGGTCGCGGAGGCCGTGGGGGTGGTGGCCGTGTTGAGTTATTCACTGGCGGCGGGCGAGGCGGCGGATCTGTCGTATAAGGACGCGAGGGGAGCCCTGGCCGCTGCTCGCCCGTATGTTGGGGGGTCATACTCAGGCCCCTCGTCATGCCCTTGCCTTCGCTGTCTCTATCCTGCCTCCGGCTCGCAATTGAAGGATGAACGGGTGGTGGTTCAAAATCTAGAGCTATCGTCTTCGCTTGTCTGGGCGGCTCTGGTGGCGGCCGTGGTCTCGTTGGCATCGGTGGTGGTGTCACCTCCTCCGCGCTGCTGCCCGCACTCGAAGGAGGGCTGCTAAACGGAGATGTCTCCTGCGATATTTTTGGCCCTTCGCCTCCATTTTGCTTGATACCGCCAAAGAAGGACAGCCTCGCCTTGAAGGACGGTTTCTCTGCACGATTTATCGGAGGAGGGGTAGGTTTCGTGTCTCGTCTTATTTCCCCAGATCGACGGGGCGGCGGAGGAGATGGCGGGTTAGAAGCGGTTGCCCCTACAGGTCGAGGTAGATCTCTATTTTCTAACGAGCCTGGCGTATGCGGTCGACTTGGGATCTTGAAGGGCCTAGCAGAGACGGAAGGTATTGTCGTCGTTGCCAAGGAATCTGGGTTGAGAAATGCGTCATGGTCACCGGTGTTGATGTGGGATAATCTCCCTTTAGGAGGCGACTGCGGCGGCTGTATCATCACCGAGGGAGGCGGTCGAAGGGGTTTCGGGCTCAGGGGCGGAGGTGGGAGGATTCTCGGCGATCGCAACACCCCGTCTTCGACGACCGTCATGGATGGAATTTTCAACATGGACAGAGGTCTCGACTTTGGTAACGGCGGTGGTGCCGGGGAGCTCTCGCGCGTCCTAGGCCTTCCATCTCGTAGGTCTCGCACGCCCGCGGCAGATTTTGGGGTTGGTGATATCGGCCGAGGCGGGGCGGTTGGAGGGGTGGCGACCTCGTTCGCCTTGTTCATGTTCTCGAAATGCGACCGCAGCGACGAGACGGGTTTCTACACGAGCGTCAGAACAGACTCCAAAAGCGACGGCGGAGAAACAAACAATGGGCGAGCTATCCTGCCCATCTTGATTGGACTGGTCCATATTTCAGGAGGACGTAGAGGCCGTGTTGCGAGAGACAATATACCCATGCTCCCCAACAATATTTGTCCAGTCTCTAGGAATCGGGGTGGGTTCAGGGAAACGAGTGTCGTTGGAAACCTTCCATGTCTCTGACCGGATTCGATACGTTGTAGGTTCGCAAAATCTAGAAGGAGAGGTCGAGATTGAAGTACCTCGGGTTGGTGGTTGTTGAGGTTGCTGTCGTGTGATGACGAATGGAACGCGGAATTACGTGTGAGGCACTCGGCGAGTATCATCTGCAGAGTATAACGCGCTGCATGAGGTCTGTAAGCTGGTAGCGGGAGCGACAAAATGTTGACGGTCTGAAATATGAACCAAGCTTGTTTTCAGGGTGTCCAAAATTTCGGTTGAATTGGATTTCCCGTCTGCTTACGAGCCAAATATGCAGAATAGTTGAAGGTTTCGTTCTCGGTACCTTCCGTGGGCTTTCTAGAACAATGAAGCAAGTTTGCCAGCGGTCGAACCCAATCTGCTAGCCTGCCCTGACTACAAGTACCGAGATAGGCACTTCGTACAGAAGCGACCTGGATGCAGTAATTGCGCTGCCATTCCTACCCCAGAGCAATCGGGTTTTGAAAGCTCTCGGATGCCACAAAACATCTAGTAGGATTTTATTTGCCAGTCCCTCAAGATGGCACAGTCATTCACACATCGTTGACACCTGGCCCCGGCGAATTCATCTAGTTCTCGTCCGTTTGGAAATCCCAGTTGCCCCCAGGTGGCATGATATCCTGCCTGAATGTGGGGGTACCCGGAATACGCTGCAGTGGCCGCATCAGCCAAGTCCTGGCCCTGGGGTTGCGCCCCGGGCCGAACTGGTTTGTATTGCTGGTAACTTTGTGCTTGCGCTGAGAAGGCCGACAATGCCAAGACGGCTACGCCAAGCCAAGTAACCCTGCAACTTTTCTTCACCAACGACGATTGCGGGTCTTATCATCAGGTCATCCTCGACGCCCTTATCCCAGCATCCGGCGTTAGTTTTTAATGTCGTGCGCACCCCCGAGCTTATTTGAACTGCAAACCTCTGCCCTGTTTCCCAATTTTCGCCAAGTTACAGAACTAGAAGCTCCCCACATCACAAAGCAGAAAAAATGAATACCGTAAGCGCTCCGCATTGCGTCTTTGACCGTCGAACTCAAGATCTAATCAACCCCCCTTGCAGGTCAGGTCCTTCTGGTACGAACGCGGTGCTTCCCAATTCGAATTCCTCTCTCCCTCCCTTGCTAACAATCTCACTCCAGGCTAGGCTGGGGCTCCCTTTGTGTCGGTAAGCAATCCACAGGCTCGCCGCGCATCGCGGTACCACGGTGCGCCCGTCTCCCGCAGTTGTCCCTGGTAAGCTAACACGAGGGTCCAGCCGGAGCCGGCGCATACGTCTTCGCGAAAAGACAAATCAACGCCGAACGCCAAGCCAAGCTCGAAGACATACGAAAGCGAAAACAAGCCGTCGAATCCCTCGAGTACTCGGAAAACGTCCCCAACCGGCCGCTCTCGTCCTCGACAATGGGGGGCACCCACGAGCCCCTTGGTCCCGGGCAGGACGGGAAGGATGGCGGCTCCTCTTCAGGCAAGTCGGGGAATAAGAGCAAATTCGAGGCGCAAAAACCATTTGTCAGTCCGAAAGGAGATCGATTCTGATGTGGGTGAGGTGCTGGGGTGGATTTTGCGAGATATTTTCCTGCACTAGAGCACCTAGATAGCGTGGGTTGTGATGCGGCCATGTCTAGCAATTGTTCTCTTCGGGGCATGTTTTGTTTTAGGTATACAAGCTATATGGCGTTGGGGGAGGCAAAACTGTTGTTCTATGCATCTTCTCTCACTCATAACATCTAGTTAGATGCTTTTTATTAGAAACTAATGTAACAAGACATGACCAGGCTCCATCTACCCCATCTTATGTGTCTCGTGCGACCAATTTCCAAGTCTAATTCAACACATTAGGCCAGATGCAGGTATCAAACGCCGAGAAGCAAACAGGCAACGCTCAGCTTCTGGAATCAGTTGATGCAATATGACAAAATATGAGATCGAAGTGCGATAATTTAAAAAATAAATAGAACGATGCTGGCCATTGCTGTGGCAATCTAGTTTCTATTTGGTGCAAAAAAGATCAAATCAAGCAACTATGCATGCACGAACTACCCTCATATCCTCGCCCTCAACTATGCTTGGAACAGAACGATATGAAATAACAATGATGAAACAGCAATGATAAACCCGCTCGCCTCGTATTTACTTTCCGTCGCAGTGGCTAGGCAGCGCCGGCCCGGATGGAGCCTGCGCCCAGTTAATAAGCGTCAAGCTGGTGGTGTATCCCATAGCGATGATGCCGAATATGCAAAGGATAATGTCAGATATCTTCCAAAATTTGTTCCGCGCGACCGCCTTGTAATGGAGCATGGGCTGTTCAACCTTGTAAGCACTCAAATCACCTAGTCGGTAATCACAGACAACGGACGACTTACCGGATAGATGTATACCAGAGGGATGCACGCAAAGTTCCCAACCAGCGCCACAAACTTGTCGAGGTTATCGGCACCGCCCCACGCAATCAACGCGCACACGGCCACGACGAAGAAGCGGAAAATGTTCTTCTGCCACTTGATATACGGATTGTACTTGCCGCTCTTGGTGAAGAGGGCATTCTCCGAGATCTTGATGGCTGGGAAGATCTGCAGCGGCGTCGAGAGCAAGATAGCCAGCGAGTACAGGAACTGAACCGTATTGACCAGCTTATTGTCCTGCGGCAGGTTGAGGAGCACCACCGTCTCGGTCTTGGACCCGTACGCGGCGTACGACACGGCGCCCATGGTGATAAATAGCGTCGTGATGATGACCATGACAGCGCCCATGACCTTGGGGAACTTTTCCGGCTGCTTCATCGATTCCTGGATGGGAATGATGAGCCCAATTCCCTCAAATGTGAAGATTGCCGTCCCGATGAACAGGGTCCAGTCCTTCTGGTTGAACTGGATAATATCGGCCAGACCGTCCGTCGCGAGGGTGAAGATGTCGTAGTAGAAGAGATATGCAAGTCCGATGAGGATAAAAGCATCAGCTATAAGCGCTGTGAAACCAAGCTTGCCGATGTCGCGAAGGAGGGAAAAGGGCAGGAATATCAACATCTGGAAGATGATGAGCCACGTGATGCGAATATACGTCTTGCAGTTGGACACGGCCAATATGACAGCCTGAAGGTTTTCCGACGTGAAAACGATGTAGGCGGCAACAAATCCAACCTGGCTGAGGACGACGGATGCCAGAATCAACGTTCGCATCCACTTCCCGTATAGTATACCTCCAATGTCACCAAACGAGCCGTCAATCTTCAGCCTGCACGACACCAGCAGCACGAAGCAATAGTAGCTCAGGGCCGCAACGAAAAAAAGGACCAAGACGCTAAATGTCATGCCCCCGTTCAAGTAGGCCCGCGGGAGGAACAGCACACCCGTTCCCACAAATGACTTGAGCAGCAAGAGCGCGGCCGTCATGGGAGAGTTCTTGCCGCTGCCTCCTCGGCCCTTGCGGCGCCGCTTTCGCCGCGACGGTGTCAGGAGGGCGCTCTCCTCCATGGGCTCCCGATCTTCATCGCTGTCCCCACCAAAAAAGTAGTCGTCTTCATCTTCACCCGACGAAAAGTATTCACCCGGCAGCAGCACCTCATCGTCCTCTTCGAGCTCTTCACCGGCAAAGTGACCGTACAGAGTCAGAAACTCGTAGAAACTAGCCGTCAGGAGACGCGGCTGCGGCGGCATGTCCAGGAGACTCTGCGGTGATTCGGCATTGGCGAGTTGCTCCTCTTGCACCGTCCTGCGCACAAAATCTCGTCGGAAGCCGCCGGGTCGGTTGATGGATCTGTACTGTAACGTTTCGTCCACCGGCTCTGGCCGGGATACGCTAAAGCTCTTGCTGCGCTGCATCTTGTTCCGTGCGTCGGCTTCTTCCGCCCACTTGTATATTTCCCTTGTCATGTCTCCTCCTTGTAACTGCAAGCTCGAGAACTCGTCGTCAGCGCCGTTCGTAGTAGTCGGCTCCGGTTGCTTGTTCTTGCCGTCCCGCATCGAGGACGTCTCGGATACAGCATCCGTCGGTTGCACCAAGTGCCGCTTGACCACTTCGGGGTCTTCATAGGCCGCGGGGCCGGCTCGTCGGCTGTCGAACGATCCATAGTTCGTCGGTGTACCCGACAGCTGCGCAGCTGCTGCTGCAGGAGCGGGCGACTGCGGTCTTATCGGCGGCGTGCTGAGTCGGACTGGTGGCGTTCCAAACCGCGGCGGCGATGCCCCGACCGAGTTGGACAGAGCTGCCGCAAGCGCGGACACACCGGGGCCGGCGAGGTTGTTCGAAGGAGCTCCCGCTAGGGGTGTGAGGTTACCAGAGGCGCCTTCCGGGCTCCTGTTAGCCGAAGCAAGCCTCGCACCCGACGGCGGCGTTCCTTGAGTCGGAATCGGCGATGTCAAACGGGCTATTGACTCTGCTCGCGGCGCCGACGATGCTATTCCTCCAGGAACCGAGCCGGCGACGCTACCGATCCGACCGCGGTTGGAAGCTGGCGACGTCGATAAGGGTACGGCTAAGGAAGCTTGCTGACCCTCGTCGATACTGATAGCCGGTGTCGTATCCATGATTGAGGATAGGGAGCTCGGAAGCAACGTCGCGGGGCTATCGCATGATTCAATTGACAAGAAGAAGAAAATTGAGAGTGCGAAGTTGTCAAGATCCGAACTTGGAAGCTTACGGCCTTCTTGTGCCGCTACTGGCTGTTCAACAAGGCGGAGGAAGAAGCGCAGCAAATCGCAGGGTCAACCGGACGGCACGGGAGCCAGTGCTCGTGACGGAACCAGCCCCCATGGCCGCAACTGGCCATTGCGGTCTGCTGACCAAATCAGGGCCCTTTAGTGCTATCCACCTGTCTGGTGGGGGTTTGTACCTTTGAGGCAATGATTGCATTTACTGCCGTTTCATCGCGTCTTTAAGCTGTGATTCAAATCCGATTTTGTCTCTATTTAATTTATTTTCGTTCAATTTTCTTGTACCTACCTACCGTTGCTTGCTTGCCGACTGCTTGCTTGTCAACTGTTTGCTCAGTCCCCACAAGGTCAACAGCCAGAGGAAGCGTGGGGTCTCTCAACTCGAAGCCGAGATCTTGCGGCATGTGGAATCTGCAGCATATGGAGTAATGCGTCATGCGTGAGGGAGCCGAGAGTAGCCTTAGGTGCCTCTGCTCCAATCGAAAAATTTGACCACTTACACCATGTCAATTTCTGTGCGTCACACTGCTATAAATTTTCCTACGCCCTGGCCGGAGTTGTGGATATACACGAATCTCATCTAATGCTTTGGTCGCCAGCCAGATCACCAAACAAGGGGCATTGAGGGCCCCACTAGGTCGAGCATGAGAATGGCATGCCTCCTTACTAGGCCGGTAACGCCTCCTTACTAGGCAACCAGGCAACCAAGCAGATGCCTCGCAGAACGACGATCGGCGAATGTTTCGGCGACCCCCGTGATGTTAGTTGAGATTTCAGTTGACGGAAGGAACCGCAGAGACCGCTGGTCGGCCTTCACTCGGCGGATCAGTCCTCGGCACGGCTGCTAGTCTTGTACCACTGATCGGCCAGACTTGCCCTTCGTCACCTTGTATCTCCGTACCTTCAGATAGTTAGAACTCGGAGGAAATAGTATTGAGACTTTCAAAAGGTAAATCATCCAAGCCAAATTTTCCAAATACATTTCGAAGTACCAGCCAGGCCCCGCACCACACACGACCCTAACCCTATCTTGGTGGATCAAAATATCTGACGCATCTGACGGCAGGTGGGCTCGATGCACTGCATCAGCACTTCCTCCCAGCCCGTCGCAAGACCTGTTCATCTTCACCATGACCTCCCCCTCACCCTTCCTCTCCAGGCTCATTCCGCGTCTAGTCCAGAGCAGAAATATCCCAAGATTAACATACCACTCCGTCAAATTCTCTACGGCACACTACCCGACCACGCCGACATGCCCGGCCCCAACATGTGAATGTGCCGAGACGCCATCGCTGCCGGAAGGCTGCCCCAAAATCGATTATGAAAAACCCATTCGCGGCCATGTGCCCCGGTACCGGGAGCAGGTTCTGGTATGCACGGGGCGGGATGACTGGGCGTCGAACATCGAGACTGAAGACCTCGACGAGGTGAACATGGCTCGCGAGCTGAAAAGGGCGTTTGGGCGGGGTGGAAAGTTTTGCGATGTGAGCGCCATATCTTCTCTTTTCTCCCTTTATATAGTCATACCATCTAGTACGGCCAACTATGCGGCTCGGGTATGAAGTGAAGAGGCTCTGCCAGATTTCACCCGGCCTGTGTAAAGGACAAAGGATATCTCTCGGGTTCCCCGAAAGCTAACTTGAAACCGCAGCCTTTCAATCCAATCTCCATCCACAACTTCTCCTTTGACTCTAGAGCTCCCTCCCCATCCTCGTCTCTCTACCTGTTTCCCTCATTTACGTACATCCCTAAGTTCACGTCAGAGGACATTCCTGCCCTGGCGCAGACTCTGGGCTACCCCTGGATGCCACCAAAACACCTCACAGGAGACACTACCTCCGCTAGTGCTGCTGGTGAAGTCGCCACCCCTGAGGCCTCGCCTCGTAAACTGCAAAACCCACTCCTGCCGCTTGAGAAAGTCCCCGACATCACAATTCTCATATGCAGCCACCGCGGCCGCGACCTCCGCTGTGGAATTTACGGTCCAGTGCTGCGGGACGAGTTCAAAAACCAGCTGTCCAGAGCCAACATTCCAATTTGGGGGACGGCCGAATATGACCCCAAAAGCACGAGGGCGGCTCGAGTTGGCCTCATATCACACATTGGCGGCCATGCCTTTGCCGGCAACGCTATTATCTACATCCCTCCAACTGCAATCACTAGTGATCAGAAACCTCACCCCTTGGCTGGCTGGGGGGTGTGGTATGGCCGGGTTGAGCCGAGCCATGTGGAGGGGATTGTGAAGGAGACGATACTAGGTGGGCGGATTATAGATGTGTTGTTGAGGGGAGGTATAAATGGAGAGAGGAATATATTTTAACAGGGTCTCTGCCAGGGTTACCCTTTATCAACCCCCCGGCTACTGTGCCGGCTGATATGTACAAAATGTTGGTCTAGGTAGGCGTATTCTAGCAAAATATAGAGCAGAGAGAACCTCCGAGCGCGGATTATTTGTACAAGTAGTTTTGCATTAGATGGAGCCAGCCCAACTTTTGTTTTGCATACCGCTAGGTAGGAAATGACAACTGAAACCCAGAACGGGGGCGGAATACAAATCCCCAACAGATGTGTACCAAACACCTCTAGTAGTGCCCCCTATCCATGCATACCCAGAACCATCCGGATCTATCCCCCCTTCTCCCTCTTCCGCTTGTTCCATCGTACAAAGTCCATCTCTCAAACAAGCTTTTTTACACATTCTAGCCACCCCTGCAGACAAAAACCAATATGGTATCTTCAACTCCAGCCCTTCCTAAGCCAAATATCCCAGTACCCAGCCCCCTATAGTTCAGAACATAAAGAAAATGAAAAGAGATATGAAGAACCTACACGGGCGCCAAGCTAAAGCCCAAATCACACAGCCACCATCTCTCTCTCTCTCTCTCTCTCTCTCTTTCTTTCTTTTTCTCTATACCCCTAAGGCAACAACTCGCCATGATACACCATCCTCTTGAACCGATCCTCCGGCTCCCTAAACTTGTACCCCGCCCCCCTAGTAACCTTGTCGACCTCCTCCCTCACAAAGGGGTACACGTCCCTCCACGCATACCTCCCCATCCAGCAATCCAGATGGCCGTACCCGGGGACCACCCTTCTCTTGTACTGCATCTTCCCCTGCGCATCGCTGGACCCAAAGGTATCGCACAGGACGGAATATGTCCGCTCCGTCGACTCGGGGGTGAGAACCTGATTATCCGCCCCGACGAAGAGGAGGATCGGGAGGCCCCGCAGCCGCTCGACGTTCTTCTTGGTGGTGAGGGCGACGCCGTCGTTCGACATGACGTGTCCCATCTTGCCCTGGCGCATGAGCAGGTGCAGAAGGGTCATGTTCACGCCGCCGAAAAACCGGTTGATTTGCCGGTGAGTGGCCTCGTTGAGGTTGTGGTGGTTCCACAGCCGGCCAAACACAAAGGAGCAGCGGTGGCACGATGCGTTCGTGCAGAGCTCGCCCTTTCCGCCGGGGTAGAATCGCAGCACCTCGTTGATGAGCTTCTGGACCAGCGGATCGTCCTTGGAGGCGGAGCAGCTGAACCACTCTCCCGCGACCATCCTGTACAGAATGTCGAGGGGGATGGGACCCGCCATGGCCTTGATCATGTTGAGGGTCGCCCAGATGGGATTCATGAATGTCTGGCTGCAGGTAACGCCCCAGATCCAGGACGAGGGGATTTCCCCGTCGAGGAGACCGGCGGAGAGAGCCACGGACCCCATGCAGTGGGCGATGGTGTAGACCTTGTTTCCGGGGTTCATGGCTTGTTCTTCTTTGGAGGTGACGGGGTAGTGTTGCCGGATACACTCTAGACATGCCCTTAGATCGAGACGGGCCTCGTACGTAGTCCAGTGATCCTTGGCCACCATGAGCTGGCCGATGCGGTGGACGGCAATGAAGACCCTGTACCCGGCTCGGGTAAAATAGTTGACGGCGTTGTACGGGATTGTTGGCAGGGCGTATATTTGGTGGTCGACCGATGCGCCGGGAATCATGAAGAGGTTCCGAACGGGCATGTTGTGGTTCGTTGGCTCCCACATGTGCATCCTGGTCTTGACGCCGTCCCGCGCAACAATCACAAACGACCGGCTCGCCTTCGTCTCGTTGATGAATCCCTTGTACGTCACGGCCGGGTATTGGAGCTTTGCGAACGGCCCGACAAACAACTTGAGGGACTTGCGCGAGAAGAAGGTCATGAAGCTCGCGACGCTCCACAGACGCTTGAACAAGTTGTCTCCTGTGGCGGCCATGGTTTTGATTTGCGAGGCAAAGTCCTTGGGGCGAATCTTCATGATGCCCTTCGCGAGAATATCGCCCCGGCGCCAGCCTTCGGGGTCGGTGTCGCCCGACGTGGCGTGGCTCCAATCCGCCGGAGGTTTGGAAATGGTGATGTAGAGCGTTGATGTCGCTCTCCAAAACTCCTTCACCGACAAGGCAACCGACGAATCCACCACCTTATAGCCGTGGAAATGCAGCACGCTCTGATCCGTCCCCCGCATGTCAAAGTCGTACGTAAGGTTTCTAGTCCCCGGCGCCTTTTTGTCCACGACAAAGAGCCCAAAGTCACCACGCTGAACCATGAAGGGCGAGCCGGGGAGGGCGGGACACACAAATGTGCCCGTCAGCATCGCGGGGTGGTCGTCCTTTTGGACGAGGGCTTCGGTGTCAAAGGCTTGCACCGAAAGGAAGAAGCGTGCCGCCTCGCAGAGAGACTTGGCTGTGCGGTAGGCCCGTTCGTACGTCTCCTTCTTGTCGGCGATGAGCGCGCCTTCGGGATCCCGGTGCACGAACCCGGACATGACCTCGGTGAAGCCAAAGCCGGCCGCCTTGTAATCCATGGCCTGGGCGATCTGGTCCCTGGCGGCTCTGACCCCCTGTTCCTCTATCTGCTCCAATGGCTTCGGAGCTGAGTCCACGTAGGGGTGCTTCGGCTGGCCAAAGAGGTTGAGAATGCCGTTCTTCTCAGTAATGAAGTACATGCCGTTCTTGCGGGCATACAGGTCAACGCTCCGTTCGGCCAGGGCCGCAATGGTGGCAAAGGGGTTGACGCCGAGGGCCGCGGGGATTGCGGCGCCGTCAGTAACGATAAGCCCGCTGTGAGTCTCACTTCCAGAGCCGGTGAAGACTTCGCCCATGTGGTTTGTCACGCCGGTAGCTCCGGTGCCGTCACGAGCCAAGCAGGCTCCCCTATGGAGTGGTTAGGAATCTAACTGGTTCAATCGACGCCGTTGAGCACAACTTACCCGATTGGATGGACGGTGATCTGATGCTTGCCGTAGGCATAGAAGTAATTATTAATAAAGGTCCCGCCAACCTTTGTCGTCATGTCGGCCAGCACCTCGTTGATCTTAGCGACATGGTCGCTCCTCCTGATGCCCAGAAATTCAAGAACCGGCTTGTCATGCTTGAGCGTCATGATGGCTTGGCTACCTGCAATCAACCCGTCAACAACAACTCCAATGGATTGGGGGCGAAGAGACTCACTATCGTGGGACATGACCAGGTACACCTGCGTGTTATCCATGGCTCCCCTCTGCAGGTACGGCCCGAGAAGAAAGCTGCCGGCCCGCACAAACTTGGACCGAATCCTCTCAAGCAGATCTTCATCCGGCTCCTCCTTTCCGGGCGTGGTTTCGAGCGCCAGCTGCATGAACCCCGCCAACGCCTTGGGAATGGCCCCCTCCTGGATGACATAGCCATCCAACGGGTTCTTGTGCCCGTCCCGGTTGTCAATGATGGTAGTGATGGTGGGGCCAATGGGGCTGTCAGGTTTAGGGCTCGGTCTGCCGATTGCATTGGCTTCGAAGTCGGTGTTGTACCTGCATGCATGAGTGACGTGTCAGCGTCAGCCCCAACCAATTTTTTCTCCCCGTTTTTCTTTTCCAAACGATCCCGCCCGACCGGCTGGTTCGCCCATCTTGCTTGCGTGCACCAATTGAAAAGAAGCAATTGGCCTGACAGGGCAAAGCTGAGAAAAGAAAAATGCGGGGAAGCTGCGACGAAAAAATGTTAAAACGTACCCAAACGCCAACATGTCACCGTTCCCACTCATCGACTCCCCCACCCGATCGCTCACGTGCAGCCCCATCTCCCTACTTCGCAGGAGAATCTCCGTCGTCCCGAGACTGCCGGCGCCCAGAAACACGCACTTCTTGGCGTGCACCCACATCAAATCGCCGTGCTGCAGCTCCTTGAACTTTCCCCTGTTGCGATCGTGCCAGGCAAAGTACACAATGTAGCCGCCTTCCTTTCCGGTGGCCTTTTTGACGTACCGCACCTCGCACCCGCAAAACATCTCGGCGCCCCAATTCCACGCATCGGCGAGGTACGTCACCAGCGTGGTGGTCTTGGAGCCGTCGTTGATGCCCGTGGCGTCTTGGCCCGTGAGCGCCGAGGCGTTCATCTCGACGCCGCAGCTGTTGGGGCCGTTCTTGAAGCGCGTGGTCTGGGGAACACGCGTGGTCTTCATGCCGACGGCTTTGGCTTGTCGCTCGAAGAGCTCGGCCTTGGGCAGGACGGGCCAGTCTTCGGGGTAAGGCGTTGGTTCGAGGACTTCCTCGACTTTGCTGTAGTCTAGGATTGGTTAGCAGACTGTGCGTCTATTAAGAGACGATGGAATGGGATGGAGAGCGCAGATTCTGAGTATACGAGGGTACGAGATAAGCACTTACATTCTTCCAGGCACGTTTGGTCGTAGCGAATCTCGTCAGGCCAGCATGGGAGAGACATGGTCCCCCGGTCAGCTCTGAGAAAGACGTTTGCGTTCATCAGGCTTGTGCCGCCCAGGCCTGTCGCGGCTAGTCAGCAATGCCCATCAAGATCAGGTGCAGGTTAGCATTTCACATACCGTTGCCGACGACAGCATTCATCCCGCGCCCAAGCACAATGTGATACATGTCGGTCGGGTCCCCGGCCTCCACCTCGATACCCGGAAGGATGCCCGGTGTGAACTCTCCCGTGACGTGGACCTCTTTCGCCGCATCCACAATCTTGGCCGGATACTCTCCGGGCCACCGTTCCTTGCCCCGCTCAAGAACGCAGACCGACCCGCGGCCGGCGAGGCCCGTCGCCCGTGCCATTCGCGACGCCGCGATAGCACCGCCATATCCGGAACCGATAACGACGTAGTCGTAGCTGTTGTGCATCACTTCCACGGGCTTTGATATTCTCGGAAACACATTGTCCTTGGTATCGCTATAGGTGTGAATGCGAGCCCGATTCTGTGAGTGGAGCTGGCCGGCGTCTTCTTCATGCGGGCCGAGCGGCTGGATAGGGTATGAGGACGTGTGGCGTATGTGCTCGGCCATGGGGCTATCCTCTTCCTCATCGTCATCCTCCACATGGACGGCGGCGGGATTCGTGGTCGAGGTCGAGTTCGTCGACGGCCGAACCTCCGAGTTTGGGGTTAACTGACCAGTAGCAGGTAGGACATAATCGTTGGAGCCCATGGAAAGGTCCTTGCCACTATCTGGCCTGCGGCTCTCATTGACATCGGAGCGACGTCCTCGGCTCGGCGCCGGGCTTGGAGGCAAGGCGCCGTTCATGTTGCTGTGCGCTTAGAAGCGCGTGTCACCAGGAGGCACGATGGCAAGAAAAGCCAGGCACGACAGTATAAAGAAGACACAGGTTAAAACGAGCAGCGGACCTGATCACGGCAACACCGTACTCGAGGGCCGTGGAAGAGGAGATGGGTTGCCGGGTTTGTGTGCTTATGCGTTTGAGCAAACAGGTGTGCATCGGTAAGTATGGCACCTCTTCATGAGATGGGCACCTTCAGGGTATATACGTTGACAGGAACTGCCACCCTCTCACGAGGACAATGAAACAGAGACAATGTTTAGACAGGTACGAAGGTACATGCGGATACATGTACGATTAATGTGGGATGGCTATACCTGCATGTGGTGCGGGACTTGCGATGTGCGGTAATGTAAGGCGACGGGAAGGAACTGCATCGTCTGCACGCACGGAGAATCTGGCAAGCCGGGCACCGAGTGGGAGGAAGGCATGGCCGCCTGGGGTTTAGGGACAAGGAGTAGTTCGAAGGTACGGGCTAGAAATGGAAACGAATGGGGGACTTGCATGTCTAGCGAGTACCAGGCTTTGGGGCTCGGCGGAGGCTGACAGCATCATCCAAGAGGACGATCTAAGTGAGACTGTAATACACTGACCGGCGGTGGCGGACAGGACTGGGACTAGTGGTAATACGGAAGACGCCGTCAGCAACTGGAAGGCGAAGCGGACCCTAAACCGGTAGCCGTAGCCCCCAACAATAGATACGGATAATGGCCAGTTGCATTTGCACAACTTGACATGAACGACGGGAGTACCAGCACCCCACACATCGTCCAAGTCGAAATGGAGGGGGGCATAAGTCCATTGGAGTCTTGGCTTTGGCAGCAAATCTCCGTCATGGGCGAGTAGCTAGCTCAGCTACCCATGACCGACCGCACGACACCAGGCGGCGTGCATGGACAGGGGTTGACCAGGTGGAGAACTGAGATGCGCAAAAGAGGGAGGGGTATGACACCACTCCGAAGACTAACGAGGACGAGCAAAGAGTGGGAAGAGAGGAGAGAACAAGAGGGGAACGGAGAGAACTGGAAGGCGAAAGGGCTGTCAGGAGTGCCAGGCTGAGAAGAAGGAGGTGCCCACCAATGCGATCCCCTACCTGCCGTCCACATGAATGGAGGGCTTTGGCGAAGGCTAACTTGTCGCGACTCGTCGCCATCTGCCAGAGTTTCACATCCTCATGGCTCGCTCACGGTGCCGATCGCGGATGCTGAATCCTTCCTTCCCCGCACGGGTCCTGATATCCAAGATAAGGTCAGAGCTTCAGGCGCATTCAGGACCTGGACGGGCGAGGCTTTGGGGGTGGCAGGCGCTTCAAAGGGTCTGGCTGGATCAACAACCATCGAATCCTTATTTTCCTGCGCCCGCTCGCCCACCGTGCTTTTCGCTTGTCGTTGAGTTAGTCTCAAGACACATGTCCAGAAGAACATCTCCGTCGGCGCAATTATTTGGTCGATCAAAGTGGACAGATGAGGAAACAAAACGCTTTTCCAAAAGAACCCGACAACCAGAGTACGAAGGTCAATTTACGGGCGATTGTTCGGCGCAAAATTAGACGGGTTGCCTGAGGGTGAAAATTGGAGGACAGTTAAAGTGGGCTAGGTGGGGAGATCCCGCAAGGCGCTGGTCGCGAGCGAAAATGCTCCGTGGTGGGTTTGAAGGCCGCCCTTTCACATCGGTGTCCGGTTGGTTGGCCTGCCCCGTGGTCATAGCTCACCCGCTAGAGAGCAGGGGTCACCATTGGCTTATTTGCGGGGCCTGTGCGACCTTCTTTGTGCTCGCCGTCCATACCCGACGACGTTGCACTTCGCTTCCATTCCATGATTGGGCGAGTCGCACAGCCGGGAGCCACAGTGTGGCTATGGGCCTCTCCCAAAAAAGAAACCCCAAAGCTGTAGAAGACGGAGTCACGAGTGGAGTCACACGATGGAACAGTCGATGATGTTCAAGCTTGGTCGCGCATCTGGTTGGATGTGGACGGATACACTAGGGCTTCCTTTCGGGTTTCGATTCCCTTTAGCTTCCTTTCCCCTTCTCCCCTCGCAGCCATCGCATGTTTTGGCCGTCCATTGACCACTCGTTTGGGCGGACCAACGTTCAACCCAGCCCAGTTCCTCTCGGCAAAAGCCTTGTTTGTGTCCAGTACGTACCTTTCTTTGTTCGGAGGTAAAAGGCCCAATAACATGCAGGGAGGGTCTGATGGTCGGAGACGGATGGCCCCGTTGGAGTTGATGACGAACGCTGGGCGGAGGGCCGCTGACGCCGTTTCCGAGCCAGTCAGATAGTCTCGTTTCGACGCAGATGTTTTAATAATCATCAAATCCGATTTCAAAAATTCATTGGGTTCTGCACTGGGCATTTTGGCATGGTCGATCCTTGTCGTTCCTAGTCTACAGAAAGTCGCACCACCGGGTAAGGCTGACCTTTGGCAGCGCTGCTGCAGGGGGCCGCGCGCCGAGAAGCTGCAAGCAGTTTCTTTCCACTCGCCCTGGTTTTGTCGCAGATGATGCGACTGGAAAGCTCTGGACCTCGGGACGCAATTCGCAGAAGGCCCGACGCCATCGTCAAACGTGGTACGGGAGGCCCCTTTGGTGCCTGTTGGAAAGACTGAAGGCTGGATTCTAAACCTGAGGTTGTCGAATGTCTTGAGCTTAAGTTTCGCAATTTTGGAAAGGATTTCATAATGATGCGAATCGCAGAGAAGCAGCCCAGGCCTGTGCAAAGCCGACGACGCGCCGATGTCGGGACGTGAAAACCGACCGCAATCGCAATCCGGCCCTTCTTGCATTGCTTTCGAACATGGCCCCCCCTGCCCAAGAAAAAGCAAGTGTCGAAACTGGCAAGGTGCGCAGGAATGCATTCGTTTCCCGAGAGAACCTAATCCGTCTCAGCGATACTAATTTAGATGATCAACTTCAACTTTTGCTCATCCTGTTGGGGCCTGAAAACATGGCTTGCTGGGTCACCCTCTCAACTCGCGGCCAAGCTCCCACTAGCGAGTCGAAGTGGTCACAGGACAGCAGCCTTCGGCACCAAGTTTCACAACGGCTCGGAAAGATGGTGTGCAGGAACTAGGAAGAATAGCGTCGCGACGCATTTCAATTTCCTATCCTTAGCGACGGCGCGAGCTCGACCATTCCGTTTTTGATCTTTGATGGTGTTGTTATCGATAGCAGTGCCAGGGATAGCAATAATGGTGGGGTACATACAAATGCCCCGCGCCAGGCGACGAGGTAGGTGATAATCCTTCGCGGCAAGACAAAAAGCGCTCTTGCGAATATATTTGACATTCACTGGGAGGTAAACTGTCTTTTTTTGGGTAGGCTGCGTGCCAAAGCCCTGCATTCGGGGTCGCATGGTTAGTTGTAGCTGAGGCACTCCTTAAATGGGAGAATCTGGTCCCTTGCCATCTTCATGCACTTGACATTTCTAGAAGAGCACTTTTCGTCAACCAACTCGGCCAAAGCATCCCGACGAACTGCAGTCCAACAAACTGTGGACGCTTCAGGATCACGTAAAAGCGTTGTGTTTTTTTCCATGAAGCGGAGGCAGGACATATTCAACCAAGCAGCTGGATTTCCCCGTTTCAATCCACTCTCCGCAGCTGGCAGTGAACGCCGCACAAGGAATATTTTTATGCCCGCTTTCAATATTGTGCAACCCCCATAATCGCGACACTGCCACTGCCTCACTGCCCATCCATCCATCCCGACTCGACGAGGCTGCTGCTCCGCCTTTCTGTTGTGACCCCAAGATGTATGCAAAGAACCCAAATTGTTTCGCTTCATCTCTTCTCGGTTCCCTCAAGATTGCCTCGGCGCTTATATCGTCCAATTCTTCTTCGTTCTCCTCGTTTGACCATTATCCAGAGGATCTCCCGCCATAACCGCGCCGCTGCCGTCTCTACTATCTTGTTGCCTGATATCGGTGAGGCGATGCCTCGCAACATCATCGTTCCAATCAAGGCCACATCTTTCACCTCGGTTCAGCTACCATTCGCCACCCCCGACACCGAGGGTCATCGTCCTTCTTTGCGCTCCTCCCCAATCAAGGGTCCTCAGAGGTTGTTGGGGCCTCTGTGATCCGGTACATGTCAGTGACAAGGTGACGATCCGTTGCCTCTAGCCTTGTCGTTCCTCAAGGCATCCCTCACCAAGAGAGTCAGCAAAAGAACAACGTTAGATGGAATGTAATACAAGAGATTCAGGAAAGAAACCCGGAAGGGTGCGAGAGCACATCCATGCCGGCATCACACCCACCACGGTCTCCTCACGTCCCAACGAGCGGGCAAGACCGTCCGTTCCATCCATCTCAGAAAACTGAGCAATTATCACATGAGCACGCCTTCGCCCGCTACACCGTCGATACCTTATGTAGACCCACCAAGGACTCTTGCGACCTTGTTCGCCGTATGTGTTACGCCCATCGCTCTTTTGCCGTCATCCCCGAGTGACGGCTTACACCTTTACCTAAGGTGTCAGCAGGAATGATGTGGGCTGTCCTAATTGAGCCAAGTGCCGAGGTTCCACATGGCCTGTCGCCCGTTTTGGGGTACGCTGCTCTCTTGAGCAATTCGCGTTGAACAAGACTCGATGTCGCTAGCCGTATGCCACTCATAACACTTGCATTTCATTTCTTAGAACCTAGAGTGTAGTACATTGGTATTTCAGTCCCTTGCCTCCTGGCCGGTCTTGTGCCATTCATCTCTGCAAAGTCCTGCTCTAGTAGTACGAAGAGCAGATTTCCCACCCAGTTTCGTCAGTCCGTACTCCATAATATGTACAAGTGTCGAGCAAGTCGCCCTCACTGCTGCTCAAGTCCTTAGTGTTCCCTGCTCGCCTGCGTCACCACCCAAGTACGACGCAATCGTCTCGGAAGCGCCGTGCCTACAGCTTAGCCCACCACTCGCCCTGGTCGTGCATTGCGCGGGCAACCTTGACAAAGCCGGCAATGTTGCTTCCGGCAACCAGCGAGGGATACTCGCCCTCCTTAGCCTCGACGTACTCCTTAGCCGTGCTGAGGCCGTTGTTGAAGGCGTTCTTCATGATGCCCTTGAGCTTCTCATCCACCTCCTCCGTGGTCCAGCTAAGGCGCTGATGAAACTGTCAGCATATCTGCTCCCGAGCCACCGGGCCGTCCAATGTAAACTCACCTGGCTGTTTTGCGCCATTTCAAGGCCCGAAACGGCGACACCACCGCAGTTGGCAGCCTTTCCAGGGGCGTACCAGATGCCCTCGGCGCCCTTCTCTTTGCGCTGGGCCTCGAATACGTCAATGGCTCCCTGTGTGCAGCCCATGTTGGAGCCTTCAGCAATGACGATGGCGCCGGCGTCGACGAGTGCCTGAGCCTCCTCGGGACTGACTTCGTTCTGCGTAGCGCAGGGGAGAGCGATATCAATCTTGCCGACGTGCACCCAAGGGCGGGCACCCTCGATGTACTTGAAGCTGCCGGCTTTGCTCCAGGCCGTGAGAGCTTCACGTTTCACCTTGAGGGCGGCAATGTCATGGACATCCTCGGGCGCGAAGGCGGCGTCGCCCTCGGCGACCAAGCAGCCCTTGGAGTCGGACAGGGACACGACTGTGGCGCCGAGTTCCATGCACTTGAGTGCGGCATACTGAGCCACGTTGCCCGATCCCGAGATGGCAATACGCTTACCCGCAATGGGTCCCTTGCCCATGTGCTCGAGCATACACTCAACGTAGTAGACGCAGCCGTAGCCGGTAGCCTCTGTCGGCATTGTCAGACTCAGAATTCAATGCATTCTCGCCTCCTAGTAACCGGGTCGGTGTAAAAAGTGACCTACCAGGTCGAATCAAGCTTCCACCCCAGCTAAGACCCTTGCCAGTGAGAACGCCTTCCCACAGATTCCTCTGTGCGCGGTAGCAACCAAACATCCAGCCGATCTCACGACCCGACACACCAATGTCTCCGGCGGGAACATCGGTGTTGGCACCAATGTGCTTGCTAAGCTCGCGCATGAAGGCAACACAGAACCGGCGGATTTCCTTATCGCTCTTGCCCTTGGGATCGAAGTCGGCACCACCCTTGCCACCGCCCATGTTTACTACGAAGGGTTAATCGAGTGGCTTCTTTTCGTTGGTAGCCTGGTGCACTTACATCCTGTGAGGGCATTCTTGAAAATTTGTTCGAAACCCAGGAACTTCAGACTGCCGATATGTCAGCCGAAGCTTGCTCCAATCTAGCATGATACTTATAGACGTACATGGAAAGGTTCACGGTGGGGTGAAACCGGAGGCCACCCTTGTATGGGCCGAGGGTCGAGTTGAACTGGACGCGGAAACCATTGTTGACTTGGAGGGTGCCCGAGTCATCTTCCCAAACAACCCGGAACTGGATGATTCTCTCTGGAATCGAGACCACCTTGAGGGCAATCTTGTACTCGGGATTCTTCTCGAAGAGGGACGAGTTCTCTAGTGTGCTGACAAGCTCTGCGGACAAGCGTTAGCTATTGCGGCTTGTCATGGCAGCCTGATGCTTTCGCAGGGGGAATGTGCGAACCCTTGTACGCCTGTTGGAATTCAGGCTCAGATGCCGGGTTGGACATTGTGTATGTTGGTTTTGCTGAGGAGGATACGGCTTAGTGTCGAAGGGGAGAGCTAGCTGAGGACTGTAAATGTGCTAGAGAGAAGAAAGGGTTCCACAAGACGGGGGGGGGTTCTTATGAAGCTTCTGTGGTTGATGGATGTTGCAATGGTTTGGTTTGGCAGGATTATTTCAGACGCAGAACGGAGAGGGTTCAGGAAGACAAGTCTTCTTTGGGGAATGCTCTTGCCCTTTTATACAATTCTGGCCGGTAGCTTGTGCTGAGCACTTTCCTCAGGCACGGATGTCACGATACATGCCAGAGTAACCAAACACGCCTCAGGAGCTCTGGAGCTGGACGGTGGGGCGACTGAAGTATAGGTCCCCTTTTAGGCCGAGGCGGGTTGTTGCATGGCCACGGACCAAATGCTGGTAGGCTAGTGTTGACGATAAACCCCGCTGAAGCCTCCCGAGCCGCCAAGACATGTCACTGTGCCTTAAACATTCTTGGAAGCTTCCTGGTAGCACGGAAGCCGGCTGGCGATTTCAGGCGTAGCCGAAGTGGCGATGCAGGAAGGAATGCAGGAACGTGATTTGAGCTCCGTTCATAATTGTATTGATCTTCATGAACCCGCGGCAAACACTAACAGAGACGAGACTAATTTTGGTTCCAAAATGAATAAGACCTAAATCGCCTAGCAATCCGCCTCGTGAGTTCCTAGGTAAGATGGAATCCGATCTCTGGTCTAACTGCTCTCCTTTGAGTGTTCCGACCGATCCGATTAAAACCACGCAACGAGACAATCACGACAATGGAAACAGTGGGAAGTGGTTTTGGATGAGGCAAACCCGCATAGCACAGGGTTTCGGGGTCCAAGCTCGCTCTCGCTCAGCTCGGCGGGAGCTGTTTCCGAACGACGCTCAATTCGTGTTTGATGAGAAGAGTGCGTTATTATCCTGCAATTGAGGGTCTTTTTGATTCGCGCCACAGATATGGCGCCGAAATCCCGCTAGCGGATGCGCCTGTGATACGTCATTGGATGGGAAGTTTGGAGCACTTCACTACGCACTGCGTGTGATGGTAGCAGTAGAAGACTCAAAAGCACCGTCTGCCTGGAACTTTGCGATGCAGTTTTGACCGACCCTCAGCAGAGCTTTCCCCACCATTTCACCAGCGACTTTATCTGCCCCATGCCGGCAACGACGGGCTCCTGCAGGCTACTGCAACATCTCCCTGGTGTCAACAACAGCGGCGAATCTCATGATAGGAGGCGGGGAACGGTGCCACCACGAAGCAGCCTCAATCTCCAGTGTTCCTGACCATCACTGGCTAGATAAACTAAAACTCATGAGCGCATTGATACGGGTTGGACTTTTTCTGCATCCTCTACACGCGGGCGGGCCGCTTCCTGTTTGGAAGGACAACGTACGAGTGGTGCGGTGGAGCCTCGACCCCTCCGATTCCTTATCGTGACAGAAGCTGTTGGGTGAGGGATATAATTCTTTCCCAAGCGCAAAAGCTGACCGCCCCTCCCGATATGCGCCGACAGGAGTTCTAGAAGAGGATGTATCGATACATCTTATGCTTCTCAGCTCATGGGCCTAGTATTGGCGAGATGGACACACGAAGTCTAACGTGGGGGTCTGTCTGGATTTTTCGCATGGCTTAGTTTTCATCATGACAATTTTCAACACGGCGGGCTGAACGAAGACGAGAGCCTACTGGTCAGGCACTGTCTATCCCCACCTCTGTTTCCGCATCGACGCTATCATGTCATCAGACAAATAATGAAATGAACTGATTGTTGCAAATATGGCTCGTGGTTTTTTCATGAGAGGCCTTTTTCCATCTTGCCTGACGCGATCAAATATGTTTCCTGGCCGCTGGCAATGGCATGGTGGTCATGGTTTGAGCAGTCATTTCCGGTTTTAGGAGCCAAACCTAAGCTGTTCATTTCTCACAAAGTAATGGCATTCGTAAAAAGGAAAAGGAAAGAAAAATGGCAGAGATGAAGGCATAGCCTTGCTTGGCTACGACTGAAACTTCATGGTCCTCTTTTCGAGCCCTCGCAGAAGAATCAAGAAAGATCAAGGCAACATCCAAAGGCCTTGAGCTTGAGCTTAGACTGGGTCTTGGACGGCAAACCAGCCACCAGACGCAGCCTTGCAGCGCCGCAACCCCGCTGCCCCTGCTTAATCGAGTTCGGGGACGCTAGCCCGAGCCCAGCAGCCTCCGCAGGAATGACGGCCAGGAGATAGACTCTCCAATTCAATTGGCTAGACCAAGGGCATGGGCCGCTGACCCGTAACAACTGTGGCGTCGTTGTTGACCCAGCGCCTCCTGGAAAAGGCCAAGTTGACGTCTGACACCTCCAAGGGTTGCAAAGATCTAAATTTTGCATCATCGTCTTCCCAAACTTGTTTTCTATCCAATTCTCGATATTGGGATTTGTAAAACCCACAATTGACACTCGGCTGACTTCGACGAATCGAAGAGAAACACTCGAAAGCCGTCGCCTGCGACTACTCCCAGAACAGACAACCCCACAATGGTTCTGATCAGAAGCTACGTGCTTGCCGGTCTCGTCGCCGTTGCGAGCGCACAATCCGCCGTCCTCGACCTCATCCCCAAGAACTTCGACGATTTGGTGCTCAAGAGCGGCAAGCCGACGCTCGTAGAATTCTTCGCGCCATGGTGCGGCCATTGTAAGAACTTGGCGCCCGTGTACGAGGACCTGGCCCAGGCCTTCCAGTCCAGCAAAGATGTGCAGATCGCCAAGGTAGACGCGGATGCCGAGAAGGACCTGGGCAAGAGGTTCAGCGTCCAGGGATTCCCCACGCTGAAGTGGTTCGACGGCACGAGCGATACGCCGATAGACTACGATGGCGGGCGGGACTTTGACAGTTTGGCCAATTTCATCACGGAAAAGACCGGCGTCAAGCCCAAGAAGAAGTGGGTGCCGCCGAGCAATGTGCAGATGCTGCATGACCATAGCTTCAGCGAATTTGTGGGCAAGGATAAGGATGTCTTTGTTGCCTTTACGGCGCCGTGGTGCGGACGTAAGTGTTGACTCGAGTAGCCCTTGCATACCATTCCTTCAACAAAGCAACGGCGACGCTAATTTTGGTACTCTCTAGACTGCAAGACTCTTGCTCCTGTCTGGGAAGAACTCGCCACTATCTACGCCCCCGAAGAAGGCGTCCTCATCGCCAAGGTCGACTGCGACGCCGATAACTCCAAGGGCGTAGCGAAGCAAGAAGGCGTCTCGTCCTTCCCCACCATCAAGTGGTTCAAGAAGGGTTCGATGGAAAGCGAGCTCTACGAGGGAGGGCGCAAGATAGAGAACTTTATCAAGTTTGTCAACCGCGAGGCCAGCCTTCACCGCACTGTCGGCGGCTCTCTTGACGACGTGGCCGGTACCATCGAGTCGCTGAATGCCATCGTCGCCAAGTACGCCGCGGCCGGTAAGGATAAGCTCGCCGAATACACGGCCGAGGTCAAGGCGGAGACAGAGAAGCTCACGGATGCTGCCGAGGCCAAGTACGGACAGTACTACCTTAGGGTGTTTGACAAGCTGGGCCAGAATGAGGGCTATGTGGACAAGGAGTTGACCCGCCTCAACGGCATGCTGAGCAAGGGTGGATTGGCGCTTCCCAAGAGGGACGAGATCACTACCAAACTCAACGTTCTGAAGAAGTTTGTTGAGAAGGCCGTGGAGGATGTCAAAGGAGACGCCGAGGACGCCAAGGATGAGCTGTAAATCAACCGACTGTCGGGTAGATGATATATCGGCAATACGCGACTATGCATTGTAGGCTCGGACTAGAATCCGGCGGGGGAACAGCACGCTAAGGTGGTAAAAGGTGGCGGTTTTCGGCCGGTCCGTAGTGGTTCTGGCATGTAGCACTATCTAGGAGCAATCAAGCACTTGAGTTTCGCCATGACCGTAGACGCGATGTCTTCATAGTTTAGTAGTAATCAATCGCCTCCTGACTCCTTCTCCTTTGCCGCCTTAAGTTCCTGTTCGAGATTGTCCAATCTCCTTGACATCTCATCCACTATTAACATTTCATTAGCATCGCTTCGCAAACATGACTGGCAACGTAAAATATGTAAGGCATTCTCACTCTTTGCAAAGATCTCACTAGACACGCCAGCAAACTTGTTGGACAGCGAATTGAGGAGGTCCTCGACCGCGGCGTTGAGATCGGCGCGCCCATCCTCAGCCGACGAAGCCTAACGGCATCGCACATGTCAGGGAACAACAGCCATGGGATGAAGAGTTTTGAAGGAAGCAGCAGATACGTACGTCGGCCTTGGTTTTGGAGTTGTTGCTTGCTGACATGATGTGTGGCGGGTTGAGCTACGACGCCGCGGCAATGAAAAACCGGAGACGGATGGGGTCAGAGTCGCAGGGATTTCTTGCGATTATTAGAGCACAGGAGGCGAATGAGGCAACGGCAAGGGATTTTATAAACTGAAGAGGGCCAGCTCACAAAAATAACTGCCGTAGTTTGGATTCGAGATAATCACTGCCGAGATATTCGCGAAACCAGCAGGAAGCTCTGGAATTCTAGTGTCGCAGTCGTGCATGCCGCTTTCTAATTCCCCTAAACTTCGTCACGTGCGTAGTGGTCGCCCCATTGAGGATTCGTATCTGCATACACGGTCGTCCTCAACTCCTCTCTGCGATTCCACATCGATGCAGCTTTTATTACCATGGCTGCTCGCCTTGTCCCAGTCTTCATTTCGGAAAACGCGTATCCGAAACAATCGTGGAAATGCCGTAATCAAACTACAGCTTTACTATCCAATACATTACGCAGCGATTAATTCCGTTGAGATGTATCGTGTGTAGGCAAGCAGCGAACAGTCTTGCCAGCGGTTACTGCCTCAGTCAGGTTACGAATTGCCACGCCAATACTTTTCCCCGAATATGAAGGCGGATGATATCTTCCTTATAGGGCTCCAGGCGGCGGCAGCCAAAGTAGGAGTCTTCCCTTTCCGCTGGTTTAGGGGAGGCTGATTGAGATATGGTTCGTGGTGACCGCACTCTGCAAGGTTGTCCACATGAGGGTTTTGAAGCAACATTGACAGTGATGGATCACAGGAATCCATGTGAGGAAAGGGGGTTTCATCCATGATGGGAGCCTGGCGGAATGAAACTGCAGAATAATTGATCGTGAAGATTGCCTGGGGTTCGTGATACTTATATACATCCTTAGCATGAGTTGTTAGGCTGTTTGAATCTAAAGAGTGATAGGACACAATGTCAGTCATTTAATTGGTCGGAAGACAAACTCCAATCCTTTAGTGCCGACCCAAAGTTTTCCGTCCTAGGCGCTGCTGGGCCGCCCCCACCAGCTGCATGTGCTGGCGGCCAATTCTTTTGTGCGTCATCAGCCCGCCACAACAGCTTCACCACAGTTAGATCCTAAGGCCCGCCTCGCGCTACCCTTTGGGTGTCCTTCTCCTAAGCCTACGTTCTGTTGTAAACTTGTACTTTGACGGCAAGCCAATGAGAGTCAATTGCATCGGTACCTTTCCTTCAACAAAACCCGACATTTAGGCTCAGCTTAATATTCAAGATAATGAATCGCTCCCGAGGTACCTAACGGTGGCGCTGTGATGGTCCGTTTGCAACCTCTATGATCCAGAGATTTTTGGCACAAGCGGATCCAATCTCGGCAGCGTCGTACATCAGACTCGAGTATAAGGCTGAGGAGGCAAAAGTACAATGTTTCGCCCTCGGATTTGGATGCTTTCCATCTTGAAGATCTGCGAGATTCATTGACAGCGTCTCTTCAACGAAATCGATTTGTCATCTGATCCACCAGATCCCCCGCAGAGTCGGGCGCCTCAATAACATCGGCAGCCTTCCAAACCTAACACGTTCTCAACTACACAAGTAGCGAACTGTGCCACGAGCTGTCGCGGTTGGCATCCCGCGGTCGTGCGATTGCTGTACGCATAGCGGACGAGTCCTCCGAACTCATGGACAAGGGTTGATGCCGAAAAGCTCGCGAACCGCACTTTCGTAAGGTTCCATAAGCGAGTCGATTGAGTTTTTGACGACGAAGAGTTGCGGCTAGAAGATGCCATCGACAAGCGCGAGCAACAGCGACAAAGGCGCCGTCCTGCTCATTATTCTCCTTCTTTGGCTCCTCCTCGGACCCGACGACCCAGCCGACGCCATCTCGATCGGAGACCTTGCATCGCGACGGTTAGCGACCGAGTTTGCGGCCCTCAAGGTCCTCAACTCGTCCCGATGGGGCGACTTTACCCCGACGATTGACCAAGGCACACATCAACAGGAGAAGGAGAAAGTGGAGAACGAGGAAAAGGATGGCCAAGAAAGGAATAAGGAAGGAGGTGAAGTAGAAGCTCCTGGGTTTTTGAACCTGACGGGGTTCCGGAAAGAGGACAACTATGCGTGGGAGATGCTTGATGAGTTTAGACAAGGCTGCCTGAGGAACAGTCGCCATGCAATGCCATCCGTGGGGGGGAAGGGCCTCTGGGAGGGTGGGCAAGAAGAAGCAGTGTGGCAGAACATCTCGGGATACGTTGCTGGGACGTGGGTTAAGCGAGATATGCCGCTCTTGAGAACGCGCATTAGCTACGATCTGGACAAGATCGCACCTGGTATAACGTGGTCGGGTAAAGATGGCGGCGAGTGGGAGAGGAATGTTACCGGGAGAGAAGGCCGCATAAAGGTTAGGCTGCACGACAAGGACAGCACGAAGCTACTCCAGGGGGCCGATGTCAACCAGGAAGTCAACCAGGCATGGGTGACAGTCACGATGGAGGATGTCGAAGGGTCTGGGACCATGTGGGATACGAGGATGCATGGCGTCCACTGGCGGAAACAGGGGGCACTCCTGTTGACTACGACGAGCGAGAAGTTTGATGGTATATTCGCGCTTCCGCACCTGGTCCCGGAAGAAGCCTTCTTCGAGTCCAGCCAAGCGCTTCTAAACCGGACTATTGGGAAGCGATTGAAGGAAAAGTCAAATTATCTCTTCTACGACGCGCGGAACCCGTGGACGGCCGAGGACGAGGATGCCAACGTTTATAGTCCTTCTCCCCACTGCGAGTACGTCATGTACCTGCAGATTTACCCGCCCGACCGGCAACGCCTGAACATGGCTTCGTTCGACCCGGAAAAGGAAACCATGGCCGGGGTTGTCAGGGATATCGAGGGAGAGCTCCAGTGGCCTCTCGGCGCTCCTATCCGAGGCGTGCCCGAGCTGCAGATGTCGGCCCTCCTGTACTCCCCGGATTGTTCGTTCTTCCTCGAAACCAAAGGACCGCCAAAATACACGCCCGTCGACGGCCGTCATTTGACAGGCATGAAGGCCGAAGTCCTGCGGTCTAGCTTAAATCTCTGCATTCTCTCGTACGCCATCATCTTCCTCGGCCAGGTTTATTTGCTCAAACGACAAATGCGCGAGACCAGCACGCCATCAACCATGGGCCGTGTTAGCTTCTACACAGGATCCATCATGCTCCTAGCAGACGGGCTGATAGTTTCTTCCGTCATGATATTCATGCTCTCCTCCGACTCTTCACTCCAATCCCTTGCGCTCATGTTCTCGGCCTTCATGTCGATGCTCGTGGGTGGCGCTTTCCTCTACAAAATCTTCGAAGTCCAACTACCCGACCGAACTAGGCGACAACGCCAACAAAACTCCTCTGCAGACACGCCTGGGAGAACCACCACGCCGGCCAGCGCCAACGATGTTGGCTTGCCGAGACCGGTTACTGCCCGGCCTCCCAGGATTGACTCCCTCCCCGTGATCATCCCCTCTGACCAAGATCTCAGCGCCGAGCTCGAATCCACCTCCAACGCTGTCTCGGCGGGCCCAGCAAACCGCCCCGACACGACCCCCAGCCTTCCAGAAACCGAACTCACGTTCAGCACCGTCATTGGCCGCTTCATTCTTACGGGGAGCAGCATCCTTTTCGTCCTAATCTTTTCGACCACTTGGCCCAAGGCCTACCGCTCCCTCCTCATCAACGTCGTCGTTTTTGTCTATCTCTCCCTCTGGGTCCCGCAGATTTACCGCAACGTCTTGCGAAACTGCCGTCGCGCCCTATCCTGGCGATTCGTCATCGGCCAGTCCATCCTCCGTCTCATCCCCATTGCATACCTCTACTGCCGCGACGACAACGTCCTCTTCGTCCAGACAGACCGCCGCGCGTTTCTGGTGCTTGCAGCTTGGGTTTGGATCCAGCTCTGGGTCCTCGCAAGCCAGGACGTCCTGGGTCCGCGCATCGGCGTGCCCCGGTCGTGGACCCCGGATGCGTGGGACTACCACCCCATCCTGCGCGAGGATAACCTCGAGGCCGGCCGCCTCCCCATCGGCCTTGCCGCGGACGAGCCCGGATCCCCGTCCCAGCGACTGCCGGGCCGGGCGGCGGCCGAGGACAAGGACAAGCGCAGCAACGTCCGGGTGATTGACTGCGCCATTTGCCGGGAGGATTTGGAGGTGCAGGTTGTGCGGGCCGGCGAGGAGGATCCCACGGCGGGGGGCGTGGCCGGAGTGTTTTCGAGGAGGAGCTACATGGTGACGCCGTGCCGGCACATCTTCCATAGTAAGTGTTTGGAGGGATGGTTGCGCTTCCGGCTTCAGTGTCCTATATGTCGGGAGGACTTGCCGCCTCTGTAGGGAATGAAACGCTCGTGGAGGGCGCGTGGACGGGTTTTTGTTGTGTCATTTGTGGATGTTTGGCGTCATGGTTGGAGGCTTGTTGCATCGGGGCTTCAAGTTCAGATCGATTTGCCGATTCACGGCACGGACAGTTTCCACTTCGCTAGAGGCAATCTATCTTGTCTGAGATATCATAGATAGCTACCCTGCAATGATGAAGTTACGACTATCTAACGGCCTAATGTGCATAAGCTCCTTGCCTGATTTCAATCCTCATCCACAAACTTCACAAATGTCCACTCCCTCGCCTTCTCCAACTCCCCCCTCGACAACCCCCCGGGATTTTTCACGTGCGGCGCGGGGATATCCTCGGACCGCCTCGTCTTTCTGTCAAACGCATACACGTGCCCGTTCCCCGCCACCCCAAACAGGAACCCATCGTCGGTCGTGGCAAGGCTGGAAAGCTTGACATCCCTCTCGTCATCGTTCCGGTCGTCCAGCCCCAGGAACTTAGTCTTGTTCCCCGGCGCCCAGAACCCCCACTTTGTCCAGACGTACTCGAACAGCATTCCCTCCGGGGAGGCTACTAAGACGCTGTAAGCCCATTGGTCGCCGCCGGGCTGGACGTCGGTGCGTGCGTCGATGAGGGTAGTTAACTTGCTGGAGGGTTCGATGGGGACTCGTCTGTAGGCGTCTGAAAGTGCGGGTGTTCAATCAGTTTGCTGAGGAGCCATTTGTTTTGTAGGTTTCAAGGAGACAAATGAAAGGGGGGGACGTGACAACGGAGGGGATTTTGGGGAGATGAAGGCTGCAAAGGGAGGTAAATTACAACATACATCGTTGCTGGTCATCAACCTTCATCCAGTCCGGGAGCTTATACATCGGCACACCATTAATCTTCCTCCAGTCGGGTTTCGACCCGTCCATGTTGAGAAACTCGTGCAGCTCCCTCCCGCCGTCGAATAGGAACTTGATGCCGAAGGTCACGGCGTCGCTGTCTGCATAATTCATTGTGCCGGGAAGGACAGCAAACGGGGTGTTCGGGTAGATGTGAATATCACCCTTGTCGGGTTCGGACTCTCCCTCAGAATTGTGCTCTGTATATCCATCCGACTGGAGATAGCTGGGAATCCAAAGCGGTTTCTTGGGGTCCGTCTCGTTCCGGTATTGCAGACGTCCGTCTCTGTACCGGAGGGCGAGGACCATGTACTGAAGCTCGTTCGAGTCGGCGACTCTGTAATCGGGAAAGTTCATGACGGAGAGGTCCTGGCTAACAATGGACGGATCTGGGAAGGTCGGGTCCATGGCACCAAACGAACCCTTTCCCCACTCGTTAAGAGACCCCTTAGTTACCAAGTGCCACAACGCCGGTGCCTTGGTGTAGAAGAAAAGGTTGACTTCCTCCTTGCCCCCGACTTCCCGGCCCACAGCTGCAATTGCAGTCCCCGGCAAGGCCTCGAACTTCAGACCCGTGACTAAGTCTTGCATGTTGTGCGGCTTATTGTCGCCCTGGTCCATTCTAGCCATCATGAGGTGGTTGCCCTTCTCCTGGTAGAAAATAACCCTAGAGTCGAAGCCAATCGTGGCCGCAATCTTGGAGTCCTTGCTCACATTCCCAGGCGATGACCTCGTCGCGAGGTCTCTCTCAATGACGGCACTTTTCTTGTCCTCGTAGTTGTTCTTCTTTCCAAGAGTGAAGCCCACGGCTGTTCCGACAATCAAGAGAGCCACTAGGACAAGAACTACCGCCCCTATTACGGACAACTTTTTGTTCTTCTTAGCCTTCTCCCTTGCCATCCCTCTTGCTCCCTCGCTGAATAAAACATCGCGGGTTCCATTCACCACCCCATGAGGGCATGCGAAATCGGGAGAGCGACGTGGGCATTTTAATTCCATCCAGCCGAGTATTGTTGAACTGTCGAAGCAATCAGCTACATGGGAAGGGCTACAGAGTTCAACTGAGGGCCTCGGTTACCAGTAGTTATAAAGAACGGGCTCTCCACCTAAACTAATGGTTTCTCGCAGCCAAGGTAATCACAAACAGCCAAACGCGAGGAGCCGGTCCATGATGCTGACTATGGCACACAAGATGCCACAATACGCGTAAGCAACAAACGTGTCGTTGGCAGTACGCCAGTATGGTATCTAGAGGGACTACTGGAATCGGGTCCGAGACGGCAGCATTCAGCGTATCCGATCAAGATGCGACTCAGGATTTGGCTTGGTGTTCTCGTCGAGAATCAGAGAAAACCGATGTAGACGCAATTTGGGATGGAGTTTCACTGCCGGCTTGAATGTGCAACGCAAACTCGTGCGTCTACGCAACCAGTATCCTATTCCGGGGAGCTAATCTTCACGAAGCAGAGGCCTTCGGATATTGGGTAACTCGTCGGTTCCAATGCGGGTAGTTAAACAACGCATCCCGGTCATGTTTGATCTCGCGCGAGTTGTTCAATCGGTCTCAAATGGTGGATCTGCCGAGAGCCAGACGCGACTAGGCCGTCGCGAGGGCACGGAACTTTGTGGTATCCTAATGCTTGCCTCTGTTCCCTCGTAGAAAACCACAGGCCAAATTCGGGCCGGTACGGGGCAAGCATCGTTGAAAGCAGGGCAGACGAAGAGGTAGGCTCATCATTCATGTAACCAAAATAGAAGGGTTTATAGTGAAAACGGCCGGCTTACAGTTGCATCGGCGCCGAAATTGGGGTGCAGCAGACGGCGATGCGGTGCGATGCCAAAGCTTCCAAGACGTGTTTCATGCGCAAGCCTGGCCGTAACCCCGCCAAACTTGCCGAGCGGAGTGGCATGAAGTCCAATATGGGGAGACAAGTCGGACCAGGAGCATAGTTTTTGCGACTTGCTGCGCTCCAGCCTCGACAAGCGAAGTTCTATAGGACAATTGATCCGCTTGATACCTTCGCAGCAGAACAATGGAGGTAAGATGGGGGGGGTTCTTCGATTGGAGCCAAGGCGAAAGCCTATCAGGAGCCAGCTGTTCGCTACCGGCGCCAGCTGCATTACTTGGACCAGCCATGAAGAGAGAGCAACATGGAGAGCCACTTCAACAGAACCTTTCAACTTCCCGTTTTCGAAGCCAATCTGCTGATGTTCAATCACTAGCGTCATCAAACGGAAACAACAAAAAAATACCCTCTGTTGTGCTACATTGCGTTGCATTTGCCAATGTTTGCGCTGGAATCCAGCCCATAGAAGTTATTGTCGGCATCGATGAACCTGCTTGCGCGGGCAATTAATTTGTGCATGGCTGTAGGGTGCCATCCGCAGAACTCATCAACATCAGTGCATTTTGCAGAGCCCTGTAAACCTTCAGTCGTTCATTGCAATGGCATCGTCATTTTAACGAACGCACTCTAGATGCGGCTCCCCCACCCAGCTGCCGTCGAGTCGTCGCAACAGTCGCCCTCGACCGGGCGTCGTCCAGCGCTGTCGGGGAGCCACACCGAGGCAGGATTCAACCTCACCATTCGCCACAAAAAGCCGTGACTATTGAGACGATGTACCTGCCCATATATTGCGTGCAGACGAGCCTCAGGCGGCTGTACATCGTAAAATGCTTTCAGGCCGATGATGATGCGGTTGCCTCTTAGGTGATGCGAGTTTACGGCAGTATCTCGTCCATCCAACCAGTTTGCCTTGGTGCCTGGCATCGCAATACAGCCCATCAAGCAAAGCCTTATCTGTGATGAGATATCAGGAATCCTCAAGATGGTCATGTCTGGGCCGGTCGGCCGAGTGAACTGTACTCACCTCAATGCTCATCTCAGCAAGTTCCCACCGACGCTCACCCGATTTGGACGGTCTCGACTCAACAAAGTTTCCTTGTTTGGGGAGCCCATCCCATTATCGCCAACTCTGGAAATCGGCATCTTAGCATTGGCGAGAGAGTCACCATCTTCATGCATTTCTACCCATGGGATCTAGTCTCCTTGTGGGGGGATGTTGCTGGGTTGCTGGCAGACTTACAAATAGCTATGCTCTCTTCTACTCTGACGAGATTCTCGGCTGTCTTCCTGAGTTGAAATGTCCCTCACTCGGATTCGAGTATTTCGCCGCTTGTTGTCGGTGAATATCAGTTCCAACAGACATCGATTCTCGTCACACCATGCGTCCACAGCCATGGCTCTTCCTTGGCCTGGTCGGCGTCTCAGCGGCCGACCCGACATGGCCCAGTGATTCGGACGATTTGGAAGAGATCATGTTCCAATTGTTCGACTTCAAGGCAAGGAACTTCGCAGACAGAGTCTACCCTTGCGACAAAAGCCGGTTTGAACCTGGGCGGAACAACCCGGCTGAGTTCCTCCGGACAGCTTTTCATGACATGGCAGCCCACAATCGCTTCACAGGCATCGGAGGCATGGACGCGTCCGTCCAGTACGAATTAGACCGGACCGAGAATGCCGGACCGGCAATATCATCCTCGCTGGGTTACATGTCCCCGTACCTTTCCAGGAAAACAAGCATGGCCGACCTGATCGCGACTGGCGTCTACTCGGCCGTTCGAGCCTGCGACGGGCCATCGATCCCTATCAGGCACGGGAGAAGAGACGCCTCGGACCCCAACGGGCGCGGAATCCCGGCCGTCGATAACAGCACGGCGAGCTTTCGCGCCGAGTTCTTCCGCATGGGCCTGAATCCCGTAGAGATGATCCAGCTGGTCGCCTGCGGGCACACCCTCGGCGGAGTCCACAGCCAGACCTTCCCCCAAATAAACCCGCCGGGAACACACGCCAACGAGTTTGCCCCCCTAGACTCGACGAATACCAGGTACGATAACCAGGGCGTGGTCGAGTATCTGGGCGGTACTACCGACAATCCGCTCGTTCGCGGACCGTCCGCGTCGCTGGGTCAGAATTCCGACCTTCGCATCTTTAGCTCGGACGGCAACGCGACGATCCGAGCTATGGCGGACCCGAATGCTTTCAAGGGTGTGTGTCGGAATATCTTGCAAAAGATGCTCGATTCGGTTCCCAGCGGCGTGGCGTTGTCGGGGCCGGTTGAGCCGTATGTGGTGAAGCCGGTCGATATGCAGCTCACGCTCCAGAGTGGCGGGGAGTCGTTACTGTGGACTGGCTATATACGGGTCAGGACGACGGGTATCCCGGTGGGCGAGATTTCAAGTGTCGGTGTGACGTTTAAGAATAGGAATAGCGGGGCGGATTGTGGCTCGTTTGGGTGCTCTGTAGAGGCTTCTATGGCTGGGACGGGGTCGGGATATGACGACAGCTTTGCGGTAAGTTTGCCTTCTAAGCCGCGAGGCGGAACTACTTTGCGGGGCCAAATTGACAAGTTGCAGTTCTTTGGCATCAAAGCCACTATCCCAGTTGATATTGGGATAGGTTCATTCATAGTCACCATCACCAAGACCAGCGGCGAGAAGCTCAACTATAACAACAACGGCAACTCATACCCCATGCAAGACGGTATCTTGCTGCAGCTACCGCAAAGCTGTGCTTCCCAGTCTGGTTCCGTCACTGTTGTGGCTGCCATCAGGAACGACCTAGTCAACAACCCTGCCAAGACATCCATCTCTTACAAGACAGTGAGGTCTGGTCTTCCAGTTGCGGGTCTGCAGGAGACGGTTCTTGATATGCGAAAGGGCGACTGCGTTGGAAGTTACACATTGTTCAAAGTCGAGACCTCTGTTCCAGGAGGGCTGAGTTCGGAGGCCCGACTGGACGTGATGAGCGGCGAATACGTCGACGGCTTCAAGCTGGTAGGATCAATCGGTGGGGATTGCGCAGATTTTGATGGAGCGGAAACGTGTGGAGATGTGGCTGGCCCGGTGTCAAAATCGAGCAGCTCATCCACCCCATCCCCAACCTTGAAATCGACAAAGAAAGGGACCACAGCTACAACCTCCCCAATTTGGCCGCCATCGCCGTCCAGCACGTCTTCATGGCCCGTGAAGAACTCGACCACGTCAATTTCTTCAACCGGGAGCCCATGGCTAGTGAAGCCAACTACTTCATGGCAGCCAACTAAGTCGAGTACAACCACATCAAACGAATGGAAGTCGAAGTCCTCAGCATCCAAGTCTACCACAGAGAAGTGGACCACAACAACTGCTTCCTCCTCAGCCTGGAAATCCACAGCCAAAGAGACGTGGAAACCGACCACTTCGCCTTGGACTACCGTCAAGAAATCAACCTCGACCTCTACATCAACTCTCTCCACCCCCGCATCCAAGTCCACCACCAAACCATCATACAAACCCACGACAATCTCGACAGCCAAGAAACCCCCCTCCACTACTTCCACACCAGCCTTCTCTCCGCCCCCAACCGCCGTCCCAAACCCGACATTCACGCCCCTCCATCCCACCCAACCGGCCCGGATAGGCTCCTATGCCTTCCTGGGCTGCATCTCCAATGTCGGCATTCCCATCCTGCCATTAACCCTCAAACCGCCGACGCCGATACTCGGAAAGATGCACAACGAGCTGTGCGCCGGCGCCTGTAAGGGCCACCCTTTCTTCGGGACTGAGGGCGGTGACACGTGTTGGTGTGGAGACGTGCTTGACGGAAGGAGCGTAAAGGTTGAGGAGGCCCTGTGCGATGTAGCTTGTGAGGGTGATAAGGGGGAGAGGTGTGGTGGAATGGGGAGGCTTTCTGTTTATGTGGTTAAGACTTGATATACTTTTTTTTTTTTTCAGGGGGAAGGCCGCGGTGGGGTATTGCAGCCTCTATCTCGTTGTCTTTTTCTGCTCTGGATTTTATCTTTCTGGCAGAGTGTGTGAAAACTGGC